>Ga0209554_1001959_pt1 | contig 14893 bp, 11 predicted proteins | sample MarorgKNORR_S2LV_5_FD_188221 | JGI IMG/M metagenome (GOLD analysis project Ga0209554, IMG submission 188221) | Marine microbial communities from the Southern Atlantic Ocean, analyzing organic carbon cycling - Bottom_A/KNORR_S2/LV (SPAdes) (version 2) | ecosystem: Environmental > Aquatic > Marine...
GGGTCATGGTCCCGTCCCGACTACGCTCACGGTGCCGATCTCCAGTTCGCGAATCCGTGACTCGATGGTGTCGAGATCCCCCACGACGACGATGACGAGATCGACCGGGCTCAAACGCTCGCGCGCGGCGGTGTTGATCTGCTCGAGCGACACTGCCTCCCATCCGGCTATCTCGTCAGACCAGGCATTGTCTCCGAGCCCCTGCAGGACCACCTCCTCGAGATTGCCGGCGATGCTGCCGACCGTCTCAAAGGCGCCTGGATAGCGCTTTACCAGAGCGGCCCTGGCGTCGGCCAGCTCTTCGGCGCTCACCGGGCGGTCGCCCACGAGGGCCTCGATCTCCTTGACGATCTCGACGATCGACTCCGCCGTGCTTTGCGTCTGCACCGGCCCCATGACATACATCGGCCCGCGGCTGCGGTGCCCCCACAGAGAGAAGCGAACGCCGTAGCTGTAGCCCTTGTCCTCGCGGAGATTTAGATCCAGGCGCTGAAACGACCCGCCCAGGACCTGTTGAACCAGCTGCATGGCCCGAAAGTCCGAATCGCCGTGCCGCATGCCGAGATGGCCCGCCACAATTACACTTTGTGGGGCATCGGGCTTGTCGACGAGCAGGATCCTGACTCCCCCGGCCCGGGCGGGCTGCAGTTCCGCTTCCCGGGGGATGTCGGCGGCCTTCCATTTACCGAAATGCCGCTTTGCCTGACGCATGGCGTCGGCCGCGCTGATATCGCCGACAAAGATCAGCGAGGCGTTATTGGGACGGTAATAGGTAGTGTAGCTCTTGACGAGGTCGTCGCGGCTGAGCGCGCTGATCGACTCCGCGGTGCCGTAGCCGAAGTAGGTAGCGCCGCCGCCTGCGGGTCGCCACATGAGGCGACCATAGGGATGGTCATCGCCGAATATGGCTGTCATCAGGGCCCGCCGTGAGCGCGCCGCTGGATCTGATTCGTACTGCTGCATCTGCCCGACGTAATGCTTGCGCTGGCGCTCGAGTTCCTCCTCTGGAAACACCGGATTCAGGGCGATATCAGCCATGAGTTCGAGACCGCTGTCGAGGTTCTTCTTGAGGACATTCAGACGCACGAACGAGCCGTCGAACGAGCTGCCGGTAGACAGACCGGCCGCCATCGCCTTCGCCTCGTCGGAAATTTCCAGAGCCGAGCGCTTCTTTGTACCCTCGTCGAGCATGGCGGCCACCAGCGTCATCGCACCCGGCTTGCCCCGGTCATCGGCCGTCCAGCCATTCTCGATCACCAGATTGGCCTGGATCAGCGGCAGGGCGTGATTTTCTACCACCAGCACCTCGAGGCCGTTGGACAGTGCATCGCGCTGAATACGCGGCGGCACGAAGGTGGTCGCCGGGCCCGGGCCGGGAGTCTGGGCGCGATCCACCGCAGCTTCACCCGCCGCCAGCGAGCCGCGCGGCACGAGCTCAAGCACGGCGCGGCGGCCGGGCTGCAGATACTGACGCACATGTGCGTTGACCGACTCGACCGTGGCGGTGCGATAGCGCTCGAGATCGCGGGCAAAGCCGTTGGGCTGGCCTTGAGCCGTGTTGTACAGATTCAGGCGGCCAGCGACGCCAAACGTGCCGCCGATCGTTTCCAGACCGCGAATAAAGCGCGCCTCCCATGAGACCAGAACCAGGTCGAGCTCGGCCTGGGTTATGCCCTCGCTCAGCAGCTGCTGGAGCTCCGCGTCCAGGACAGCGGCGATTTCGGCGAGGTCGTGACCTTCACGGGCGGTGACGGAGATGGTGTATTCGCTACCGAGCGCGGAGGATCGTTGCCCAGCCGATACGTCCTGGGCTATCTGGCGATCGTAGACCAGGGTCTTGAACAATCTCGAGGTCTTGCCGCTGGTCAGAATGGAGGACAGCAGATCGAATTCGGCGTCGCCGGGTTCGCCTAGAGGCGGCGTATGCCAACTGTAATAGAGGCGCGACAGGTCCACATCGTCCTCCGCCGTCGCCCGGCGTTCGCTATCCAGAACCGGTGTCCACAGGCTCAGGTGATCGACTGCGGGCCCAGGCGGAATCGAGGCGAAGTAGCGATCGATAAGCTCTCTGGCCACAGCCGGATCAAAGTCGCCGGCCACCACCAGCGAGGCGTTATTGGGCGTGTAATACCTGCGGAAAAAGCCGGACACGTCTTCGAGTGAAGCTGCGGTGAGGTCCTCCTGCGAACCGATCACCGGCCACGAATAGGGGTGATCTGACGGGTACATGAGTCCGGCCAGAATCAACGAGGCCTTGCCATAGGGCCGGTTCTCGTAGCGCTGTCGTCGCTCGTTCTTCACCACGTCGCGTTGGTTGTCGAGTTTCTCCTGCGTCATCGCCGGCAGTAGAAAGCCCATGCGGTCGGCCTCCAGCCACAGCGCCAGTTCCAGGTACTCGCTCGGAACGTCCTCATAGTACATCGTCCAGTCCCTGGTGGTACCACCGTTGACCCTGGCGCCGATTCGGTTCAGCGGCTCGAAATACTCCTTGTCATGGTTTTCGGAGCCCTGGAACATCATGTGCTCGAACAGATGCGCGAATCCCGTGCGGCCACTTTCCTCGTCCTTCGAGCCGACGTCGTAAACGATGTTGACAGAGACCTTCGGCATCGAGTGGTTCTCGTAGAAAATCACCTCGAGCCCGTTGGACAGTTGGTATTTCTCGATCTCCAACTGAGGAGCGTCCTGGGCCGCCACCTGTGCGGTGAGCGCGACAAGGAGGGAGACATACAGCTGATGCAGATATTTCATAACTCAATTCCCGGTTTCACTGTGCGGGCGGCTTTGACGGAGGTCTGAGGCAACAATCATATACGGAAAATTGCGGGAAACAATGCAATCCCAGAGTCATGCCCGACACCAGCCTGGGGGCTTCCTGAGGGGAGTCTCCCACGAGTTGAAGACCCCATTCGTAGACGGTGACTGTACTCTATTGGACGAATCGCCCAATTCGACTATATTGCCTATATCACGCGAAAGGAACAGAATGCTGACGATATCAGCCCATGAGGCGAAGGCCCGGTTTGGGCAGCTCCTGGATGCGGCCCGGACAGAGCCCGTGACGATTGAAAAGCATGGTCGTCCGGTAGCCGTGCTCGTTTCCAAGCAGGAGTACGACGACAGCCAGGCAGCAAAGCTGGCGCAGCTCCGGGCGGCAGTGCAACGAGGCGTTGACGCCATCGAGCGCGGCGATTTCACCGAGTACGACGAGTCGGATCTCGGGCAACTAAGCGGGCGCATCAAGGCGGAGGCCCGCGAGCGAGCCGGAACGCCGTGAAGTATGTCGTCTCGTCTGCCGCACGGGACGACCTGCTGTCGATCTGGACATTCTCGGCAGACCGCTGGGACGAGGACCAAGCCGACCTCTACATCGATGCGATAGCGGTTAGAATCGCTTGGCTGACGAGGAACACCGGACTCTGGCACGAGCGACCCGAGCTCGGGCCCGGGCTCTACTCCTACCCCCAGGAAAGCCACGTCATCATCTTCAGGGAAGCCGATGACAGGCTCCAGATCATCCGGGTCCGACACGCCTCGATGGATGTAGATCGACACATCGATCGCTGAAGCGAGAGCGCGCTCAGATGCCCGGCATGATGTGCCGGGGACGGCAACCCGCGGTACACGGCGGTAGCCAGAACGCCGTCAGCGGATGACACGCCATTCACTACGCCTCCCACGTCATATCCCGGTCCACCGGCCAGATTGGCCGCGGCAGATAGCGGAAGGGCAGACTCTCGTAATTCACCGTGCTGACACCTGGCGTGTCCAGCTCAATGGTACTGGCCACCACCGGGTCGAAGGAAGCTCGATGCGCCTGGTTCGACTTCACAACGATGATCTGCTTCTCCTCCAGGATGATCCCAGTACTTTTGAAGAAATCCCGATCCTTACCCGTGCGACGCTGTGAGAAGATCACGTCGATCTTGTCGCCCAGACGCAGCACTACTCGGGGCCCTACGTTCGCCTCCCGGAAGGCCTCGGGGCTCACCTCTCTTCCCCAGCCGCCGTGAGTGGGGCCCAGTATCATATAGCGGCCGTCGTCGATCAAACGGACTTTCCCGCTCACCTCCACCGGCTGATAGAACCGCCGGTCCGCTGTAGCCCCTACCGACATGGTGAGGGTTGCGCCAACCCCGGCTCGAAGCCCCGCCGCGACCACCTGGGGATCGCGTATGGTAACAGCGCAGTCACGAGCCCCAAGCCGCAGCAGACTCTCCAGCACCGCCGGGCTGTCGGCCGGGCAAGCGCTGCCCGGATCATCGCCGAGGTCTACCAGGAGAACCGGCTTCTCCTGCCGGGACATCGCCTCTTTGACACCATCGTCGATTCCGTAAACAGGACGCACGGTTATCAGCTGTTCGCGCCGCCTCCACAGCTCCCCGGCCAACTGTCGGGCCATGCGTTCGGCCAGCTCGGCATTGCCGTCGGCCGTAGCGACAATACACATGCCCGTATCCGGTGTGTCGGCGTAGCCGTATCCGCCCAGGATGGTGATGTCGATAATACCCGGCGTCTTCTCCAGCTCCTCTCGGCGCAGATTGAGATCGTAAAGCAGCAGCCCCCGCTCTTCCTCCGGGATCTGCGACCACGTGCTCTGACCGATGTTGGGACCGATAATGGGCACGAAGACCCGCCGCGTCACCGGCGCAATCTCCCCCGCCAGCATCTTCAACAAACAGCCAGCCGCCTCGAGCCCACGCTCGTACCCATCGATGTGCGGATTGGTATTATTGGGAAACGGAACCACCGACGCCATCTCCTCATCGCTCATAATGGCATGAAAGTCGTAAGTGGCTACCATAGGAATATCGCCCAGAACCCCTCGAGCCTCGCGCACCAGACACCCCTCGGCGTCGGTATACGGAGCCTCGGCCACCATAGCCCCATGCAGCGCAAAATACACTCCATCCAGAGGCTGAACCTCCCGCAGCTTCTCCACAATAAGATCGCGGCAGTGCTCGAACAACGGCGCGCTAACCAGACCACCGTGAGCAAATCCAATACTGACAGTAGGCACCAACTCCACCCCCGAACCCTGTGTCCCCTCAATAAACCCGCCGACAAACCCCCGCGGATGCGCATTCGCCAACACCCCCTCCCCCACCTGAATACTCGCACAATCCACCGAATCATTCTGCTCCGCCGCAAAAGTATTCGTCTCATGAGACAGCCCCACAACACCAATCCTCATAACACTCTCCTCAATTTGCGCCGCCGTGAAATTCCGAACTCAACAAATCAACCCACGTGCCCTCCCACGTAAAAACGTGATGCCCTACCAGGCCGATGGAGGCCCGCGCAGCAGGACCGCGTAGCGGGCCTCCATCGGCTCATCTCAGCCCCAGGACGGGGCTGAGATGAATAAGCGAAGAGGGACCCCCTCCACCCCTCGCCTACACCGGCATCGACCGTTTAGTATACCCCCGCCCAACCCGAGCGCCCTCTTTTCCAGATCGCCCCGAGATAATCATCACCCCCTCGTCGATCCGCTCCGCAACATCCTCCTTCGAGGCACCATCGAGAAAAAACAGCCGCGCTTCATCACACGCCGCCTTCACCTTCGCCCGGGCCGCCAGCAACTCTTCGGAGTACGGCTCCACCGCGCTCGCGTATCCGTGGAACATGTGCATATCGCCGGGCCCCCACTCGGCAAAGGCAATGCCCGGCACCTTTGTGGTCGCACGCGCGTTCTCCAGGGCTATCTTGTTCTCGATCTTCAGCCCCAGCATGATCTCACCTTGCGGGTTGAGCGGCCACACGTCGGCTTTCTCCATGTACTCTTGCACGGGCACTCCCCAGATGGCGGCTGCCGAACCCTGTCCTCCGTTGCCCCTCCGGCCCTGGGTGCTTCCGCCGCCAGCCGTGTGGAACGGGTAACGGCACGCCTGCACCAACGCCTCCACGGCCCCGGGCTGCTCCGCGTGACACAGCAGGATGCCGTGCACCCCCCGGTCCAGCGCCTGCTTGAACACCCACGCATTCGCCCGGATGACGGCTTCACTCGATCCGTCCGGCGGCAGGTCGACGATGACGGCCGGCGTCGCGTGGCCACTGCGGGTAGGCCCCCCGTCCTTGAGGCCCCTCATGAACTCCGCCAGTCCCGGCAGGTCGAAGACGCCGTGCTCCATACTCACATTGATATAGTCCGCCCAGGTGCCGGCCATCTCCCTCCCGGCATCGTAGGTAACCTCCGACGTGCCGACATAATACACTGGCTGGCCCTGCTCCAGCAGCTCGATCGCTCTGTTGATTCGTTGCGGCATGATGTCACCTCGTTGTGGTGGATTCGCCGTTCCTGATGAGACATTAATGTCCTGTAGTCCGAACGTCAACAACGACTTCACCGATGCTGGCCCTCTGGCGCCATCAGGTTACATTAATGTCCCGTGGCGTAAGCCCCGGGACGTAACATGTGCCCCCAACCTTCTCCCAAAGGCCTGATGGATTGAACATCCTGCTTACGATCGACCTGGAGGACTCCCTGATCGAGGAGATCCGCGCCGTATCCGATGAGGTGACGGTGATCCAGCCCGAGAACCGGGACCGGATCCTGGATGTGATCTCCGAGATCGACATCGTATTCGGTGGCATCTCTCCCCCGTCTCTATTCGAGCGCGCGGCGCGGCTTCGCTGGGTCCAGTGCCCCGCCGCCGGCGTGGACGGCACCCTCACCCCGCAGCTGGCGGCCAGCGAGGTGATCCTCACCAGCGCCAAGGGATACGTGGGCGTCCACCTTGCCGAGCACGCCATGGCCCTGCTCCTGGCGCTAACCCGCGGCATCGGGCGCGCTGTGCGCAGCGCGGACTGGGCGCAGAAGTGGCCGATCCGCAATGCCTCCTGGGAGCTTCTGGGCAGAACCATGGGCATCGTCGGTCTCGGCGGCACCGGCCGCGACCTGGCGACACGCGCCAGCGCCTTTGGCATGCGCCTAGTCGCCGTGGACCCGGAGCCCGTGGAAACGCCCGAGTGCATCGAGGCCTGCTGGTCGATGGATCGCTTCGACGACCTCCTGGAGCAGTCGGATGTCGTGGCTATCTGCGCGCCGCTGACACCGGAGACGGAGGGCATGTTCGACCGCGACGCCTTTCGGCGCATGCAGCCGCACGCCCTCCTCATCAACGTGACCCGGGGCCGCATCGTGAATGAAGATGCCCTCCTCGAAGCCTTGCGCGAAGGCTGGATAGGCGGAGCCGGTCTCGACGTCACTCCGGTGGAGCCGCTGCCGTCCGACCACCCTCTCTGGAAGATGGACAACGTCGTCATTACGCCCCACACCGCCGGGGCCTCGCCCGAGCGTGACCGGCGGACCACCGAGCTGTTCTGCCAGAACCTGAGACGCTTTATGGCCGGCCAGCCGCTGCTTGCCGTCATCGACAAGGAGAAAGGGTATTGAGTCCCCTCCCTGTCGAGGAGAACCGTCGTGTCTGAAAAAACAGTCGGACTGCTGAGTCCCGGTGCCATGGGCAGTGTGGTAGGTCGCGTTCTGATCGAGCACGGTGTCACCGTGCTCACCTGCCTGGAAGACCGCGGTCCGGCCACCCGCGAGCGTGCCCGGGAAGCCGGAATCGATGATGTGCCGTCTTATGCTGACCTGGTGTCACAGGCCGACCTCGTGCTTTCGATTCTAGTCCCTTCGGAGACAACGAAAGCGAGCGAGCGGGTAGCCGCCGCACTGCAGCAAACCCGAAGCACCATCTGCTACGTGGACTGCAACGCGGTCGCTCCGCGGACGGCGCGCTCGCTGGCCGACACCATCACCGCCGCTGGCAGCCGCTTCGTCGATGCCGGCATCATCGGCGGCCCCCCCACCAGACCCGGGATCACCCGCTTCTACGCCTCCGGCGAGGACGCCGCGGAGTTCGAGAGCCTCGCCTCTTGCGGCCTCGACATCCGCGTCATGGGGACGAAGGTGGGACAGGCCTCCGGCTTCAAGATGTGCTACGCCTCGCAGACCAAGGGCAGATACGCCATCTTCATCCAGTCTCTGGTCGCCGCTCACAAGATGGGATTCCTCGAAACCCTGGTGCAGGAGCTCCAGGCGAGCCAGAGCGCTACCCTCGCCGATGCCGAGCGGAACCTGCCGGGTATCCCCTCCAAGGCCGGGCGCTGGATTGGCGAGATGGAGGAGATCGCCGGCACCTTCGAGGATCTCGGACTGTCGCCCCTCATCTTCGGGGGAGCAGCCGACGTCTACCGCCTCGTCGATGACGCCACCATCGAGATCGAACAGTCGATTGACCCTGACCGAGCTGCTGCCCTCAAGCGATTCCTCGAGCTGATGGTGGCCAAGCTGCCATAGGAGAGAGCCATAGGAGAGAGCCATAGGAGAGCGATTATGGAATACAGAAAGCTAGGATCCACCGGTCTGAAGGTATCGGAGATTTGCTTCGGCACGGCCACCTTCGGCTGGCACACCGACGACGCCGAGTCGGAGCTCATGCTTGACCTGTTTCTCGACAGGGGTGGAAACTTCATAGATACGGCTGATATCTACTCAGGCTGGGCGGAGGGCAGCTGGGTGGGGCGCTCCGAGGAGATGATCGGGACCTGGTTGAAGAAGACAGGTCGCCGGCACGAGATCGTCCTGGCCACGAAGTGCCGCAGCGCCGTCGGTGACCTGCCCAACGACCAGGGATTGAGCCGCCGCCACATCATGGACGCCGTTGAGGCCAGCCTGAAACGCCTGAACACCGACTTCATCGATCTCTACCAGACCCACTCTATGGACACGTCCACGCCCATCGAGGAAACTATGAGAGCCCTGGATGACCTCGTGCGCCAGGGCAAGGTCCGCTACCTGGGCTGCTCTAACTACAACGCCTGGAGACTGTGCGAAGCCCTGTGGGTCAGCGACCGCGGCGGGCTGGCGCGTTACGAGTGCACCCAACCCTACTACAGTCTGCTGGAGAGGGATCACTTTGAGCGAGAGCAGGCTGACCTCGTGGAGGCGCAGGGCCTGGCAGTCATCCCCTACAGCCCGCAGGCGCAGGGATTCCTCACCGGCAAGCATCGCGGCATGGCCAGTGTGCCCGAAAACACCCGTGGCTCCGGCAATCAACAGGTGGCCAGCTACTTCAACCAGGAAGCATTCCAGCTCATCGACACCATGGAGGAGATCGGCAACGGTTACGGCCACACCATCGGACAGGTCGCCCTGGCCTGGGTTCTCACCAACCCTCTCATCACGGCGCCGATAGTGGGCGCGCGCAACGCCGAACAGCTGGAGGAGTCCATCGGCGCGGCGGGATTCCGCCTCACGCAGGAGGAGATGCAGCGGCTGAATCAGATGACGGACTGGAGGGAAAGGGGGGACTGACCCCGCCGGGCATGACGTTTACACCGTGGCAGGTTTTCGTGGACCTGGGATTTGCCGCCGTTCTCCTTCTGGCCGGACAGCTGCTTAGATCGAATGTCCGCATTGCCCAGCGGATGTTCCTTCCCGCCAGCGTCATCGGCGGCTTCATCGGCCTGGCCCTCGGCCCTAACGGAGCCGATCTGTTAATGATGTCCGACGCCTTCTCCGCCTACCCGGGCATCCTCATCGCGCTGATATTCGCCTCCCTGCCCTTTGCGGCCAAACCGGTCGGTTTCAAGGCCGTGTCCGGACGACTGGCCGACCTGTGGGCCTTCTCCTCCACTGCCATCCTGCTTCAGTGGGGTGTGGGCATTCTGTTTACCACGCTCGTCTTGCGATCGGTGTGGGGAGAGCTGAGCCCGGGATTCGGCGCGCTGATTGCCGCGGGATTCGTCGGTGGCCACGGGACCGCGGCTGCCATGGGAGAGACCTTCGGGGACCTGGGCTGGCCGGAGGCGGGCTCACTGGCCATGACCGCGGCCACCGTGGGCCTGCTGAGCTCCATCGTCGGCGGCATGGTCTGGGTGAAGTGGGGTTCGCATCGCGGACACGCCGAGTTCGTGACTCGTTTCGACGATCTGCCGGAGGCATTGCGGACCGGCCTCATAGAAAAGGACAGCCGCGAGTCGGTGGGTGACGAAACCGTCTCCTCGAGCTCGGTCGACACCCTGGCTTTGCACTTCTGCCTGATCAGCGCGGCCGCTCTCGCAGGGTACTTCCTCAGTCGCGGCTCGGGTTGGCTCTTTCCGGAGTACAAACTCCCGGTCTTCTGCCTGGCTTACATCGCCGCGGTGGTGGCGCACAAGGTCTTTCGAGCCACCCGGATGATCGGGTACATCGACCGACGCACCATGACGCATCTCGGTGGCGCCCTGACGGATGTTCTGGTGGTCTTCGGAATAGCCTCGATCAAGCCCGCCATCCTGATTGAGTACGCCGCCCCGTTGGCCTCGCTGTTTGCGGTGGGTATAGTGTCGTGCTGTTTTCTCTTCCGCTACCTCGGTCCCCGCTTCTTCAGAGCCTACTGGTTTGAGAGGTCGCTGTTCACCTGGGGTTGGATCACCGGCGTCACCGCCATGGGTATCGCCCTCCTCAGAGTCGTCGATCCCCGCAACGACTCCGACGCCCTGGCTGACTTTGGAGTCGCCTACCTCTTCATCGCCCCCGTTGAAATCGGCCTGGTGGCCCTGGCGCCCCAGCTGCTGATGAGCGGCCACTCCTGGACGCTGGCCGGGGCCACCCTGGTCGGCGCCCTGCTGCTGATTGCGGCCAGGGGGCGAAGACAGCCGCTTCGGCGCGAGAATGGTTAACGGATGAATGTCAGAGGCGTGTTCTTCGACCTATACGGAACCCTTCTCATCTTTGGCGACATGGTCGCGGCGTGGGACGGCTGGATCTCCTGCATATATCGAGCCTTTGCCAAGGGTGGGCTCAGCGTGGACAAGTCCGCCTTCAAGTCGCGTTGCGATGGCTTCTTCGAGCGCCCCGAGCCGCCGGCCGACGAGGATGACCGCCTGACGATCTACGAACGCCGATTGCGTGATCTGGGGACTCAGCATGGACTTGCTCTCCCAGACGACGACCTGCGCAAAATAGCTCGTGACAGCATCGCGACCTGGCGCCAGCATATCCGGCTCGATCCGGACGCCAGGGATCTCCTGGCAGAGCTGGGGGCGACAAAGACACTCGCCTTGATCTCGAACTTCGATCACCCGCCACATGTCCACTCTCTACTTGCGGAACTGGACTTGTCGGAGTTCTTCACGACCATTATTGTATCGGGGGAGGTGGGAGCAAAGAAGCCCAGTCCCGAGATCTTTTCGATGGCCCTCAAAGCGACAGGTCTTCAACCGGGCGACGTGGCCTATGTCGGAGATATGTTGCGGGAGGACATAGAGGGCTCCAAAGCCGCCGGCATGATACCTATCCTGATCGAGCGCGAACGACCGAGCGATCAGCGGGTAGACTATGACTATCGCGCCGATAGCACAGGGCCCGAGAGGCCTGCAGCGCAGAGGCCAGATGGCGTAAACGTCATCTCCTCACTCTCTGACTTGAAGCAACTGGTCCTCTAGCAGTCCGTTGATAAAGCCCCAGAATCATCGCAAAACCTCATGCTGCTGACCATCTCGACCACCCACCGACCGGCCACCGACCTGGGCTACCTGCTGCACAAGCATCCGGAGCGCACGCAGTCGTTCGATCTCCCGTTTGGCAAGGCCCAGGTCTTCTATACCGAGGCGACAGCGGAGAAATGCACTGCCGCCATGGTGCTGGACATCGATCCAATCGCCCTCAAGCGCCGCCGGGCAGGAGGTTTTGAGCTGGCACAGTACGTCAACGACCGCCCCTATGTGGCCTCGTCGTTGATGAGCGTCGCCCTCGCGCGGGTGTATGGCTCAGCGCTGAAAGGTCAGTGCGACGAGAGGCCGGATCTGGCGATGTCGTCCATCCCTCTCCGGGCTCGGATCAGCGCCCTGCCCTGCCGCGACGGCGCACAGCTCATCCGGAGCTTGTTCGAGCCGCTGGGCTACACCGTCGAGATCGAGTCCCACATACTGGACGACACCTTCCCCGAATGGGGAGACTCCCCCTACCACACCGTCTCGATCGAGGCGCAAACTCGTCTAGGCGATCTCCTCACTCACCTCTACGTACTGATCCCCGTGCTCGACGACGACAAGCACTACTACGTCAGCGACGAGGAGATCGACAAGCTGCTGTCGCGCGGGGAGGGTTGGCTGAACGCTCATCCCGAGCGCGATCTCATCGTCGAGCGCTACCTCAAACATCAGCACTACCTGAAGCGAGAGGCCCTGGATCGCCTGCGAGGTGAACAGTCGGCGGTACCCGGTAATCGGCCCAACGCCGAAGAAACCGTCGCCGAAGAAGAAGTAGCCGAACAGGAGCTGAAACTGCACCAGCATCGACTCAAAGCCGTGCTGTCTGTACTCGAGGAAAGCGGCGCCTCCCGCGTGCTCGATCTGGGCTGCGGTCCGGGACGCTTGCTGGAGGCCCTGCTGAAGCGGCCCCAGTTCGTCGAAATCGTCGGTATGGACATCTCTCACCGCGCCCTGGAGCGCGCTGCCAAACACCTGCAACTCGACCGGCTGCCCCCCCGTCAGCGGCAGCGTCTACAACTGATCCAGGGCTCCCTCACCTACCGGGACAGCCGACTGGCCGGCTACGATGCCGCCGCCCTGTCGGAGGTCATCGAGCATCTGGAGCCCTCTCGTCTGGCTGCCTTCGAACGCGTGATCTTCGAATTCGCCCGGCCCGGCACAGTCGTGATCACCACGCCGAACGCGGACTACAACGTCCGCTGGCCCTCCTTGCCGGCCGGGCGGTTCCGCCACGACGACCACCGCTTCGAGTGGACGAGGGCGGAGTTTGCCGGGTGGGCTCAGCCCGTCGCGGATCGATTCTCCTACCGGGTGCGATTCCTCCCCGTTGGCCCACAGGATGCGGAAGTGGGCGCCCCGACCCAGATGGCGGTCTTCACCGCCATCGACGGCTAGGCCATGGCAAATACCTCCACCACAACCAGCATCTCTCTTCCCGAGGTCTCACTGGTCGTGCTCGTCGGCGCCTCCGGCTCGGGGAAGTCGACCTTCGCCGGAACCCACTTTCTGCCGACTGAGGTGCTTTCCTCCGACTTCTTCCGCGGTCTCGTCTCCGATGACGAGAACAGCCTGGATGCCACCGACGATGCCTTTGCAGCCCTGCATTTCGTCGCCGCCCGGCGCCTCGCCAACATGAAACTGACCGTCGTCGACGCCACCAACGTCCAGGCCTTTGCCCGCAAGCCGCTGGTCCAGCTGGCGCGCCAGCACCACGTCTTCCCGATCGCCATCGTCCTCGACATCCCCGAACAGGTCTGCCGACAGCGGAACCGTGAGCGCGCCGACCGCAATTTTGGCGAGCACGTCATCGGCCAGCAGTGCAAGCAGCTGCGTCACTCTCTGAAAGCGCTGAAGCGAGAGGGATTCCGGCGGGTCCATGTGCTGCGCTCGCAAGAGGAGGTCGATCAGCTGACCATCGAGCGCGAGAAGATCTGGTCCAACCGCAGAGATGAGTGCGGGCCCTTCGACATTATCGGCGACGTGCACGGCTGTGCCGATGAGCTCCGGCTGCTGCTGGATCAGCTGGGATACGAAGTGGCGGGCGATCGCGTCACCCCCCCGGCAGGACGAAAGGCGATCTTCCTGGGCGACCTGGTCGACCGCGGCCCCATGATTCCGGAGGCGCTGAGGCTGGTCATGGGCATGGTCGCCGACGGCAGCGCGCTGTGCGTGCCCGGCAACCACGACGTTCGCCTGATGAAGGCTCTGCAGGGCAGGAACGTCCAGCGCACCCACGGGCTGGTCGAATCTCTCGAACAGCTCGAGGTCCAACCAGCGGAATTCGGCCGGCAGGTAGCGGATTTCATCGACGGCCTGGTCAGCCACTGCGTGCTCGACGGCGGCAAGCTGGTCGTCGCCCACGCCGGCATGAAACAGGAGCTGGCTGGCCGGACCTCCGCAACCGTTCGCGAGTTCGCTCTCTACGGCGAAGCGACAGGCGAGACCGACGAGTTCGGTCTGCCGGTGCGTTGGGACTGGGCCTCCGAGTACAGAGGCAAGGCCGCCGTCGTCTATGGCCACACGCCGGTGCCGCATGCCGAATGGCTCAACAACACCGTCAACATCGACACCGGCTGTGTCTTCGGCGGGTCCCTGACGGCTCTGCGGTATCCGGAACGAGAGCTGGTCTCGGTTGCGGCCGTTCGCGCCTACGCCGAGCCCGTGCGTCCGATTTCGGATCCGGACGAAGGCCACGCGGACAGCCCCGGGCCATCGGCGCAGCAGGAGCACGACGATGTCCTCGACATCAGCGACCTGCTCGGCAAGCGCATCGTCGAGACGCGACTGCTGCCGACGGTCACCATCCGCGAAGATCGCGGCATCGCCGCGCTGGAGGTGATCAGTCGCTTCGCCATCGATCCCCGGTGGCTGCTCTACCTGCCGCCAACCATGTCCCCGACCAGGACCAGCACCCGACCCAATTACCTGGAGTACCCCACCGAGGCCTTCGAGTATTATCGGCGTAGCGGCGCCAAACAGGTCATCTGCGAGGAGAAACACATGGGCTCGCGCGCCGTTGTCCTCATCTGTCGAGACGGCGAGGCCGCGGCCAGGCGCTTCGGGGTAAGTGGAGACGAGCCGGGTGTCTGTTATACCCGCACCGGCCGGCGTTTCTTCGACGATGCGGCCCTGGAATCGCAGTTCCTCGAGCGCATCCAGATGGCCGTCTCCTCCGCCGGACTGTGGGAGGAGCTGGAGACGACGTGGATGCTGCTGGACTGTGAACTGATGCCGTGGTCGGCCCGGGCGCAACAATTGTTGCAGGAGCAGTATGCGGCTGTCGGCGCGGCGGCGCGAATCTCGCTGGGAGAAGTGATTGCCGCCCTGGAGACAGCATCAGCCGGAGGCGCCAAGGTCACCTCCTGGCTGGAGGAGTACCGCGCCCGCAGAGAAAGGATCGAGCGCTACGTCG
>Ga0209554_1001961_pt1 | contig 14881 bp, 10 predicted proteins | sample MarorgKNORR_S2LV_5_FD_188221 | JGI IMG/M metagenome (GOLD analysis project Ga0209554, IMG submission 188221) | Marine microbial communities from the Southern Atlantic Ocean, analyzing organic carbon cycling - Bottom_A/KNORR_S2/LV (SPAdes) (version 2) | ecosystem: Environmental > Aquatic > Marine...
TAATGCTTCACCCATTTTTTCTTGATCCGCTTTTGTTTTAGGTTCAACAGCAATTTCAATAACTGGATCTGGAAAATCCATCGGTTCAAGAACAATAGGCTGGTCTTCTTCACATAGCGTATGTCCTGTTATTGTATATTTAAGACCTGCTAAAGCTACTATATCACCTGTATTTGCCTCTTTAACATCTTCTCTAGAATTGGCATGCATTAATAACATTCTGCCAACTCTTTCTTCTTTGTCTCTAGTAGTATTATATATGCCAGTAGCTACTTTTAAGGTTCCTGAATATATCCTTATAAAAGTTAAAGTTCCTACAAAAGGATCTGTAGCTACTTTAAATGCTAGAGCTGAAAAAGGTTCTTTATCATCAAATTTTCTTTCTATTTCATCATTAGAGTTAGGTTTAGTTCCTTTAATTGAACCAATATCTATAGGACTTGGTAAATAATCTACAACAGCATCAAGAAGTGGTTGTACACCTTTATTTTTAAATGCAGCACCAGTCAAAACTGGAACAAAATCAAATTTTAAACAGCCTTTTCTAATGCAAGATATAAGATTGGTTTCTGTTATTTCTTTTCCATTTAAATAATCGTTCATCAACTTTTCATCTTGTTCAACAGCAGTTTCAACTAATTCTTTTCTATATTTTTCTGCTTGGTCTTTTAAATCAGAAGGTATTTCAACATATTCAAATTCTGATCCTAATGTTTCATCTTTCCACAAAATAGCTTTCATTTTGACTAAATCAACCACACCTTTTAATGAAGCTTCTATGCCGACAGGTAATTGCATTACCAAAGGTTTTGCTCCAAGTCGGTCTTTTATCATATCAACACACATAAAAAAATCTGCACCTGTTCTATCTAATTTATTTACAAAACAAACTCTTGGAACTTTATATTTATCAGCTTGCCTCCAAACAGTTTCTGATTGTGGTTCTACACCAGCAACTCCATCAAAAACTGCAATAGCTCCATCAAGAACTTTTAAAGATCTCTCAACTTCAATTGTGAAATCTACATGACCAGGTGTATCTATAATGTTAATTCTATAACCTCTCCAATAACATGTTGTAGCAGCAGAAGTAATTGTAATGCCTCTTTCTTGTTCTTGCTCCATCCAGTCCATTGTGGCAGCACCATCATGTACTTCTCCTATTTTGTGGCTCTTTCCTGTATAATAAAGAATTCTTTCAGTAGTTGTAGTTTTGCCAGCATCAATATGCGCCATAATACCAATGTTCCTATATTTATCTAATGCATGAGTTCTAGGCATAATTTTTTACCATCTAAAATGTGCAAAAGCTTTGTTTGCCTCTGCCATTTTGTGTGTGTCTTCTTTCTTTTTAATTGCTGATCCTCTGCTTTGATAAGCATCATAAATTTCATTAAAAATTTTGTCAGACATTTTTTTATCTTTTCTTTTTCTTGATGCATCAATTAGCCATCTTATCGCTAGTGTTTGAGATCGATTAGATTTAACTTCAACGGGAACTTGGTATGTTGCTCCTCCTATTCTTCTTGATTTGACCTCTACAGTTGGCTTTATATTTTTTATTGCTTCATTAAATATGTTAATAGGTTCATCTTTAGACTTAGTTTTAATTTTTTCCATTGCTTCATACACAATTTTTTCAGCTATAGTTTTCTTACCATCATACATAATTGAATTAATCAATTTCGGAATAATTGTTGACTTGTATTTTGGATCAACAGCAGGAATTTTTTTGGGGATGCTTTTTTTTCTAGACATTGATTATTTACTTTTTTTTGCTCCATACTTAGAACGTCGTTGTTTCCTTGCTGTTACTCCTTGTGCGTCTAAATTTCCTCTAAGAATATGATATCTAACTCCTGGCAAATCTTTAACTCTACCACCACGTATAAGTACAACTGAATGTTCTTGAAGATTGTGTCCCTCACCTGGAATGTAAGAAGTTACTTCATGTCCATTGGATAATCTAACACGTGCTACTTTTCTAAGTGCAGAATTTGGTTTTTTTGGAGTTGTTGTATAAACCTTTATACATACACCTCTCTTTTGAGGAGATTTTTCCAAAGCAGGAACTTTATCTCTACTTTTTGGTCTTGCTCTTTTTTTTCTTAACAATTGGTTAATTGTTGGCATATGTTTTAAATTATTTATTTATTATTTTTAGATGAAAATAACTGACAATATATCAATATATTTTGTGGCAGCGTTTAGTACTCATTGCACTACATTCCAACCAAAAACACCGACAAAATACTATAGAATTTATTTTTGTCAAACTTAAAACGCTAAAAAAATGGAGCTTTTTTACTGATTTGTTTGAGTTTCTGATGTTTCTATCTTTTCTTGCTCAGCAAGAAACTTTTGATCATCTTTAATAGCTTTTTTGTTCCAATTATTTTTTATGAAACCAGTTCCGGCTGGAACTAATCTTCCAACAATAACATTTTCTTTCAAGCCTTTTAGTGTGTCTACCTTTCCTTTTATTGCAGCATCAGTTAAAACTCTTGTGGTTTCTTGAAACGAAGCAGCAGAAATAAAAGACTCGGTTTGAAGTGAAGCTTTTGTTATGCCCATCAAAACTCTTTCTCCTATAGCAGGCTTTTTACCTTCAGATTTTAGTTTTTCATTGGTGTTTTGAAATTTTACTCTATCTATAATTTCGCCAGGTAGATAACTAGATTCTCCAGTTTCTTTAATTTCAACTTTTTTAAGCATTTGTTTTAAAATGGTTTCTATATGTTTATCATTAATAACAACTCCTTGAAGTCTATAAACTTCTTGAACCTGATTAACAAAATATTCTGTTAATTCCTCAATGCCTAAAATTCTTAAAATATCGTGTGGTAACGGTTGTCCATCTAACAAATACTCTCCTTTTTTAATTTCTTCTCCTTGATTAAAATTAATATGTTTACCTTTTGGAATTAAGTAATTAGAAGTTTCACCATTATCTGAAGCTATTGAAACTTTTTGCTTACCTCTTAGTTCTTTGCCAAATATAACTTTACCGTTATTTTCAGCAATGATAGCGCTATCTTTAGCTTTTCTTGCTTCAAATAATTCAGCTACACGAGGTAAACCTCCAGTTATGTCTTTTGTTTTTGATGTTTCTTTTGGTAATCTAGCTAATACATCACCTGCAAAAATTTTTTGTCCATCTTTTACTGATAAAATTGAATCTGGAACCAAATAATATCTAGCTTCATTATCGTCAGCTTTTTTTATAACATTGCCTTTGTCATCTCTTAAAGTCATTCTCGGTTTAAGGTCTGTATTTTTTGATTGAGATCTCCAATCTATTACAGATTTTAATGTAATGCCAGTTGCATCATCTATAGTTTCTGTCAAAGACACTCCATCTATTAAATCAACGTAACTTACTGTGCCGCTTTTTTCTGCAATAACTGGGGTAGTATATGGATCCCATTCACAAATTTTTATGTTCTTTTTAATTTTATCTCCATTTTGAAAAAATAATTTTGATCCGTAAGGTATTTTGTATAAGGCTACTTGTACACCTTTGTCATCCTCGATTGATAATTGTGTATTTCTTCCCATTACAACAAGAGTTTTTTTAGAATCTTCTATTAAATTTGTATTTATAATTTTTAAATTACCTTCATGTTTACTAATAATTTGTGATTCTTGTTTTATTTGCGCTGTCCCTCCTATATGAAATGTTCTCATAGTTAATTGAGTGCCCGGTTCACCTATTGACTGTGCTGAAATCATTCCTACAGCTTCACCAACGTGTACCTTTCGACCTCTAGACAAATCTCTACCATAACATCTTGCACAAACACCTTCTTTTAAACTGCATGTTATTACTGAATACACTTTTATAGCCTTCGCTCCAGCAGCGTCAATTTTTTCACAAGCAAATTCATCTATCATTTCATCTTTTTTAACAATTAAATCTCCAGTGATTGGATTTTTTATTTCACCAGCAGTTACTCTTCCTAAGACTCTTTCTGATAAACTAACAATAACATTTCCTCCCTCAATAATTTCGGAAAGTTTCAAATGTCCTGGCTTATCACATTCTTTTTGTGTAATTGTTAAGTCTTGAGCTACATCACAAAGTCTTCTAGTTAAATAACCCGAATTAGCAGTTTTCAACGCAGTATCAGCTAAACCTTTTCTTGCGCCATGAGTTGAATTAAAATATTCAAGAGCTGTTAAGCCTTCTTTAAAGTTTGATGTAATTGGCGACTCAATAATTTCACCAGAAGGCTTTGCTATTAAACCTCTCATACCAGCTAATTGCTTCATTTGTGCTGCTGATCCTCTTGCGCCACTGTCTGCCATCATAAACACAGAATTTATCTTTAGACCATCTTTTGTGCTTTCTGTTGCAGAAATTCCTTTCATCATTTCCTCTGCTACACGGTCAGTACATTTTGACCATGCATCAACAACCTTATTGTATTTTTCTCCTCTAGTAATTAAACCCTCTGAATATTGATTTTCATAGTCAGATATTAATTTTTTTGTTTCATTTATTAGCTGTTCTTTGTTTTCTGGAATGACCAAATCATCTTTTCCAAAAGATATTCCTGCTTTAAAAGCATGCTTAAAACCTAAATCTTTAAGTTTATCACAAAAAATCACTGTGCTTTTTTGTCCAGTAAATCTGAAAACAAGATCGATTATTTCAGACACTATCTTTTTTGGCAACAACCTATCAATTAGAGAAAATTTAATATCTTTATTTTTAGGTAATACATTTGCTAAAATAAATCTACCGGCGGTGCTTGTATATTTGTCAAATTTTACATTTCCATTTTCATCAACAGTATCAAATCTTGAAATAATTCTAGAATGCACTTTAATTTGACCTGTTTCCAAAGCAAGTTCTATTTCTGAATTATTTACAAAATAACCTTCTATTTTATCCGTTTGATATGGAGCTTGAGATAAATAATAAATTCCAAGTATCATGTCCTGACTAGGAACAATTATTGGTTTACCATTTGATGGACTTAGTATATTATTTGTGGACATCATTAATACTCTTGCTTCCAATTGAGCCTCTAAACTAAGCGGTATGTGTACTGCCATTTGATCTCCGTCAAAATCTGCGTTGAAAGCTGCACACACCAAAGGATGTAATTCTATTGCATCACCTTCAATTAATCTTGGCTCGAATGCCTGAACTCCTAATCTGTGCAGAGTTGGTGCTCTGTTTAATAGAATAGGGTGTTCTCTAACAATAACTTCTAAGGCATCCCACACCTCGTTTTTTTCTTTTTCCACAATTTTTTTTGCTTGTTTTATCGTAGATGCTAAACCTAATTTATTTAATCTTGCATATAAAAAAGGTTTAAATAGCTCTAAAGCCATTTTTTTTGGTAAACCACATTGGTGTAATTTTAAATCAGGACCAACAACAATTACAGATCTTCCAGAATAATCAACTCTTTTGCCTAGTAAATTTTGTCTGAATCTTCCTTGTTTTCCTTTAAGCATTTCGGCAAGAGATTTTAAAGGTCTTTTACCGGTTCCTGTAATTACTCTACCTCTTCTTCCATTATCGAATAATGCGTCAACTGATTCCTGTAGCATTCTTTTTTCATTTCTAATAATTATATCTGGAGCCTTTAGATCCATTAGTCTTTTAAGCCTGTTATTTCTATTAATAACTCTTCTATATAAATCATTTAAATCTGAAGTAGCAAATCTACCTCCGTCTAACGGTACTAAAGGTCTAAGTTCAGGAGGAATTACGGGTACAACAGTAAGTATCATCCACTCTGGCTTATTGCCAGTTGTAACAAAAGAATCTATTAGTTTTAACCTTTTAATTGCTCTTTCTTCTGCGACTTTAGATTTTGTTTCCTTAATTGCTTTTATAAGTAAATTTTTTTCTTCTTCTAGATTTATAGACTTTAATATTTCACGAATTGCTTCAGCGCCTATACCTGATGTGAACGACTCTTCGCCATATTCATCTTGATATTTAACAAGTTCTTCTTCACTTAATAGCTGATTTTTTTTCAAACCAGTAAGTCCCGGTTCAATAACTATGAAATTTTCAAAATATAAAACTCTTTCAACTTCTTTCAACTTCATGTCAATTGCTAATGAAATTCTACTAGGTAAAGATTTTAAAAACCATATATGTGCTACTGGTGTAGCTAAATTAATGTGGCCCATTCTTTCTCTTCTGACATTTGATTTCGTAACTTCAACACCACATTTCTCACATATAATTCCTCTAAATTTCATTCGTTTATATTTTCCACACAAACATTCATAATCTTTTATAGGTCCAAAAATCCTTGCACAAAATAGACCATCTTTTTCAGGTCTGAATGTTCTATAATTAATAGTTTCTGGTTTTTTTATTTCTCCGTATGTCCATGATTTAATTTTCTCAGGACTTGCTAATGTAATTTTAATGCTACTAAAATTTTGAGATTCTGAGATCTCAGTATTTTTAAATAAGCTTGTAATTTCTTTTTTCATATTTAGTTTAACTCAACATTTAAAGCTAATGCCTTAATTTCTTTGACTAGAACATTAAATGACTCAGGTATACCAGATTCAAAATTTTCCTCACCTTTAACGATAGTTTCATAGACTTTAACTCTTCCTGCTACATCATCAGACTTAACTGTTAATATTTCTTGTAAAGTATATGATGCCCCATAAGCCTCAAGTGCCCAAACTTCCATCTCTCCAAATCTTTGGCCACCTAATTGAGCTTTGCCACCAAGGGGTTGTTGTGTAACCAAACTATATGGACCTGTAGATCTTGCATGAATTTTATCTTCAACTAAATGATGTAATTTTAACATATACATTGTTCCTACGGTAACTGGTCTATCAAATTTATTTCCAGTTCTACCGTCCCATAAATAAGTTTGTCCTGAATTCGGTAAACTCGCCAGCTCTAACATTTTTGTAACATCTTTTTCCTTAGCACCATCAAAAACTGGAGTAGCTATCGGAACACCGTGTTGTAAATTTTTACATAAATCACTAAACTCTGATTTGTTCAGATTATCTATAGTTTCTTTAAAAATTTCTTTCCCGTAAACTGATTGTAAAAAACTAGATATTTTTTCATTTTTTTCAATCAACTTTTGATTGTTATTTATTAATTCTTTAATTTGATCTCCAAGTTCAGTACATGACCATCCTATATGAGTCTCTAAAATTTGACCAACATTCATTCGACTAGGAACGCCTAAAGGATTTAAAACAATATCGACTGGTTTTCCATTCTCTCTATACGGCATATCTTCAACAGGAACAATTTTGCTAACTACACCTTTGTTACCATGACGACCTGACATTTTATCTCCAGGTCTTAATCTACGTTTAATTGCTACAAAAACTTTAACCATTTTCATAACACTAGGTAGCAAATCATCACCTTCTCTAATTTTTAAAACTTTATCTTCAAATCTTTCTTTAATATCTCCTTTGGCATTGATGTATTGGTCTTTAAGTTCTAATATAGATGAATTTTTCTTTTCATTATCAACAGATAATTTAAATACATCAGTAATATTTAAGCTTTCTATTTTTTCTAAGTTTATTTCTTCTCCGGGATTAAAATTTTTTACTTTATTGTTTAAATTAATTCCATGTAAAATTTGATTGACTCTTTGTTTTATACTTCTTTCTAAAATTTCTTCTTCTACATTTTTATCTTGTTGGACTGATTCTATCTGTGCCCTTTCTATAGTTATAGATCTTTCATCTTTTTCTACACCGTGTCTATTGAAAACTCTAACATCAATAATTATACCACCACTACCACTTGGCATTTTTAAAGAAGTGTCAGTAACGTCTACTGCTTTTTCTCCAAAAATAGATCTCAATAATTTTTCCTCCGGCCCAGATGCAGAATCTCCTTTGGGTGTTACTTTTCCAACAAGTATATCGCCTGGCTTAATTTCAGCGCCAATATAAACAATTCCGGACTCATCTAAATTTTTTAGTTGTTCTTCATTAACATTTGGTATGTCTCTTGTAATATCTTCTTCTCCAAGCTTAGTATCTCTTGCCATAACTTCATATTCTTCTATATGAATTGAAGTAAAAACGTCATCGGTTACACATCTTTCGGAAATTAAAATTGAATCTTCAAAATTGTAACCTAGCCAGGGCATAAAGGCTACTGTTATGTTTTTACCAAGAGCTAATTCACCAAGTTTTGTTGCAGGTCCATCAGCAATTATATCTCCTGCTTTAACAATGTCTCCAACTCTGACGAGTGGTTTCTGATTTATACAGGTATTTTGATTTGATCTTTTGAATTTTTGCAAGTTATATATATCAACCGCTGATTTTTTTAAATCAGTTTCACTTGAAGCTTTAATAACAATTCTTTTTCCATCAATTTTATCAACAACACCATTTCTCTTAGCAACTATCGTAACTCCCGAATCTAGGGCCACATCTCCTTCAATTCCAGTTCCTACTAATGGAGATTCTGGTTTTAAAAGAGGAACAGCTTGTCTCATCATGTTTGATCCCATTAGGGCTCTGTTAGCATCATCATTTTCTAAAAATGGTATTAGTGAAGCTGCAACTGAAACCAATTGTTTTGGAGATACGTCTATAAAGTTTATGTTCTCAGGTTTCGATAAAATAAAATTTAAGTTATGTCTGCATGACACTAATTCTTCAATAAATTTTCCATTTTTGTCAATTTTTGCATTTGCTTGTGCTATGGTAAATTTTGTTTCTTCCATTGCTGATAAATACTCAATTGTATTTTCAACAATTGCATTTTTAACTTTTTTATAGGGGCTTTCTATAAATCCATATTTATTAATTTTAGAATATGTTGCTAAACTATTAATTAAACCAATGTTTGGACCTTCGGGTGTTTCAATAGGGCAAATTCTGCCATAATGCGTTGGATGAACATCTCTAACCTCAAAGCCTGCACGCTCACGTGTTAATCCACCAGGACCTAAAGCGGAAACTCTTCTTTTGTGTGTGATTTCAGAAAGTGGATTGGTTTGATCCATAAATTGAGATAATTGGGAGGTTGCAAAAAAATCTTTTAAAGCAATAGTTAATGGTTTGGCATTAATCAAGTCTTGTGGCATTGCGGACTCAATATCTAAAGTTGTCATTTTTTCCTTGATAGCTCTCTCCATTCTATAAACACCAATTCTTGCTTGATTTTCAACTAGCTCACCTACCGATCTAACTCTTCTATTCCCTAAGTGATCTATGTCATCAACTTCATCTTTACCATCTCTAAGATCTAACATTTTTTTAACGATTGCTAAAATATCGTCATTTCTTAAAATAGTTATTTTGTCTGAACATTTTAAATTTAGTCTAGAATTCATTTTAACTCTGCCAACATCTGAAAGATCATATCTTTCAGAACTAAAAAACAAATTTTGAAATATTTGATTAGCTATATCTAAAGTTGGAGGCTCACCAGGTCTTAAAATTTTATAAATTTCAGTTATAGCGTCGTTTTTAGTTTGATTTTTATCATTAAATACTGTTTGTAATAAATAAGGACCTTTATTTATTGAGTTTGTTATAGCTACTGAAATAGCAGAAATATTTGCGTCAATTATTTTTGATAAAATAGTTTCATCTAATTCTGTACCTATTAAAAAAACCTCTTCTCCAACAACAATTTCTTTTTGAATAAATTTTCCATACAAAGATGAATTAGCTAAACTTATTTCTTTTAAACCATCATTAGCTAATTTTTTTGCTGCTACAAAATTTATTTTTTCACCAATCTTAACAATTACCTTTCCGGATTTTGCATCTATAATCTCTTCAGAAAAATTTTTTGCTTTGTAACTTTCTGGATTAAATTTAGTTTTCCATTTATTTAATTTAGAATCATAAACAAAAGTCTCTTTTTCATAAAATTCATTTACAATATCATTTTTTGTATACCCTAAAGCGATTAACAATGTTGTTACTAGAAGTTTCTTTTTTCTATCAATTCTAAAATATAACAAATCTTTTACATCATATTCAAAATCAAGCCATGAACCTCTATTGGGTATAACTCTACAATTAAACAATAGTTTGCCACTTGCATGAGATTTTCCTTTATCATGATCAAAAAATACTCCCGGACTTCTATGCATTTGATTAACAACTACTCTTTGAACGCCGTTTGTAATAAATGTTCCACTGTTAGTCATCATAGGGACTTCACCCATATAAACTTCTTGTTCTTTTGCAGATAAAATATCTTTAGTATTGTTTTCTTGATCAATTTCATAAACAACTAATCTCAATGTGCACTTTAATGCAGAGGAATAAGTTAATCCTCTTTGTATACACTCTTCTGTATCAAATTTTGGTTTTTCAAACCTATAAGAAACATATTCTAAAGTGGCTTTTTCGTTAATATCTTCTATTGGAAAAATACTTCTAAAAACTCTATTAAATCCTTTTATTAAATTAATATTTGGATCCGCATTGTATTCTGTTAATTCTTTATAGGAGTTTTTTTGGACTTCTATAAGGTTTGGTATTGATAAACTTTCTTTAAGTTTACCAAAATTTTTTCTAATATTTTTCTTTTCAGTAAAAGATAATTGCATCTATACATAAATGCCAATTATTTACTAATTGGCACATGAAATTTGTTAATTAATTTACTTAAGTTCTACTTTTGCACCAGCTGCTTCTAATTTTTTCTTAATTTCTTCAGCCTCTTTTTTATTTACACCTGACTTAACCTCTTGAGGTGCTCCCTCAACTAAATCTTTTGCTTCTTTTAGTCCTAACGAAGTAACAGCTCTAATTTCTTTAATGACATTAATTTTTTTGTCGCCTATTGCCGCTAGTATAATTGTAAATTCATCTTTTTCTTCAGCGGGAGCGACATCTGCTGCTACTGGAGCTGGCGCAACAGCTGCTGCCGTAACTCCCCATTTTTCTTCAAGTTGTTTTGAAAGTTCAGCTGCCTCAACAACAGTCAAACTTGATAATTTTTCGATAATTTTATTTAGGTCTGCCATAATATTTTGTATTTTTCTAGGGTTTATTTTTTACTTTTTTCGAGCGCTAAAATAGCGATTTTTGAAGCCGGTGCAAGCAAAATACTCGCAATTTTTTGCGCCGGAGACCTTAAAATAGCTATTAGTTTAGCTCTTGCCTCTTCTAAAGTTGGTAAGGTTGATACTTTTGCAACTTCTGCGACATCTAAAACATCATTTCCCATGATGCCACCTAGAATCTTTAAGTTTTTATTCTCTTTAGAAAATTTCATTAATATTTTTGCTGAAGATATTACATCTTTTGATAATGCTACAGCTGTAGGTCCTGTAAATAAATTTGCTAAATCCTTACATCTAGAGTTTTGCAAAGCAAGTTTTGTAATTCTATTTTTTGTAATTTTAAATTGAATTCCATGTTCTCTCATTTGTTTTCTGAGATCATCAAGTTGTTTCATGTTTAAACCTTGATAATGGGTGACCAAAACTGCTTCGCTATTTTCAAATTGTGAAGTCATATCTTTTATATAGTTTTTTTTTTGTTCTTTGTTCATCATAACTAAATACTTTTTGGTAACTTAACTTTGTAAGACACTCCCATTGTTGATGTTAAATAAGCATTTTTAATTAAATCACCTTTAACTATATTGTTGCCTTTCTCTCTTTCAAGAATTTCAAAAACTGCTTTAAAATTTTTAACTAACTTATCATCTGAAAAACTCTTTTTGCCTATACTTAATCCTATGTTTCCGTCTTTGTCATTTTTAATTTCAACTTGCCCAGATTTTGCATCAGTAATTGCTTTTTTAAGATCGTTAGTAACTGAGCCAAGTTTTGGATTAGGCATTAAACCTTTTGGGCCTAAAACCTTACCAATTTTAGATAGTTTAACCATCATTCCTGGTGTACATATAAGTTTTTCGAAATCTAAATTTCCTTCCTTCATTTTTTCTATAAAATCATCTCCACCAACTATATCTGCACCTGCTCCTTTAGCTTCACTCATATTTGTATCTTCGCACACTACAGCTACTTTAATTTTTTTACCTGTACCTGAAGGCAAATTAACAACTGTTCTCAAGTTTATTTCACTTTTTTTTTGTTTATTGTTAATCTGTAAATTTAAATCTATTGACTCGTCAAATTTAGTTGTACAATTTTTTTTGATAGTAGATATCAATTTATCAATCGACTCTGATGTAATAGATTTCGTACCTTTTGGTAATTTGTTATACCTTTTTGAAGACATTATTCTTTTACCTCTATACCCATTGATCTAGCTGAGCCTGATATAATTTTAACTGCTTGCTCTAAGTCATTAGTGTTTAAGTCTGCCATTTTTTTTTTAGCTATTTCTTCAGCTTGTTTTTTTGTAATTGAAGCGACTATTTGTATTCCAGGTTCATTAGATCCACTTTTTAATTTAGCTGCTTCTTTTATAAAGTGTGATGCTGGCGGTGACTTAATTATAAAATCAAATTTTTTATCTTTGTATACAGTAATAATTACAGGTACAGGTTTTCCCATAAAACTTTTCGTCTTTTCATTAAAAGCTTTACAAAATTCCATGATATTAATTCCTCTTTGACCTAAAGCCGGGCCTACAGGAGGTGCAGGACTAGCTTGGCCTCCTTTAATTTGTAACTTTACATAACCAGTAACTTCTTTTTTTGCCATTAACTTACCTTTTCAACTTGAGTATACTCTAAATCTACTGGTGTCGGTCTGCCAAATATTAAAACAGAAACTTTTAATCTTGATTTATCTTCATCAATATCTTCTATAAGTCCATGAAACGATGCAAACGGTCCATCAATAACCTGGACTTTTTCTCCAACGGAGTAATCTATAGCAGATTTTGGTTGTGCAACACCGTCTTTTATTTGACCTAATATTTTTTCAATTTCTTCATCAGAAACTGGTACCGGTACACCTTTGGTTCCTAAAAAGCCGCTTACTTTCTTAATATTTTTTATCATATGATATAAATCATTATCCATTTCTGATTTTATTAATACATAACCAGGGAAATATTTTTTTTTTCTTTGTATTCTTTTGCCTCTTCTCACTTCAGTAATATCGTGCGTAGGAACAATAATTTCTTCAATTTTATCTGAAAATTTTAATTTTTCTGCTTCTTCTTTGATTAATTTAGCTACCTTGTTTTCAAAATTAGAATGTGATTGAACTATGTACCAATTTTTCATTAAATGCTCACTTTTAATAAAATTTCTAATAAGAATTTTAACACTTGATCCAGAAGTAAAAAAAATATTGAAGCCACAATAGCCATAGCAACAACCATTAAAGTTCCTTGTAACGTTTCCTTACTCGTTGGCCAAGTAATCTTGTATGCTTCTTGTTTTACCGCTTGAATAAACTTTAAAGGATTTTTCATAATAATATTTTTTGTTGGCAGGAGCGGAGGGAATCGAACCCCCAACCTCCGGTTTTGGAGACCGGCGCTCTACCAATTGAGCTACACTCCTAAAGGAGTTTTACTCTAAAATTTTAGTTACTACTCCTGCACCTACTGTTTTCCCACCTTCACGAACTGCAAAATTTAATTTTTCACTCATCGCAATTGGTGTAATTAATTTAACAGTGAATTTAGCATCATCACCTGGCATAACCATTTCAGTACCTGATGGTAATTCTACTTCACCAGTTACATCAGTCGTTCTAAAAAAAAACTGCGGTCTGTATTTTGAAAAGAACGGAGTATGTCTTCCGCCTTCTTCTTTTTTTAATACATAAGCCTGACATTCAAATTTAGTATGTGGTGTAACCGAACCTGGTTTTGCTAGTACTTGACCTCTTTCAATATCAGTTCTTTCTACACCTCTAAGCAATGCCCCAATATTATCTCCTGCTTCGCCTGAGTCCAAAATTTTTCTAAACATTTCAACACCAGTACAAACTGTTTTTTTTGTTTCTCTAATACCAACTATTTCAATTTCTTCTCCAGTTTTAACAACGCCTTGTTCAACACGTCCAGTTGCAACCGTTCCACGGCCAGATATAGTAAATACATCTTCAATAGGCATTAGGAATGGCTTATCCTTTGGTCTAGTGGGTTGAGGTATATGCTCATCAATAGCTTTCATTAATTCTAATATAGAATTTTTACCTGTAGCGTCATCCTTACCTTCAATAGCATTTAAAGCAGATCCTTTAATGATTGGAATTTTATCTCCAGGAAATTTATAATATGTTAAAAGTTCGCGTATTTCCTCAACTACTAAATCTAAAAGTTCTTTATCTTCAACTTGATCAACTTTATTTAAATAAACAACAAGAGCAGGTACACCAACTTGTCTTGCTAAAAGAATATGTTCTCTAGTTTGAGGCATTGGTCCGTCTGCTGCACTAACTACAAGAATAGCTCCATCCATTTGTGCTGCACCTGTAATCATATTTTTTACATAGTCAGCGTGACCTGGACAGTCTACGTGGGCGTAATGTCTTTTTTCAGTTTCATATTCAACATGTGCGGTTGCAATAGTTATACCTCGCTCTTTTTCTTCTGGAGCCTTATCAATTTGGTCATAAGCAATATATTCCGCTCCACCCTTTTCAGCTAGAATTTTTGTTATAGCTGCTGTTAAAGTTGTTTTTCCATGATCCACGTGACCAATTGTACCCACGTTCGCATGTGGTTTAGTTCTCTCAAATCTTTTCTTCTCAGCCATTTATTTTTACCTCTCTATAATTTTTGTTCATTTTAATCTTGGAGCGGGTAAAGGGAATCGAACCCTTACATCCAGCTTGGAAGGCTAGCGTTCTACCATTGAACTACACCCGCACGCAACACCCAAGTATAACACTCCAACATTGAATAAAATTTTATGAATGGTGGAGGGGGAAGGATTCGAACCTTCGAAGACCGAAGTCAACGGGTTTACAGCCCGCCCCATTTGACCGCTTTGGTA
>Ga0209554_1001963_pt1 | contig 14869 bp, 15 predicted proteins | sample MarorgKNORR_S2LV_5_FD_188221 | JGI IMG/M metagenome (GOLD analysis project Ga0209554, IMG submission 188221) | Marine microbial communities from the Southern Atlantic Ocean, analyzing organic carbon cycling - Bottom_A/KNORR_S2/LV (SPAdes) (version 2) | ecosystem: Environmental > Aquatic > Marine...
GGTCAATAAATCGATCTGGTTGTGATACCTTAGGATAATATCACCAGCTGCACGGGCAGCTCGAACTGCAATATTAACGGTAGGATGCATGGTTAATGGACCAATTAATTAAAGACACGAATTATACCTTGGCGGCTTTTGATAAAGTGAGGATTGTCATGGTGGGCACTACAGAGCCAGGCAATATTGGAGCAGCTGCAAGGGCTATGAAAAATATGTCTCTGTCTCGATTGTTTTTAGTTAATCCTAACAGCTATCCTTCAGCTGCTGCAACTGCAAGAGCTAGTGGTGCAGACGATGTTTTATCAAATGCCGTTGTTTGTAGCTCTTTAGAAGAAGCGTTAGAAGGGGTACACTTGGTTATTGGTGCCAGTGCTCGTCAACGCAACATTAAATGGAAGCAGATGGATGTATTAGACACTTGTAACGAAATACAAAAAATTTTAGCTAAATCTAAACAACAAGTTGCAGTTATTTTTGGGACTGAGAATTCTGGACTTACTAACGAAGAATTAGATCTGTGTCACATTCTCATGACAATTCCTGGAAATCCTAATTATTTTTCATTGAATGTTGCATCAGCAATCCAAGTTTTTGCTTACCAAAACTTTGTCAGTAATATCCAGATAGATTTTGAGAATTCTGATAACGAATTGGCAAGTTTTAAAGAATTAGAAGGCTTTTATGTGCATCTTGAACAGGTGCTCGAGCATATTGATTATTTTGAAGAGAATCGGCCAAAAAGTTTGCTAATGCGCCGTCTTCGGAGATTGTTTGGTCGCAGTTATCCAGAAAAAGAAGAGGTGGCCATTCTAAGAGGAATTCTTAAAAACATTAAGCCATATAATAAAAAGCCCGATTAAATCGGGCTTTTCAATATATATTGATCATTATTAGCCAAGCATAAGCTTATTCATGCGCTTGATAAACTCAGCAGGTTCTTTGATTTGACCTCCTTCACTGAGTACCGCCTGATCAAATAAAACCTTCACCAGATCTTTATCGACCTTGGTTTTGAGTTTTTTAACCAATGGATGTTTTGGATTAATTTCAAGAATTGGCTTAGTTTCAGGGACATCTTGGCCAAGTGACTTCATGATACGTTCCATGTTGCTACCCATCTCGTTTTCATCAGCAATAAGACAGGAAGGAGATTCACTTAGACGACTCGAAACTTTAACTTCTTTGACTTGATTTTTAAGAATCTTTTGTACTTTATTGATGACCTCTTTAAAATCTTTAGCTGTTTTTTCTTTTTTCTTCTTATCTTCTTTTGAATCCAAATCCTCTAGGTCACCTTTAGCAATTGATTTAAGAGGAAACTTTTCATAGTCACCAAAATTTGCAACAAGCCATTCATCGACCCGGTCAGATAACAGTAATACTTCGATTTCTTTTTGTTTAAAAATTTCCAAATGAGGTGAACCTTTAGCAGCAGCATAGTTGTCGGCAGTTACGTAATAAATGGTTTTTTGATTTTCATTCATACGTTCAACATAATCTTTAAGCGAAACTGTTTGTTCTTCAGTGTCATTGGTAGTTGTAGCGAAGCGTAGTAGGTTTGTAATTTTGTCTTTATTAGCAAAATCTTCAACAACTCCCTCTTTGATAACCATGCCAAATTCTTTCCAGAATATTGCATAATCCTCAGGCTTATTTTTTGACATCTTGTCTAACTCAGATAGGATGCGCTTAACGGATGCTTTGCGGATCGTATCAACCACTTTACTTCCTTGTAAAATTTCTCTAGAAACATTGAGTGATAAATCATCTGTATCGATGACACCTTTGATAAAGCGCAGATATTGAGGCAACAGTTCTTCGTTACCCTCCATGATAAAAACTCTTTTGGCATAGAGTTTTACTCCGCCTTTTCTTTTGGGTTCCCACATATCAAATGGTGCTTTCCTGGGTATAAAAAGCAAAGATGTATAGTCTAGTTTTCCTTCCAATTTATTGTGTATTTGAGTCAATGGGCCATCAAAATCATAGGTTAATGATTTATAGAATTCATCATAATCTTTTTGTGACAGTTCTTTTTTATCTTGCGCCCAAAAAGCAGTTGCTTTGTTGATCGTTTCATATTCAATGAGATTCTCATCTTCTGAAGACTTGATCATCATAATTGGAACTGTTATATGGTCTGAGTACTTAGAGACAATGCCACGAATTCGATAATCATTGAGGAATTCATTTTCAGCTTTTTTGATATCAAGAGTTACTGATGTTCCACAATCTTCTACTTCAATTGTTTCGATGGAATATTCACCCTTTCCTTTTGATACCCATTTTGTTCCATTTGCCTTTTTATCACCAGCTTTCCGGCTTATAAGGATGACCGTATTTGACACTATAAATGACGAATAAAATCCAACTCCAAACTGTCCGATTAGGTTTGAATCTTGAGCTTGATTTTTATCAAGACTTTCTAGGTATTTTCGAGTACCTGAATTTGCTATGGTGCCAATATTTTCCATCACTTCATCTTGGTTCATGCCGATACCGTTGTCCCTGATTGTGATAGTTCCTGCGTCCTTGTCAACATCAATATGAATGTTTAGTTCTTCTTTTCCCTCCACCAATGAATCATTAGACAGTGATTCAAATTTGAGTCTATCGATTGCGTCTGAAGCATTTGAGATCAACTCCCTTAAGAAAATCTCTTTATTGGAGTATAAGGAGTTAACCATTAGGTGAAGTAGTTGAGATACTTCTGTTTGAAAGGCATGTGTTTGTTTTTGACTCATCTAAATTCCTTTATCGTTTAACGTAAAATGCTAAGATATGGCCAATCAGGAAAAAAACAAGTACCAAAGCCATATTTTAGTCGAACAAATTGATCAATTTGTTGCCTACCTTGAGGTCGAGAAACTTTATGCCTCGAACACTATTTCTGCTTATCAAAGAGATTTATTTAAGTTTCTATCTTTTTGTCTAGAAAATTCTGTTACTGAATGGCAAGATATTGAACCTGATACTTTAAATCTGTTTGTTATGGGGCTTCGTCATCGAGGAGTTTCTGCAAGGTCAATTAGAAGGTATTTATCCTCAATACGCGGTTTTTTTACTTTTCTGGTGAAACAAGGCGTGTTGACTGAGAATTGTGTTATGTCTATCCAAACTCCTAAAATTGATCAAGTTTTGCCAAAAACAATTGATTTTGATGACCTTAAAAGAATGATGACTTTGAGTTCTGGGTTATATTCAGAGCTACGTGCAGTTGTTATGATAGAGTTAATGTATTCATGTGGCTTGAGAGTCTCTGAGTTGGTTGGCATTGATATCAATGATCTAGATTTGGAAGAGGGATTTGTAAGAGTGAAAGGTAAGGGCAGAAAGACCCGATTTTCGCCAATAGGAAGTTCAGCCATTAATGCAGTTGAAATATATCTATCAAAGAGACCTAGCTGTGAAAATGATGCCTTATTTGTGAACCAAAATAATCATAGAATTAGCCCTCGTTCTGTACAAAATATTGTCAAAAAAAAGGCCCTTGAAGTGGGGGTAGCTGTCAACGTTCATCCTCACATGCTTCGGCATGCTGCAGCGACTCATTTTCTACAATCAAGTCATGATCTTAGGACTGTACAAGAGTTTTTGGGTCATAAGAGTATTAAAAGTACCCAAATATATACCCACTTAGATTTTTTAGAATTATCGAAAGTCTATGATGAATTTCATCCCAGAGCCAAAAAATGAACTCAATGATAGGAAAAAGGTTGGCTTTGCATCATTTAAGGAAAGGAGTTATTGCACATCCTACAGATACAGTTTACGGTCTAGCTTGTTTGGCAAACAATCCAAGCGCGATTAAAGTATTGATTGATCTAAAACAAAGAGACCTTGACAAGGGTTTTATATTGCTTGCTTCTGATGTGGAGTATGTATTACCCTATATTGATACAAATCTTGACATCAACTTAATAAACAAGCTTGGCCAGCCAACTAGTATTCCCACGACCTATTTAGTACCAAAATCTGAAAGTACATCAAGTTTAATTAGTGGCGCCAGTGAGCTTGCTGCAGTGCGTATTACATCTGACCCATTGGTTCGTTATTTTTGTGAAAATACCGGCTCTGCTCTAATTTCAACCAGCGCTAATCTGCAAGGTCAAAAAGTTGCCTCTAATATGGCTGAATTGAAGGCTTATTTTAATCAAGCCATTTCATATGCATTACCTCCAAATAACTATAATTCAGAACCTTCGATAATAATTAATTTAGTTACAGGGAAACGCCATCGATGATAGAGCAAGTAAAAAAATATCTAGCCCAGTTACAAGAAAGCATCTGCTCTGATTTGGAGTCGCTTGATGGTAGGGCTATTTTTGAAAAAGATCGCTGGACAAAGGAAGATGGTAGTGGGAGTGGCATTACCTGTGTTATTTGTGATGGTAATGTTTTTGAGAAGGGGGGTGTCAATTTCTCAATCGTTAAAGGCAATAAAATGCCAAAGTCTGCAACCGCTCTTCGGCCAGAGTTGGAAGGTAGAAAATATACAGCGCTTGGAGTTTCTTCGGTGATGCATCCAGAGAATCCATACATACCCACTGTCCATTCAAATGTACGTTTTTTTGTTGCTGAAGAGCCTGGAAAGGAGCCTATATGGTGGTTCGGAGGTGGTTTTGACCTAACCCCGTTCTATGGCTTTGACGAGGATGCCGTGCATTGGCATACGACCGCCAAAAAAGCTTGTCTACCTTTTGGTGAAAAAGTCTATTCAAAATACAAAAAATGGTGTGATGACTATTTTTATCTAGAGCACAGAGACGAACAACGTGGTATAGGTGGATTATTTTTTGATGACCTTAATGAGGGTGGCTTTGATAGGTGTTTTGAATTTATGAAAAGTGTGGGTGATCACTTTAGTGAGGCTTATCTACCAATCGTATTAAAGCGAAAAGATACCCCTTATGGAAAAAAAGAGAGAAACTTTCAACTTTATCGCCGAGGCCGGTACGTAGAATTTAATTTGATTTATGATCGGGGGACCTTGTTTGGTCTTCAAAGTGGAGGTAGAACGGAGTCGATTTTGATGTCAATGCCTCCAGAAGTTAAATGGTCATATCAGTTCCAAGTAGAAAAGGACAGCGAAGAAGAAAAACTATATAATCATTATTTGAAGCCTAAGGAGTGGATTAAATGACACATATATTGGATGCAACTCGGCTAATGTGCCCAATGCCGGTGATTAAACTCAGTCAAAAGATTGGTGATTTATCTGTAGGTGATAAGATTGAGATTTTTGCAACCGACCCTGGTGTTAAACATGACATTCCGGCTTGGTGCAGAGTTCATGGACATAGTGTTCTTGGTGTTGAAGAACGAGATGAAAAGATTGTTCTGTTAATTGAAAAGAATTAGGTATAATCGACCACTGAAAAAAATGCTCATGTTGACCTCTCTGAGAGTCAATATTTTTTGTTTGCAACGGCGCAGACTTTCTTGACAATGCCTGTCAATATTTAATCTAATTTATATTAGGAGATAATATGTCTGCAAAAGATGTACTAAAAATGATTGAAGATCAAGGTGTAAAGTTTATTGATTTTCGTTTTACCGACACTAAAGGTAAAGAACAACACGTTAGTGTGCCTTCACACGCAGTCGATGCTCAAAAATTAAAAGAGGGTCAAATGTTTGATGGCTCTTCAATCTCTGGTTGGAAAGATATTAATGACTCTGACATGATTTTGATGCCAGACACTGAAACAGCTGTCTTGGATCCTTTTACTGAAGAAGTTACACTCAATATACGTTGTAATATCGTTGATCCTTCTGATATGAAAGTTTATGTTAAGGATCCGCGTTCTCTTGCTGCTCGTGCAGAAGCCTACCTTGTAGAGACAGGAATTGGTGACACTGCCTATTTTGGTAATGAGCCAGAATTTTTTGTCTTTGATAGTGTCAAGTGGGACGCAGGCTTTGGTTTGGGTAAGGCTTTTTATGAAATCAGTTCTGAAGAGGCTGCCTGGAGTTCTGGTGTAGACATGGAGGGTGGTAACAAAGGTCACCGTCCACACATCAAGGGTGGATACTTCCCAGTTCCCCCAGTCGACTCGTTGCATGACCTGCGATCTCAAATGTGTTTGGCGATCGAAGAGATGGGCGTTACGACAGAGGTCCATCACCATGAAGTCGGCACTGCCGGACAATGTGAAATTGGCGCATTATTCAATACATTGGTGAAAAAGGCTGATGAAACGCAGATCTTAAAGTACTGCGTTCATAACGTTGCTCAGCTTTATGGCAAAACTGCTACATTCATGCCGAAACCAATTGCGGTTGATAACGGTAATGGTATGCATGTTCACATTTCAATTGCGAAAGATGGTGTCAACATGTTTGACGGTGATGGCTATGCCAACCTCAGTGAAACAGCGCTATTTTTTATTGGTGGTATTATCAAGCATGCTCGCGCCTTGAATGCCCTTACCAATCCATCTACAAACTCATACAAACGTCTAGTTCCTGGTTTTGAAGCACCTGAAATGTTAGCTTATTCAGCTAAAAACCGTTCTGCTGCGATTCGTATTCCTTATGTTTCAAATCCAAAAGGTCGTCGTATTGAGGTGCGCTTTCCAGATTCAACTGCAAACCCATACCTGGCTTTTGCTGCAATGCTTATGGCAGGTCTTGATGGCATTAAGAACAAGATTCATCCAGGTGAACCTGTTGACCAAGACCTATATGACTCTGATACAACAGGTATACCAAAGGTTAGCGGCATGCTCCACATAGCACTTGAAGAGTTAGATGCTGACCGTGAATTTCTCAAGCAGGGTGGTGTTTTTACTGACGAGGTGATTGATTCATTTATAGAATTAAAAATGCAAGAAGTCACAGCGATGAGGGCTTCACCTCAGCCGCTTGAGTTCGATCTATACTATAGCTGCTAATAATTCAGTATTAAGAAAATAAAAAGCCGCGCAATGCGCGGCTTTTTATTGTTATTTTTATGGCTTCTGTATACGGTAAAATTAATTGAAACAAACTCATAAAAGAAAATGATTGAAGTTAGAAATGATTGGCAATTGAATGAAATAAAGGCGCTCTTTGAGATGCCTTTTAGTGACCTAATTTTTAAAGCTCACAGTATACATAGAGAGGTTTTTGATCCAAACCAGGTTCAGGTTAGCTCTTTACTCAATATTAAGACTGGCGCCTGTCCAGAAGATTGTTCTTATTGCTCTCAAAGCTCAAAATACAATACTGGTCTAGAGCGAGAAAAATTAATGGAAATTGACCAAGTATTACAACAGGCAAAAAAAGCGCAAGATAAAGGTGCTTCTAGATTTTGTATGGGAGCTGCTTGGCGAAATCCCACCGATAAAAGTCTTGACAAAGTGATTCCAATGATTAAGGGTGTAAAGGCGATGGGTATGGAAACATGCGTCACTTTGGGTATGCTCACTCAAGAACAAGCATTTACTTTGAAAGATGCTGGCTTAGATTACTATAATCACAATATAGACACCTCAAAAGAACACTACTCTAACGTTGTAACGACTCGACACTTCCAGGACAGACTTGACACTCTAGAAGCGGTAAAAAATGCTGATATTAGCGTTTGCAGTGGAGGTATCTTGGGTTTGGGTGAAACAGAAACAGACCGCGCATCAATGCTTCAATCTTTGGCTAATTTGGATGTACATCCTGACAGTGTTCCTATTAATTTATTGGTTCCAATTCCAGGCACTCCTTTTGAGAACGTTAAACCACCAAGTGAAAGTGAATTCGTACGAACCATTGCAGTGGCAAGAATTTTGATGCCTAAATCAGTCGTACGTTTATCTGCTGGAAGACTTGAAATGGGCGAAAGTATGCAAGCACTTTGTTTTTTTGCTGGTGCAAACTCAATTTTTTATGGTGAGCAATTACTAACAACCGATAATCCAACTGTAGCTAATGATCAGCTACTTTTTGATCGATTAGGTATTAATATATAATCGACAATCATTTTCTCTGGACTAGGTATTTGAAGTGACTCCAAAGCACTTGTCATGTTTTTTAGTTTATTAGTGGTTAAGGAGCGCAATTGCATGTCTATAGTTTCTGCATTTAGAAGAGACTCTTCAAGTAATATACCAGCACCCTGATCAGACAGGTATTGAGCATTTTTTGTTTGATGGTTATCAACTGCGTAAGGAAAAGGAACAAGAATAGCTATTGTTTTAGTTGCCACCAATTCTGACACAGTCATTGCTCCAGAACGACACACAACCACATCTGCCCATGCATAAGCTTCTGCCATATTTTCTATGAACGACTCAATACAAAGATTAGTGTTCGGATTGTTTTGATATGCCAGTTTGACAGACTCCAAATGTTTGACACCGGTCTGATGCCATATATTTAATGGTGTTTTGATACTTGTAATCGTTTCATTGATTTTTTGGGCGCCAAGTGAACCACCCAAAACAAGCAGGTTATTTACTAATTCAGGTGTATTTTTTGGCTCTGGAGTGAACAAAATAGGGTTTCCAACGGTTACAGCATTAATTGATAAATCAAACGTATTGTCAAAAGCTTGTAGGCTTTGTTGAGCAAACTTTCCGAGCAATTTATTTGTAGTGCCTGGGATAGCATTTTGTTCATGAATAATTAAGGGGATAAAAAATATTTTGGCAACCATGCCTCCAATACCCGAGGCATAGCCACCCATACCAACAACTCTGTCAGGTCGAAATCTGAGAAAAACAAAAATCGTCTCAATTAAACCAAGACATAGTAAGAAAAAAGCTTTCAAAAGTGTTAGGAGATTTTTCCCTCTTAAACCACTAGTGTGTACACAATGGAGTTGATAGCCATGTTTTGGTACCAGTGAGCCTTCCAGACTATTTCGACCACCCAACCACTCAATATTAGCGCCTTGATTTGTCAGTTCCTTTGCGATTGCAAGTGCTGGAAAAATATGACCGCCGGTGCCGCCTGCCATGATTAGAACTTTTCTAGACATATTTTCTTTGTTTTGAGTAGTTTGTTTTGTTTTCCATATCGACTCTTAGAACGATAGCCAATGAAATGATAGTCAAAATCATCGAAGTTCCACCATAACTTATTAGTGGTAAAGTAAAGCCTTTAGGAGGGAGGAGTCCTAGGTTCATACCAATATTGACTGTGATTTGCATGGCAAACCATGTACAAATACCAAAGACAACATAGGAGCTGTATTTTCTGCCTTTTTTTAATGCTAATTTCGCAATATTGAAACCTTTGGTCAATATATAGGCAAAGGACAATAATACAAAAAGCATACCTACAATGCCTAACTCTTCCCCGATAACTGCAAAAATCATATCAGTATGTCTTTCTGGTAGTAGACCATATTTTTGAATGCCTGCGCCCAAGCCAGTACCAAACCAATCCCCTCTAGCAATACCAATTAAGGCTGCTTTTGTTTGATAAAGTTTTTCATTATTACTACTCCAGAAGTCCTCATACCAAAAAGAAACAAAGCGATTAAAACGGTTGGGTATAAGAGCTATAAATACTCCTAATACAGCAAGCAAGCCAATGGTAACGATGCTCAGTTGTCTTATATATGATCCTGCGGCATAGAGCATAGCCATAGCTGTCAAAGAGATAATGAGCGTGGCACCAATATCAGTTTCAAGTAATAGTAAAACATCAGCGATACCTATAATAAATAAGGTTTTAATGAATCCCATCCAGGGACTCCGAAGGTCTTTTTCTTGACGTATTAAAAAGCCTGCCATGAAAAGCACCATCGATAGTTTCATTAGCTCTGAGGGTTGAAACTTAAAGTAAACTAAATTAATCCAACGAGAAGAGTTGTTTACTTCATGACCAATTGGTTTAGGAAAAAAAACAATAACTAAGAGAACAAGAGAGAGGATAAATAATGGTATCGAGTATTTTTGAAGAACTGAAATTGGAGTGTTAAGAATAACGAGGCCTGCACTCAGAGCCATTAAAATAAAAAACGTTTGTTTAAAGAAGTATGAATAACTTTCAAAGTAGGCAAGAGAAGCTGAAAATGACATAATCCAGCCAAAAATAACCAAGGCTATGATCGCAGATAATAATGACTTATCTGGCATTTGCCTGGTTCTCATAGTTTGGTCTGATAGCATCTTAAAGAGTATTTTATACTTAATAAAGACAAGCTTAACTAGATATCCTGAAGGATAAAAGTTGAGCTTTAATTAAGTCTATATGGGATAATGCTCCATTTTAAAATTAAGCCAAGTACATGATTTCTACCTCCAATATCACTATGCAATTTGGTGAAAAACCTTTGTTTGAAAACATATCTGTTAAATTTCAGGATGGCAACCGTTATGGCTTGATTGGTGCCAATGGTTGCGGTAAATCGACTTTAATGAAGATATTAACAGCAGAGTTAAAGCCAACCCATGGTTCGGTTATGGTTGGTGCAGGCCAAAGGCTCGGTATTTTGTCACAGGATCAGTTCGCTTTTGAAAAGTATCGTGTGGTTGACACTGTAATTATGGGTTACAAGGAATTATGGAAGATAAAGGAAGAGAGAGACCATATTTATGCTCTTCCTGAAATGACTGAGGAAGATGGTATTAAGGTTGCGGAATTAGAAATGCAGTTTGCAGAAATGGATGGTTATTCTGCAGAATCTTCAGCAAGTGAATTATTACTAGGTCTTGAAATTCCTCTTGATCAACATTACGGTTTGATGAATGAAATTGCACCTGGATGGAAATTACGAGTTCTATTGGCCCAGGCCCTTTTTTCTGATCCTGATGTACTCTTATTAGACGAACCAACAAATAACTTAGACATCAACTCAATTCGCTGGTTAGAGGGTATTTTGAGTGTCCGAAAGTCAACCATGGTGATTATTTCTCATGACCGACATTTTTTGAATGGTGTCTGCACTCATATGGCAGACCTTGATTATGGCGCGTTAAATATTTTTCCTGGAAGCTACGATAACTTTATGATTGTAGCGACCGCTATTCAGGAAAGAATGCGAGCAGATAATGCTAAGAAAGAAGAAAAAATTAAAGATTTGAAGCACTTTGTATCCCGATTTTCAGCGAATGCTTCTAAATCAAGGCAAGCAACCTCTAGACTCAAGCAACTTGACAAGATTGAGCTTAGTGATATCAAACCATCTTCACGTGTTAGCCCCTATATTATTTTTAATCAAAGTAAGGAGTTATTCAGAAATGTTCTTGAGGTTCAAAACGTCAACAAAAATTTTGATGGTTCAGTGGTACTAAAAGATATTAATTTAATGATAGAGACAGGTGAAAGGGTTGCAATCATTGGTCAAAACGGTATTGGTAAAACTACACTACTACGAACCTTATATGGAGAACTTGAAGCTGATAGCGGTAAAACCAAATGGAGTGAAAACGCTAACATTGGTTATTATGCTCAGGATCACAATGCTGATTTCGAGAAAGATATCAGTGTACTTGATTGGATGACTCAATTTAAAAATGAGAAAGACGATATACAAATGATGCGCTCTGTATTGGGCAAAATGCTTTTTGGTAAGGAAGATATAAAGAAATCCGTAAAGTCTCTTTCAGGTGGCGAGAAAGGGCGGATGATTTTTGGAAGATTGATGTTACAAAAGCCAAACATTTTGTTAATGGATGAGCCAACAAATCACATGGATATGGAGTCAATTGAGGCGTTAAATCTTGCACTCGATAATTATAAAGGCACACTAATATTTGTTAGCCATGATAGAGAGTTTGTTTCTTCTTTATCAACCAAAGTTGTTGAACTTAAAGAAGATGGTGCGCACTACTACTCTGGTAATTATGAGGACTACTTGTTGACACAATTGTGAATTTTATTATATGTTTCTATGAAATCTATTAATTATTAAAGCTTTAATTAAGTGGTTAAATAGGCTAAAAATAGCGTTTAAGCGTAAAATTTATCCAAATAATCAAGGTTAACTTGTAAATGTTTACAGGAATCATTCAGGCACAAGGCAACATCAAAGAAATTCGTTCATCGAATAAGGGAACTGTTTTTGTACTTAATTCAAATTCACTAGACCTTTCTGACGTCTCTATAGGTGACAGTATTGCCGTTAATGGAGTGTGTTTAACGGTAACCCAACTTGATGATAATTCATTTTCTGCTGACGTATCCCAAGAAACCTTGAACTGCTCAACTTTTTCTCAATTAAAGAAAGGCCAAAATATCAACTTAGAAAAGTCATTAAGACTTGATCAAGGCATTGATGGTCACCTCGTGAGTGGACATGTTGATGGCGTAGGGAAGGTTACCTCAGTTGCTATTGAGGGAGAGAGCACTTGTATGAAAATTAAGGTTGATGACAATTTGGTAAAATACATTGCAAAAAAAGGCTCGATTTGTATTAATGGTGTTAGCTTGACTGTGAATGAAATTGATGACAATGTTTTTGGTGTTAATATCGTGCCTCATACTTTTTCTGTTACAACACTTGATGAATTAAAGGTGAATTCACAAGTTAATTTAGAGATAGATATAATTGCCAGACATATAGAGCAGTTACTTAATCACAAGACTAGTGCAGGTATAGATAAGGCGCTGTTAATCAAAAATGGATACTTATGAAAGCAACAATTGAAAAACTTATAGAAGACTATAGGGAAGGTAAGATGATCATCCTAATAGATGATGAGGATCGTGAAAATGAAGGTGATTTGCTGATAGCTGCTGAAAAAATTACCAAAGAAGATATTAACTTTATGGCTACTTATGGTAGAGGTTTGATTTGTTTAACATTGACACAAGAACGCTGCCAACAATTGAATCTTCCTTTAATGGTATCTCAGAATAGTGACCTTCAATCAACAAAATTTACTGTTTCGATTGAAGCCGCTTCAGGTGTAACGACAGGGATTTCAGCTGCTGACAGAGCTAAAACTATTATCGATGCTGTAGCTAAAGATGCTAAACCAATTGACATTATTCAACCAGGACATGTTTTTCCATTAATGGCCCAACAGGGTGGGGTTCTTATACGTGCTGGACATACAGAAGCTGGTTGCGATTTAGCTCGATTATCTGGCTTTGAACCTTCCTCAGTAATTGTGGAAATATTAAATAAAGATGGATCTATGGCAAGAAGTGTTGACTTGGAAAAATTTGGGAAAAAACATGGAATTAAGGTCGGCACAATTGCTGACTTAATCCATTATCGAGTAGAGAACGAAAAAACAATAGAGAGAATAAACCAGAGACCCTTTAAAACTAAGTATGGCAAGTTTAATCTTTATTCGTACTTAGACAGTATCCATAACGACATTCATATTGCATTAGTTAAAGGAGTGATCGATGAATCAAGTGAGCCCTATGTTAGAGTTCATATGGAAAATATTTTTAAAGATGTATTACAAGAAGTTAAAAATGGCGTTAGTATTAATAGCGCACTGAAAAAAATATCTGAAGTAGAAACTGGAGTTTTTTTGCTTCTTCGTAAACAAGACAACCAAGCTATTCTTGAAAACATTGATAACCGGGACTATAGAAGCAGTGATGATAGTAGAACTTTTGGAATTGGAGCTCAAATATTAGCTGATTTAGGCGTTACAAATATGAAGTCATTAGGAAGCCCGAGAAAGTGGCCTGGACTAGAAGGTTTTGGTTTAAATATTACTGAATACATAAATACAAAGGAGTTATAAAAAATTGAAAACTATCGAAGGTGATTTAACTATTAGAGATAAAAAAATTGCACTTGTTGCTGGTCGATTTAATTCATTTGTAGTTGAGCATTTAATTAAAGGCTCTAAAGACACCCTATTAAAGCATGGTGCTGAAGAGACTGATATTGAACTCTTTTATGTACCAGGAGCTTTTGAAATTCCTTTAGCTCTTAAAAAGATTGCTAGTAGTGGTAAATATGATGGTATTGTGGCCTTAGGAGCTGTAATACGCGGTGGAACACCTCATTTTGAATATGTAGCTGGAGAGTGTGTGAAAGGTATTTCACAAGTTTCATTAGACTCAGGAGTGCCTATTGCCTTTGGTGTTTTGACGGTTGATACAATAGAGCAAGCAATTGATCGTGCTGGCGCTAATTCTGGAAATAAAGGTGCTGAAGCAGCGGAGAGCGCTATTAGAATGATAAATTTACTTGAACAATTGTGACCCCAAAACAGCGCTCACGTGCTAGAGTCGTTCAAGCTTTATATCAATGGCTAGTATCTGGCAGTGATTTAGTAGAAATTGAAAAACAATTTCTAAATCAGAAAGAAGGCAAGATTTCAAAAGCTTTTTTTTCTAATCTGTTTATAAATATTCCTAAAACCATATCGCTGCTTGATGAGATTATTGAGCCCTCATTAGATAGAAGCCTTGATGAGCTCGGACCAACAGAACGAGCCATTTTGTATTTGGGTGTGTATGAGCTTAAATTTCAGCTAGAAGTTCCATACAAGGTTGTCATCAATGAAGCGGTAGAGTTAACAAAACTTTATGGTGCAGAGGGTGCTTATAAGTTGATTAATAAATCATTGGATAAAGTTGCACAAGATCTTCGTAGTGTTGAATTGAGCGATTAAAAAAATACTAAAACCTATTAATAAAAGCTTTTACCCTTGAAGTTTAATTCTATAATAATGAATTTTATTCATCTGGACTATTAATTTTTCTCGCTTTGGTTCTATATATTTTTTAGAAATATTTAGTAAATTGAATTAAACTGCTCCAGCAAATGAGTTTTATCGTAAGTAATTTCATGGTAATATCTCATTTCCACACAAACAAATTGCTTCAATTTATTAATTGGTTCGGCCGAACTTGTTGCAGCTCAGAAGGGTGCAGGTATGATGATAATCAATGCTGCAAAATTTCAAATGACCGACCTTATTATTATGTGAATCGTTCTGATTGGAGTGATAGGATACTCTATAGA
>Ga0209554_1001964_pt1 | contig 14866 bp, 18 predicted proteins | sample MarorgKNORR_S2LV_5_FD_188221 | JGI IMG/M metagenome (GOLD analysis project Ga0209554, IMG submission 188221) | Marine microbial communities from the Southern Atlantic Ocean, analyzing organic carbon cycling - Bottom_A/KNORR_S2/LV (SPAdes) (version 2) | ecosystem: Environmental > Aquatic > Marine...
ATCAGCGAGGGCGGCCGTTGTTCCGGAGTAACATTGGAAACCGGTCAACTTGAGGCCGGCGCGGTGGTACTGGCGGTGGGGCCCTGGTCTCAACAGGCCTCCTCTTGGTGCGGAGTGGAGATTCCGGTTAGCCCACTCAAAGGCCAAGTCATTCGCCTACAGTTGACCACCGATCCCATGAGGGCTTCCCTGAACTACGCCGGGAGCTACGCCGCTTCCAAGCCCGACGGGTTGATCTGGGCTGGAACAACCGAAGAAGAGGCGGGGTTCGACGTGGGGATCACCACTGCGGCCCGGGACAAGATCATGGGAGACTTGCTGAAGATGGCGCCTTCCCTGGCCGATGCCGAATTGGTCCAGCAAACCGCCTGCCTGCGGCCCATATCCGCCGATGGGCTACCCATCGTGGGTAAGGTGCCCGGCTGGGAAAACCTGTACGTCGGCACCGGCTCCGGACGCAAGGGCATCCTCTGGAGCACCGGCATGTGCCACGGCCTTGCAGACCTGATCGTAAAGGGCAGCACCGATGTCCCCGGCGTATCCTCCCTAGACCCGGCGCGGTTTAGCGAAGGGTAGCAAGACTGAGTCTTTCCATAGCTTTTCGGGCATATTGGGCTAGAGGGAATCCAAAGCCTTTCCTACGCAGCCATAACCTTCCGGGCCACCAATAGCCCGTCTTCCCGGTTTATTTTCATGGCGAAGGGGTATTTGTTGATTTGGAGGGCTAGTTCTACGTCTTTGGGATGGAATTGAGGCTGGCTGTCGTCGAAGAATTTTTGGGTGGCGCCGCCTTGCATAATCAGGCTTTGCAGGGCGGCGGGGTCAGGGTGACGGCCTTCCAATAGGTTTCGTAGGTAGATGCCGCAGTGTTCGTCCTCGTCGGAACGGACTACTCCCTGGTCGCCCATTGCGATGATGGATACCACGCTGGGGTTGTCCTTCAAAATGGCGTCGACGGTTCCTTGGGCTACCACTAATGATCCCAGGTAGATAGTGTCGGCCTTAGTGGCCGCGGCTACGCCCACGGTGCCCGCCCGGGTGGACTGGACCAGGGTTTTGCCGCCCAGGTCGGCCTGGGAGATCTCGTAGGGAGAGTTCCCGAAGTCGAACCCATCGGGGCGTTTGCCAGCTACTTCTCCCATCAAGAAGTCGCCCACTCCCCGCCGGTGCAGAGCCAGGGCATCTTCTGCATCGGCAACCAATGTTATCTCACGGACGCCGTGATCAAAGGCGATGGCCGCCGTGGTGAAGGCCCGAAAAACGTCGATGATGATCACCGTGCCCTCGGCTTCCTTGGCGTCTCTCACCTGGCTGCCCAGTCTAATCTCCATGTACTATCCTCTATATGAGTTCGCTAAAAATACTAACCGCGGAGCACGCTGAGAATGCAAAGATTCGGCACTATAATGTCGATCTCTCCGCGCACTCTGCGATCTCCGCGGTGAAATAGCCGGTGTCAGTGGCTGGGCGCGGACCTGAACTGCTGTTGCCGTTTCTCCAGCATGGAATCTGCGATACCTTCCACGATGCGCCAAAGCATCCGGAACAGGTCGCTTCCCTCCAGGTAGTCTGCCTTGTAGGGGCCCACGGTTAGGCGGTCTCCTTGGGCCAACTCGAAGGACTTTTTCAGCTCCGAGTCCTCCGGAGGCCAGACGCCGATGGCGTGGCCGGATAGGGCTTTAATCATGGAGAAGCATGGGATGTCGCTGGGACCGTCGCCGATGTAAACCATGTTCTGAAAGGGGACTCTCTTGTCCTCGTCTTTCATCGCGTCGTTGACCCGGTAGGGCATTCGCCGCAATTCTTCGCCGGAGATGCCCTTGCTGATGGCGTGGGCGAACTTGGTCTTCTCGGTGAAAGTGACCGAGCGTTTCACGGTTGTGGCCCGGCCGGTGGGTTCGTAATCGAAGGCGCAGCCGAAGATGTCGGTGGCTATTCGACCCAACTCTGTCGCCCTCAGAATGTCTTCGATACCGCTACTGAGGATGTACCACTCGATGGAGATCCCGGCCTCCCGGTACTCGGAGTTGTCGCTGAGTCTGTCCTGGAGCCGGCGCACGAAATCCAAGGCTCCCGGATAAAACTCCACTTGCCGGCCCACGTCTTCCATCTTGGATCTGCTTAAGGGGTCGATGAGCCGGTCGCGGGTAACGTCCAACAACTTGTTCAAGTAGGCGAGAGTGTGATCCCATCCATCACCAACCAGCGCGTCCACGTCCCGGTTCCAGAACTCTTGGGTGTTGATCCCTAGGGCGGACACAAGTTGGTTGGTGGTGTCGGGGCAGAGCGTGCCGTCGCAATCGCAGATTATGGCTATGACGTCTTGCGCCACGGTTAAGTCTCCACAGTGGTGGTGGGATTGGACGGCCGCAAGAGAATGAACCTCTGAAATTTCTTTGACTCTGGATCGAGATTCTTGCGGATGAAGAAATCCCCCTAGATCCCCCTTTAATAAGGAGGACTTGATCGCCGCGCGGTTGGCGGCTTGCTCATGGGTAAAAGAGCCCGGTTGTTGTTGTTTAGCCTTTGCGGACCAGCTTTTGCAGCGAACGGATCTCGTCCGGCGGATTGGCGTATCTCCTTGAGTGGGTCCAGGCGACCTCCCCCACGTAAATGTCGCCATGGGAGTCGACGGAAACTCCGTGGGGAGCGGTGAACTGGCCGGGTTCGATACCTTCTGGTCCGTCGCCCAGTTTGGCCAGTACATTGCCCTTGATATCCATGATCGTGACTCGGGGTCCAAGTCCGTATGCCTGGCTGTTAGGTCCGATGGCCACGCCCAACTCTCCCACGTAGACCCGCTGATCGCCCGATTTATCGATGTACAGGCCGCAAGGTTTGGCCATGTCGATCCATTGGGTTTCGAACTTGCCGTTGCGGTCGAAGACCTGCATTCTCTGGTTCTCCCGGTCAGCCACGTAAACCCAACCGTCTTTGTCGGTGGCGATGTTGTGGGCGATGTTGAACTGGCCGGGACCGGTCCCGGACTCACCCCAGGAGAATAGGAGCTTGCCGTCGGGAGAGTACTTGTGCACCCGGGCGTTGCCATAGCCGTCGGAGATGTAAAAGTCCCCGTTGGCGGGGTCGATGGCCAGGTGGGTGCAGCGATTGAAGGGGTTGCCGCTCATGAAGGGGGCCGGCTTGCCGCTGATGCCCAAGGTCATGAGCACTTTTCCGTCCAGGGTGCAGTGGCGCATGGTGTGGTCGCCGTCGTCGGTCAGATAGATCGTGTCATCGGGCCCCATGGTCACGCCGTGGGCTCGGGGGTAAACGCCTTCGCCCCAAGAGCGGAGGAAGTTCCCCTCCCGGTCGAAGACGATCAATGGGTGTTCGCCCCGGTTGAACACGTAAACGTTGTCTTTTGAATCCACTCCCACTGCGGCGGCTTCTTTGAAAGACCAGCCATCGGGTAGAGTTCCCCAGCCTTCGGCTACTTCATAAGTAAACTCAGCCGTTCCCAATGTCACCATTACGCTACCCCTTTTTGGAGTTTGCTGGGCAGAAATGCCCGCGGATCGCTCCAAGGGATTGTAGCACCCGGTGGCTTTAATTCAACTGGGAATGCCGGGTCTAAATATGTCGGCGCCACTTTTGATCAGACACTGCGGTTACTCGACGAAGACACGCACGTGCTCCTTGCCGTCTTGTACGTCCACCTCCATATCTGCCATGGCATCGACCAGTTGCTCAAGGTCTTCGACTTTCAGGTTGCCCACGTCGATGCAGATGCCCTTCTCCTGCAACTTCTCATTCACCCGGTTGGTAGCCTGTTTTGGAATGAGGGCAGCGAGTTTGACCCCAGACCGGATCAGAGCCATGGGAATACGGATATTTACCCGTTCACTGCCTGACTCGCCGTCTTCCTCGACCATTACCCGCAGGTACTTGGGTGGGGTTTTACCGCCCTCTCCGGCGTCGCTCCCACTGGGTTCTACCCGAAGGTGGCTGTTCCAGTAGAGTTAGCAAACGCTCCGCCTCATCCACGCTTATCTTTCCCTCGGATAGCATGTCCAGGATCTGGCGCCTGTTTTCGGTCATTTGAAGCCTCCATCGGTATCTTGAGTAACGAGATCGATCAGCGAAATGAGATCAGCACTTGGTCCGACGAATTCTCTACCGCTATTTCCAGACCTCTCATTGAGCAGAGCAGTCTAAATAGAATGGGGCCGGTTAAAAGCAGCGGTTTGCTCAAGCCCAATGGCCACATTAAGACCGCGCACAGAATAATCAGCGGACTTAGAATCACCATGGCCAATAGGAAGAACGGCCGGATGAGGAACAGGGGCAGCCACAAACTGAAGCGGATATTGTTGTTGCGGATCCGTATGCGTAAGAGAGATGGAGGCCAATTCATTGAGACAACCTCTCTATGGCTTCGGCCGCGGTTATTTCGCCGGCTTTAAGTTGGGCGACCACCTCGGATTGGGACGGGGCTGGGTCGGTTTCCACGAACTCGAACTGGCTGGAAAGCCGGTTCAAGCGGTTTTTGACCGTGGGATAGCTGATGCCGAATACCCGCTCCATCTCCTTGATCGAGCCGTGGCTGCGCAAGAAAGCGATGACGAATATTTGGTCTTCGCCGGAGAGACGGGCCAAGGGAGGCAGTTCGAAGCTGCCCTCGATGGCCGTTTCGCCGTCGTCCAGGCGCACTCGCTCCACCGTGACGGAGGAGCTCCCGCAAAGTTTGGTCAGATCTTGCCAACTCCGGGTCATATCGCATATCCTCAAGTTATTGAAGTAATAAGATCATTTTAACTTGATATTCCAAATGGCAGTCTCTCCAGGAACTTTTGGACAGGCATAAATTCCAAGCCGCCGCGGCGTTGTCATCGAGTGCTGTAGGTTCTATCATTTAATCCGTGCCTCGAGTCTATATCCAAGAAATCGCCGGAGTAAGGAATCGACAATGACTCCAGAAGGAAGACGGGACTTCGTTAAGTACTCATTCTTTAAGGTGGACCCTCAATGGCGGAGGCTGCCGCCGGGAGAACGGTCCCATAGTAAAAACGAATTCGCGGAGGTGGTGGCCGAATTCTCCGGCAGCGTTACCATGGCCAGCTACAGCCTGGCGGGTACCAGGGGTGACGTGGACTTCATGCTATGGAAAATCAGCCCCACTCTGGAACCATTGAACGACCTGCTCGCCCAACTCCATAAAACGCAGTTGGGCAGTTATCTGGAGATGCCTCATTCCTATCTAGCCATGACCCGGCGGTCTCCCTACGTAGACACCCATCAGCACGAAGGACAGGAAGGCGCGTCGTCTACCATGCGTATCATCGGCCGCAAGTACCTCTTCATTTATCCGTTTGTTAAAACCCACGATTGGTATCAACTGTCCCTGGAAGAACGGCAACGCATGATGAGCCAGCACTTCACCATCGGGCACAAATACCCCGATGTGAAGATCAGCACGGCATATTCGTTTGGACTGGACGATCAGGAGTTCGTGCTGGGTTTTGAAACCGACGATCCGGCCAGCTTTTTAGATCTGGTCACGGACCTGAGGGAGTCGGAGGCCCGGCCCTATACCGAACGGGACACGCCCATATTCACATGCATCAGCAAACCATTGCAGGCTTGCCTGGATGACTTGGGGTAAGAGGCTTTCGCGCTGAAGGGTGGGCGGCAGACGAGAATCGTTTGCCGGCGGCTCGCAGAATTCAATAAGGAGAGCTGGGGTTAACGAAATAAAACCTCTGAAGGGCTACCCCCTCAGAGGTTTACTTGTCCGTTTCGAGTGTAGTCTCGGGAAAGGCGCTGGCGGTTACTTGCGCTTCAGGTCCGAGGGATCGTTATTCGTGAAGTAATCGTAATTCATGGCGATATAGCTCGCCCATTGGGGAGGCGTCGCATCTTCGGCGAAGATTGCGGTAACCGGGCACACCGGTTCACAGGCGGCGCAATCGATGCATTCGTCGGGGCTGATGTAGAACATGTCGTCCTGATCGCGGGTGTAGATGCAGTCGACCGGGCAAACGTCCACGCAGGCTGAATCTTTGACACCAACGCAAGGCTCAGTAATGATGTAGGTCATCCTAGACCGCTCCTTAGAGATTGAATGTGGCGCCCTTCTCGACCCTTGACTTCAGCCTCGGTGGAAGGCGTCCCAGCGAATTATAGCATAGGGTCAGGTGTTTGCAAGGCAGACGGTTGTAGGAGTTCTTGCCGAGGCATACCGGGACCCGCGCTTAGGCGAAGAAAACCCCGCTGGGAATCATGTTACCCGGCGGGGAATGTCATAAGCTTCGTCTTGGAATCAGTGTTACGGAGTCTGAGCTGTTAGAGCACCAATCCGTAGGTCCGCTTTTTGATGGCGAGGTTGACGAACGTCTCAGTGCGCTGCACTCCCTCAATGACTCCGATCTTGGTGCGTAAAAAGGTGCCCAGACTTTCCGCCGACTCCAATCCGGCCCAGATAAAGACATCGTAGGCTCCGGTTGTGATGGCGACGTAATGGGCTTCTTCCAGCTTGGCAATTTCTTCGGCCACAGCGTCAGATTTGCCTGGACCAGTTTGCAAACCGATAAGGGCGGTGGTGGCGTAACCCAATTTTTCCAGGTTGGGCACTGCGATCACTTTAACCACGTCTTCTTGGATCAACCGCCGCAGCCGCCGCCGGACGGTACCTTCACTGACCCCGACCTCACGGGCAATCTTGGCGTTAGATGCCCGCCCGTCCATCTGCAACAGGCTGATTATCTTGCGGTCGAGTTCATCCATTAGTACTCTCTCCGTTGTGTTATCCAGCAATTTATCACCAAGAATGATATGGCATGCGCCGATGACTGTCAATACCAGCATCTATATGGCGAATGACGTAATATGCTAACTTTTGAATAATTCTAGTGGTTGGCGTTACCAAGCCGCCTGATTCGTTACGATGAATGATGTTTTATTGCTAAATGTTTCCGTCCGGCGTTTCCCGCACAATTGGAGTCTGAACGTGCAGGGATATATCCCTGCCGGGCGTCTGACACTAGCGAACCCATCCGAGCGGGATTCGAATGCCGATGCCCGATCAGGTAGTTTCGCCGGGTATTGCTGTGCCTGGGGCCATTTGATACCATGTACCCAGGATGGGAGGGATCGCATAGTGGTCTAGTGCGGGCGCCTGCTAAGCGCTTATTCTGAGAAATCGGAATCGTGGGTTCGAATCCCACTCCCTCCGCCGATCAAATATCACCAGACACGTGTAATTCGGGATAAGAAGAGTAATCAGAATGGAGAGCTTCCACCTCTGGACCATCGGATGTCAGATGAACAAAGCCGACTCCCAGCGTTTAGGGTCGGCTTTGGAGCAACTTGGCCTACATGAAGTTGAAACCGCCGGCGAGGCCGACTTGGTGGTCTTGAACTCCTGTGTCGTGCGCCAGCAGGCCGAGGACAAGGTGGTGGGGAACCTCACCTGGATGAAACCCTGGAAAAGCAATGAACCTGGCCGGGTGGTTGCTTTGATGGGCTGCATGGTTGGCGCCAAGACCGACGATTTGGCTCGCCGTTTCCCCTTCGTCGACGTGTTCATGCGTCCCCAGCAGTACGGCCCCTTGCTGGACCTGGTTGGTGAGCGCGTCGGCCTTGATTGGGAAGGCTGCGTGGGGGCCCTGGCGCCGTCCCAACCCGATGTGACCTGTTACGTTCCTATCATCCACGGCTGCGACCTTATGTGTACTTTCTGCATCATCCCCTACCGCAGAGGGCGGCAGGTGAGCCGCCCGGTGGGGGAGGTAGTTCGAGAGGTGGAATTACTGGTGCACCGGGGCGTCAAGGAAGTGACTGTCCTGGGCCAAACGGTGGACGCCTATGGTCTTGACCTGCCCGAGAAACCTGATCTAGCTGACCTTTTGACCCAGTTGAACGATGTTGACGGCTTGGAGCGCATACGATTCCTGACGTCCCACCCGTCCTTCTTCACCGATGAGATTATCCGGGCGGTGGCGGAACTGCCCAAGGTTTGCGAACACATCAATCTGCCGGTCCAAGCCGGCGACGATGACGTGTTGAAAGCGATGCGCCGGCCTTATACCCGCCAAGAGTTTATAGATCTGGTTGGGCGAATCCGCGATAATATCCCCCACTCATCATTGGCTACTGATATAATTGTGGGGTTCCCCGGTGAGACCGAGGAGCAATTTGAAAGGACCGTGGACTTGATCGCGGAATTGCGCCCGGACAAAGTCCACTGCGCCGCTTACTCGTCCCGTCCCGGCACGGTAGCAGGGCGGACGATGGACGACGAGGTCTCCAAGGATGAGAAGGCTCGCCGAAGGGTGAGGCTAGAGGAATTGCAAGAAGGCATTCTCACTGAGATTAACTCAGCCCTTGTGGGACAGAAAGTTGATATACTGGTGGAAGGTCGCAGGGATGGGAAGTGGCATGGGCGCACCCGGTCCGATAAGCTGGTGTTCTTCCAATCGGAAGATGAGCACCTGGGAGAGTTAGCCAACCTGGATATCACGCGATCCAGTCCCTGGTCGTTACAAGGGGAACTGACTCAGCAATACGTTCATTTGCATCCCTGAGGGAACATTCGATGGCCACACGAACCCGTCAGCCTACAATACCCATCACCGAGATAGAGCACGCCGCCTTCTGCAAGCCCGAGGACGAGCTTCCTGCCAAGTCTCTTGCTGAAGAGATGGCGGTCAACATACGCTGGCAGAAAATCTCCAACGAATACCTTCACCTAAGCGCCGAAGAACTAGACCAGCGGATCCACGAGGCCAAACAAAAGCTGGGCAAGTCGGTGACGATCTTGGGACACCATTACCAGCGGGAAGAAGTAATCAAGTACGCCGACTTTCAAGGCGATTCGTTCCTCTTGTCCCAGGAGGCTGCCCGACTTCCCGACGCCGATTACATAGTCTTTTGCGGCGTTCACTTCATGGCCGAGACGGCCTGTATTCTGTGCGCGCCCCACCAAAAAGTCATCTTGCCCAACATCACCGCGGGTTGTTCGATGGCCGACATGGCTCCCATGGATGACGTCGACGACTCTTGGGAAGACCTGCAGGAAGTTCTGGGAGACCATGGCGGCATCGTTCCGGTCACCTACATGAACTCCATCGCCTCTATCAAAGCCCTGTGCGGCCGGACTGGTGGCTCGGTTTGTACCTCGTCCAACGCGGTGGCCGTCATGGAATGGGCCCTGAAACAATCCCAGCGGGTCCTTTTCCTGCCGGATCAGCATCTGGGACGTAACACCGGTTTGAAGTTGGGCCTGAGCCTGGACGAGATGGCGCTCTGGAACCCTTTCAAACGCTTGGGTGGGAATACGCCGGAGCAGCTTAGAGATGCCAAGCTCATCCTTTGGCAAGGCCATTGCGCCGTGCACACCCGGTTCACCGTAAAGCAGATAGACACGGCACGGGAGCGCTATCCGGACATCACCATCCTGGTCCATCCGGAATGCACCATGGAAACGGTCCAGGCCGCGGACCTGGTCGGCTCCACTGAATTCATCAGGAAGGCCATCAACGAGGCCCCGGCGGGCAGCCAGTGGGCCGTGGGAACCGAGGTCAGCTTGGTGAACCGTCTTTCCCTGGAAAATCCGGACAAGGTTGTCTTTTGCCTAGATCCGGTGATCTGCCCTTGCTCCACCATGTACCGCATCCACCCCGCTTACGTGTTGTGGGTGTTGGAAGGGCTGCTGCACGGTCAGGTCATCAACGAGATCACCGTACCCGAAGACGTAAAAAAAGACGCCCTAGTAGCTCTGGAAAGGATGTTGTCGTTGCGCTAGGTCAGACGATCCATCCCGGTATCGACAGTGAAAAATGGCCCGCCCGGCGTAAATAAGGCGGGCCTTTACCTTTGCCCACTCCAGCTACAGAAATTTGGGGTACAATTGTCCGGCAACCGAGCCCAATCGGGTTATATATCGCGTTCGAGGCGACCCCGCTCCGTTCGTGGTGAGCTTGTCGAACCATGCCGGGTGTTCGGATGCACTCTTGGTACCGACGCGAGAGGAGGACGCCTCGTGAGTCAATTGCCTCCGGAAGTTTACAATCTGATCGACGCCGCCCTGTCGGAAGATCAGGCGTTCAATGATCCCACCACCCAAGCCTTGGTCCCCCAGGGAATTCAGGCCGTGGGCATGATTCGGGCTAAAGGCAATGGGATGCTGGCGGGCATAGAGGTTAGCCAGGCCGTTTTCTTGCGCATGGATTCAAGCCTGGACATCCGGGTGCTGTTGCCCGACGGTTCAGCCCTTACCCCCGGGACGGATCTGGCGCGGATAGAAGGCGACGCCGGCAGTATCCTGCGCGCCGAACGTGTCGCCCTGAACTTCTTACAGCGGATGAGCGGCATAGCCAGCGACACCAACCAATACGTTAGGGCTATCGAAGGGAGCCAAGCCCGAATAGTGGACACCCGCAAGACTGCTCCGGGGCACCGGTACCTGGACAAGTATGCCGTACGGATGGGCGGGGGCCACAACCATCGTCTCAACCTGGCCGACGGCATATTGATCAAGGACAACCACATCGAGGCGCTACGTTCGCAAGAGATGGGGCTTCAGGACGTCATCCGCTTGGCCCTGTCCAAGGCATCTCACACCATCAAAGTCGAAGTGGAAGTGGAGACTGTGCAGGAGGCCGGGGAAGCCGCGGCAGCGGGGGCCCACGTTATCTTGCTAGACAACATGTCTCCGGAAATGATGCGTCAAGCGGTGGATATCATCGACGGCCGGGCGGCGGTCGAGGCCTCGGGAGGTATTTCATTGGAGACGGTGCGGGCCGTCGCCGCTTCCGGGGTCGATCTGATCTCCGTCGGAGGTCTGACCCATTCCACCAAAGCCCTGGATATCAGCCTGGACTTGGAATTTCAATAAAGCTGTTAGCCATAAGCTTGCAGCGATCCGGCGGAAGGCCGCAGCAAATCAGGAGGAAACGATATGGCGAGACTGCCCAACGTGAACAGGGACGAACTCAAACCCGAGGACCAGCAATATTTCGACGAGATAGTCGGCAGCCGTGGCAGCGTTAGAGGTCCCTACGGCATCCTTCTCCACAGCCCTCAATTGGCGGCCAGGGTCGCGCACACCGGCACCTTTGTCCGGTTTGAATTCGATGTACCGGAAGCTCTGAAGGAGTTGGTTATCATTACCACGGCTAGGGAGGTTACCTCCCAGTATGAATTCTCCGCCCACGCCCGCCTGGCCCGGGAAGCGGGCGTATCTGAAGAGACCATCCAGGCGATCGCCAAGGGCACGGCTCCTCAGGGCCTTTCCGGCGACGAAGAGATCTTGGTGCGTTATACCAAGGAGCTGGTCGGGAATCATAAGATCAGCGATGCCACATTCAACGCAGTGAAGGATCGGTTCGGTGTTCAGGATACGGTGAACTTTACCGGCTTGATCGGCCACTACCTTCTGGTTGGTCAGATATTGCTGGCGTTCGATGTTGAGCTTGCGCCCGGAATGACTGCGGAGATTCCCGTATAGGTACTGCCGGCGCCCATGGCTGGCAATGGCATTGATGCAGGTAACATCCCTTCGTCAACCCTCCTTCGCAGGTATCCAGGAATCATTCCCTACATAAACGTAGCTGGACCCCCCTTCCGCCGAAGGGCCGGGGAGACGGTGGAGGTCCGGCAATAGTGCTCTTCGTCATTCCCGCGAAGGCGGGAAACCAGATAACATTTCCTACACATAAACGTAGCTGGACCCCCCTTCCGCGGTAGGGCCGGGGAGACGATGGAGGTCCGGCAATAGTGCTCTTCGTCATTCCCGCGAAGGCGGGAAGCCAGAAAACATTCCCTACATAAACGTAGCTGGCCCCCCTTCCGTCGAAGGGCCGGGAGACGGTAGGAAACTTACGCGATAATCGAGGAGGAGACATTGTTCCCTGCCGAATCTATTCTCTATGCCTTGCAACGCAACTGGGACATGGTAGACGCTGCCCTGGAAGGACTAGACGATGCCGCCATGGCCCGGCAGCCCTCCAACGAATGCAATTCCGCTGCTTGGATCCTGTGGCACATGAACCGGGTGGTTGACAACTTCGTCCATACCCGGTTCAGGTCGATACCCAATCTGTGGGTCCAGGACGGTTGGCATCAACGGTTCGGCATGTCCGGAGACCTGGAAGACCGGGGAGTGGGCTGGACTGCCGAGCAAGTGGCCGCTTGGACGCCCCCATCCAAAGAGATACAGATGGGATACTACGAGACCATCAAAACGGCCGCGATAGAATATCTGGAATCGGTGACCGTTGAGGACCTAGAGAAGCGGATGGTGAACGCGCCGGTGGCCGAGCCCCGCTCGGTGGCCGTGCTCCTAGGGCAAATGACCTGGGACAACGTAGCCCACGGCGGCCAAATAGCCTATTTAAGAGGGCTGTTCATCGGCATGGGCTGGCACCGTTAGCCCCGCCGGGGACGGTTGCGGTCGGCGCTATCGAGCATGATCGTGACCGGACCGTCGTTCTGCAGTAGCACTTGCATGTACTCCTGGAAACGGCCGGTGGCCACGGTCAATCCGGTATTGCGGAATAGCTCCACCGCCTTCTCGTATGCTTCTCGTGCCTGCTCGGCCCCGGCGGCCCGGTTGAAATCCGGCCGGCGACCCTTGCGGGTGTCGGCGTACAGGGTGAATTGGCTTACTAAAAGAAGCTCCGCCCCCACATCGAGGGCGGAGCGATCGAACCGGTTTTCCGAGTCCGCGAATATACGCAGATTCACGGTTTTTTCAACCAGATAAAGGGAGTCGGAATCTTCGTCGTCTCCGGCGAACCCTAGGAAAACCACCAAGCCGGGGCCGATGCGCCCAACTTCTTGGTCTTCCACCAGGACCGAGGCTTCTACCACTCGCTGAACCAAGGCCCGCATCGGCGCTTACCTTCTTCTATGCCCCTAAAGACCAGGCCCTTGGGCGCCAACCCCGGTAATGAGGCTAGCTCCCGGAATCGCTGGAAGCCTTTGCCGAACTCTCGCTTTTGGAGTCAGACGAACCGGAGGATGAAGTTGAAGATGTATCGCTGGAACTCGATTTGCTGTCCGAGCTACCGGACGTCCCTTCCGTGGCAGCGGGTTTGCTGTCCTTGTCAGAGGAACTGTCCTTGCTGCCGTTTTCCACCGGGGGCTTGGGCCGTCCGTAATCCGTGGTGTAAAAGCCGGAGCCTTTGTAGATCACTGGAACGGCGTGGAAGACCCGTTGTCCTGCCCCGGAACATACCGGGCAGGTCCCTTTCCCAGCCTCACTGAAACTTTGGGTTAGCTCGAATTCGTCGCCGCAAGACGTGCAACGATAGTCGTAACGTGGCACTCGGATACTCCTATTGGGAAAGGTCTTGATAAAGATTGCCGGTCACATTAGACCAACTTATCCAATTTACCAGTACCACTTTGGACTGTCAATGCGATTCTATGCCGGGGGAACGGCTTTATCGCCCAGGCCTACTCGAGATAGATCGATCGACTGGTTACTTTGGTTATCACCGAATGGTATTCTGGTGACACAACGATCGGGCGCAAAACTCGAAGAAAATACTCAAAGACTACAAGAGGTGAGAGCATGGCGGAAATTTTTGTACTAGGCGGTGGCACGCCCACACCAACCGCGGAGCGATTTGGCAGTTCCCACGTGATCAAGTTCGGCGAGCAGTTATTGATGTTCGACTGCGGCCCGGCAGCAACGCACAAACTGGTGAAAGCGGGGCTGTTCCCCACTCAGGTAGACCACCTGTTTTTCACCCACCACCACTTCGATCACGACATAGACTATCCTTGTTTTCTTCTGTGCCGTTGGGACCAGAGCATCGGGAAAGAGAACCGGCTAAAGGTGTTTGGACCGGCCCTCACCGAAAAGATCACCGAGGGAATCATTGGAGAGGATGGTCTCTTTTCCCACGATTGGAAAGCGCGGGTCAATCATCCCTTGAGCCAGAAGGTGTTTGTGAACCGGGGCGGCACGCTGCCAAGACCGGTCCCCGTTGTGGACGCTTTGGACGTGGGGCCGGGCCCGGTGTACAGCGGCAACGATTGGCAAGTGACCTCGGCCAATGCCGAGCACGTCCAACCATATCTGGATTCCCTGGCCTACCGGGTTGACACTTCTGAGGGCAGTGTGGTGTTCACCGGCGACACCCAGCCCTGCCAGAGCGTGATCGACCTTGCCAAGGACGCCGACATGATGCTATGCATGTGTTGGGACGACCAGGAGGTTATGGACGAGAACGGAGAGGCCGGCGGCCAGTGCGGCACCACCGGGGCGGCGCGCATGGCCCAGGAGGCTGGAGTTAAGAAGCTGGTACTGGTTCACGTCGGCCCTCACCTATCGGGCCACGTCGCCATGGAGAAGGGCATCGGCGACGTGCGCCGCATCTATGATGGGCAGTTGATCTTCTCCGAGGAGCTGATGCGTATCGAGGTTTAATCTTCGGCATCGATCGCGCTGTTCGGTAACAATGATTTAACCAAGACGCAACAATACCGTAATAATACCTGCATAATCTGGATCAAGAATTCATTCCTCGGCCAGAAGCTGGCTGGGCATCATGTCGAGGTTCGGAGGCGTGGCATGAAGATCGAAACCTTGGCGGTGCATTCAGGAAACAGGGTTGATCCCGCCACCGGTGCCGTGACCCTTCCCATCCACCTCACCACTACTTTTGAGCGTGGTGAGGACGGCGGCTATCCCCAGGGATATATCTACGCCAGGAACTCCAACCCAAACAGGGCGATGTTGGAGGAGTGTCTGGCCGCCTTGGAGGGAGGGGCGGAGGCGGCGACCTTCGCTTCAGGGTCCGCGGCCAGCATGGCGGTGTTCCAATCCTTGTCACCCGGTGATCACGTCCTTGCTCCCAATGACGTCTACCACGGTACGGCGCGGATTCTCAACGAGATATTCGCGCCTTGGGGATTG
>Ga0209554_1001987_pt1 | contig 14780 bp, 10 predicted proteins | sample MarorgKNORR_S2LV_5_FD_188221 | JGI IMG/M metagenome (GOLD analysis project Ga0209554, IMG submission 188221) | Marine microbial communities from the Southern Atlantic Ocean, analyzing organic carbon cycling - Bottom_A/KNORR_S2/LV (SPAdes) (version 2) | ecosystem: Environmental > Aquatic > Marine...
TAATGCTTCACCCATTTTTTCTTGATCCGCTTTTGTTTTAGGTTCAACAGCAATTTCAATAACTGGATCTGGAAAATCCATCGGTTCAAGAACAATAGGTTTATCTTCGTCGGATAGCGTATGTCCTGTTATTGTATATTTAAGACCTGCTAAAGCTACTATATCTCCTGTGCTTGCCTCTTTAACATCTTCTCTAGAATTGGCATGCATTAGTAACATTCTGCCAACTCTTTCTTCTTTGTCTCTAGTAGTATTATATATGCCAGTAGCTGCTTTTAAGGTTCCTGAATATATTCTTATAAAAGTTAAAGTTCCTACAAATGGATCTGTAGCTACTTTAAATGCAAGAGCTGAAAAAGGTTCTTTATCGTCAAATTTTCTTTCTATTTCATCCTTAGAGTTAGGTTCGGTTCCTTTGATTGAACCAATATCTATAGGACTTGGTAAATAGTCTACAACAGCATCAAGAAGTGGTTGTACACCTTTATTTTTAAAAGCAGATCCGGTTAAAACTGGAACAAAATCAAATTTTAAACATCCTTTTCTGATACATTTTATTATGTCTTTTTCAGAAATCTCTTTGCCATTTAAATAATTTTCCATTAGTTTTTCATCTTGTTCAACTGCTAATTCTACTAATTCTTGACGATATTTATTCGCACTTTCTTTTAAATCTTCTGGAATATCTTTAGTTTCAAACTCTGCACCTAAAGTTTCATCTTTCCATATAATTGCTTTCATTTTTATTAAATCAACAACTCCTTTAAATGAAGCTTCAATGCCTACTGGAATTTGCGTTACTAAAGGCTTAGACCCTAATCTATCTTTGATCATATCTACACACATTAAGAAATTAGCACCTGTTCTATCTAACTTGTTCACAAAACAAATTCTTGGAACTTTGTATTTATCAGCTTGTCTCCAAACTGTTTCTGATTGTGGCTCAACTCCAGCTACTCCATCAAAAATAGCTACAGCTCCATCAAGAACTTTTAAAGATCTTTCAACCTCAATTGTAAAATCTACGTGGCCTGGTGTATCTATGATGTTAATTCGATGATCCCTCCAAAAACAAGTGGTTGCTGCAGAAGTTATTGTTATGCCCCTTTCTTGTTCTTGCTCCATCCAATCCATTGTTGCGGCACCATCATGAACTTCACCAATTTTATGACTCTTACCAGTGTAATACAAAATTCTTTCTGTTGTTGTGGTCTTGCCAGCATCAATATGCGCCATGATACCAATGTTTCTATATTTATCTAATTGATGTGTTCTTGGCATAAATATTACCACCTAAAATGTGCAAAAGCTTTATTAGACTCTGCCATTTTGTGAGTATCTTCTTTTTTTTTAACTGCTGATCCTCTATGTTGATAAGCATCATAAATTTCATTAAAAATTTTATCCGACATTTTTTTGTCTTTTCTTTTTCTTGAAGCATCGATTAACCATCTTAATGCAAGCGTTTGCGATCTTTTTGATTTTACTTCTACTGGCACCTGATAAGTTGCTCCACCTACTCGTCTAGATCTTACTTCTACAGTTGGTCTTATATTATTTATTGCTTCATTAAAAATAGTTAACGGTTCTTCTTTGGCTTTTGATTTAATTTTTTCAATTGCATCATATACAATTTTCTCAGCAATTGTTTTTTTACCATCAAACATGACTGAATTAATTAATTTCGTAATTATTGTTGATTTATATTTTAGGTCAACTAGAGGAATTTTTTTTGGAGCTCTTCTTTTTCTGGACATGCTTATTTACCTTTTTTTGCCCCATATTTTGAACGCCGTTGTTTACGCGCTGTAACAGCTTGAGCATCAAGATTCCCTCTTAAAATATGATATCTTACACCAGGAAGATCTTTTACTCTTCCTCCTCGAATTAATACTACAGAGTGTTCTTGTAAGTTATGTCCTTCCCCTGGAATATATGAAGTAACTTCGTGACCATTTGACAATCTTACCCTTGCAACTTTTCTTAGCGCTGAGTTTGGTTTTTTTGGTGTAGTTGTATAAACTTTAATACAAACCCCTCTTTTTTGAGGAGATTTTTCAAGAGCAGGTACTTTGTCTCTTGATTTGGGTCTAATTCTCTTTTTTTTTACTAACTGGTTAATTGTTGGCATAATTTTATTTAATTAATTTTATTTTTGATGAAAATAACTGACAGTAATGACGTGTGGCAGCGTTTAGTACTCAAGTACTACATTCCAACCAAAAACATCGCCAAAATACTATAGAAATCTATTTTGTCAAATTAAAAGACCTTAAAAAAAAGCTTTTTTTTATTGATTTACTTGAGTTTCCGGAGACTCTAATTTTTCCTGCTCAGTTATAAATTTATTGTCATCTTCTAAGGCTTTTTTATTCCAATTGATCTTAACTGCACCTGTGCCAGCAGGAACTAATCTTCCCACTATAACGTTCTCTTTTAAACCTACTAATTTATCTACTTTACCTTTTATTGCAGCATCTGTTAACACTCTTGTAGTTTCTTGGAAAGAAGCAGCTGATATAAAAGACTCTGTTTGTAAAGAAGCTTTTGTTATACCCATTAAAACTCTCTCGCCTTTTGCTGGTTTTTTACTCTCAGATTTTAATTTTTCATTTATATTTTCAAATTTTATTCTATCTATAATTTCTCCTGGCAACAAACTTGAGTCTCCCGATTCTTTAACTTCAATTTTTTTCAACATTTGTCTTAAAATTACCTCAATATGCTTATCATTAATAATTACTCCTTGTAATCTATAAACTTCTTGCACTTGATTAACAAAATAATCTGTTAATTCTTTGATACCTAAAATTCTTAAAATATCATGAGGTAAAGGTTGACCATCTAATAGATATTCACCTTTTTTAATTTTTTCACCTTGGTTTAAATTAATATGTTTGCCTTTAGGTATTAAATAATTTGATGACACGTCATTCTCAGAAACAATTGAAATTCTTTGTTTGCCTCTTACTTCTTTACCGAAAACTACTTTTCCATCATTTTCGGCGATGATAGCGCTATCTTTTGCTTTTCTAGCTTCAAATAATTCAGCAACTCTTGGTAGCCCTCCAGTAATATCTTTTGTTTTAGAAGTTTCTTTAGGTAATCTTGCTATAACATCGCCAGCAAATATTTTTTGTCCATCTTGAACAGATAAAATAGAATCAGGAACTAAATAATATCTAGCTTCGTTATCATCAGCTTTTTTAATTACATTACCTTTTTCATCACGTAATGTTATTCTTGGTTTTAGATCTGTATTTTTAGATTGTATTTTCCAATCAACAACTGCTTTTGTTGATATTCCTGTAGCATCATCTAAAGTTTCAGCTAAAGAAACACCATTGATTAAATCAACATAATTTACAATCCCACTTTTTTCTGCAATCACAGGTGTTGTATAAGGATCCCATTCACAAATTTTAGTATTCTTTTTAATTTTGTCTCCATTTTGGAAAAATAATTTTGAACCATATGGAATTTTATACACTGCTATTTGTAAACCATTATCATCTTCTATTGATAGCTGTGTATTCCTTCCCATAACAACCAAATTTTTCTTAGAGTCTTCTAATAAATTTGTATTAATAATTTTTAAAGTTCCCTCAGATTTTGTAACAATTTGAGATTCTTGTTTAATTGAGGCAGTTCCTCCAATGTGGAATGTTCTCATTGTTAACTGTGTTCCAGGTTCACCTATAGACTGCGCTGAAATCATTCCTATTGCTTCCCCAACATGTACCATATTACCTCTTGATAAATCTCTACCATAACATGTCGCGCACACTCCTTCTTTCAAGCTACATGTAATTACTGAATACACATTTATTAATTTAACTCCTGCAGCATCAATTTTTTCACATACTGCTTCGTCTATGATTTCATCTTTATTTAGAATTGATTCGCCTGTTATAGGATTTTTAATATCTGTAGCTGTAACTCTGCCTAATACTCTTTCTGATAGACTGACAATAACATTCCCTCCTTCAATAATTTCCGATAGCTTGATGTTACCTGGTTTGTCACATTTTTGCTTAGCAATTGTTAAATCTTGAGCAACATCACAAAGTCGTCTTGTTAAATATCCTGAATTAGCTGTTTTTAAAGCAGTATCAGCCAAACCTTTTCTTGCTCCATGTGTTGAATTAAAATATTCCAAGGCTGTTAGACCTTCTTTGAAATTTGATGTGATTGGTGACTCTATAATTTCACCAGAAGGTTTAGCTATTAAACCTCTCATTCCTGCTAATTGTTTCATTTGGGCAGCAGATCCTCTTGCGCCACTATCAGCCATCATAAATACAGAGTTAATTTTTAACCCATCTTTAGTAACTTCAGTTGCAGAAATTCCTTTCATCATTTCTGTAGCTACTCGATCAGTACATTTTGACCATGCGTCTACAACTTTATTATATTTTTCACCTCTTGTAATAAGACCTTCTGCATATTGATCTTCATAGCCAGATATCAATTTTTTAGTTTCATCAATTAGTTGTTGTTTGTTTTTAGGAATAACTAGATCATCTTTACCAAAAGAAATTCCAGCTTTAAAAGCATGTTTAAATCCTAGATCTTTCAATTTATCGCAAAAAATAACAGTAGCTTTTTGTCCGCTAAATCTAAACACATGGTCAATAATCTCTGAAACTATTTTTTTTGGTAAAAGTCTATCAACTAAAAAAAATTTGTTGTTAACATTTTTTGGCAAAAGATTTGCTAAAATAAATCTTCCTGCTGTACTTGTATATTTTTCAAATTTAATATTTCCTTTTTCATCTACTGTTTCAAATCTTGAAACAATTCTCGAATGAACTTTAATTTGATCACTTTCAAGAGCGAATTCAATTTCAGAATTATTTACAAAGAATCCTTCTACTTTATCTGTTTGGTAAGGTGCTTGAGAGAGATAATAAATGCCAAGAATCATATCCTGACTTGGAACTATTATTGGTTTTCCATTTGATGGACTTAAAATATTATTTGTTGACATCATTAAAACTCTAGCTTCTAATTGAGCTTCTAAACTTAATGGAATATGTACTGCCATTTGATCTCCATCAAAATCTGCATTAAATGCAGCACACGTTAAAGGATGAAGTTCAATTGCATCTCCTTCAATTAATTTTGGTTCAAATGCTTGGACACCTAATCTATGTAGTGTTGGAGCTCTATTTAATAGTACTGGATGTTCCCTAACAATTAATTCTAAAGCTTCCCAAACCTCATCTCTTTCTGTTTCAACTAATTTTTTTGCTTGCTTAATTGTAGTCGCTAATCCTAATTTATTTAATCTTGCATATAAAAATGGTTTAAATAATTCTAAGGCCATCTTTTTTGGTAAACCACACTCATGTAACTTTAGATCAGGACCCACAACTATTACAGATCTTCCAGAATAATCGACACGTTTTCCTAATAAGTTTTGTCTAAATCTTCCTTGTTTACCTTTAAGCATTTCAGCTAAAGATTTTAGTGGTCTTTTCCCTGTTCCAGTAATTACTCTTCCTCTTCGTCCGTTATCAAATAGTGCATCAACGGACTCCTGTAACATTCTTTTTTCATTACGAACAATAATATCCGGAGCTTTTAAATCAATTAATCTTCTTAATCGGTTATTTCTATTAATCACTCTTCGATATAAATCATTAAGATCTGATGTTGCAAATCTTCCTCCATCAAGTGGTACTAAAGGTCTTAGTTCGGGTGGAATAACTGGTATAACTGTCAAAATCATCCATTCAGGTTTATTTCCACTTTCAATAAATGACTCTATTAACTTTAATCTTTTAATAGCTCTTTCTTCAGCAACTTTAGACTTAGTTTCATTTATTGTTCTAATTAAAATTGCTCTTTCTTCTTTTAAATTCATTGATTTTAAAATTTCTAGAACTGCCTCAGCACCTATGCCAACAGTAAATGCTTCTTCGCCGAATTCGTCTTGATATTTAATTAATTCTTCTTCCGTTAATGTTTGATTTTTCTTAAGTCCAGTTAAACCAGGTTCTATAACTATAAAACTTTCAAAATATAAGATTCTTTCTACCTCCTTTAATTTCATATCTATTGCTAAAGAAATTCTGCTTGGTAAAGATTTTAAAAACCATATATGAGCAACTGGTGTAGCTAGGTTAATATGTCCCATTCTTTCTCTACGAACATTTGATTTTGTAATTTCAACACCACATTTTTCACAAATAATTCCTCTAAATTTCATTCGTTTATATTTCCCGCATAAACATTCGTAATCTTTAATTGGGCCAAAAATTCTAGCGCAAAATAAACCGTCTTTTTCTGGTTTAAAAGTTCTGTAATTAATTGTTTCTGGTTTTTTTATCTCTCCATAGGTCCAAGATTTAATTTTTTCAGGACTAGCCAATGTTATTTTAATACTATCAAAATTTTGAGCTTCTGAAATCTCAGAACTTTTAAACAAATTTGTTAATTCTTTTTTCATATTTAATTTAGCTCTATATTCAGTGCTAATGATTTAATTTCTTTAACTAATACGTTGAATGACTCTGGTATTCCAGACTCAAAATTTTCTTCACCTTTAACAATAGTTTCATAAACTTTAACTCTACCCGCTACATCATCAGATTTTACAGTAAGTATTTCTTGAAGAGTGTATGCTGCTCCATAAGCTTCAAGAGCCCAAACTTCCATTTCGCCAAATCTTTGACCACCTAATTGAGCTTTTCCACCAAGAGGCTGCTGAGTAACCAAACTGTAAGGACCAGTAGATCTAGCATGAATTTTGTCTTCTACTAAGTGATGTAATTTCAACATATAAATAGTTCCTATTGTAACAGGTCTGTCAAATTTTTTACCTGATGTTCCATCCCATAAAAAGGTTTGCCCAGAATTTGGTAAGTTTGCTAGGTCTAACATTTTAGTTACATTCTGCTCTTTCGCCCCATCAAAAACTGGAGTGGCAATTGGAATTCCATTTTTAATATTTTCACATAAATCTACAAATTCTGATGAAGAAAGTTTTTCTATTTTTTCCTCAAATACTTCTTTTCCGTATACTGATTTTAAAAACGAAGAAATTTTTTCTGTTTTCTTTATTATTTTTTGATTTTCATTAATTAATTTCTTCAATGTTTCACCTAACTCAGTACATGACCATCCTAAATGAGTTTCTAAAATTTGACCTACATTCATACGACTTGGCACTCCTAAAGGATTTAATACAATATCAACCGGCTTGCCATTTTCTTGATAAGGCATATCTTCAACGGGTACAATTTTACTCACAACCCCCTTATTTCCATGTCTGCCTGACATTTTATCTCCAGGTCTTAGTCTTCTCTTAATAGCAACAAAGACTTTTACCATTTTCATTACACTTGGTAATAAATCGTCACCTTGTCTAATTTTTAATACTTTATCCTCAAATCTTTCTTGGATATCTTTTTTGGCTGAATTATATTGATCTTTTAATTGTGAAAGCGCTTCTAGTTTTTTGTTATCGTTTACTGATATTTTAAATAAATCAGATATAATTAATTTACTTATTTTTTCTTCTTCTAATTTTTCACCTATATTTAAATCTTTTAATTTATTATTTATAGAACTTCCTTTGAGTATTAATGATGCTCTTTGTTTTATATTTCTTTCTAGTATTTCTTCTTCAACATTTTTGTTTTCTTGTACACTTTCTATTTCAGATCTTTCAATAGTGATTGATCTTTCGTCTTTTTCAATTCCGTGTCTATTAAATACTCTTACATCAACAACTATACCTCCACTACCACTTGGCATTTTTAAAGATGTATCAGTTACATCAATAGCTTTTTCTCCAAAAATTGATCTTAATAATTTTTCCTCTGGTCCTGAAGCTGAGTCGCCTTTTGGTGTTACTTTTCCAACTAAAATATCTCCTGGTTTAACTTCTGCCCCTATATAAACAACGCCTGACTCATCTAAATTTCTTAAAGCTTCTTCATTAACATTGGGTATATCTCTAGTTATATCTTCTTCACCAAGTTTGGTATCTCTTGCCATTACCTCATGTTCCACTATATGAATAGAAGTAAAAACATCATCTGTAACACATCTTTCAGATATCAATATTGAATCTTCAAAATTATAACCTTGCCAGGGCATAAACGCTACAGTTACATTCTTGCCTAAAGCCAATTCTCCAATTTTCGTAGCAGGTCCATCAGCTATAATATCTCCAGTTTTAACATTATCACCTACTCTAACTAGTGGCTTTTGATTAATGCAAGTATTTTGATTTGATCTTTTAAATTTTTGTAAATTGTAAATATCTACACCTGATCTTGTAAAATCTTTTTCATCTGTTGCTTTTATAACAATTCTTTTTCCATCAATTTTATCTACAATACCAGCTCTTTTCGCAACGATAGTAACTCCGGAATCTAAAGCAACATCGCTTTCAATTCCAGTTCCAATTAATGGCGCTTCAGGTTTTAATAGTGGAACTGCTTGTCTCATCATATTTGAACCCATTAAAGCTCTATTGGCATCATCGTTTTCTAAGAATGGAATTAATGAAGCAGCAACCGATACCAATTGTTTTGGTGAAACGTCTATATAATCAATATTTTCAGGTTTAGATAAAATAAAGTTTAAATTTTGTCTACAAGAAACTAGTTCTTCTTCAAGTTTCCCATTTTTATCTATAACAGAGTTAGCTTGTGCAATTGTATATTTTGTTTCTTCCATTGCTGACAAATATTCAATTATATCTTGGACAACAGCATCTTTAACTTTCTTATATGGACTCTCGATAAATCCATATTTATTAATTTTTGAATATGTTGCTAAACTATTTATTAACCCAATGTTTGGTCCTTCAGGAGTTTCTATTGGACAAATTCTTCCATAATGAGTTGGATGAACGTCTCTAACCTCAAATCCAGCTCTTTCTCTTGTTAAACCACCAGGGCCTAATGCTGAAACTCTTCTTTTGTGTGTAATTTCTGACAATGGATTTGTTTGATCCATAAATTGAGATAATTGAGAAGTGGCGAAAAAATCTTTCAAAGCAATAGTTAAAGGTTTAGCATTAATTAAATCTTGTGGCATTGCTGATTCAACATCTAATGTGGTCATTTTTTCTTTGATCGCTCTTTCCATTCTATAAACGCCAATACGAGCTTGATTTTCAACCAATTCTCCAACAGATCTAACTCTTCTATTTCCTAAATGATCAATGTCATCAACTTCATCTTTTCCATCTCTTAATTCCAACATTTTCTTAACAATAGCTATAATATCATCATTTCTAAGAATAGTAATTTTGTCAGAGCAGTTTAAATTTAGTCTTGAATTCATTTTTACTCTCCCAACATCTGAAAGATCGTATCTCTCTGAGGTAAAAAATAAGTTATTGAAAATTAGAGAAGCAATTTCCATTGTTGGTGGTTCGCCTGGTCTTAATACTTTATATATTTCGGTAATCGCATCACTTTTATTTTCATTCCTATCATTTAATAAAGTTTGAAGAAGATATGGCCCTTTACTGATTGAATTTGTAATTGAAATTTCTAATGTTAAGATATTTGATTCTATAAATTTCTGTAAGATGGATTCATTTAGCTCAGTACCAATTTTAAATTTTTCTTCTCCAATTACAATGTCTTTGTGTAAATACATGCCATAAATTGATTCATTTGAAACATATATTTCTTTTAAACCTTCATTAGCTAATTTTTTTGCAGTTAAAAAATTTATTTTTTCGCCAATTTTAACTACAACTTTATTATTTTTTGCGTTAATAATTTCTTCAGAAAAATTTTTTGCTTTATAATTTTCTGGATCAAATTTAGTTTTCCATTTTTGTATTTTAGTATCGTAAACATAATTTTCTTTTTTATAAAATTCATTTACAATATCATTTTTAGAATAACCTAAAGCTTGCAGCAATGTAGTAACTAATATTTTCTTTTTTCTATCTATTTTAAAATATAAAAAATCTTTTACATCAAATTCAAAATCTAACCAGGAACCTCTGTTTGGAATTACTCTACAATTAAAAAGTAATTTACCACTAGCATGAGATTTTCCTTTATCATGATCAAAGAACACGCCTGGGCTCCTATGCATTTGATTAACAACGACTCTTTGGACACCATTTGTAATAAATGTAGCACTATTAGTCATCATAGGAACTTCTCCCATGTAAACTTCTTGTTCTTTTGCAGATAAAATATCTTTAGTGTTATTCTCTTGATCTATTTCATAAACTACCAGTCTTAAAATACATTTTAAAGCTGCTGAATAAGTTAAACCTCTAGAGATACATTCTTCTACATCAAACTTTGGTTTCTCTAGTCTATAAGAAATATATTCTAGAGTGGCTTTGTCATTTAAATCTTCGATTGGAAAAATACTTTTAAATACTCTGTTAAATCCTTTTATAAGATGTTGTTCCGCATCTGGTTTGTACTCTGTAAGTTCTTTATATGAATTTTTTTGAACCTCAATAAGATTTGGTATTGATAAACTTTCTTTAAGTTTACCAAAATTTTTTCTTATATTTTTCTTTTCAGTAAAAGATAATTGCATTCGTAACACTGATTTTTATTAATCAGTAGTTAATTCAGTTAATTGTTATTTAAGTTCTACTTTTGCGCCAGCTGCTTCTAGCTTTTGCTTAATTTCTTCAGCCTCTTTTTTGTTTACACCTGATTTAATTTCTTTAGGAGCTTCTTCAACTAAGTCTTTTGCTTCTTTTAAACCTAAAGAAGTAACGGCTCTTACTTCTTTAATTACATTAATTTTTTTGTCACCAAATGCAACTAACACAACGGTGAATTCATCTTTTTCTTCAGCTGGTGTTGCAACTGCTGGTGCTGCTGCAACAGCTGCTGTTGTAACGCCCCATTTTTCCTCAAGTTGTTTTGAAAGTTCTGCTGCTTCTACAACAGTTAAACTTGACAAGTCATCTATAATTTTATTTAGATCAGCCATAAATTTTAGTCCCTAGGTTATTTTTTTGATTTTTCGAGCGCTAAAATAGCGATTTTTGAGGCTGGTGCAAGTAAAATACTTACAATTATTTGCGCTGGTGATCTCAAAATACCTACAATTTTAACCCTTGCTTCCTCTAAAGATGGTAAGGTAGCAAAATTTTTCACTCCGGCAACGTCCAAAATGTCGTTCCCCGTGATTCCACCTAAGATTTTTAAGTTTTTATTATCTTTAGAAAAATTCGTTAATATTTTAGCTGAAGCGATTACATCATTTGAAAGTGCTACAGCGGTTGGTCCACTAAATAAATCAGATAATTTCTTACATTTTGTTTTCTCCAAAGCAAGTTTAGTAATTCTGTTTTTAGTGATCTTAAATATAATTCCATGTTTTCTCATTATTTTTCTTAATTCATCAAGTTGTTTTACTGTTAGTCCTTGATAATGAGTTACAATAACTGCTTCAGATTTATCAAACTGAGTTGTCATTGTTTTAATATAATTCATTTTTTTTTCTTTATTCATCATAACTAAATATTTTTAGGTAATTTTATTTTGTAAGCAGCTCCCATTGTAGAAGTAATATAAATATTTTTAATTAAATTACCTTTTAAAATGTTTTTAGATTTTTCTTTTTCAAGCACATCTAAAACTGCATTAAAGTTTTGAATTAATTTATTATCAGAAAACGATTTTTTTCCTAAGCTTAAACCTATATTTCCATCTTTATCATTCTTAATTTCTACTTGTCCCAATTTAGCATCTGCTACGGCTTTTTTTAACTCATCTGTTACTGTGCCAAGTTTTGGATTTGGCATTAAACCCTTGGGTCCCAGTACTTTTCCTAATTTAGAAAGTTTAACCATCATTGATGAAGTACAAATTAATTTTTCAAAATTTAAATCTCCATCTCTAATTTTTTCAATAAGATCATCGCCACCAACTATGTCGGCACCCGCATCTTTGGCTATTTGAGATTTTGTTTCCTCACAAACTACTGCTATTTTTATTTTTTTTCCCGTTCCTGATGGCATATTAACAACGGTTCTTAAATTAACTTCGTTTTTCTTTTGTTTGTTGTAAATTTGTAGACTTAAGTCAATTGACTCATCAAACTTTGTAGTACAATTTTTTTTAATTTCTGGAATTAATTTTTCAACTAAGCTAGGAGCCAGCTCATTTGTTTTTTTAGGTAATTTTTTATATCTCTTTGAAGCCATTATTCTTTTACCTCAATTCCCATCGATCTTGCAGAGCCAGCTATAATTTTTGAAGCCTCTTCTAGATCATTAGCATTTAAATCATCCATTTTTTTCTTCGCAATTTCTTCTAATTGCTTCTTAGTTATTGATGCAATTATATTTCTTCCTGGTTCTTTTGAGCCTCTTTTTAATTTAATTGCCTCTTTTATAAAATGTGAAGCTGGAGGAGATTTTATAATAAAATCAAATTTTTTATCCTTATAAACTGTAATAACTACTGGCACAGGTTTTCCCATAAAGTTTTTTGTTTTTTCATTAAATGCTTTACAAAATTCCATTATATTAATTCCTCTTTGTCCAAGAGCAGGACCAACAGGAGGAGCTGGGTTTGCTTGACCACCTTTAATTTGTAATTTTACGTATCCACTAATTTCTTTTTTTGCCATTAGCTACTTTTCTCCACTTGATTATATTCTAAATCCACAGGCGTAGGTCTGCCAAATATAGAAACAGAAACTTTAAGTCTACCTTTATCTTCATCTACATCCTCTACAAGTCCGTTAAAAGATGCAAATGGTCCATCTATAACCTGAACTTTTTCTCCAATAGAATACTCTACACTAGATGCCGGTTGAGCTATGCCATCTTTTATTTGACCTAAAATTTTTTCTATTTCTTTATCAGATACAGGCACCGGTGTTCCTTTGGAGCCTAAAAATCCACTTACTTTTTTTATATTCTTGATCATGTGATAAATATTATTATCCATCTCACTTTTAATTAAAACATATCCAGGAAAGTATTTTTTTTTTCTTTGCACTCTTTTTCCTCTTTTAACTTCAGTAATATCATGAGTTGGAACAATTATTTCTTCAATTTTGTCGGATATTTTTGCCTTCTCAGATTCCTCTTTAATTAACTTTGCAACTTTATTTTCAAAACTTGAATGAGATTGGATAATATACCAATTTTTCATGATTACATGCCCACTTTCAGAATTAACTCTAAAAAAAATTTCAAAACTTGATCCAAAAGTAAAAAGAATATTGAAGCTAAGATCGCCATTGACACAACCATTAAAGTTCCTTGTAAAGTTTCTTTTCTAGTTGGCCAAGATACTTTAAAAGCTTCCTGCTTTACTTCTTGAATAAATTTCAAAGGGTTTTTCATTTTTTTCTCTCTTTTAATTGGCAGGAGCGGAGGGAATCGAACCCCCAACCTCCGGTTTTGGAGACCGGCGCTCTACCAATTGAGCTACACTCCTAAAGGGAGTTTACTCTAGAATTTTAGTTACTACACCAGCTCCTACAGTTTTTCCACCTTCACGAATTGCGAAATTCAATTTTTCATTCATAGCTATTGGTGTGATTAATTTAACAGTAAATTTTGCATCATCACCTGGCATTACCATTTCTGTACCTGATGGTAATTCAACTTCACCTGTTACATCAGTTGTTCTAAAATAGAATTGTGGTCTATATTTAGTAAAGAAAGGAGTATGTCTTCCTCCCTCTTCTTTTTTAAGTACATAAGCTTGAGCCTCAAATTTTGTATGCGGTGTTACCGATCCAGGTTTACAAAGAACTTGACCTCTTTCAACGTCAGTTCTTTCTATACCTCTTAAAAGAACTCCAATATTGTCTCCAGCCTCACCTGTATCCAAAATTTTTCTAAACATTTCAACACCAGTACAAACAGATTTTTTTGTTTCTCTTATTCCAACTATTTCAACTTCTTCACCAGTTTTAACAACACCTTGTTCAACACGTCCAGTTACAACAGTTCCACGGCCAGATATTGTAAATACATCTTCAACAGGCATTAAGAATGGTTTATCTTTTGGTCTTGTTGGTTGAGGTATATGATCATCAATAGCTTTCAGTAATTCTAAAATAGAATTTTTACCAGTAGCATCGTCCTTGCCTTCAACAGCATTTAAAGCAGATCCTTTAATGATTGGAATTTTATCTCCAGGAAATTTATAAGATGTTAAAAGTTCGCGTATTTCCTCAACTACTAAATCTACAAGTTCTTTATCTTTAACTGTATCAATTTTGTTTAAATAAACAACAAGAGCAGGAACTCCAACTTGTTTAGCTAAAAGTATATGCTCCCTTGTTTGAGGCATAGGTCCGTCAGCTGCATTAACTACAAGAATAGCTCCATCCATTTGAGCTGCCCCTGTAATCATATTTTTTACATAGTCAGCGTGGCCTGGGCAGTCTACGTGAGCATAATGTCTTTTATCAGTTTCATATTCAACGTGAGCTGTTGCAATAGTTATGCCTCGCTCTTTTTCTTCTGGAGCTTTATCAATTTGATCATAAGGAACAAAATCTGCTCCACCCTTTTCAGATAGAACTTTTGTTATAGCTACTGTTAATGTTGTTTTTCCATGGTCCACGTGACCAATTGTGCCTACGTTAGCATGCGGTTTTGTTCTCTCAAATCTTTTTTTCTCAGCCATTTCTTTTTACCTTTATATAATTTCTTTTTATTTTAATCATTGGAGCGGGTAAAGGGAATCGAACCCTTACATCCAGCTTGGAAGGCTAGCGTTCTACCGTTGAACTACACCCGCAACACCCAAGTATAACACTCCAATATTGAATAAAATTTTATGAATGGTGGAGGG
>Ga0209554_1001990_pt1 | contig 14774 bp, 10 predicted proteins | sample MarorgKNORR_S2LV_5_FD_188221 | JGI IMG/M metagenome (GOLD analysis project Ga0209554, IMG submission 188221) | Marine microbial communities from the Southern Atlantic Ocean, analyzing organic carbon cycling - Bottom_A/KNORR_S2/LV (SPAdes) (version 2) | ecosystem: Environmental > Aquatic > Marine...
TAACTTCCCAGTTAGCACTGAAAAAGACGAAACTGATTATTCCTTCCAGAAAATTGAATATAATGTAAAAACAGATTATGGTTGTTATAATATTGGCCCTATTATTGAATAGATTGTCTCGATAGAGATAACTTAGATAGGCAAATGAGGCCAATGAAAGGAAGATGAAAATATCACCAAGAACTAGAGAATCAAATGGTTGGTCCCAAAAAAACCATGACCTGGACTTTTGAATCGATAATCCAGTATAAATAAAAATAAGTGACACAAAGAATGCTAGTTTGGTATGTAAATTCTTGTCCACTGGTTCATAGTTTGAAAACCAGACCGATAGATAATCTGCGAAAGACTTTGAATTACTCATATTTTCACACTCGTTACTCTGCTGTTCATGTAATTCATTATTCCCGAAATCATCATACTCCCAATCTGATAAGTGATTAGCAACATAATGAAGGCTGGAACTGCCTGTCCGGCATTGTTGACGATAGTAGTAGTGATCGCAAAATGATCACTGAAACTGATGATGATGGCCAGACTCGAATTCTTCCAGCAATTGAGGTATTGATTGTTCAACGGAGGTATCATACTTCGGAGAGCCTGAGGCAGGATTACCAAACGAAGTCGTTGGAATGGTGACAGACCTAGAGATATTGCTGCCTCAACCTGGCCTCTTGGAAGCGATTGAATGCTGCCCCTAACTATCTCAGCTACCTGCACGCTGGTATAGATCGTTAGGCCGATCATCAATGCAACGAAAGCTGAGGATACCTCCTCTCCTCCCTCGAAATACCATGACGCATAGCCAGGATTTGGTTGCACAAGTACGGGTTGCTCGATCTCAACCGCCCATTTCAATAACAAGGATAAAAGCAGTAATGTCCCAATCCACAAAGCCATTCTTCGACGTAAACCTTCATCCGAATCATCGACTCCATCCCTATCCAGACGTCTTGTGATCACGTGGAGAACAACAAATGGAATAATGAAAACTATGATAAGAGAGAACAGATTCCTAAATGGGTCGCAAGATGAACCGAAAAAACAGAAGTCTATAATGATTCTAGGAAACATAATCGTACGATTACTAATAAATATCCAATCCCAAAGAACCCACATTTCATTGAATCTCGGTAGTATATCTCCCAGAATCATCAGCCAAAAGAATAACTGGACCACCAGAGGCATGTTACGGAAGAATTCGACGTACGCTTCTGCCAGTTTAGAAAGTAAAAGATTGTTTGACAGGCGGGCCACTCCAACAAAGGTACCGATAATTGTACAAAATAGAATGCTTATCAGAACCACACGGACCGCATTGGATATGCCCACAGCATAGAACTTCCATCTGGAGTCCTCCAATTCTGTTTCCCATGGCCAATCATTGGACAACTGAAAACCTGTATTCTCATCCATGTACTCCAAACTAAAATACCATGATTTGTCAGTCTGATTGAGATAAACCAATTGCAAAACAAAGTACAAAACAAAAGGCGTTAAGGCCACTACTGAAAGATACTGTGCGTTCCTGTCGGATACTTTGGGATTGAAGCTTCCACTCTTTAGATAGTAAATACCACCAAAGACTAATAATGAAAATAAAATGGGCAGCCAGAAACTTAGAATGTCAATGGCTGGATCTGTCAGGGCAATGATCCAATCATAGAATTGTGGAACTCCATTTGCTCCATCCTGAAGTAAAAGTAATGCTTGTCCAAGAAAATTTACGCATAAACGGTAATACAAATAAATACAAATTACGAGGAGCCAATTGTTGAATAAGAAATCCCTAATATCAAATAACGGTTTGTCAGGTTGCTTCCTAACCTCAGTCACATAATCTCGAAAACGAACGATGTACGACATCAAATATCAAACTCATAATGACCACCCCGAAGGGGGATTTAACACGGGAGGGCCCCCCCAGGATGAACCCGGGGGGACTTACGTCCTCATCTAACTTACTAATAGTATGCTAGTGAAAAAATTTACCTCATTGGAGGGGAGTACTGAAGTCCACCTTCCCAATAAGGTGCGTTTTGACTTCCTGCACGATCAATCAGACAGTCGCCTGAATCATCGAAGGTACAGAATGATTCCGTGTACGCTTCTTCGTAGTTACCTACAGCGGCCAGGACACTCTGCATCCAGGTTGCTGCAAGCGGGTTTGCCTCAGTACCAAGACCTAGATTGTTGTTCAACAATCGGTCATTTGCTGGTATTGTCATATCCGCGCTACCGTAGTTTGCGCTGGTTATACCAAGTTCCTCTGCAGTCAACATACCGAACCATACCCAGGTTACGACGTCGTTCCAGTCATCATCGTTGTCACGAGTGGCTGCAGCGAGTGGTTCCTTGGATAGGAGTTCAGGCATGATTGCCGAGTTTGGAACTGCTTCTGTATCAAGACCAAATTTCTGTGCGACCATAGCTGACATATCTCCGGTCCATGCATCGCATGATCCATCCTCGAACTGTGCTTTAGCTGTAGCGGCATCATCGGAATTTACTGCGGTGTACTCCATATTATTAACTGTGAAGTAGTCCGCAATGTTTCCTTCAGTCGTGGTACCTATCCCAACACATATCTTTGCTCCGTCCAACTCTAGTGCGGACGTAGGTGCGCCAGTGCCATCTTCAGCAGTATAGGCATCCAGATTAACCAGGATTCCCTGACCGTCATAGAAATTGATTCCTGCGAAGTCAGCATTCAGATCTGCGTCACGGCTGGTTGTCCAGGTCGTGGTTCGGATCAGAACATCGATTTCCTCAGAAGCCAAAAGTTCGAAGCGGTTTGATCCAGTTGCCAGAACATATTCAATGTCCGTAGCTGGGTCCAGACCAATTGCAGCTGCAACGGCTTTACAGTATTCGATATCAAGACCAGTGTATGTTCCATCTGCTTCCAGATATCCCATACCATACTGTGAGTCCTTTACACCACATTTCAGAGAACCTCGTGCTATGACTGTGTCAAGCGTGCTTTCAGTTTCTCCTCCTACGGGGTCAACTGTGTCATCAATGTCATCAGTATCATCTCCGTCGTCGCTAACGCAGCCCGCAAAGGCAACGCTAGCCATCATAAGCATTACTATTAGTGCGTAGATTTGCTTCATATACGTCTGATGACGAAAGGACGATATATAATACTAACTCTTTCTCAGAAAGATACTGTATACGACATTCAGCATATCTAAATCATGCGATTGACGAAGTCCGTGATCTGGTCCCTTATCTCGTCCCTTGCCTTTATATATTCATCGTCAGAACCTGGATCCGCGATTGGCCAGTGCTCTCTTACGCACTTCTCAGGCCAATCCATCGTAACACAGATTTCATTTGCTGAACCACAAAGTGTGATTGCATAGTCTACTTCCTTCCAAGGCACGTCATCCAGGTATTTGGAGACCTGATCCGATATATCCAGGCCAATTTCTAGCATAGCTTTGACAGCCCTGGAACTAAGCCTTTCGGGATTAGTACCGGCGCTTTGAACCGTAAGCCCAGGTTTCATGCTTTTGAGCCATCCTTCGGCCATCTGGGAACGGGCCGCATTACCAGTGCAGACAAACAGTACTGATACCACGTAATACGAACAGCATCGTCTATAAAATATTGGAACTGGTACGTCCATTGTACTTTGTTCCACCTTACCTTTTTTTGTGGAAAAAAGTGGTTCAGAACGGGATTTTAGCTTAGGCACCTCTATGCAAAAACTTTAAAAGGTGGAACCAATAAGAACCCCACTTATGGTGTATCTAACAAAGAAGACTACCCGAGGTCAACACTACTACTACCTCGTCAAGTCTTTCAAGTATGATAGACGCGTCGAAAAGGTCCAAATGTACCTCGGCTCAAAAGAGCCTGATGAGAGGGAATTAGAGCAATTGAAACAGAAGCACACCATAGAATTGGAATTATCTGCAATCGAACGTATGGCATTGATGTCATCCGAGACTTATAGAACTCCATATCTAAAGAAAGACGAGATACTGGGGATGGAACGAATGCGTTTCCTGAACCGGGCCCTGCACCGAATACAGGATCCTCGTGAAAGTGCTCGAGAGGCGGCTCTGAACAGTGTCCAGACCATCAGTGGTAACATGTCACTATCATCCAATCCATTACCTACTGACAATATCGAAGCCATCTTTGAACAGGACCGAGCTCCTTCAGGAGTTCCCCTTTCTAAGGTATTGGAAGCCCTGGCACTGAGAAGATTACATGGCGAGATCTCGGAAAGAGTTGCAAGGCTTGACAAGAAAAATATATTGAAATTACACCAGGATCTGTTTGAAGGCACGGGTAAAGGTGGTGTCCTGAGAGTGGATTCGGCTAGCCTACCCGGTTCTGCATTCATGCCACCTCCGGCAATCTTGGTAGAAGACGAATTGGAAGGGTTGTTGCAATGGTGGCATGACCCCTCGCCTCTGCATCCGTTCGAAAGAGCTGTGTTGTTCCATCACCGGTTCCAGCAGGTCAGGCCATTCGAATCAGGCAATGGTCTGGTTGGAAGACTGATTATGGATGGAATGCTAATGCGCGCAGGGCTCTCAGCGACCAAATGGAAAAAGGAAGACCGATCAGCCTACCTCTCGGGATTAGTCGCAGGAGATCGTGGGGACCGGACCAAATTAATTGAGACCTTCTGGAAAGCCTACCGAGATCAACATCGACCCACCGTTGATGGTGACAAGGGGGCATTACGTATTTCACCTCGACAAGCTCAACTGGAGGCCTTCTGATTGAGGCTTCTCGAACTTGAGTTCGAGAATTTTAAATCCTTCAAAGGCCACGTTACCGTTCCCCTCGGACCCGGGTTCACATGCATAACTGGACCTAACGGTTCAGGCAAATCCAACATAACTGATGCTATTCTTTTCATCCTTGGTTCCAGGTCCACGAAGATGCTCAGGGCACGCAGGCTGAAACAGCTGATTAATGGATATCAGGAAGGAAGCAAGAGGAAAACCGGACCTAAATCATGTAGAGTGTCGATGGTCTTCGATAACAGTGACCGCTTCCTGGCAATCGAAAAGGATCGCGTCACCTTCACCAAAGGTATCCGGTTGCGTGGCAAGGATACCGTAACCTACTACCAGTTGGACGGAATCAAATCATCAGCTACCGAATTCGAGGCCCTGTTCTCGAGGGCAGGGCTCTACGCGACCGGCTATAACATCATCCAGCAGGGTGATGTCACCCAGACATCGTTGATGTCAGGTACGGAAAGGCGCCGCAAGATCGAAGATGTGGCTGGTATAACTGCATATGATAATCGTCTTAGAAAGACTCGGAGTGCACGTAATTCAGTCGAAGCGGACCTGACACTCCTGAACGAACGGGCCAAGGAGGCCAAGCGAACCCTGAACCAACTTGAACGTGAGAAACAGGATGCAGAAAAACTGGAAAAGATAATCGAGGAGATAAAGGAAAATGAACTACTTCACAGATTCCGTATGGTCTTTGACCTAGAGGCGGAAATCGAATCTCGACGTGAAGTAGTGGACAGGTATACCAAGGAACTGGAAGAACTTGAGAAGGAACAGGGTCAGAGGAAACAGGATATTGATAATAATCAAAAGAAATTCGAGGATGTGGAGGAGACTATCTCCGTCTCGGGGGGAGACAAGGCCCGTGAATTACAAGAGGACCTTGACAAGGCCAGAGTTGCCCATGCACTGGCTGAAAGAAATTCAGACGCGGCGCATAAAGACTTGCAGGAACTGGAAAAAACAAGGAAATTACTGAGTCAGGATCACAAAATCTCATCGAATGAACTCAAAGAACTGATGGGTGAACTGGAAAAGAGCTCAAAGAGAGTAAAGAAACTTGAAAGTGAGGTCAAGGCCAAGGTTACACGGCTAAGTGAACTGGAGAGTTCTGCGGCCAGCGATTCGGAAGCGGTGTCGAACCGGCGTGACAATCTGGAAAAACTTCGCAAAGATGCTGGCGAACTTGAAATGCAGAGACATCGCCTGGAAGGTGAAAAGGAACAACTTGGACTTCAGCTGACCAGTGCTAGAGAACAGGTAGACCGTTCTGGGCAATGGCTGGGATCTATTGTGACGGATGTCAAGGAAGCTGACTTTCAATTAGAGGATCTGCAGGTCGGACGTGAATCGACTGCCAAGAATCTGAACAAGATCAAGACCAAACACAAGACTGCACTTGAAATAATAGAATCCCATCAGAAACGTTTGACACGTATCGAAGCCCAGCTGCGGGATGAATCCATGAAATTGGCCTCTCAGGAGGCCGCACAGAGGGCCAGAGAAGAATTCGGAGGGTATGCTAAAGGCGTCAAGGCGGTTTTACAGTGCCGTGATGAGGGGAAACTGAAGGGAATTATAGGTACCATCGCCGAACTAGGGAGAGTGGATGGGGAATATGCCACTGCACTGGAAGTGGCCGCTGGGGCAAGATTACAATCAATCGTCACTGAGAACGACATGGCAGCGACGGAGGCCATTCAATTCCTGAAAATAAACAATATCGGGCGGGTCCGTTTCCTGCCCCTGAACAAGATTCACTCCTACAAACCAAGTGCTCATGCCTTGCTTATCACCAAGAAGGACGGGGCCATTGGTTTTGCTCAGGACCTGGTCAAATTCGATTCACGTTACAAGGATGCATTCGGCAACGTCTTCGGAGATACGGTGATCATGGAATCCCTGGATGAGGCGAGGGAACATCTGGGCAAGGGTCGGATGGTGACTCTCCAGGGAGAATTACTGGAAGGCGGGGGTGCTCTGGTCGGAGGTGCAGCACCACGATTCGGTATCCACTTTGGAACATCCGAACGTGATGATATTGATGAATTGACGACCAGCATCCGGAAGCTAGAGGCTGAAAAGCTTCAAATCTCGGCCGAACTTGGTGGGCTGATCGAGGAAGCTGGACAATTGGCCACCGTCAGGCAGGAGCTGGAAAGTGAAGGAGCTGCATTCCAGACCCGTGTAACGGACTATGATGGAAGGGCCGAGGAGATCAAGAAACGGCATCAGGAGGCCGAGGAGACACTCAAATCCCGCGAAGGAATGGTCGAGGCGTTACAGGGAGAGATCATCGAAAGGACCGGGCTGTTGGAAAAACTGGATGTGGAGATTGGTGCGATTGCAGGTGACCTCAATCAGGCCACCAAGGACCTACAGGCTGTAGCTGACGGAAAAACTTCCAAGGTAATTGGTGAACTGCAGACTGGTCTGGACGACACACGCGAGGATCTGTCTGGTAAACAGGCCAGTCTAGCGGCTTTGACAGCCAGAGTAGATGCGATCAAATCCGAAGTGGGACGTTTGAAAGGAGAACTGGACATTAATCAGAACGATCAAAAGGAATTGGAGGGGACTCGCAAGGCCGAGAATCGCAAATCAAAGGAACTGGAGAAGCAGTTGAAGGCCCTGCGTGAGGAAGAGCAGGAGAAATTCAAGGAATTGAAGGGTCTGAGGGATCAAAGGGACGAATTGCACGACCTCCTGACCGACTTGAAGACCGAATTGGACACTAAACAGGAACTCAGACGCAGTCGCAAGCATGCCGCGGATGACCTGAAAGTGGAAATCGCGACGCGGGAACCAAAATTGGTAGAGGCAAAGGGGCGAATTCCAAGAGACACCAAGACACCCCAGACCGTTCCCAGCAGAGAAAGACTCGAGTCACGCAAGGAGAATCTGGAAAGGGACCGTAATCGCCTGGGCAGCGTCAACATGTTGTCACTGGAACATTATCGCCAGGAGGCGGAGAGATTCGATGAGATCAAGAAGCACCGTAAACAACTGAACGAGGAGGTACGGCGGCTGGATGGACTGGAAAAGAAGATATCCGCTAAGAAAGAAAACCGGTTCATGGGAGTCTACAACAGTATCTGTGATGGTTTCAAGACCTCCTTCAAGGAGATAACCGGTGGTGGAGAGGCATGGCTGGTCCTCGAGAATGAAAAATCGCCATTTGAAGGTGGTTTGACAATCAAGGCCAGAATGCCACGTAAGAAATTGTTTCCTGTCGAGGCCCTTTCGGGCGGTGAAAAATCATTGGTCTCAATGGCCTTCATATTTGCTATACAGGGATATGACCCCAGCCCATTCTATCTTCTGGATGAACCCGACCAGAATCTGGATGGGGTCAACACTGAACATATCGGGAGGGCGATCGCACTGCAGGCCAATGTTGCCCAGTTCCTGGTAGTCAGTCTGCATCATGCAGCCCTGCGCGAGGCGGATAACGTCATCGGGGTGTTCATGGATGACGATGGAGTATCACACTTGCACCAGATAAGGGACATTGTGACATTCCTGACAACATTGCCCTCTGAGGCGGAGGTGGGCGCATGAGCCAGGTGTTGAACCATCTACTGTTCCACAAGGCCATGATCGGCATTGATACGGAAAAGATCGACCAATATATCGAGATCGCTGACTCTGCAAGCTCGGCGGCCGAGGTGGCAACCGTAGATGATCCATTCACAAGGAGCGTAACACTTCTTTTCATGCTGGTCAAGGAACATGGTCTGGACCCCTGGTCACTGGATATGAAACACCTGATCCAGGAATACCAGAAATATGCACTCAAGGATGACGATCTGGACCTTCCTCTGGCTGGTTCAGTTCTAGGTTGGGCCTGGGACGTCCTCAGATTGAGGGCCACCGGGGCCATCGAAGCCACTGAACCGATACCTGAACCACAACCTGAATGGATAGACTTTGACTTTGGCTGGGAACCAACCTATGCTGAGCAACTGGATGACTGTGCAGAACCGCCCATAGAGGAAAGTGTGCTATTCAGGGGAGAAAGGCGAGTGACCTTGATGGAACTGGTCGGAGCTCTGGAGGATGCACGTAATGCCGAGATGGAACGCAAGGCCAGACTTGAACGCAGGAAACAGTTGCATGAAGCCCGGGAAGAGGTATTGTCAGACATAGCCGATAGAATAGGTGAAAGACTGCATGGTGATGATCCAACCCGATACAAAGAGAAAGTCTGGCAGAGAATCAACGAGCTCAATGGTAAACCGATACCCCTCGGGGACCTTCTGGACAGGCCAGAGAAGGCGAGCGTGGTCCGCACTTTTGTGGGCTCTCTGTTTTTGGCGAAGGAGGGACGAATTGACATCATCCAGAAGGACCTGGAAAGTCACAGCATCTATGTCAAGAACCTGGAGAGTGCCGGATGAGTGAATTGATGGCTGTAGAAGCGGCCCTCTTCTCGGCCGGAAGGGCACTGGACGCGACCGAGGCTGCAGAGGCCACGGGACTCTCCCGTAACAAGGCCCTGGGAGCCCTAGAAGCACTTGTGGAATTATACAAGACCCGGGAAGGAGCTCTGGAGATCATTAAACTGGGTCACAAATACGCTTTGCAGCTGAAACCCGAGGCAATCGAATACGGAAGACGACTGGCTCCGCAGGAGATACCAGCCTATCTACTTCGAACCCTGGCACTGATCGCTCACGAACAGCCGATGTTGCAGACCGAATTGAAGTTCAAGCTGGGTGACAAGGTCTACGAACACGTTGGTGAGTTGCTGGAATTGGGGATGATCCAGCGCGAACATAAGGGAAGGACGTTCGAATTGAGTGTGACGGCGGCATTCATGGAATATTTCGGTATTGATGCCGAGAGTCAGGCCGAGATGAAAGCTTATTTGGAACAAGCATTGACCAGTTGATGAACGGGCCTGGAATACTCGAACTGGTTGTCATTGTTTTTCTGCTGTGGGTGCTGCTAGGTCCCCAGAAAGTGATGGAAGGCGCTCGAGTCCTGGGAAAGGCCTATCGTCAATTCAGAGGCCATGGGGCCAACCTGGGAAGCGGCAAGGTGACGGAAAAGGAACGGGTGCGGGCCTCGGCAGAGAGATTGGGAATCGACACCTCGGGTATGGATATCAAGGAAATAAAGCTCGTGATGATTGAGAAACTGTCAAAAGAATGAACCCTAATGTCTCAGACATTATGTCAAAACTTTGATATAGTCTCTTTTTTGCATGACTGATTATGAATGCGGCAAAATCAGTAGCACTAGCTATCGTGTTCTTGCTGTCTGCTCTGGTTCCGGCTGTAAGTGTCGATGCGGCAAATGATGCGCGGACCGACACAGATACAGGTTACCTCAGTGAAAAATGGAGAGCTGGGCTGGGGACCGGCCTTGGCGCCTTGAATTCGATAAAGAGCGCCGACATCGATGCTGATGGGGAAGATGAACTGGTCTTTGGAAATTCACAAGGTTATGTTCACGTCCTGGACTGGAATGCCAGTGCTGGTGCGTTCTCGGAAGAATTTCAATCCATTGACATGGGTGGTGCCGTAAAAGGATTGGAGATCGCCCAGATAGATGACGATCCACAACTGGAGATCGCGATTGGCTATAACTGGAACTCGGATTCCGGCAAGGTCAAAATTATCGACGGGAGTTCCTTGTTGGCCGAAGCCAACTGGTCCTCTGGTGTCTCATGGTCCCATACCCAGTGGACCGAAGGATGGCCCTACGGTATAGCCATGGGCGATCTGGACGGGGACAACCAGACCGAACTGGGAATGGGGGGTGACCGAGGATTCCTATGGGTGGTCGACACTGAGACCCCCGAAATCTACGTTGGAAGGGATATCACCAGTGATGAGGCTGAATGGTACATGGACGTCGGGGCCAAGACCGGGGGAGGTACCCTCGAGAACACCTGGGGACTTACATTCGGTCAATTTGATGATGATGAGGCCATGGAAGTGGCCATTGGAAGCAAGCAGGGCTGGGTAGCTGTGTTCGACGGGGAGACCAAAGAGATGCAATGGAAATACGACATGGACGGCAATAATGCTGTTGACAGCCTATGCTACAGCATGATCGCGGCTGACCTCAATGGAAATGGTATTGATGAATTAGTGGTGCCTCAACAAGGTAAGATCACTGTCTTCATAGATGGAGATCGGGATGTCAGGGCTGAGGACACGGATGTCAAGAGCGGATACGGATTGGCCAACGAGGATCTTTTTGGAGATGATAACGAAGAACTGATAGTTGCTGATGGTAGTGGAAATATCAGGATCATGAGCCTAGATGACTCTAGCCTGATAACCCACCAAGAATGGAATAGCGGATATCCAATGAACAGTGGAGGGGGCGTCACGGTATCAATAAATGGTCATGACAATCCATGGATCATCCATGGCAGTGATGCAGGAGTATTAGTTGCCTGGGAGATTACTTCAGAGTCCCAACATTCACTGGTGTGGAAGAGTGAAGCGGGCAGCAATGGTGGTCAGACCTTGTACAGCCTTGAAGGTGGAGCCAATTACGCCGTCGCCTTGGGCAATATAGATGATGATGATAATCTGGAAATACTGGTTGGTGCCGGTGGTTCCGGTTTTGGAAGGGTGTATGCCTTTGATGGTAAGACCTATGAGACGGACTGGGTCAGTCCAAACCTGAATAAGCTTCCGATGGGAATTGCAGTGGGGGATCTCAACAATGATGGTGTCAATGAGATTGTTGTAACCACCGGAATCCCTGGTGAGCCAATGGATGACGAAGGGAATGGTGGGGATGGATATCTCCACATCTTCGAAAGAAGTGGAGGAGGCTCTTTTAGCCAAGTCTTCCAGAGCGGAAATATCAATGCTGCTCTAGGTGTTACGATCGCAGAACTTGATGGTTCTACCTATCCTGAGATCGGGATTGCAACGGGCTATCTGGAAATAGTTGATGCGACTTCAGGGACAACTGACCTGCATGGAGAGGTCAGGATCTGGGGATATGATGGCTCAAGTTATTCAGAAGAGTGGTCTTCCGGTGATCTGGAGCAGATCGTAGGTGGAATCGACAGCGGTGATCCTGATGGAGATGGTGATACCGAACTCGTGATTGGAACCGGTGGCGATGATAGGGAAAGTAACCAGGATACAGCCGAGGTGCGTGTCTATCACCGTTTAGGTGGTACTTATGTTCTTGACGGCTCGGTTATTGATGTCGGAAGGTACCACGCCTTTGGTATCGATGTCGGGGATGTCGACAACGATGGCGAAGAAGAAATAACAGTCGGGACCGGGAAATTTGGGGAGAACAAGCCCAGATTAATCGTATATGATGGAAGTTCGCACAGTGTGGAATATTCCAAAAGCGTGGACAGTAGTTCCGTATGGGGTGTGCGTAGCGGTGATTTCGATAACGATGGATTTATGGAATTGATCTACGGAACCTCAGGCGGTGAACTGTTCATCTATGATGGTGAGACCGAGGATTTCGAGGCCAAAACCAGTGCCCTTTCCGGTAAGGCCGGCCATTATGGTGGGATCGCAATCGGGAATGTGGACAATGAGGGGCCCATGGAGATGGTGGTTGGAAGTACTGGCTACATGTGGTTATTCACGACCGAGGGACAGACCAACAAACCCGATCTGGCGATCGAAGGGGCTGATATATTCTATTCCCCCGAGGAACCAGACGAAGATGAAGATATTCTGATCAACATGAGCATCATAAATTATGGTGGTTCCGACACGGCCAAGTGGAGAGTGAAGATCTACGATGGTGACCCCGATGCAGGCGGAAAGAAAATAACGGAGTTCAGTTGCGACGCAACTGAGACTGACCAACGTGACGGTTGTAAAGTTCTTAGCAGTGGTGAATCCGCATCATTCGAGATTACCTGGTATGGAATTCAAACCGATCCGGGATATCATGAAATTTATGGCCTGGCAGAGGATACCAACTCGCCCAGACAGGAAACCAGGTTCGGTAATAACAAGGATTTCACAACCATAGATATCGAGGAGATACCGAATGACCGGCCAATCATCATAGCCTCGACGGACAAGACCGTGATCTGGGTGGATGAGGCGGTCCGGATAGATGCCGGGGACTCATATGACAATGAGACTACCGATAACCAGGCCGACCGGAATGATAGTGATGCCGACCTGAGCTATCGTTACTACTTCAGTGGAGGATGGACCGCCTGGGTGTCGGACTACACATGGGACGTCAGTTTCTCCAGTCCTGGGATGGAAGAGATGAAGGTTATGGCCCGGGATGAGAGGCGGAAGGAATCCGAGGAATTGATCATTACGGTCGAGGTCAAGGCGAATACCCAGCCGGTTGCCGTCCTGACGTCGAATATCAGCGAGGTCGTGGAAGGTGGTTTCGTCACTTTTGATGTCAACCAGTCCTATGACCCCGATGATCGTGCGGAACTCGAATATCGTTTCAGCTTCGGTGATGCGGTCTATTCAGATTGGGTCGCAGAAGGGCAGACGGTACGACTTTACCAGAACGCTTTCTTCAATGGACCCAAGGGCGGGGAATTACAGACCGATAGCGGAGAAAAGGTTCTGCGGGACAATTTCGGGATCATACGTGTCTTCAAACTGGTAGATGGACAATTACTGGAGGTCAAGGACAGTGTGGTGACCACTAACGGTTACAACTACACGTTACCCGAGACCTCGGAAGAAAGGACCTACACGGCGCAGCTGATGGCCCGTGAATTGTCTGAATCGGGGAGTGATGATATCCAGGCCAGTTCCTGGTCCGACCCGGTAGTGATCAATGTCTACAGGGCCGAGAATATCCTGCCCATTGCTGTTGCCAAGGCCGGGATATTCATGAATGGGGTCGGGGTCTTCAATGACATTGTGGATTTTGCCAAGACAGGTGACGTGGTCACCTACTCGGCAGACGAGTCATATGACCCTGATGGCGATGATACCTTATTGACCTATGAATGGCGACTGATCGACTCCCGAGGAGGAAATATCAACCTGCTGGGAGATAAATACGAAAAGACCTTCGAAAAGATCTACAACGAACCTGGGACCTATACCGCCATACTGACGGTGACGGATGAACGGGGCGGATACAGTAACTGGCAAGTTGACGTCATTGTGACCAAGTCTGACAGTACTACCACTGGAAATGGAGATAGTGGTTACAGTACCGTGACCCTCTTTGGGGCGGCCTTCATTGCGATTGCCGGATTAGTCGGTGGGGCTATTGCCCTGAACAGGATGAGGGGAGGAGGCGATCCCGATGATATGTTCGAGGATGTCATTCCCAGCCCCATGGAACTGCAGTGTCCTTCCTGTGGCGGATTGATCTCGATCACGACGGCCCAGAGGCCAATCCAGATTGGTTGCCCGATCTGTGCCTCGCAGTTCGTTATACGTGAATGAGTCTCTCGCTGGGTAAACTCAAGCTGGATGGCAAGTGCCACGTGATGGGGATCCTGAACGTTACGCCCGATTCATTCTATGATGGGGGATGGCATTTTGATTCAGACGATGCCCGTAACCGTATAGAGGAAATGATAGAGGAGGGGGCCGAGATCATCGATATTGGAGGGGAATCAACCAGGCCGGGTTCAAAACCGGTAAGTATTGAAGAAGAACTGGAAAGGATTATTCCAGCTATCGAATTCATCACCAATATCTCGGATATCCCGGTCTCGATCGATACCCAAAAGGCCGAAGTGGCCAGGAAGGCAGTTGAGGCCGGAGCATGTATGGTGAATGATATCGGAGGATTACGGGACCCGGAGATGATCCAGGCCGTGGCCGAGATGAAAGTGCCCGTGATAATCATGCATATGCAAGGCACTCCCGATAACATGCAGAAAGACCCGCATTACGATGATACGGTACCGGACATCAGGAATTGGCTTGAAGAGCGGATAAAGGCTGCGGAAACGGCCGGAATCAGGCGTTCCGATGTGATTGTCGACCCTGGTATCGGTTTTGGCAAGAACCTGAGGCATAACCTGGAGATCCTGGGTGGATTGGATCGATTCAA
>Ga0209554_1001999_pt1 | contig 14703 bp, 10 predicted proteins | sample MarorgKNORR_S2LV_5_FD_188221 | JGI IMG/M metagenome (GOLD analysis project Ga0209554, IMG submission 188221) | Marine microbial communities from the Southern Atlantic Ocean, analyzing organic carbon cycling - Bottom_A/KNORR_S2/LV (SPAdes) (version 2) | ecosystem: Environmental > Aquatic > Marine...
TTCCGGGTCGCTTACTCCCAGGCATTGCAGTACCGAAGACACGATCTCTATGCGGGCGGCCAGCAGATCGCGCCGTCCGCGGAGATGGCGGTCCGGGTCGCTCCAGAACCACTGGGCCTTTGCTTTTAACGCTGCGCAGAGTTCTTCGGTCCCCGATCCGGAGAGCTTTGGCGACACCGCGTCGCAGACCTGTTTCCAGGACCGGTCGGCTACGGAATCGTAATCTAAAATCGTGTCGTCCAGGTCGAAGAGGATCGCCTTGGGGTGGCGGTGGGTCACGGGTAGCTCCGTCGCGGATGGGATCCAGAGTAGGGGGGGCCAACGCCCTAGTTTGGGAGAGCCAATCTTAACACACGCTGTTGCATGGGAAGGATCCATGGACATGGTAATCACATGGAACTTCTGCCTAGCCAATGGGGGTCAGTTCGGAAAATAGAGAATTATTGGGGTTGATACGCGTATCTGATTTCTGAAATCTGAGGTAACATAACGCATAGGACGATTAAGGGTCCCCAAAGTCCGGCCATGTGACAACGTCTTATGGTTGATGGCACGACCCAGTCGGTTAGGGACGCCTTGGTTTTCGCGGCCTATCGCTAGGCATGGCATAAGGATAGTCAAGTATAAAACTTGACTTAATTTTAAGAAAAGTATAAAATTAGTTTTGTTCAGGGTGGGAGTCGTGATGAGGTTGTGGAACTGAGCCAGGAATGGGCAATTGCCGTTCCTGGCTTTTTGTTTGGGGTCTCTAGCTCGTTTATTGATCGCCACGGCCGCCAAGTGGCCGTCCACGATTTCCTTTAATCAAGATAGGAGGACACATGGAGTTAGAAGACAATGTAACAATATTAGAAAATGACCTAGCAATTATTAAAACAACTATTAAAGATGTTTTAGTTGAATTAAAAGCATTGATGATGCAAGACCACAACCCTCTGGGCTCCCCGGAGCTCTCTGACCAACGAACGGTGAACGATAGACCTTTGATAGTGGTGTCCACCTAACCGGCTGGATATCCGGCAGGGTCTGGCGATGCTTCCCGCGGGGCCATTTCGCCACCGATTACGATATTTACGGTCAAGAGAGTTTTAGGTTCCGCCGGCACGAACGAAACAAGGTGTGCTAGCAATAGAAAAGGCCTCTGGATAAACCCAGAGGCCTTTTCTATTGCGGGGGGAATTTTTACGCCGGACCGGATTCCAGCCGGCGCCGTCGTCCCAGTTAACGAAGATTTATTCTAGGATGTCTTGGGTTGCCAGAGCTAGGGCGTTGGTGAAGTCTAGCGGAGTGGGGAATCGTTCCGAACGATCCGCGCGCAGGGCGGTCAGCGCCACGTTGCCCAGGTCTTGGGAGATCTGTGGATTGTGGTCCGACGGGTGTAGAGGTTCGATATCGTAGTCGAGCTGCCGCTTGGTTTTCCCATCCTCATCTTCGTCTTCAACTTCGACTTCGACGACCTGGTATGGCAACTCGCCACCGCTGAGCAACCGGTAAAACAGAACCCCCAGCCCGAACACGTCGGTCGAGTAACCCACCTTTCGCCGGTAGGTTTGTTCCGGCGCCATGTATTCCGTGGTACCAGCGTCGTTTCGTAGCGTCTGATCTGGGGAGTACTCTTCGGCCACGCTGAAGTCGAACAAAGTGGCATGTCCGTCGTGGTACATCACGTTGGACGGCTTAACGTCCAGATGCAGATACCCCTGGTGATGCACGTAGGTGAGGGCCGAGGCGATATCCCTGGCCACGTTGACGGCGTCTTGGGTGTTGAAGGCTTGGTAATTGCCGCTGAAGAAGGCGGATGAAATGGTTTCGCCGGGCAAGTGTTCCATCACCACGCGGGGATGGTCTTCAAGTTCCACCCCGTACCCTTCCACCACATTGGGGTGGCGCAACCGCAGAAGTATCTCCCCCTCTTCCAACACCGCTTGCAGTGAAGAGAAGTCTATGCGGTACTCGGGACGCAAAACCTTGCAGGTAACTATTTTCTTGAGAGGCACGCTACGGCAGAGGTATACGTCCACCTTGCGGCTGCCGCCCAAGTGCTCGACGATTCGCAGGTCCTGGTCCAGCCAATAGCCGTCGTCCAGGACCGGTTCTCGCTTTCTTTGTTGGGTCATGGGAAACTTTCTCTTAAAGTTGCCTCTAGGCTAGCATGGGCGCTTGCCAATAGGAAAGGGGCCGCGACATGTCCCGGCCCCACTGATTCCTATCAGGAGATTGGCAACCGGTGGTTATTTTTTGCCCTTCCCGCCGGTCTTCGTGCCACTCTTGGTGCCGGTGCCGGTGTCACACTCAAGGTTGTCCTTGTCGTGCTTGTTCACGGCTTCGGCCAACTTCTTGGCTCGCTCCAGGTCAGCCTTGGTGGCATCCTCGTTGTTCAGGATGGCTTCCACCTCGGCGATGACATCGCGGAATGAGGTGTCGGCTACGCCGTTCTTGTCGGTATCGACCAGCTCGTCCAGGTCGATGGCGCCCTTGGCGAAGTTGAGCCACGCCGCCAAGGTCTGAGCGAGGGCCTTCTCCCTAGTCTTGGCCGGGTTACTGCCGGTGCCAGTTCCCGAGCCGCCGCCGTTGGAGCCGCCGTCCTTCTTGCCTTTGCCTCGACTGCCCCGGGTGTTGGAGTTCCCCTCGTTGGACTTGGAGCCGCCCTTCTTGCCTCCGGTGCCCTTGTTGCCTTTCTTGGGATTGAGGATGGAGTTGGCGTCGGCGATGCCCGTCAGCGCTATCTCTTCGCCGAAGACTCCGCTGACGAAGTTGATGATGGCAAGGTAGGCGTTCAAGGACTCTTCGTCAATCTTGTTGCCCTTGCCCTTTCCGCTGAACTGATGCTTCCAGAAGCCTTGGCTCTTGGTGCAGTCGCAGTCGTCCACCACGATCTTGGTCAGGGAATCCGAGTCGGACCCCAGATCATCGTCGGTGGCATCTACTTCCACGATGTATACACCAGGAGCGCTGAACGTGACACTCTGAGTATCGGTCTCATTTCTAGGATTGATCGTCGGACTCGGATCTGGGTCCGGGTCTAAGAGACCGTCATTCAGGTAAACATTGGACGCCGTAGCGGCGTCGGGAGCGAAGCTCCAATCGAAGGTCAAGTCGTCGGAGCCTGGGTCGGTTGCGGTTGCGTCGTGAGATTGCTCCACACCCTTGCGGCCCAGGAAGGCGTCGCCGCCCGCAAAGGTTTCCGCGCCGGTATTATCAAGGGTCACGTCTGGGTCTACGTTGTTCACCGTAACGGTGGAAGAGGATACTACCTCACCCGTGTCGTCATCGGTCACGGTGATGGTCACCCCGAAGCTTCCGTCGTCACCATAGACGTGGCTGATAGCGACCGGGCTGGTAACTGCGACCGAGGGGTCCTCGGTCCCGTCACCCCAGGCTACCACCATGGTGTGTGTGTCTTCGGTTCCCACGTCGCTGAAGGTGGCGGTCAGGTTGGCCGTGCCGCCCTCGTCGATTTCGTCGCAGGTTACCGAGGCCGTGGGGGCGACGTTGTTGACCTTGACCGTTAAACTTTCGCAGGTCACACCCGTGTCGTCGTCTTTGACGCAGATGGTAACGGTGTAATCGTCGGAGGGCGTACCCGTCGGGTTGTCGTCCAGGTATTGATGCGACAGGCTGATAGAGCCGCCGGAAAGGGTCAGAGCTTGCGGTCCATCGCCGTCGTCGTAGTCCACCGTGGCGGTGTGGGTGTCCTTGGAGCCCACGTCAGTGAACGAGCCGCCACCAGTAAAGGTGTCGTTCTCGCTGATTGAGCCGCCTGCTCCAGCGTCAACCACCGGCAGATCATTGTTGACCTTGACCGTTAAGGTTTCGCAGGTCTCACCCGTGTCATCGTCTTTGACGCAGATGGTAACGGTGTAATCGTCGGACGGTGTACCCGTCGGGTTGTCGTCCAGGTATCGGTGGGACAGGCTGATAGAGCCGCCGGAAAGGGTCAGAGCTTGCGCTCCATCGCCGTCGTCGTAGTCCACCGTGGCGGTGTGGGTGTCCTCGGAGCCCACGTCAGTGAACGAGCCGCTACCGGTAAAGGTGTCATTCTCGCTTATCGTGCCACCGGCTCCTGGGGTAACCACCGGAAGAACGTTGTTGACCTTGACCGTTAAGGTTTCGCAGGTCTCACCCGTGTTGTCGTCTTTGACGCAGACGGTAACTGTGTAATCGTCGGACGGCGTACCCGTCGGGTTGTCGTCTAAGTATTGGTGGGACAGGCTGAAAGAGCCGCCGGAAAGGGGCAGATTTACCGCTCCATCGCCGTCGTCGTAGTCCACCGTGGCGGTGTGGGTGTCCAAGGAGCCCTCGTCAGTGAACGAGCCGCCACCGTTGAAGGTGTCATTCTCGCTTATCGCGCCGCCGGCTCCTGGGGTAACCACCGGCTTTACGTTGTTGACGGTGACAATCGCGGTGTCAACGGCAGTTCCACCGTCCCCGTCAGAGACCTGGACCTTTACGGTGTGGGTGGACGGGCCATCCACTCCGTTGAAGGCTACGATTTGACCGGGTGTCTCAAAAGACCCGTTATCGTCCAGGTCCCAAGCGTACGTCAGCGGATCGGCGGCGCCTGCCACGTCTGCGCCGGTGGCGCTTAGGCTAACGGATGATCCCTCGTCCACGGAGTACGGTCCAATAGGGTCTACGGTGGGATCGACGTTAGCGATGGTGGCGGTAAACGTATCTGAGTCGCATCCTCCGTCGCCGTCGCAAACCTCTACAACGACTGTGTACGTTCCGTTGTCGGCGTAAGTATGGGTACCGTCGACCGATCCAAGAGAACTACCCGATGTATCGTTAACCGTGATTGTACCGGGACCGGTGGGGGAATCTCCCCAATCGATGGTTGCTGTGTGAATATCAATAACACCGAAGTCTTCGAAGTCTTTACTGAACGAGACCGGCGAGGCCTCGTCGCCGCTGATAGAGTCCGATTGGATGGCGGTGTAGCGGACCTGGCTTTGAGAGAAATTGTAGAAAGCGAACCTGCCATCGCTAAATTGCGGGCCACTAGGGTCGGGGGTTACGTCGAACTCGAGATTCCCATTAACGAACACTCTCAGCCGCGTCGCCGAGAATTCAAACTGGAACTCATTCGAAGCATTGTCAGCCCATCCGGTGCTGCCCAAAGTGTTAGCCCTGGTCAACTCTGTGACTGTTCCGGTGTGGGACCAGAAATTGGTGTTGTTAGCTATGCCCGTAACTCTGGAAACGGCGAGGCCGACGGGCGCTATTCCTCCCCATGCAGTGACGTTCTGGCTTGTCTGTTTCCAATCCACCAGCAAGTAATCTACACTGGCGTTGGTGGTGTCCCCGGGATCGAACCCGATGGCGAAACCGATGAAGTCGTCGTCGCCGGTGGTCTCAACGACGATGCCTCCCTTAAGCGGACTGCCCAAGGCGTTGAAGTCACTGTAGAAGAAGGTTGGGTTGCCATTTACTGATTGTAGAACGCTATTGCCACCGGGCGCGACGGTCCATACGCCTGAGCCGGAACTGATGTTCTCGGGGGTCCAAGCAGTAAGGTCTACGACGCCTGTGTCGACCACCGGGTCGACGTTGTTGACAGTCAGCGCAAAGGATGCGGTGCCTTTAAGGCTGCCGTTATCCGTCGCCGTTATCACAACGGTGTCGCTTTCGGCGGGGCCGTCGGTTGTGTTAAATGACCAAGTCCAGGTGCCGTTTTGGGTGCCGGTTTGGTTAACCGAACCCACGGACGCGGAGATGGTTACGTTATCCCCGGAGTCTACATCGGAGAAGCCGCCGTTGTTGACCGCTTGTTGACCCTCGTCAACGGTGACATTCGCCATTGACTACAGTTACTGAAGGTGCGTTGTTTACCGGGACGACGTGGACGATGACGGTGCCACTGAGTTGGAGAGACGGGTCGCCGGCGCTTCCACCGTACTCGACCACGTAGCCGGATATGGAACCCAATTGATGAGGGAAGTCGTTCCACTGTCCATTAGTCCGGAAGTGAGCGTAGTCCTCTTTGCCAGCGCATCCGTTTGGATGATCGTTGGGCTCAGGGACAGAGGGTACCCAATTTGCGTATTGTCCGGATACCACTGAGCCGCCGTTGCCGCAGCCCGAACCATTCGAGTTCTGGGTGAAGAAGTGAGTACCAGCTTCAGGGCCGGTTCTCCACCGCCAAATCTTGTTCTCGCCAGCGTCGCTGGCGCCCATCCAGCCCTGGCCAGCTAGTTTGGAGGTCACGAAGTTGTTCTCTTCCTGGGAGGTAACGGTGACCATGTAGCCCTGGAGTCCGAACAGGTTTAGAGTTGCTGCTTGGTTCTTGGCGGCCGTCCATGAGATCCCAGTAGAAGTGATGAACTCGTAGAAGTGACCATTGTCGTCGAATGCCAGACCGGAACCAACACTGAAGGTGACTTCACGATCGGTGGGGTCCGGGTTCGAACTGGAATTGGAGTAGGTAACCTGCCGTAGTATCCCCTGATAGACAGAGGCCGCGGCATTGCCGGTGATGTTGAGAACGCCGGTGGTAGAGTTGTAGCTGGCGCTAAGACCACCAGGTAAGGAACCGGCCGCCAGAGTCCTCAGAGGGAACGAAACCATCTCCGATGGAAACTTTGGCTCCGGATATATCGTCGTCTTCCACGTCCGTTAGGGTCAGGTCAGGGTCTACGATGACGGGAGAGGCTCCCTCGGTGAACGTAGACGGACCGAAGGTTTCGATAAAGGGAGCGTTGTTTACCGATTCCAGGATGGGGTCATTGATGGGATCAAAATCGTTGGTGAACTCCCAAGCCAAGATGTCATGATTCGCGTTGGCTCCACCGGTTCCGGATGTGAAGCCGACAAAGGCAACCGGCGTGCCTATCGCGCTAAGCAAGTCCACGGTCTTGGACAGCAATGCACTGGTAGGCCGGGTCGAATTGGTGGCAAGCCGGACTTCAAGGAGGTCGTTGCCTCCATCGTAGTCTACCCAGGCGTACCAGACGTTGCCATTTTCCAACTGGCCCAGAGAACTGACATCTACCAGTGGATTTGAGGTAATGCTACCGCCTAGGTTAATTCCGACATGGTTCGCACTATGATTGTCGATCGGGCCATTGTTCCAGTTATCAAATTCGATACCTACGCTATTTGTGATGCCGAAATACCCGATGCCGCCACCACCACCACCCGCGGTGTTGTTATTGGTTTGGATCACGAAGACCAAACCGTCGGCGCCACCGCCATGAGGGTCAGATATTCGGAACTCGAAGGCAGTGCTGAAAGATGCGTCATCGGCGAGGGAGATCGCGTTTTTCAGGAACGCACTCCCCGCTTTGCCGTCTACGCTGGGAGTTAATCGCAGTACGGGATCGACTATCGCGGTATCCCCATTAAGCTGGATGCACCGGCGTTGGCCGCTGTGAAGCTGCTAAAGATTACGGTAGTACTGCCATGGGCTATGCCGAACGGTCCCAGCAGAATCGCTGCCGTAACTACGAGCAGCACCAATATCTTATGCTTGAATATTTGCGTTCCCATAGTTCGAAGTGTCAAGTTATACTCCTGGAATTTGGTTATCTCTGCGATTGACCATGGCGATCAGTCAATAAAGTTCGCTGACAATGCCAACGGACGATGTAGTTTCTCAGCCAGTCACATTCATGTCAATTAATCTCACATCAAATTACTTCACTATACCTAACCGTTTTTGAGGGATTTTGTGCAGAGGTTTTGCGTGGTATCCCGCTGGTCGGACTCCGGGCTGCTCCAATGCAACCGCATCGGATTCCGCGGCGGCCGCAGGTTCGGGCCGGAAAACGCGAATAGTTTTCTGGACGCCCGCGTGAAACGCGGCGGGTGGCATATCCGGCGGAGCGTTTGCTTCCCAGGCAACGTCGACCCCAGGATAACTAGGCCGGTACACAAACAAGAATCCCTCAGCCCATCGGACAGAGGGATTTTCACTTACCGGCTAGAAATTGGTACCCCGGACCAGATTCGAACTGGTGATCTCCATCTTGGAAGGGTGAGGCCCGCCAGGTTGTTCTATAAGTACAGTCTTGATTACCGATACGTTCCAACGCCCATCGGCCCCGCAAGCTTTGTTTACAATTTGGTCATATTTAATAAGACCTTAATCAAGTAATATACGATTAGAGGCTATCCCTAGGATTTAATAACACAAATCACGGTGATGATCTCTGGAGAGGCGATGGGCAATGCAAACAATCGAAATTCATCGGTCGACACCAACAATTCGGCCAATAATGCGCTGCGACTTCTGAACGAGGAAACCCAGGCGATAGCCAATCTTGGTAGAGTTATCAACTCTACGTCGGATATTAACGAAGTGTACGAGATAGTTGCCATCGAGGCTAAAAAGCTGGTGCATTTCGACCGTATCAACATTGTGCTGATAGACCATGAATTGGGAAACGTTACCCTCAAATACCAAAGCGGGCTGACCGTTGCCGGACGCGAAGTAGGTTTTAAGTTCCCCTTGGAAGGTCAGCAGGTCCAGCGCATAACGGCGGCAAGCCAGACAGCGATCCGGGCTGACATTTCCAAGACCTCGGAGCTCGATGCAGACCAAGTATTACTTGATGCGGGGCTACGCTCCAGTGCCCGAATACCGTTGATCGTTAAAGGTCGGGTCATCGGAACATTGGGACTGTTTAGCTGTGATGTGGGTAATTATGGGCCTAGAGAGCAGTCAATCATTGAGCGAATAGCCGATCAGATAGCCCCCGCAGTCGAAAATGCTCAGTTATATGAAAGATTCCAGGCCAACGTTGCCGAAATGGCCGTGGTTGACGAAGTTGCGCGGATATTAACGTCAACTCTGGATATTGACCAAGCGTACGAGCAGTTTGCCGCGGAAGTGAGAAAGCTAGTGAACTTCGATGGGGTCGTACTGAGTGGTATCGACCTTCCTAATCGTTCAGTTGTTCTGAGATATACCTCAGGGCTAGAGATCCCTGGTGGACAAATCGGAAATCGCTACCCCTTGGAAGGCTCAATAGCGGAACAATTGATTTCGACCCGTGAAACTATAGTACGGACTAACCTGACTGATAGCGTGAAATTCGGAGAGATCGACCAGCGCCGAGATGACCTGGGAATAAAGTCTATGATTGCGGTACCGCTGATTTCTGGCAATCGAACAATCGCCGTTCTGAGCTTACTCAGCCAGTCATTCGACTCTTACGATGCCCGCGATCAGCGCATCTTAGAAAGGTTAGCCAGTCAGATCGCCCCGGCGATCGATAACGCCAGACTATATGACGAGAGTCAACAAACCGAGACGGAGAATTTGGTTGTAGCGGAAATCGGAAGAGTTATTGGATCTTCGTTGAATATCGACATGATTTACGACCAATTCGGCCAGCAGGTCGCGAAGCTTATCCCATTCGATCGCATCGGTGTAGCTCTTGTCGATCAAACTGACGGATTTGGTCAAACTATGTACGTGTCCGGAACCGACGTTGAAGGCCGGCGTCCTGGAGACCGGTTCTCGCTGGCCGGAACCTTGGCTGGAGATGTCGCCGAAACATGGACTCCGAAGATGTTGGTGGCAACCGAGGAGATTGAGATTCGCGATATGTATCCCGGCTTGGTGCCCGATTTCCGATCCGGGTTGCGGTCCATAATAGGCGTCCCATTGATCGATCATGATGTTGTATTCGGTGTCCTGCAATTACGATCGAAAACCCCGAATATCTACAATCAGCATCACCTAGAACTTACCCAGAGAATCGGTAATCAAATCGCGGGAGCCATCGCAAACGCCCAACTCTACGCCGAGCGATTGCGGACCGAGGCAGAGCTGATTAGGACTATGGCGGAATTGTCTCGTTCCAATGACGAACTAGAACAGTTTGCTCACATCGCGTCCCACGACCTGCAGGAGCCACTACGCATGGTATCCAGCTACACCCAATTATTGGGAAAACGTTACAAAGGCCGCTTGGATTCTGATGCGGACGAGTTCATCGGATACGCGGTAGATGGGGCGAAAAGGATGCAAAACCGGATCGCCGACTTGTTAGCGTATTCCCGGGTCACCCGAGTAACGTCGTTCGAAGAGACCGATAGCTCAGACATCTTCGAGACGGCTGTCGCCAACCTGGCTGCAGGCATAGTAGAGACTGGAGCGGTTGTGACACGAGATTCCCTACCGACTCTACCGGCTGACCGGTCACAGCTTACTTCCGTCTTTCAGAACCTGATTGGCAACGCCATCAAATACCACGGAGAGCGGCCTCCGATTGTTCATGTTTCCGCGGAAGCAACTGAGGGTCAATGGTTGTTCACTTTTAAGGACAATGGCATTGGGATTGACGCCGAGTTTGCCGAGCGTATTTTCGTGCTCTTTCAGCGCCTGCATTCCAACACTGCGTATCCGGGAACTGGGATCGGACTGGCCATATGCAAAAAAGTAGTTGAGCAGCATGGTGGGCGTATTTGGGTGGAGTCAGAGCCTGGTCAGAGCAGCACTTTTTGCGTTACTCTTCCGATGCTGGCCGAAGAGACCAACAGGGCCGCTGCTAGGGTAGTGGAAAAGGCTGATTCATTACCGGAATTCTCCCCTACCCATTGAGGCTGCTGGACACCCCAAAGCTAACCCAGGGTGATTAATTCGATAATATCGGCGCCGGAATAGCCCTGATCGTCGAAGGCTGGCAAGTCAGGGTCCTCATCGAAGGCGAAGGCGTCCCCGAGCCCGCGTATTGCCAGGCGCCGCAGGGCTACTGGCGCTATCTGCGATCCGTTGAACCAATGAGGGAGATCTTGCAATCCCCGCAGCCCTCTTTACGTAGCTATTTGTGAGCTGCAACCGGCTGTTCAGCTTGACCTTCGGTTCTGGCTGTACCTCAGGCCACATTGATACTCCCATCTGAACCTGACCGCGAACGCCGGATCGGTATTCTGCATCTCGAACGAACTTCGTTAGATTTGAGGGGAGGTTATTCCAGAACGCTTTAGGGTGGCTATATGGCGATGTCATTCGTTAGAAGTTAGGGCAGTAGCCAAGGAAGGCTAGGGGGCGGTTGTAGCCTGGAGTGCAGGAAGCGGCCGCAGCGCAGTTAGACGTGGCGATGGCGGCAGCAGTACCATCGGGCTCTCGGTAAACGCTTGGCAGCAAAACCCTAAAGCAAAGCCCCTTGGGACGATCCCAAGGGGCCGTTTTGTGCCTATTTTTGGTACCCCGGACCAGATTCGAACTGGTGATCTCCACCTTGAAAGGGTGGCGTCCTAACCGGGCTAGACGACCGGGGCTCGAATCCATGTTACTACAAACCGGGCGGGGCCGCCAATGGCGTGGGGCTGTCGAATAACCGGTTAGGACTCGCGGCCTGGCTTAGGGATAGAGCGCCATCGCCGGTAGGCCGGTCTCTTCCGGAATGCCAAACATCAAGTTCATGTTTTGCATGGCCTGCCCGGCAGCGCCCTTGACCAAGTTATCGATGCAGCTAATAACCACCAACCGCCCAGCCTGCTCGTCTACCGTGGGATATACCAAACAAAGATTGCTGCCAGTTGTTTGCTTGGATTGGGGCGGAGCGTCCGTTACTCGCACGAAGGGATGGTCCTTGTAGAATTCCTTGTACAGGTCCCGAACGGTCTGTTTGGTGGTTCCCGAATCGACCAGCGGAGCGTAGCAGGTGGCCAAGATCCCCCTGGTCATGGGAATCCGGTGGGGAACGAACGTAACCCTGGCAGTGGGCGCTTCCCGCAACTCGGCCAATTCTTGAGCTATTTCCGGCTGATGCCCGTGACCGCCCAGACCGTAGGCCATCGCGTTCTCGTTGGCCTCGGCGTAGTGGTCCATGATGTTGGTCGCCAGACCGCCCCGTCCCGCGCCCGATATGCCGGTGAGGGCGTTCACAATAACGTCGTCGCCGATGATGCCTTCTCGAACTGCCGGCGCCATGGCCAGGATTGAGGCCTCGGGAAAGCAGCCGGGGTTGGCCACCAAGTTTGTGGTTTTGATGGCCTCACGGTGAATCTCCGGGAGGCCGTACACTGCCTTTTCCAATAAGTGAGGCGATGGATGGTCTATCTTGTAAGCCTTCTTGAAACCTGCGGCGTCATGGAGTCGAAAATCCGCGGCGATGTCTATCGCCTTCGTGCCGCTTTCGACAAAGGGGGTCAACGCCTCGGCGCTGGCGCCGCTGGGCAGCGCCGAGAATACTAGGTCCACGGGAACGTGGATCGCCTCGGTCACTTCAAGGTCGATCTCCCATAGGTGGGGCATCACTTCGGGCAGCCGCTTGCCGGCGGCGCTTCGTCCGGTGACCGACACCAGCTCTACTTCTGGGTGATGCCACAGCAACCGGGCCAGTTCCGAACCGGCGTACCCGGTAACGTTGATGATACCGACTTTCATTACTTCTATTCCTTGATCGCTACAGAGTGGGGCAACACGCCGGTCTTCTTGGTCTGGCTTTTGGCGGAAGCTCTAGAAGCTTTCTTGGGTGGCTCTTGGGGAACTTCCGCCGGCGCCATGAATTGTTCTCGCGATGGACAGGCTTCCGCCACCACGCATTCGCCGCATAGAGGACGCTGGGCCTTGCATACCTGCCGGCCGTGGGTGATGAATGCCAGGTGGAACGGGTAGACTTGGTCCGGCTCTACCACTGCTTCCAGGATGTCGTGAGCTTTATCCGCGGTGACTTTGGGGCCTATCAACGCCAATCTTTTGCTCACCCGGTATATGTGGGTGTCGACGGCCATGGCGGGCATTCCCAAAGCGAAGCTAAGGATGATTCCCGCAGATTTGGGGCCGATGCCCGGCAATTGCCGCAGCCAGGCTTTTGCTTCGTCCAAAGGCAATTCCCGTAGGAAGGAGAGATCCAGGGAGCCGTTCAGTTCGAGAATAAGATTCAATACCTGCTTGATGCGGGGCGCTTTGATCTTGGCCAGTCCACCGGGGGCGATGGTTCTTTCTATATCTTCCGGCTCTCCCCTTGCCACCTCTTCCAATGTTGCGAACTTGTCCATCAGTAGATGGTAGGCTCGGGAGGAGTTCGTGTCCGAAGTGTGCTGAGAGAGAATAGTGAATACTATCTCATGGGCGGCGTCCAGGCGCGGTTCTTCGGCAAAAGGGCCGTAGCGGTCCGTCATGATCCGGATGATCTGGTCGATGCCCAGCATGGATTTTGTTTTGGCGGCCGCTTTAGATCTGGTCGGCACCGTTCTCCTCCGAACGTTGGGGTTGAACAAATCTTACTTGCCGAGGCGCGATGGAGCTCGAATGGAAAGCGCTAACGAGGCTCCGATCTTGCGCGCCGCCGGTTCATGATGCCGATTCTAGCACCGCCGTAGACCGGCCTCAAGTGGGGGATCACTCGATGGCGTGCAACTCTCCATCGGAAGTACGCACGTAAAAGCGGCCTTGGGCGAATGCCGCGGCGACTTCGATGGGGGCGCCCAGGGAAAGTTGCCAGATTACGTCGCCGGAATGCCGGTCCAGAGCGTAGAAAATGCCGCCCCTGGTTCCGAAGTAGACCAGGTCATCCAGAACCACCGGAGAGGCGATTATCGCTGAGTCCGCCTGAAAACTCCACAGCTTAGTGCCCTTGACGGCGTCTCTGGCATAAAAAACACCCAGAGTATCGCCGGCGTATAGTGCGGTTGGCGTTACCGCCGGTGGAGAGATGATTCCCGCCTTTCTTGAATCAGGTGAAATACGCCATTTGCCTCCCTTCTGGCCGGGGGGCCTTGGGATGCCGGGAACTTGCCACAGCCAAAACTGGGCCCAAACCTTCTTGAATTGTAGTTCCCCGGGTATCTCCCGTGATTTGGCGTCTACGGCGTATATCCGCCCGGTGGAGGAAAAATAGCCCAGGCCATTAGCCACGACGGGAGAGCCGGTGGTCCCGCCGCCAGTACGAAAGCGGTGGCGCTTTTGACCGGTCCGGGCATCTAGGCTGTAATAATTTCCCTCGGTGTCGGTTGTGTAGACCAGGCCATCGTATACCGCTACGTCGGAGTGCACGCTGGCTGCTCCCTCTGTCTTCCAGATCAATTTCCCGGTAGACGCGTCCAAGGCGTAGGTGAAGCCGCCCCATGCGCCGACGTAGACGATACCTCCGGATACTGTCGGCGAAGAGGAGACGGCATCCTCAGTATTGATCTGCCAGACGGTCTCCCCAGTAGACCGCTTCATGGCCATGATACGGTGGTCCAAAAAGCCTAAATATATCGAATCTCCGGCCACCGCCGGCGAAGAGTGAACCGGCCCCGTGGCGTCCCGTTCCCAGATCAAGTCGCCGGTGTTCGCGTCCAACGCCAACACCTTGAAGTGCGCCCCCAGGTAGATGACTCCATCGGCTACGGCAGGTGACGATTGAGTGTTCAATCCCACAGACCGGCTCCACACAATCTCTCCTTTGGGTTGGCTGGGTACTTGGGGCAGGTACCTGGTCTTCTGGTGGTCCCAGCCCATCATGGACCACTGGCCCGGCTGGGACGCGGAAGATAGGTCTGTAACGGGTCTATTGAAGATGAGAGTTACTGGATTAGGCAGGAAGGGGTAGTTAAACCATACTAGAACCGACAATACGATGACGATCACGCCGATGCGTATCGCCCGGCTGCGAGTCAGCCACTTTTGCTGGCTGGGTAACTGTTCGACCCAACTGGGAATCGCGACGATGAACCGGTCGCACTGGGCGCACGGTTGCCCCTGGATCTGGTTCTCGGCTCCACACCCACGGCACGTAACAGAGCCGTCGGTGTGGGCACCTT
>Ga0209554_1002001_pt1 | contig 14696 bp, 10 predicted proteins | sample MarorgKNORR_S2LV_5_FD_188221 | JGI IMG/M metagenome (GOLD analysis project Ga0209554, IMG submission 188221) | Marine microbial communities from the Southern Atlantic Ocean, analyzing organic carbon cycling - Bottom_A/KNORR_S2/LV (SPAdes) (version 2) | ecosystem: Environmental > Aquatic > Marine...
GGGCGCAGGCTCTGGGAAACTCAGTGCAGATCCCATCCTTCGAGAAAAGCAAGGGAAGCGACGATTTCCGCATCCTTGAAACCACCTTCAAGGCCTATCCAGCTCAAATTCACACCCAATGTCCCACCGGTATAGCCCTGGAATTATACCCCGAGATTTCCAGCGCGGACATCGCATCAGTCCTTATCCAATCCTACAACAGCGCTGTCAGTTCGCCCACAACCGAGCCGCAGAAGTGGGACCCCAAAACAAGAGAGACCGCCGACCATAGCATTCCGTATCTTGTCGCCGCCGCCTTGCAAGACGGTCAAGTCGATGCCAACACCTTCAACGAGGAACGTATCCATGATCCGGCGCTGCGGACCCTAATGGCGATGTTCACCATGGAAGAGGTCCCGGAATTCACTCAAAAATTTCCCGAAGAATACAACTGCCGCATCGTGATTACCGACAGGTCTGGGAAAGTTTATGAAGCCCAAGCCCCCTATCACAAAGGCCACCGCCTTAATCCGATGGACGACGGCGAAGTAGAAGCCAAATTCCGCGGTTTGGCCGCTGATGTAGTCTCCACAAAGCAGTGTGACCGGGTCTTGGAGCAAGTATGGGGATTGGACGAGGCCCAGAACCTTGACTCACTCTTTGACAGCATGGTGATCTAAACCGATCGGCAAGCCTAAACCGCTTCAAACCGCACACTTACGTTTCCGGCTTGATTTTCGCGGGTTATGTTATAATCCCGCATATTTAATTTGCATCTAATCATGGCAACCACAAGGTCCTCCCTACCCCGAAAACAATACACGGACATATCCATCAAGAGGAGAACCGGTTTCCCGACACATATCTGGTCAGGTACCGGGGCGCTTGGAAGGACGCCTCGCAGACCGGCAAATTCAAGAATCGAATCAGGGACCGAGGTCCGTGATGTAATCGTTTTCGCCTCGGTTGATATTAGCGAAATCCATATTGCCCCCAGCAGCGTATTCCTTTTTAAGGGGGGCGCTCTCCATTGGTCCGGGAGAATAGCAAGGTGGTCGACTACCATGAATACGACGATTACCAGCTCATGCACCAGGTGACCCTGGAGGACAAGGGCGCGCTAGAAGCTATTTACGCCAGATATGGGTCGTCGGTCTATTCCCTGGCCATGTACATGCTCAAACAGGAGGCTCTGGCCGAAGAAGCTACTCAAGACATATTTCTGAACATTTGGCTGAAGGCGTCCAGCTACAAAACCGACCGGGGCGAACCACGGGCTTGGATCATGAGCGTGGCTCACCACAAGATTGTGGACGTGATTCGGGCCAGACGCCGGACTCTGGCGGCGACGGACCCCGACGGCTACGAAACTCTGGAATTGTTGCCATCGGCCCAAATCTCCACCGAAGACGAAGTTGCAAGGAATATTGAGCGGGAACGCGTCTTGAAAGCCGTGGCCACCCTGCCGCCTCCGCAGCGGCAAGTAATCATGATGGCTTACTTCGAGGGCTACACCCAGTCAGAAATGGCAGAGATTCTAAAGCAGCCTCTGGGGACGGTCAAGACCAGAGTACGGCTGGCGATGCAAAAGCTAAGGTTGGTACTAGAAGGCGATGTTAATAACTGATTCAAACAATGAACAACACCCGGAAGAGCAATTGGGCGCCTACGCCTTGGATATCCTGGATCAGGAAGAAGCGGCTCTGGTTGAATTCCACTTGTCGGCATGCTACCAATGCCGGGAAACCGTGGCCCTCATGCAATCCTCGGCGGCCTTGATTGGGGAATCGGTAGACCATCTCCAACCGCCCGCTTCATTGCAGGCTCGAATCATGAGATCCCTACCGGGGACGGGCGTGGAGATCACCACCCCGGCAAAAGCCACTGCCTCCCGAGGCTGGACCGGCTCCCTATCCAAAGTATTGATGCCTCTGGCCGCAGTCCTGGTTTTGGGATTGCTTTCGTACAGCGTGTACGTAAGCACTATACTTTCCTCTCGTGTAGAAAGTCTGCAGCGCGAAAGCGCCGTGCTGACTCGATGGGGGAAATTGGCGGCTCAAGAGTCTCAAGTCATGGACCGCCTGAATGAACTCCGTGCCGCCAGCGATTTTCTAGCTGAAACAGAGAGCACCGACGTTATCCTGGAATCTCCCAATGATTCCGGTAACTCCGGCGGCATCCTCCTGGTGGCCGATGACGGGCGCCGAGCCATGCTCATGGTAACCGGGATGCGGGAGTTGGAACCGCCTTCCAGCTACGACGTCTGGTTAGTCAGACAAGGTCAAAGCATGTGGGCCGGCCAGCTTAAGGTCGATTCCAAGGGTTGGGGAGCGGTGACCCTGCACCCGCCCGAGCCGTTATTCGAGTTCGACATGGTTCGGCTGACCCCTGCTCCGTCTTCAGACCCGGTGCCCGGCCGCGGGGACATGGTTCTGGAAGGCCAGATCGTGTCCCATAAGGTTGCGAGGTAGCCACAACACACCCGTTCCAAGGGTCTCTTAATCATCTAGAGCGGTGGATATTCCCGCCTTGGCCCACCGCCCGTTCTCCTGGTATACTTGCGCCAACTCCTCGATGAAGGGTGTGGGTGAACGTGTTGGGAGTGACCCTCTTTCTATTGGTCTGTGACATCTGCGGCGGCCACATGATGGAACAGAAGTGCAAGATTATCTGCCTCAATTGCGGCTACACGCGGGACTGTTCAGACCCGTAACAAACTTGCCCAGCGGCATCCCTGATCGAGTGCTAACTCGGCTCAAGCACCTGATTGTCCTGCCGTCAGATTGCCCGAATCACCCTTCGGTTTTGCCTGTGGCAGTTTCCCACCACTCCGGATAATTCCTCAATTGCAAGCCCCGGAAAAGTCCGGGATGAGCTTTTACCGCCAGTTTCATTGCTTCAATCATCGGCTCTCGTATCGCGAAGTGGGCTAATCCCGACGTCCTCAGCTTGAACAGGTGGTAACACTCCCTCAGATTCAGCTTGGATAACACCCGGCGGTAGTGGGCGTGGGTCACCAGATACTGGGACACGACGGGGGAGAACTCGAAAACCTGCCGGTAAGCCTCTTCCGCCTGTTCGATGGCGCCAACAAACTGGCCCTTCAGACCAGCTTGGACCAGCAATTCCGGTACGCCGAATCCGTGAGCCGTGGTTAGCGACTGGGGAATATATGTTTGCATGCGGTGGCGCTTAAACTCCCGGTACGCCCCGTAATCCATCAAGTATTCGTAGGTATAATCCACCATCTCGAACTCACGCACCGGAGCGTCGTGGGGACCCATGCCGGCAAAGCACTTCCCGATGATCTGCTGCCGGTCCTCAGCGTCCATATCCAACACCTGACGCCATATCTCATCGTAGGGCAGACCTGACTGGCGGTATAACAAGGCCGCGGCCAGTTTTTCCTCTGCTTGGCCGGTGCAGGCGATCAAGCGGACCGTCAGGTGCGCTCCAGAACCGTCACCACGTTGCCGGACGTCGCCGGAGCTTGGCTCCCCGACAGACTGGCTTGTTTGCGACCTCTGGACTTCGGGCATCTCCGCCAGGTAGGTGTTTGGCTCAGCATACTTGATCAACGTTGGAGCAATTTTTTGGCCCTGTTCGCGAAGCTCACTCCCCAGGTCTCGCTCCTCCGCCAACTCCGACGACATCAGCTTGGAGATGGCATGCTCCAGCACCCGGGCGTTGGCGGTCACGCCAACGTTGGTCAAAGTCGCCGCCGGAAGGACGGCTCGGCAGCTATCGGTGGCATCCCTCTGCAACCGAAGGTTATAAGCAGAGTCCCGCTCCCGTTCCCTCTGGGGATAGGCTCCGCGCAAGTGATTTACGCAACCTTCCACCAATCGATGATAAACCTGGAACAGCTCCCGGCAGGCGTCGACGAACGCTTGGGCCAAGGCCGGTTCGTTTGCCAGTTCAGGAGGACGGAAAAAATAGCCGGAGGGCAGAAGCTGATATCTAGACGACTTTTCGGTGTACGATGCCAGCCGGTTATCTTCCAGCGTGTCGCAAGCCAACCGGGAGATGTCCTCCACCGCCAGATGTAGCACGGCGTGCTCCGCCACGGAAGCGTGGCCGTAGCCCACCACCCATCTCTCATGAAAGTCGGCCGCCTTCTCCTGGCTCACCTGCTCTGCGATCTCGTCGAAGGGCTCCGGGCGGCGTGATGTCATGGCGAAGGCCACCGCGATCTGCTCTTCGGTCAAATCATGAGCGTCCAGCGGATACACTCGGCGCCGAACTTCTTTTTCTATGGGTTCAGTCATATTCCTGTTGGGGGTGAGGTCACGAACCGTCCAAACATGCAGGTGTTCTTACAACCGAGTACGGTAGGAAGCGGAGACGAGTGTCTTATCTTTAACCTCGTTCGTCAATACAGCGCTAATTTTGGCCACTATACCGACCACTAAGGCATTCCCCATCAAGAAAGCCCGTCGACCGTCAGTGATCCCCTCTGTCCAACCCTCGGGGAAACCGTTAAGGCTTTCCATCTCAACAGGGGTTAACCGGCGGAAACGACCATCGGGTGTCTCGATGACGTGTTTGAATCTCGATGGGCTGGGGCCACCCTCACCAGTAAGAATGGTCCTCGAAGGTTTATCCAACGCGTCGGGGAAGGCGATTGCTCCCTCAGAATAAACGTATTCAGTTCCACTCCCCCGATGGGTTCTTGGTTCATTCTTCGCGCCTTTCAGGTACTTCCACTTCGCAAGCTGACCTTCGGGGATGAAGAATGATTCATCGACATCTCCATGGGGTTGCAAGATGTTGCCAAGAAACGTTCTTGGCCCATCATAGAAAGAGTCGACATCTAGAGTGCATACCTTGTATTCTTGCATGACCCCCGCACGCCGGAACGGGCTTACATTCAACCCGCGACCGAATGTTTCGCTGATTACATCGAGCCGGTCGTTCAAATTGAAACGCTCGTGCAGTAAGTTACCAGTCTTCCCATCGATAGAAGAGGCGTTTACCGGTAAAGCACGAGCAAGAACTCCATCATTCAAAATGATGCCGATCGGGTCTACCAAATCATGGTTGACGCTCTCTCCTACAATGAAAACCCTGCGTCGCCGTTGAGGAAAGCCATAGTCAGCCGAATTCACAACCCGCCATTGGACTCGGTAGCCTAATTGAGCAAGAGACGCGAGCATAATCGCAAAGTCTCTGCCTCTTTGACCCGCTGGTGATTTAAGGAGTCTGTCGACGTTCTCCAAGAGAACAAATCGGGGCCGATACCGCGAGAGCAACGCGTGAATCGACCACCATAGAACTCCCTTCTTTCCAATCAACCCTGCCGCTTGACTGAGAACACGTGCAACAGAATAGTCTTGGCAAGGAAAGCCCCCCACTAGGAGATCATAGGGAGGAATCGTCGTCTCTTCTTTTCGGATTCTCTGAAGGACCTCTTCGATGTCCTGACACACATGTCCGGCGTCGCCGAATCGGCCAACGTAGACATCTGATGCATGCTGACGTTTGGTGGATGGTTCCCATTGGTTGCTCCACACCACGTCCCACTGCTCACCCAGGCCCAGCCTGAACCCTCCGACCCCGGCAAACAACTCAATAGCGCGCGGCTTGATTCTCCCCTCTGGGCCAGGAACTTCGAATCGCATTTGTGTGTCCGATATGTATTTTTCGCCAGTGACAAAGGCCATAGTGCCGATATTATAAACGGCATCAAGCACGAACTAAATAGTCTTTTGTCGGTTCTTTCGCGCCCATTTACATTGCGGTTCAAGAGGACAATCCTGGCATCTTGGAATACGCGGCATACACACCGCAGAAGCCAGGTCAAGAATCGCCCAATTCAGCTCTCGCCATTGCCCTTTAGGAACTAACGAATAGGCTTTCGACGCGACCTGTTGATCAGTACGAGACTTGTTGTAACGCCCCAGATAACGCCGTAAAACTCTTATGCTCACCGAATCGAAGCAAGGATCCGCATCCCATGACATAGCGATAGCCGTCGCGTTCGCTGAATAAGCTCCAACTCCTGGCAAATCTTGTAGTTCCTTCCCAGTCCGCCGCAGGGTCACGCCCTCGCTCCACGCTGTGGCGACAGCCTTGATTCTGGTCGCTCGGCTCTTGATTCCCAGCGGGTTTAGTAGGTTCTCTAGTTCATTGACCTCCGCCTCCGCCAGTTCCCGGGAGTCAGACCATCTCTCAAACAGGCTAGTATAGACCTTAGCCACAGTTCCAGACCGTGAGCGTTGGAGGAGCATCTCTGCGACTAGAATCTTGAATGGATCGCTAGTCCGCCGCCAAGGGAAATCACGACGGTGTTCCGCCCCCCACAGAATAATCATTTCAGCGAAGCCCAAATCTTTGTGACTCTGATTGATTGACCCGCTCATATCCACGAATCGCGAAAACTGGTTCTATAACACAAGAGGGTTAGGAACATCATTATCGGTTTTCGCCCTTCGTTGTGAGGTTCGATCTGCGTTATGCCTTGAACTGCCTGTCGGCTGTCCCGAGTCTCGGTGTCCACCTTAGAAGCGTAAGCCTCATTAGTGCACCAGTGAAGTGGCTTCAGCATTTTTCAAGGATGCCGGCTCAACAATTTGGTCGCCAGTTATGTCAGGTTTACCGGATTGGTGATTTTTTCTATCATATATCGAAATCGCACTCAAATGGTTGGCTCCATCGATTAAATCTGTAAATAAATCTAGTCTTAATCTGGTCCATCCCCTAGCACTTTCGGTCTGGAGGAGGTTCTCTAATGACAACGCCTACATACGACCAAACGAGTCCATCCAGTATCGAGCGGTTCGGGCGACGACTTGTCGGTAACACATTGCGAAGCACACCCGGAGTCAAGTTCATACCTCAAGAATATATGGAGGCAACTCCAGGAGTCCAGACCAAAGGTCACTTCGGCACTATCGTGGAGAGATATTACTACGGCATCAGTCCTGGTAACCAACCATGTTCACCTGACTTCAAAGAAGCGGGAGTCGAACTGAAAACGAACGCATTAGAGGAGCGAAAACACGGGTTCTCAGCGAAAGAGAGATTGGTCTTTCAGATGATTGACTACGACGAAATAATTCACGAGTCGTTCGAAACTAGTTGCTTCATGATGAAATCACGATTAATCATGTTAATAAGCAGCATGTATCAGAGCGATCGCATTCTCGTCGACGCCGATATAGTGCTCGCTAGACTCGTTGATTTCGATAAACTATCTCCCACCGACCAGCAGATTATTCGGGAAGACTGGACAAAAATCGCGGAGAAAGTTCGCAAAGGTCAGGCTCACCAGTTGTCAGGTTCTGACACTATTTACCTCGAGGCATGCACCAAAGGGACCAACGCCTCCCAGCGAGTCACTCAGCCAATCGGCAATCAGCTCGCGAAACCTAGGGCCTTCGCTCTGAAGAGCGGATTCGTAACAAGTCTAGTGCGAGGGTATCTGGCGGATAATGAACAGCTAGCAGTCAGCGATGCCTCCGAGCTTATGAGCGATGGCTTTGAAGCCGCGATCCTGGAAAGATTCGCGCCGTTTTTGGGTCTCTCGGTCGACCAGATTGAATCTCGTTTCGGGTTATCACTGAACGATTCCGCGAAAGGATACAGGGCTACTCTGACTAGGAGGATGATGGGTGTGGCCACCAGCAAGATTGCGGAATTCGAACGAGCCGGTATTTCGCTCAAAACAATCTTGATCGATGAGAACGGTCACCCTCCGGAATCCATGTCGTTCCCCATATTCAGATACAAAGGTCCTGGAAGCATCATAGAGGAAAACTGGGACGGAGATCAAGACGAAGATATGCCAGAGATTAGACGTCTCCTTGAGGAAACCCGGTTCCTCTTCGCAGTATTCAAGAAGGACGGTAGCTCCGTAAAGTTGCTAAAGGTACTATTCTGGTCGATGTCGAAAGATGACATCGAGGCCTTCGTGCGGCCCGTCTGGGAGCATACCTTCGACGCGATTCAAAAAGGGACCTTACCCGATCTGCCTAAATCGTCTTTCAACGAAGTCTGTCACGTTCGGCCTCATGCGAGGAATCGCGAAGATACCCTCCCTACTCCGAAAAACGGGCACCAGGTTAAAAAGTGTTTTTGGCTAGACCGAAGATACATCCAGAGTCAGCTAGCCATGCTAGATGCACCGTCAACTTAAATGGCGCGGGTCAGACCTTGTCGTTGCCCCTTACCGAAAAGCCCCGAACCCGTCTGGCGTTTGCACTTCGATGAGCTGAATCTTGTCTGATGCTACGGCGTCTTCCAGCGCCTTGGAAAGTTGATCCACCGAGGTAACTTTTATCCCTTCAAAGCCGTAGCTCTCGAACAGCTTTACGAAGTCTGGGTTAACCAGATCGGTCCCTATGAGCCGGCCCTTGTGGTTCTGTTGCTGCATGCCTTTGAGCACACCCCAGGCATTGTCATTGAACATCAAAACGATGGGGTTGATTCCATACTGGGCGGCGGTGGCCAACTCCTGGAAGTTGTACTGGAAGCCGCCGTCTCCGGTAACGCAAACCACCGGGCTTTTTGGCTTGCCGACTTTGGCGCCCAAAGCGGCAGGGAAAGCAAAACCCAACCCTACCCAGCCGTGAGGGTACATGAAGGTTCTGGGCTGGTTAATCTCCAAGCAGCGGATGGCCCGGCTGGTTGGCACCGTGGCGTCAAGGGCGAATATCGTGTCTTTGGGCGTGGACGCGCGGATGGCCTCAAAGGTGCGCAGTTCGTTTCCCCATGTATCTTTAAGAGTCTCGTAGATCTGTTCCTTGACCGACTGGATCTCTTCCTTAAACTTGTCTCCTTTGTAAACGTCCGTGCCCGCCATACCCTCAAGCAGTTGGCGGGTAACGGCCCGGGAGTCGGCGACGATGGGGATGCCCGTGGCATAGTTTTTGCCGATGGCCTCGCCGTCCAATAAGACGTGGATCAACGTATCGGGCAATTTAAGCCCCACTCCGGACGTGGAGCGCAGGGGAAGGATCGACCCAAGAACAAGGACCACGTCGCACGTGCTCAGCCAGTCATGCAACGGGTTTTCGCCCCAGATCCGCCCACCCATAGCCGGCCCTAAAGATAGAGGGTGATCCTCCGGAATAGTTCCCTTGGCCCCGTCTCCGGTGACTATCGGCGCGCCCAGCATCTCGGCCAGTTTAATGATCTCCTCGGCGCCGCCCAGGGATTGGACTTCTTCACCTACAAAAATGACCGGTCGTTTAGCCTCGATCAAAGTCTTCCGGGCCCGCTCAACCATTGCCGGGTCCCCTTGAGCGATCTGAGGTTCCCTAGGTCCCAACACCTCCACTTCGGCCTGTTGGCCCAACAGGTCGGTGGGAACCTCCAGTTCGATGGGCCGGGGCCGCCGCGATTGAAACCTCTGGAACGCTTCAACGAAGTAGTCTGGGATAGACTCGATCTGGTTGATGAGGGCGTTCCAGTCGGTCACCGCTTCAAACATACCCGACTGGTTCTTAGTTTCGTGGGTAGACAGCTTCCCGGAGCCGATGAATTCCTGCTCCACGTTGGTGCAGATCTCCAGAACGGACGAGCTTGAAAAATAGGCCTCCCCAAGGGCGCCCACTGAGTCTGCCGCACCGGGCCCGGTGCTGGTAAGCAGAATACCCGGCTTGCCAGTGGCCCGGGAGTAACCGTCGGCCATGAAGCCGCAGCCCAGCTCCTGACGGCCTCCAATGAACCGGAGACTTTCTTGATTGTCGAATATGGAGTCGAAAAGGTCCAAGGTGTGAATAGAGATAATCCCGAATATTGTGTCCACTTCATGCGCTTTCAAGGACTCGGTGATCGCCTGGCCTCCGGTCATTCTGGGCAAAATACATCCTCCTAAGGCTAGCTATCAGCTTTCGGCCCCTTGAGTGCTGACCGCTGGTAGCTCGCTAAATAATCAACGCCGCTGGTTTTTCCAGCAATCCTTTGATTTCCATGATAAATCGGGCGGCTTCCGCGCCGTCGGCCACACGATGGTCGACGGACAGGGTTGCCGTCATGATCTGGGCTATCGATATTTGTCCATCCCTGACCACAGCCTGCTCCTTCACCCGGCCCACAGCCAGGATGGCGGCGTGGGGCGGATAAATGATGGCGGTGAAGCTATCGACATCGAACATTCCCAGGTTACTTACACTGAAGGTGGTTCCACTGTATTCTTCGTTGCGCAGTGTGCCGGAGTGGGCCCGGGCGATCAGGTCCCGGCTCGCGGCGGCAATCTCTACTAGGCTCTTCGCTTGGCAACCGTTGATGCCGGGTACAATTAATCCGCTCTCCAGAGCAATGGCGATGCCGATATTGACATCGGGATTCATCTGGAGATGGCCGCCTTGATAAAAGGCGTTGAACTTGGGGAATTTTTGCAGCGCCATGGCGCAGGCTTTGACCACCAAGTCATTGACCGAGACCCGGCTTTCGCCAGACAGGACCTCGTTCAGGTCGCCCCGCATCTCCGTGGCCTTGGTCATATCGACTTCGGAGGACACGTAGAAGTGGGGAATATCCCGCTTACTGTCGCTTGTCACCTTGGCGATGGTCTGCCTCATACGCGACAGCTCCACCCGCTCCGGCTCGGCGGACGCGCCGGCGGTGTCAGAACTGGGCTGGGACGCTGATTCTAAGTGATTCAACACGTCTTGTTCGACGATTCTGCCGCCGGGCCCGGTCCCAGTGACCAGGGCCAGCTCGATTCCACCTTCCCGAGCCAGCCGCCGGGCGATGGGGGATGCGCGGACCTCACCCGAAACAACTGCCACAGGGCTGGTCTGGGTTTCTTCGGTGTGGTTCAACACGTCCTGCTCGACGATCCTGCCGCCGGGACCGGTGCCGGTCACCACTGCCAGGTCGATTCCCTTTTCCCGAGCCAGCCGGCGCGCGATGGGAGAAGCCCGGACCTCACCGACGGGAGCAGCCGCCGTAGGAGCAGAGGCCACGGTGGATACCGGTTGAGCCGCCACCGATGTGGCGCCATTCCCGGCCGGAGCGTCATCCGTATTACCTGACCCTGTTCCGGACAGAAGGCCTTCAGGTAGTGCTTCATCGGGTCCGGTGATCACGGCGATCAGGTCGCCGACCGGTATGGCGATCCCTTCCTGAGCTACGATCTTTCGCAAGACCCCGCTGACGAAGGCTTCAAACTCGACCGTGGCTTTGTCAGTTTCAATGTCGGCCAGAACATCCCCCCGAGCTACCGCGTCTCCCTCCTGTTTGTGCCAACGCACCACGGTGCCCTGTTGCATGTCGTAGCCCATTTGAGGCATGACGATCGAAGTTGCCAAAGTATCCTCCCAACGCTGGTCCCGCATTTGAATCTCGGGAGACTGGGCCTTGTTGGATAGATATTAATGCACCGCACGGGGCGCGGCAAGACTGCCCGGTGTATATTCGCGATGCCGAAGGAAGCAGTCCAATGAATCCAAATTAAAGGCGGCCTTTCGGCCGCCTTCTAAGCTCTATTCGATATCGCTCCCAGGCTACATCATTCTTTCGATGATACGCTTGGTCTGCTCCTTGTCCAACCCCAAGGTCTGTAAACCCAAAGGCTCATCGGGATCGAGGACCGGTTCACTGCCACCCAGGGTAGGTGCTTGCTTCTGGAAAAACAGCCCGGTGTAAATCGTGTCGCCGAAGAGCATGGCTTTTTCGCAAGCGGTCTTCCAATCGCTGGTGTCGTGTCCCTCGTCCTCCAGCTTCCTGACCCGTTCTTTGAAGAAGGCGTTGCTGTTGTCATGGTTGAAGGTGACGCAGGGGCTGAAGATGTCTATAAGCGAAAACCCGGAATGCTGTATCGCCTGTTTCATGAGTTCCGTCAGGTGCCTGACGTCGCCGCTGAAGCCACGGGCTACAAAGGTCGCTCCGTTCATAATAGCCGACGTGATGGGGTTGAGCGGCGCCTCAACGCTGCCGAAAGGAGTGCTTTTGGTCTTCATCCCCATGGTGCTGGTGGGGGAGATCTGGCCGGTGGTCAGCCCGTAGATCTGGTTGTTCATAACCACGTAGGTCAGGTCCACGTTTCGCCGGGCGGTATGGGTGAAGTGATTCCCACCTATGCCATAGCCGTCGCCGTCGCCCCCGGTTACGATCACGTGCAGCCGGTGGTTTCCCAGCTTGGCGCCGGTGGCCACGGCCAGAGACCGGCCGTGCAGGGTGTGCATGCCATATGAATTAAAGTAGCCCGGCAGGTTGGAGGAACATCCGATTCCACTAACCGTCAGAATTTCATGGGGCCTGAGACCCAGTTCCGCGCAGGACCGCTGCAGGGCGTTGAGAACGCCGAAGTCGCCGCAGCCGGCGCACCAGTCAGGGTCAACCTGTCCTTTGAAATCCCTTGCTGTTAGCGGTATGACCGGCTTATCGTCGGTTGCCGGCATGGTGGTCGCCATGTGTTCACCTCTTTAAGTGATTGCCTCTTGATAGGGCACGAAGCACTCGATTTTTTCCGCCAAGTGCGCTTTCACACCATCGACGATGTGATGGGGGATAAACGGCTCGCCATCGTATTTACGGATATGCCCGTCGACGCTGAGACCAGTTTCGCTTCGCATGTAACGATAGAATTGACCGGAAAAGCTGTTTTCCACCACGACTACCCGCTTGGACTTGGACAGAATGTCGGTAATTACCTCGCCATGGAAAGGAACGATCCACTTAATAGGGAGGTGGTTAACGGCAACCCCTTGCTCGACAAGAATTGCAACCGCCTCTCTGATCACTCCATAGGTAGAGCCCCAACCGATCAGAGTAATCTCGGCGTCGGCCGAGCCTTCCAACTCGGGTGGTTTTATGTCCTCGATCGCCACCTTGAACTTGCGGGCCCGCTTTTCCACCATCTTGCGGCGCTTGTGGGGGTTGGTGAACTCGTCGCTGAGCAACTGAGAGTTCTCATCGTGCTCATCGGTGGCCACCACGTGGACATAGCCTTCCAGACCGGGCACGGCTCGGGGCGAGATCCCGGTTTCGGTGTTCTTGTAGCGCATGTAACCATCGGTGGAGGACCCCTTGGTGATCAACTCCCCCCGGTCGATGTGCGGGTGCATATCAATGAGGTCCGGGGCGATGCTGAACCGGCCTTCCGACAGCAATAGGTCTGTAACCACAATGCCAGGGCATTGATATTTGTCCGTCAGATTAAACAACTCGGCCATGGTGTTGAAGCAGTCAACGGGGGTCGTAGGCGCAACGATAAACCGCTCGAAGTCACCTTGGCTCGCTCCTAGGACCTGCCACAGGTCACCCTGCTCCGTTTTGGTGGGCACCCCGGTTGAGGGGCCGGCCCGCATAACGTCGATAAAAACGGCTGGTATTTCCATCATTGCGGCGCTGCCCACGGCCTCGGTCATCAGTGCGAACCCGCCGCCAGAAGTGGCGCACATGGCGCGGCAACCGGTATGGGCGGCGCCAATGACCATGTTGGCCACACCGATCTCGTCTTCAACCTGGCGCACCATGATGCCCAAGTTTCGGGCATTCTGAGCCATCCAGTGCAGCACTCCGGTAGCCGGACTCATTGGATATGCCGCGTAGAACTTAACCCCGGCCGCCGCGCCTCCCATGGCCAGCGCTTCGTTGCCTGACCAAACGGCCAGCGGCGTAGGCCCGGTGGGGACGGTTTGATCGAAAGCTTTAAAGTTGGCTACCGAGTGGTCGTACCCGGCCCGGGCAACGCTCACGTTTTCATCGATGACCGCCTGACCCTGCCGCTGGAACCGCAACGTCAAACTTTCTTCAAGGACCTGGAAGTCCAGCCCCAGCAGATGCGAGGCCGCGCCTACGGCCATGGTGTTTTGCGACAACCGGTTTCGGCTGACGCTCAGTTTCGTCACCGGCAGTGGGCAGAGTTGTATCCCATCGCCCGCTTCGCCGGGCTTGATGTTGTCTTCGTTGTACAGTACCCACGACCCCGGCCTCATAAGTTGCAAGTGCCGGTCCATCGTATCCTGATTCAGGCACATGAGTATGTCGAGTTTATCGCCGTGGGTGAATATTTCCTGGTCACAGACACGAAGGTACAGGAAGATATGTCCGCCACGGATGATCGACTGGTAAGCGTTATAGGTGTTCAGGTGGAGGCCGCGCCGAACGAAGATACGAGCAAGAATATCGCCTGGGGTGGCGATGCCCTGTCCGGCTTCACCACCTATAGCGATCGTAAGATCAAAACTTCCCACGGTCATCGATCCGCTCCTTACCATTGCTAGGCGAGACTTACTCAAAACCGCCTGGATTGGGACTTACGGCGCTCGGCCTATCACATCACTCAGATTAAAATACTGGTTGGTTAATTCTGTAGGAATCGCTAGAAAAGGCCCGTCTGACCACCCTCTCACATTGAATCCGCTGATTGGACTGGGTCAATTATTGTGTTTCCCGGTCGAATCATTGAAATCGTAGCCGCCTTAGCAAAGATCGGCAATATATCAAAAATTAGCCGTTTGGACTATTGCCCCCAGTATACCTTTGCCTTCCGTTAGTCGCAAGTTGACGACTTTCTGACCTGACATCCCTATCTATCAAATTACTTCGAAAATCACCGGAGATGGGATCGTATCCCGGACTGGATGGCTACATATGGATGGCCCGGCCCTGGGCGCTGAGCGCAGCCTCTTTCAGCATCTCCGAGATAGAAGGATGGGGATGAATCGCCCATCCCAGTTCCAGAGTAGTGCCTTCCAATACCTTGGCAAGAGACAGCTCGCCCAGCAATTCGGTGACCTCCGGGCCTATCATGTGCGCGCCCA
>Ga0209554_1002002_pt1 | contig 14692 bp, 13 predicted proteins | sample MarorgKNORR_S2LV_5_FD_188221 | JGI IMG/M metagenome (GOLD analysis project Ga0209554, IMG submission 188221) | Marine microbial communities from the Southern Atlantic Ocean, analyzing organic carbon cycling - Bottom_A/KNORR_S2/LV (SPAdes) (version 2) | ecosystem: Environmental > Aquatic > Marine...
CCAGCACGTACAGCGCAAGCTGCGTCCAGTCCGACTTGTGCAGATTGTTCAGCACCACGAAAAACAGCAGCGCATAAACCAGCAGGCGCAGCACCTCGGCGCGGGCCGTGTACTCGACATCCGCCCGCAGATAATGAAACAGCGCGTAGCCAAGAATGAGCAGGAGACACCCGCCGACCGGCGGAATAAGCAGTCGATTGCGGCGTGGCTCAAGCCAGATTCGGGCCACCCAAAGAATCCCTGCGGCAGCCACTAGTAACTCCACCACGGCAAACTCAAGCGGCCGGACCGCCCCGGTGGCCAGCGCCGAAAAAACGAGCGCCGCCAACACCAACCCAACGACCCCCCTCTCACAAAAGCTGTCCAGCGTTTTCCTGTTCACAAGACGGGCAGATTAACGTTTCTTTTGCGGCAGCGGGATGTGCTTGGCGAAAAAACGATCCATCATCGCTTGGCAGTAGTCGTTGACCGGCTTGGCCAAATCCATCGTGTGCGGCCAGCCGTCGAGCCGGCCGTAGGCGTGCGGAATCTTCAGCCGCTTGAGGTGCGCCGCCAGCGCGTCCGATTGGCTGACCTTAACTATCTCATCAATCGTCCCGTGCAGGATCAGCGTCGGCGGGTCGTTCTTGTCCAAATGAAATCGCGGCGACGATTGCCGGTACAACTCCGGTGCCTCGTCGAACGATTTGCCTTGGAGAAAGTTGCTCACCGTTTCGCTGTCTTTGCCGACTTGGGTGGTCATGTCGTACACGCCGTAAATATTGACCACCGCACTCACGCTGCTGCTGACGCCTTTGTTGCCACTGTCGCCCTCGAGTTCGAGGTCATCCGAGTAGCCGAGCATCATCGAGAGATGCCCTCCCGCCGAGCCGCCGATCACCGCGATTTGCGTGGGGTCGATGTTGTATTTTTTGGCGTTGGACCGGAGCCAGCGGACGGCGCACTTGCAGTCCTGCACCGCCGCAGGGAACGGCGCCTGGCCGACGAGCCGGTAAGTGGCCGTGGCCACCACGTACCCCTTTTTCGCGTATGCCGCCGTGTAAAAATGGTAGTCCTGCCGCTTGCCGCTTTTCCACGCGCCGCCGTGGATGAAGAGCAGCGCTGGCACCGGCGCGGTGATTTTCGCCGGCCGATAAAGGTCAAGTCGCAGCGAGTGCCCGCCGGCGTTTCCGTACTCGATGTCCCTCTCCAGCACGACGCCATCCGGCAGCGGCACATCCCGCTCGATGACCTCCAGTTTCCCGCTGCCAAACGCCGCCAAAATCTCCAACCGCGTCTTGTAGCCGGGCGGCGGCGTGGGGGCTTCCTGCGACTTCGTTTCCGCGACAACAAAAACTGAACCCACAGCCAAGCCGCAAACCAAGCTGATCCAACGCAACCGAGTATTCATCACGGAGGGGTTATACGCGTCATCACCCAAAAAAGTCACGCCTTCCCCGCGTTCCAATTTATGCACTCAATTGACGAGCGAACGTCTCGGGGCCAAGCTTGGCCAAGTGCTGTGAATTGGTTTCTCCACCAGATTTGTTTCGTTGTCCTGCTCGTCGCTTGGCCAAGCGCTTCGGCGCAGGAGATCGCTTGGCCACCGCCTCCGGAGCAGACGGTTTGGCTGGCGGCGGCGCACGAGTCGTTCGGCAATGGACAGACCGCAGCCGAGCCGATCGACGCCTCGTCGGCGACGAAGCTTGGCCAAGCGCTCGAGCGCTTGGCCAAGTCGCAAGGCCACTACGGCGCAGGGTTGGTGCTGCATTTTCTGGCGGGCGAATACGAGACGCACGGCATTCGCGTGCGGCCGCGCTGGCACGTGACCGGCGACGGCATCGGCAAGACGACGATCAAGCTCGTGCCGAGTGCGCAGCATCGGAAAATCAAGTCAGCCTATCACAGCGTCATCAGCGGCGGCTGGGGGCCGCAGCGCCCGGCCAAGCGCGACTTCGACAACCTGCGAGTCGCCGGCCTGTCGCTCGACTGCAACTGGCGCGGCATGAAAGCGGCACTCGGGCCGATCCTCAAAAAAGTCGCCGGAGTCGATCTGCTGGCCAAGGAGGCGTTGGTCGAGCGGGTGCGGGTGAGCGGCTTTGGCGCGCAGGGCGGGCGGCCGTCGTGGCGCGAGGTGTTCCCGATCCGCGTCGGCTCCGGCATGGGCGACGGCGCGAAACTGCCGGGTTACCGCGACTCGATCATCGAGATTCGCCACTGCATCATCGACGGTTCCGTCCGTGGCCCAAGCGCCGGGACGGCTTGGCCGTACTGCACCGGCATCATGGTCAGCCACCGGGGCGCGGACTTGGCCAACGGCACGGTCAACGTGCGAGTGCATCACAACGAGATTCGGAATGTCACCAACGGCATCGCGTTCGGAGGGGCGGCTTTGCAGCGCGCAGAATTTTCCGAAAACACGGTGACGAACTGCGGCATCGGTTTCAACTTCGACACCGGCAGCAACCGCGGCGTGGTGATCCGCGACAACCGTTTCATCGGCTGCATCGGCGGTGGGAGCGTGAACGACGGCAAGACTTTCGTGATTCGGGACAACTTTTTTCAGTTGATCGCGCCGGTCGAGCCTCGTTTTGCGTGGTGGCACAACGGGCTACGGCTTTGGGATTTCACGAGGGGTTTTTTGGTGGAGGGCAACCGGTTTGTTTTTGACGGCGAGTCGAAGCCGGGCGCGCGGGGAATCCTGCTGCACGGCAAAAGCGTCGGGCTGCGGACGTTCAAAGACGAGGCCGGCGACTGGCAGCGAGAGATCGACCCGAACCGTTTTCGCAACAACAGTTACACCGGCCTGTTGCCTAACCTTGCCGGACCGCAACAGGTCGGCCACGACATGCACTTGGTCGTCGGCGACCGCGCAGTTCACCTGACCGGCGAGGGCGACGCCGTGCAGTTCACGTGGCCCGACGACTGAACCGTGTCAGTCACTGATCGTGCCGTCCGGGAGTGTTGTTTGGTGAAGGAGGATGCCTTCGTGGTCGGCCGGGTCGAAGCCGGTGGCATCCCGGAGGTTGGCCTGCGTCAGGTTTGCCCCGGCGAGCTTGGTGTTCCGCAGGTCGGCTCCGGTGAAGTTGCACTTGGCCAGGTTTCGGTTTTGCAACTCGACGCCGCGCAAGTCCCATCCGGAAAAATCGCGTCCGGCCAGTTTCACTTCCGGCGCGCCATCGACGTACAACTGAATGAGCAACCGGCGTTCGGGCGAGTCGGTTTTCACGGTGCCGTCCGGCAGGGTGGTGTTGCGGTAAACCGTCTCGGGAAAATGATGCCACGGCGCGATCGTTGCGCCGGTGAGATCGGCGTCGGTGAAATCAACGTTGCCAAGCACCGCCTCGGACAGATTTGCGCCAGTGAGATTTGCGCCGGTGAAATCCGCACCGTGGAGCTTGGCCAAGGCCAAGTCAGCGTTGGCCAAGTTCGCGCCGCGCAGGTTCGCGCCCCGGAGGTCGGCGGCGACCAAGTTGTGGTTGGCCAAGATGGCGTTCGGCAGGAAGACATGCGATCGGACGCGATAATACCGGAACCCGGCAGTGGGTTCGATTGTGCGGATGACTTTGACCGGCTTGGGTCGGAGTCCGCCGGGTTGCACTTGGTCAAGTGGTTGCCAATGAACGAGATCGGTCGATGCTTCGAGTTGGGTGACGCGGGTGATGTAGACCGAGCCGTGGGCGGTCGGCGCGGTTTTCCACGATAATTTCAGCGGATCAGTCTGCTCGATGGTCAGCCGAAGGTCGGCCGCTTGGCCAAGCGCGGCGCCGAGCAGTGTTGCCGCCAAAAAAACAAATCCCTCCCGGCTTGGCCAAGGAGGGATTCGCGAAAGTTTTTTTTGCCGGTCAGATGACCTCATGCAGCGGTTGGGTGTCGTTCTCAACCAAGTAGCGCGGCCGGCCGTTGAGGTCGTCAATGGTGGTGGCATTCGGGTCGATGCCCAGCGCGTGATACAGCGTGGCGTGCACCTCGGCGAAGGTGACCGGCCGGTCGCTGGCCTCGCCGCCGAGGCGGTCGGTCGCGCCGATGACTTGGCCGTGATTGAGTCCGCCACAGGCGAGCAACCCACACGAAACGCGCGGCCAATGGTCGCGGCCGGCGTCTTTGTTGATGGTCGGCGTGCGTCCGAATTCACCCCAGCAAACGACGACGACTTCCTTGTCCAATCCGCGCTGATGCAAATCTTCGACGAGTGCGGTGATGCCCTGGTCGAGCATCGGGAAGTCTTGCCGGGCGCGGTTGAAATTTCCGCCGTGCCAATCCCACCGGCTGAAGGAGAGCGACACACAGCGCACACCCACCTCGACGAGGCGGCGGGCGAGCAGAAAATGGTCGAGCAACTTGGGCGCGCCGTCGGCTGTTAACTTGGGCGTGCCACGGCCGTAGCGGTCGCGCAGCTTCACGTCTTCCTTCCCGATGTCGAGCGCCTCGGCGAGTTTGCCGGAGGTGAGCATGCCGAACGCCTGTTGGTTGTAGGCGTCCATGCCCTCGATCAGGCCGGAGTTATCGACGTCGCGCCGGAGCTGGTCGAAACTTTCCAGCAGCTTGCGGCGATCGTCCAGCCGCTCGAGCGTGATGCCGTTGAGCGTCATGTCGTCCTTGCCTTCGGCGGAGGGCTTGAAGGCCGCATGCGCTGGGCCGAGGAAGCCGGCCTTGCCGGGGTCGCTCCACTCGATGTGGCCGGTCTTCGGCGAGAGTCCGATGAACGGCGGCATGTCCGGTTTCACCGGGCCTTTGAGCTTGGATAAAATGGAGCCGATGCCGGGCCAACCGCCGGGCGGCTGGTTGCGCGGAGCGCGGCCGGTCATGCACTGCTCGGCGTCGTGTCCGCCGGTGGCGCCGACGATGGAGCGGATGACGGTGAACTTGTCCATCATCCGGGCCATGCGCGGGAACTCCTCGCAGATTTGCAGGCCGGGGACGTTGGTGGAGATCGGCTTGAACTCGCCGCGGATCTCGCGGGGCGCATCCAGCTTCAAGTCGAACATGTCTTGGTGCGGCGGGCCGCCGGGGAGGAAAATATTGATGACCGCCTTGTGCGAGGAGCCGATGCCGGCCTTGGCTTCGGCCTCGAGGAGGTTGGCCATGGTCAGCCCGCCGATGCCCATGGCGCCGATCCGGATGAAGTCACGCCGGGCGATCCCATCGCAGAATTCGCCGCAGCCCTTGCTGCCTGCACTGATCTTCAACATGATAAGTCTCCCTCGTTACAAGCCCCCGGCAAATCCGGAAGCCCATGCCTTCGGGAAAGGTGACCCTGTGCAGGGGTTAGTCAAGGTGGAAAGTCGATTTTTTTTGAGAAAAAAAACCGGGTAAAAAACGACACATTCGCCGCTTTTTAACTTAGGCGACGGCGTTGATGACGATGTCGAACCGGCCCACCTTGGCTTCCTTTTCCAGTCCGTTTTTCTGGCCGAACTCGTCGGCGATGGACTTGGCCAAGCCGGAGCCGATTCTGGCGGACGCCTGAAACTCGACCGTCACGCTGGGTCGATCTTTTTTTGGCACGTTGTTGTAAATGCCGTCCTTCGCGTTGAGCGGGTCGCCGGCGAAATAAAGTTGCGTGGTGAGATCCTCGAAGCCGCGGCGATACACCTTGTAATGGATGTGCGGCGGGCGTTGCCAGTCGTCGCGAACGCCGTACGCGGCCGGCTTGATGGTCTTGAAAACGTAGCGGCCGTTATTGTCCGTGACGCTGCGGCCAAAGAACTGGAAGTTCAAATCCCGCCCGGCTTGGCGCGTGTCGCCGGCGTGGTCGTAGATGCCGTTGTTGTCGGTCTGCCAAATCTCGACCACGGCGCGTTCGATCGGCTTGCCTTCCTTATCGAGCACTTGCCCGTGCACATAAATGCTGTCGCCCTTGGGTTTCTTTTTCGCGCCCTGCACTCGCGTGAGGTTGTTGTCCATGTCGGGGTAGAACGGCCCTTCGGTTTGCGCCGGGGTCACCGGCTTGGCTGCTTCGCCTCTGGGTACCACCGCCGAGCCGGCAAGGAGGAATGAGCCGGCCAGCGCCTCGCGTCGTGTGAACTTTTTTTTCATGTCGAAAGTATTACGCCCCGTCGTCCGTTGCGTTGAACCCGATGTCGCGGTTGAACGGGCTGGGCTTGTCGTAGCCATCGACGCCCGGGAAATGCATCACCGTGGCGATCGCGCCCCACGGGATCATTGCCGAGGCATCGACCTTCTGCATCGACTCGGGGATCCATAGGTTGGAGTCTTCACCCACGCGCACCGGCAACTCGAAGTCGGGGAACTGCACCCACAGGCCGGTCTCGTCATAGCCCAGCACCTTGGCGAAAAACTTTTCCTGCGTGATCCCGATCGGCTCGAGAATCTCCGGCGTTTTCATCACCACAAGCACCACGTCGTTGATGGCGTGGGCGATGGTCATCATCATTTTATCACTCATGATTGTTTGGTTGCGCGAACGGCACCGACCGTAGCCCCGCCGCCCTCCCGCCGCAACGCAAACCTTGGCCAAGCGCTGCAAGGTAGGGACCGCTGTCCCCAGCGGTCCGCCGCAAACTCGTAAGCGGACGGCTGGGGACAGCCGTCCCTACCATCCGGTTGGCCAAGGCTTGAAATTTTCTCTCCGCTCTTGGCCAAGCGCTGCCGTTGGGGCTATAACGTCGCCGTGCCGAAACGCGCCGAAGCCACCCAACTGATCGCCGCCGCCGCCGAGCTGCGCGATGCTGTCAACTGCCTGTCGTTCGCGCCGCCGGTCGAGTTCGTTTACAACCCGCTCGACTACGCTTGGGCGGCGCACGAGCAATTCCTCAGCCGCTACGGTGCCGGAACCAAGCGCGCGGTTTTTCTCGGCATGAACCCCGGGCCGTTCGGCATGGCGCAGGTCGGCGTGCCGTTTGGCGAGGTGGCCGCCGTGCGCGACTGGCTGCGCATCGACGCGCCCATCGGCAAGCCGGCGAGCGAGCATCCCAAGCGCCCCGTGCTGGGGCTGCAATGCCCGCGCAGCGAGGTGAGTGGCCGCCGGTTTTGGGGGTTCTTCGCCGAGAAATTTGGCCAGCCGGAAGGCTTTTTCGCCGATCATTTTGTCGTGAACTACTGCCCGTTGGCCTTCCTCGAGGACAGCGGCCGCAACCGCACGCCGGACAAGCTGCCCGCCGCCGAGACCCAGCCGCTCGAGGAAATCTGCAACGCGCACTTGGCCAAGGTGGTGGCGATTCTGCGGCCGGAATGGATCGTGGCCGTCGGCGGGTTCGCCGAGAAAAAAGCGCGCGAGGTGCTTGGCCAAGCGGACGTAAAGATCGGCCGCATCCTGCACCCCAGCCCGGCCAGTCCCGCCGCCAACCGGGGCTGGGCCGAACAGGCGGAGAAGCAGCTCGCGGAGCAGGGAATCTGGGGGTGAAGTTTTTAGTTTCAAGTGTTCAGTTTGAAACGAGCACCGGGAATTTAATCGTTGGATGTGTCCCAGTCCCGTTTACCCGCATCTGTAGCGTGTGAAAAGTCAGCGCCGAAGGTGCGGCCTCATACCAGCCCGGGGCATCGCCCTGGGATCTGCCCCACCAAAATCCATAAGGGCTGAAGGCCCGTCCCATCGCATGCTCCAATCGCTCGGCAAAGCCCCACGAATGGAACGGGCCTTCAGCCCTCCTTTGTTTTTCACGACTGGTTTCCTAGGGCGTTGCCCTAGGCTGGTATAGCGTCGGGGCGTCGCCCCTCATGAATTGAGAACCGAGAACCAATTCCTAAAATCTTAAAACTTGAAACTTGAAACTTAAAAAAATACATTGCCTGCGGTTATGTTTGAGGATATCGAAGATCAATTGAAAGCTGCTGCGGAACGAATCGTTCATCTCAGGAGGTATCTTTGACGTACCCAAGGCACAAAACCGCCTGACGGAAATCGAGGGGGAGATGTCCCAGGATAATTTCTGGGACAACCGCAGCTACGCCCAAAAACTCGTCGACGAGTCGTCGTCGCTCAAGCGCCGCATCGAGCCGTTGCTCAAGGTCGAGGCGCAGCACGCCGATATGCGGACGATGCTCGAGCTGGCCGAGGGCGAGGACGAGGCCACACAAAAGGACATCCAGACCGAGTTGGCGGCCGACTTGGCCAAGTTCACCGCGCGGCTCCAGGCGCTCGAGCTGGAGTTGATGCTCGACGGGCCGCACGACCGCAGTAACTGCATCTTCTCCATCAACGCCGGCGCCGGTGGCACTGAGTCGTGCGACTGGGCGAGCATGCTCCTGCGAATGTACCAGCGCTGGGGCGAGGCGCGCGGCTGGCAGGTCGAGATCAGCGAACTGCTCCAGGGCGAAGTCGCCGGCATCAAGAGCGTCACGCTGCTGATCACCGGCGAGAATGCCTACGGCTTTTGCAAGGCCGAGCGCGGCGTGCACCGGCTTGTGCGCATCTCGCCGTTCGACTCGAACAAACGCCGCCACACCAGTTTCGCCAGCGTCGATGTCATCGCCGAGATCGAGCAGAGCGAGCAGGAGGAACTGCCGCCGGCTGAGTTTGATGTCGGCACATACCGCGCCGGGGGCAAGGGCGGGCAGAATGTCAACAAGGTCGAGACAGCGGTGCGCATTCGGCACATCCCGACCGGCCTCGTGGTCGCCTGCCAAAACCAGCGTTCGCAGCACCAAAACCGCGCGACGGCGATGAACATTCTCATGGCCAAGATCACCGCCCGGCGCGAGGACGAGCAGAAGTCCGAGCTGGAGAAATTCTATGGCGACAAGGGGAGCATCTCGTGGGGGAACCAGATTCGCAGCTACGTTTTTCAGCCGTACCGCATGGTGAAGGATTTGCGAACCAACGTGCAGGCGAACGACGTGCAGGCGGTGATGGACGGCGAACTCGACCCGTTCGTCAACGGCTGGCTCCGAGCCGGCTGCCCCGCAGACAAGGCGGTGGCGGATGACGGGGAGTAGTGAGCGGGTGCGCTTGGCGGTTACATTTCGGAAGCAGCCCCGAGGGCGATGATTAGCAGTTGGACTCCGCAGCCGATGATGCCGATGATCGTCCCGACGATGCCGCAAATCTTGCCGGCGTTGGTGAGCCCCCGGCCGGTTGGATCCATCTGTCCGGCGTCTATTTTCTGCAAGTCCTTGTTGCCCATGATCCAAGCCGCAATGCCAAACGGAAAACAACAGACGATCGACACGATTCCAAACGTGAGAATCAACGCCCCTTGGTGAGGGGGCAACTGGGAGGCGCTGGCAGCAGGCGCCGCCGCCGGGGCTGCTGCAGGTTGCGCGGCAAGGAGTCCGCTCAACTCCGGATGGCTGGACAGCGGCGACCAGTCGCCGGAGTCGGCCGAGCGCACCTGTGAACTGCCGTCCATTCGGCCTTGCCCAATCCAGTCGCGAATCTGCGCTTGGCCAAGCGGCCCGTACTCCGTGCCATCAATCGCCTTGAAGTGGTATTCCATCACAGCTTAATTACTGACTTCAGATAATATCGTCACAATTAAAATGATGCCGTAGAAACCGACACACAAAATTCCGAGAATGGTGGATATAATTCCGCAGATCATTCCGGCTTTGCTCATGCCTCCCCCCTCGGGATCCATCACGCCTGCCCCGATTTTTTTCAAGTCACCCCTGCCCATGATCCAAGCGGGTATGCCGGTGAAAATACTGCACATGGTCAGGCTTAATATACCCAACACGAGGATCAGCGTGCCGCGGTGGGGTTCCAAACCGCCGGGAGCGGCTTTCAAAGTGGGAGGAGATATATCACTCATGATTAGATTAGGTCGACTTGAACGGGGGCAATGATTTGTCGCAGCCCATGCGATTGTCAACACAGTTTTAATCCACGGTTCGGCTGGAGTTCAGCGCCATTTCCGGGCATGCTTTCTGGCCGCTGACCGATGAAAAAGACACTGTTTGAGAAAATCTGCGACAAGGAAATCCCGGCGGACATTGTTTACGAGGACGACCAAGTGTTGGCCTTCCGAGACATCGACCCCAAGGCGCCGACGCATGTGTTGGTGATCCCGCGCAAACCGATCCCGCGCATCAACGAGGCCCAACCGGAGGATCAGGCGCTGCTGGGGCATCTGCTGCTCAAGGCGGCGGAGGTGGCGCGTTCGCTTGGCTTGGGGGAGGGCGGGTTCCGGCTCGTGCTGAACAACGGCGCGGACGCCGGCGAGACGGTGCCACACCTGCACTGCCACATCCTCGGCGGCCGCAAGATGGGTTGGCCCCCGGGCTGAGCCGTGGCTAAGCGGCGAGCCCCGGAGAGGCGGCATGCAATAGCCCGGGGCGTTAGCTCCGGGTCGGCTGTCCCGAAAAAACATAAGCCCCGAAGGGGCGGCACAAACCAACAATCACCGCAGTCAAAAATATGGATGGAGAGAAGATGGACAGGGTGGCGTTTCACTCTCATCCGGCCTTCGGCCACCTTCTCCCTGAGGGAGAAGGAATCAAGCGGAAGGTGGGGCGTGCTGCCCCCGGAGCGTAGGGGGAGTTGCGGACGGCTGGGGACAGCCGTCCCTACCTGTCGCTTGGCCAAGCGGCCGAGCAGCGAATCTTTAGGGGCGAGATAAGGCTGCGTACAAAAGGGGCAACGCCCCGGCGCTATACCAGCCCAGGGCAACGCCCTGGGAAACCGATCGTGAAAAGCAAGGGACGGCTGAAGGCCCGTTTCATTCGCGGGGCTTTGCCGAGCGATTGTGGCGTGCGATGGGACGGGCCTTCAGCCCTCATGGTTTTGACGGGGCAGATTCCCGGGGCGATGCCCCGGGCTGGTATGAGGCCGCACCTTCGGTGCTGATTTTCCGCTACGCTTCAGGTGAGGGTAAATGAGTGTGTCCACAATCTCATCTGCGAAAATCAGCGTCATCTGCGGATAAAAGACTGAAAACTCGAACGCTCTTTCACCCACAAAAAAACGCCCCGAGCCATGTTGGCCGGGGCGTGCTGAAAAGTTGGGTGGGCCGGTCAGGCGGCCTTCTTTTTCTTCTTGTCGGCGCCCTTGCCTTTTCCTCTTTTACCCTTTTTGGCGGCGGCCGGCTTGTCGTTGATCTTGCTGGCAACCAGCACGCGTTTCTTGCCTTTGCCTTCGAACTTGCCGGTCACGGCGACGGCGATCTTGTCGCCACCGCAGATCTTGCTGTGAAACGCCTTGGTGACGGCGTCGTTCTTGAGCAGGATAACACGGGTGACTTCCTTGCCATCCTTGCTCTTCCGCTTGATCTGCAATGCGGCCTGGCAGTCGTCGGTTTTCTTGAGTACGCACTTGCCACACATGATAGTGCCCCGAACAACACGCTCCTTGGCCGCCTTGTCCGTCTTGGCGGGTGCCTTTTGTTTTTTCTCGTCCGCGTTGGCGGAGAACATCGCCACCGAGATGGCGACCGTCGTCAGTATTAGTTTGAATGTTTTCATTTTGTTTTTGCCTTGTGGCTTGGGTTTCAGACAGGCCAAGCATTGAGACTATTCAATAATTGCCCGCAGAAAGTTTCACTTTTTCTTCGCTGTTTCCTTCTTCGCCGGCTTTTTCGCCGGGAGAGCGGCGTCGAACCGTTTTTTGAGGTCACCCAACTCCTTGGCCAGCTTGGAGTTGGACTGTTTCAGGCTGGTGACCTCCTTCCGCAGGTTTTTGTAGTCGTCGGCTGGCTTGCGGGCTGCGCGCAATTTCTCGATCGCCTGCTCGGCGGCCTTGCGGGTGGGGTCGCCCTCGGCTGCGCCGGTGAATTTCTCCAGCACAGCGACGGCTCGGGGGTCGCCGAGTTGGCCAAGCGCGTCGATGGCAGCCAAGGCGACGCGGCGCTTGGGATGGTTCACGTGGCCGACGAGGAATTTGCGCGTGGCGGCCTTCTTTTTCTGGTTGCGCGCAAGGTGGCCGAGCGCGCTCAGGGCGTTGGCGTAGCCTCGGGTGGTGAACTTGGCGCCGTCATTCTCCAGCGCGGCGCGAACCTTGGCGAGGCTGGCCGGGTTGTCCTGTTTTCGCAGCGCGCTGACGGCGGCGTCGGCGAGTTGGTGGCGGAACGACCCGGAGCCAAGCGCCTCGTCGATCAGCGCGCGTGCCGCCTTGTCGTCGTGCCCGGTGAGGCCGCCGATGGCGCGGGCGCGGATGGATGGATTTTTCTCGCTGGCCAAGCTCTGCTTGAGCGCGGCCAAGGCCTCCGGTTTGTGTTGGCTGGCGATGTCGGAGATGACCTGTTGCCGCACCTTGGCGTTGGGTTGATCGGTCGAGTCGATCAGCGCGGCGAACGCGTCGTCATTGCCGATGCCGCGCAGCGCCTTGGAGGCGGCGATTCGCACGGCGTAAAACGAGTCGTTCTGCAGCGCGTGTTTCAGTTTTTCGCGAGTGGTTTTGTCCTTGCGCTTGGCCATGAGTTCGACGGCTTGCAGCCGGCCAAGCGCGTCGCTCTCGTCGGCCAACTGCGCGTGCAGCAGCGCGTTCGGCGGCGTGAAGCTGAGCTTGGCCAACAGCGTCACGTCGGGGTCGATCCGCACGATCGACGGCGCCTTGGCCAAGCGGAGATAAAAATCCTCCGCTGACTTGGTGACGTGCAGCGAGCGGTCGAGCGCTTGGCCATCGACGGTGAAGCGGATCGGCAACCGCACGTGGAAGAGCAGCACGTTGGCATCGACTTTTTGTGTCTGCTGCACGGAGAGCTTGGCGAGCTTGGTTTTCTCGTCCCAAGCGTAGCTTATTTTCAACTCGGGATGGTGTGCGTGAAAAACGTACTGGTCGAAAAACCGGTCGAACGACTGGCCGGAAAGCTCCTCGATGATCGAGCGTAAATCCTCGGTGACAACGTTGCCGTGCTTGTGCCGCTCGACGTAGGTGCGGACGCATTTGCGGAACAGCTCCGGGCCGAGTTGCGAGCGCAGCATGTGCAGCGTCCAGCTTCCCTTGGCGTACGACAAAAACCCGTATTTGCGGAACATTTCCATGGGGTAATCGTACTTGCGGTTGACCATCGCCGTGGTGTCGCCGCCGCGGCCGGTGAGGCTTTTCCGGTCGCGGTAAAGGCCGTAACGCATCTCGTCGATGCCGTCCTTGTGCCCGGCGAAAAGGTGCGTGTAATACGTGGCGAAACCTTCGTTGAGCCAGAGCTGGCTCCAATCCTTGCAGGTGACGAGGTCGCCGAACCATTGGTGCGCCAACTCGTGCGCCATCAGCCCTTGGCTGCTGCGGATGTTTTCCGTTTCGCTGCTGAAAAGCGTCGAGGCGTTGAGCGTGGTTTGGCTGGTGTTTTCCATGCCGCCCCAGTTGAAATCCTGCACGCAAACTTGGTCGTACTTTGCCCACGGATACGGCACGCCGATTTCCTTTTCAAAAAACTCCATGCACGCCTTCGTGTCGCGGAACGAGTTGGCGGCGTTGGCGAAGTCGGACGGCGTCGTCCAAAACGACATCGGCAGGTCGCCGTGCTTTTCCTCGAGGCGCTTGAAATATCCGGCGACGAGCGTGATGAGATAGTTGACGTGCGGCTTGTCCTGGCTCCACTTGACGACGCGCAGACCGGAGTCGGCATCGACGGCGTCGCTGACTTTGCGGCCGTTGGAAAGCACGACCATCGCCTCCGGCACGCGACAGGTCATCGTCGAGGTGAAGAATTCGTTCGGCGCGTCGAAGCACGGAAACCAGTGCCGCGCCTCGATCGATTCGCCCTGCGTCCAGACGTGCGTGTCGCCGGGATCGTAGCCCATTTCCGGCGTGCGAAAATAGAGACCCTTTTTCGGCTCGGCCTCGTAAGTGACGGTGAGCTTGGCCTGCTCGCCCGCCGCGATCGGCTCGGCGAAAGTGACGATCAACGCGCGGTCGGTGTTCCGCCACGCGGCGATCTCGGCGCTGCCGGAGACGGCGCTGATCTCGAGATCGTGCGCGTCGAGTCGCAGTTGGCCAAGCGGCTTGAGAATCGGCTTGAACGTGAACGTGGCCGTACCGGCGACACGGCGGTTTTTGAAGTCCGGCGTGACGTCGAGGTCGAACTGCTCGATGTCCACCGCGCGGTCGGGCGCGTAGCGCTGGGACGCCGAGTCGATGCTCGACCAAATGTTGGCGGCGTGGCCGCACTGCAGCCCGTGAACGTGCTCGGCCTTGGCCAAGCCCACGATGCCCAGCGACAAAACGGCGCTGGCGAAAAGAAGGATGGTTCGTTTCATTTTCTCAAATCCAAAAAAGGGCTGCCGAAGGTAGAGAATCGCGCCGGAGTTTCAAGTTTTCAGTCGATCAACCTGTCTTTTCTGAGAGAAGGAACGCAGATAAACGCTGATTGTCAGGATTAAATGGATTTTCATCCTGTGCATCCGCTCGATCAGCGTTCATCGGCGTCCCATTCTTGAAACTCCGCAAACAAAGCGGTGCAGAGAACCGCACTCCAAGACGCTGCCGCGAGGCTTGAAGTTTGAAACTTCAAAAGCGGCTTGGCAGCGATCCACGCGATCGCGCACGTGATGGACTTGAGGGAAACCGAGAGCGAGGTGGAACTCGCGGCTCCCTCGTAGCGCTGTCTTGAAACTAAAAACTTGAAACTCCCCGTTCACCCTCATCCGGCCTACGCCCTCATTCAATCCATGATTGATTTTGGCTCATGGGATTTTTGGGTAAAAAGAGGGTTTAGTGGAAGCACTATTTCTTCCAACGAGCCTTGGCGATTTCAGTGATACTTTCCTTCACAAGCCCAGTATAGAACTTAATCGCCTCTGCCGCCTTGTCCCTGCCCCCCTGCCGCTTTGCAAATTCCTCCTGCCAAGCGTCGGATAGGCTGTCAGATTCAAAGTC
>Ga0209554_1002003_pt1 | contig 14682 bp, 15 predicted proteins | sample MarorgKNORR_S2LV_5_FD_188221 | JGI IMG/M metagenome (GOLD analysis project Ga0209554, IMG submission 188221) | Marine microbial communities from the Southern Atlantic Ocean, analyzing organic carbon cycling - Bottom_A/KNORR_S2/LV (SPAdes) (version 2) | ecosystem: Environmental > Aquatic > Marine...
CCGCTCCTTCTTGCGCCCGCTGATCCTAGGGCAGCGTCGGTCGGCACGCCCAAGTCTGAGGACTTAATCGCCGGTGAGAAAGCGACCGAGGAAGGTAATTTTGAAGCGGCTATAGGCTTTTTCACTAAAGTTATCGGTAGCGACCCGACCAGCGCGGATGGCTACAACATGCTCGGGTTCAGCCATCGCAAGCTCGGCAATGTCGAGTCGGCGTTCGAGAACTACAAAACGGCGCTGGAGATCGATCCCAAGCACCTCGGCGCCAATGAGTACATCGGCGAGCTTTATCTGGAGACCGGCGATCTGACCGCTGCGGAAAAGCATCTCGATGTGCTCGATGCGGCCTGCACCTTCGGCTGCGAGGCCTATACCGACCTCAAGACGGCGATCAAGAAATACAAGGCGAATCAGGGTGGCTAAGGTCTTACCTATGACGGAGCGTAAATGAGCGACGATTCACGGAGCGACAGCGACAGCATTCTCATCCTCGATTTTGGCGCCCAGACCACCCAGCTCATCGCGCGCAGGGTGCGCGAGAGCGGCGTCTATTGCGAGGTTCACCCCTTCAATATGACGGATGCGGCGATCGATGAATTCGCGCCGAGCGGAATCGTCCTGTCTGGCGGTCCGGCCTCGGTTACCAGCGCCTCGACCCCGCGCGCGCCGGAGCGGGTGTATGAACTCGGTGTGCCGCTGCTCGGCATCTGTTACGGCCAGCAGACTATGTGCGCTCAGCTCGGCGGCAAGGTGGAAAGCGACGATCACCGCGAATTCGGCCGCGCCTTTGTCGATGTCTCGGATCACTGCGAGCTATTCGAAGGCGTCTGGGACAACGGCGCGCACGAGCAGGTCTGGATGAGCCACGGCGACCGGGTAACCGCGCTGCCGCCCGGATTTCGCACCGTCGCCTGTAGCGAAGGCGCTCCCTACGCCGCCATCGCCGACGATGACCGCCGATTCTACGGTGTGCAGTTTCACCCCGAGGTGGTTCATACCCCCCATGGCGCCGCCCTGATCGACAACTTCGTGAGGCGTGTTGCGGGCTGCAAAGGCAACTGGACCATGGCCGCCTTCCGCGAGCAGGAAGTCGCTCGCGCGCGCGCCCAGATCGGCGACGGCCACGTGATCTGCGGCCTGTCGGGCGGGGTTGATTCCTCGGTCGTCGCGGTGCTGCTGCAGGAAGCCGTCGGCGATCAACTGACCTGCGTGTTCGTCGATACCGGGTTGATGCGCGAAGGCGAGGCCGATGAGGTGAAATCCCTGTTCCACGACCGCTTCAACATCAAGCTGATCCATCGCGACGCGGGCGAGCTGTTCCTTGGCAAGCTGGCCGGGGTTACCGACCCGGAAACCAAGCGCAAGATTATCGGCGCCACCTTCATCGATGTCTTCGAGGAGGAGGCGAATAAGATCGAAGGCGCCAAATTTCTCGCCCAGGGGACGCTCTATCCCGACGTCATCGAATCCGTATCGTTCGCCGGCGGCCCGAGCGCCGTCATCAAATCCCATCACAATGTGGGCGGCCTGCCCGAGCGCATGAACCTCGATCTGGTGGAACCCCTGCGCTCGCTGTTCAAGGACGAGGTGCGCGCCCTGGGACGCGAACTCGGTCTGCCGGAAGCCGCCGTCGGGCGCCACCCCTTCCCCGGGCCGGGCCTGGCAATCCGCATTCCCGGCGAGGTCACGCCAGAGAAATGCGCCCTGCTGCGCCGCGCCGACGCCATCTATCTGGAAGAGATCAGGAACGCCGGCCTCTATGACGAGATCTGGCAGGCCTTCGCCGTGCTGCTGCCGGTGCAAACCGTCGGCGTCATGGGCGACGAACGCTCCTATGAATTCGTCTGCGGCCTGCGCGCGGTCACCTCTACCGACGGCATGACCGCCGATGTCTATGATTTCTCAGCGGAATTTCTCTCACGGGTCTCGACCCGCATCTGCAACCAGGTGCGCGGCATCAACCGCATCGTCTACGACATAACCTCGAAGCCGCCCGGCACTATTGAGTGGGAGTAGCTCGAAGAGCTAGACCAGGGTCACCGCCAAGCCGACTAGAACGAGGATGGCAAAGACTGTGCACCCGGACATCAAGCGCACAAAATTCCGCCACATCGTGGCGTGATCTTGATATTCCGCATCGTAGCTGTCGTTCATGGCTTTTCCTCGCGTGCGCTTGGTCGCTAACGGCGCCTAATATAGCATCATAGAGTCGCTGATCTGGAAAGCTTTTCGCCCATCGACAGGACCAATCCGGTCATTCACTATGCACATCATGTTCAACATGGCTGCATACGCACAATTCAAGCACCTGATCGATGAGGTGGGGGAGACTGGCGACAGCCTGATGCCCAATGAGCTTGAGACCTATCGCAGCCTGGTGATGAAATACGCCGAGCCCCTAAACCCGGACGCCACCGATGTAGCCTGCCTGGAAGTCATCCTGCGCAACATCGAAATCCGCCGGGGCTACGACATCGACCCGAAAACCGACGGCGGCCGGGTGATCGATCTGCCGCGCAGCAAGAAGTAAGCATTTAGCTATCAGCGGTCAGCTAAAAAAGCCCTTGGCTGAAAGCTGATGGCGGAAGGCGTTTCTTGCGTGGTAGCCAACCACCTTCACCCGCCCCGGAGCGGCGGCATGACGGCGAGGGTGTCGCCCTCGGCCAGGGTTACGGAGTCTCGCATGGCGATTGTCACTGCGGCGCCGTTGTGGGTCACCAGATATATCCCGTCGGGCGGAAGGCCGAGCTGACTCATCACGTCGCTCGGCGTGGCGCCGTCGGCGACGGTGATCATGGCGCTATTGCCGTGGCTTCCCGGCGGTAGATATTTGGCCGTACCGCTGGCGGTCTTGAGGGTAATGCGCATGGCGCGCAAATAACCCCGCTTAGGCGCTATTCTGGGTCTGGGCGAGATAGGCGTCCATGATCAGGTGCGGGTTGGCCATCAGCTTATCCTTCCAGGGACCGAGATGGACCTTGGTCTGGATCAGGCCGCGCAGCACGCCGACATGTTGCGTGAGGCCGAGCGCCAACGCGCCGACAATCACGTCGCCGTCGAATTCGAGGCGGAGATATTTGAAACCGTCCTCATCGGAGACCACTGCGCGGTCGCCGCCATCGACGCCCATCCATAAGCCATAGGAGGAAGAGACCAGGCCCAGAGTGTTGAGCACATTCATCGCCAGACTGCCTTCGTAATCAGTCGCCTGGCCGGCCATATTCAAGGCGGCGATGCGGCCATGGGCGCTGGCCGTCGGCTGAATGGCATGGACTTCGCGCTCACCGGTGGAGAAATCCGGCCCCTGGGCGACATCGCCCGCGGCATAAATACCGGCGACGTTTGTCTCCAGATGGTTGTCGACCAGGATGCCGTGGTCGGTCTCGACACCGCTGCCCTCGAGAAAATCGAGATAGGGGGCGACGCCGGTGGCGCAGACCACCAGATCGGCATCGAGCGAGGCGCCGCCGTCGAGCGCCAGCTTATAGCTACCGTTCGCCGCCTCGATGCCGGTGACCTTCGTCCCGGTCAGCACCGTAACGCCCTTGCTCTCGCACCAGCGCTTGATCATATCGCCGCCGACGTCATCCATCATGCGCGGCAGCATGCGGTCTTCCATCTCGACGACAGTGAGATTAACGCCGCGCGCGGACAGGGCTTCGAGCACGATGCAGCCGATGAAGCCGGCGCCCATGAGCACCACATTCGAGCCCGATGTGGCGGCGGCGGCGATGCGGCGGGAGTCATCGAGGGTCCAGCAGGATTCGATACCGTCCAAGTCCAGGCCGGGAATCGGCGGGCGCGTGGCGCGAGCCCCGGTGGCGATGAGCAGACGGTCGTATTTGAGGGTGTCGCCGCCATCCAGGCTAACGCTGTTATCGCCCGGCGAGATTGACGACACCCGATCCTGGCGAATGGTAATATCGAGGCCGCCGTAATGGTTCTCGCCATGGCGCAGATGGGTGCCTTCCTCGGCGACATCCTCGGCCAACAGATAAGGAATCGCCATGCGCGAATAGGGCGCCTCCGCCTCGCCCCCGATCAGGGTGATGGCGCCGGATGCGTCGCATTTGCGCAAGGTCTCGGCGGCGATCACGCCGGCCGGGCCGGCGCCGATGATGATATAATCCATGATCTACCTTCTGGCTCTAGAGTTTCAACCTGGAGAGCGTCTCGTTGCTCGGCACGCCGTCGGCGGTCCAGCCACGAATCGCGTAGTATTCGGGCAGCATCTTGTCCAGTTCGTTGACCTTGCCCTTGGCCGATCCCGACGGCGCCGGGGTCTCAAGCAAACGCTTGGGCAGGGTGTCGTCGGCGGCAGTAATGCCGGCGGCGAGGTTGAACTGGCGCTCAAGATTCCACACCCGCTCGCCGATCTCGGTCAACCGCTCGACAGACCAATCGCCCTCGCAGGCGGCGTCGATCTGCATGCGGTATTCCTCCATGCCGAGAGCGGCGGCGGTGAACAGGCAGAGCCCGGTCGAATCGACCAGAGAGACGAAATCCTGTGAATCCTTACAGGGCTGCGCCTTGCCGTTGCCGCTGGTGTCTTCCATATCGACGCCGAAGGTGTCGTGCTTGAGATGGCAGGCGCCGCGATTGGATGTGGCGTAGCCCAGGCCCATGCCCTGGAGGGTGCGCCCGTCATAGCCGGCAAACTCCTGGCCCTTGACCCCCATGAACAGCTCGGGATGGCCGTATTTCTCGCACAGGCGCTTCGAGCCGAGGCCGAGAATTTGACCAAAGCCTTCATGCTTGCCGGTCTTCTCGGCCATGATGGTGAGCGCCTCGGCGTTGCCGAAGTTGAGCGCGATGCCATCCGTATCGGCCTCGGTGATGACGCCCATCTCGAACAGTTCCATGGCCGCCGCCAGGGTGACGCCGAAGGAAATCGGGTCCATGCCGTGCTCGTTGGTCATGAAGCTGGCGAAGGTCAGGGCGTCGATATCGTCAACGCCGACAACCGGGCCGAGGGCAAAGGCGGCTTCGTATTCGATTCCGCCGGATGCATGTTTATAACGCGGCCGGTTGACGATCGTGAAATGCTCTTCGTCGATATGGGCGATGCGGCCGCAGGCGATGGTGCAGCCGAAACAGGCCTTGTTGGTGATCAGATTACGATGACCGTTGGCGTTCGGCGTGGTGGACGCCGCCGGGTTGATCTTATGGGTGCCCTCGAACTGCACTTCGTTGAAGTTGCGGGTCGGCAGGCTGCCCCATTCCTGCATCATGTCGATCATGGCGTGGGTGCCGTAATCGGTAAGCTCCTTGGCGCCATCGTTTTCGGCGAGCAGCTTGTGGGTTTCCTTGACCGCACTCATGAAGGCCGTCGGGTCGTCCACGGTGACCCCCCGGGTTCCGTGCACGGCGATCGCCTTGAGGTTCTTCGACCCCATCACGGCGCCGACGCCAGAGCGCCCGGCAGCCCGGTGTAAATCATTGATAATGCAAGCAAAATAAACCCCTCGCTCGCCAGCGACGCCGATTGAGGCGACCTTGAGCAGTGGGTTCTGATGCTTGGCCTTGATGGATTCCTCGGTCTCCCAGACCGAGCCGCCCCAGAGCTCATCGGCGGGCAGAATTTCGACCTTGCCGTCGACGATATGGAGATAAACCGGTTTCTCCGCCTTGCCTTCAATGATCAATAGGTCATAGCCCGCGAACTTCATCTCGGCGCCGAATTTTCCGCCGGAATTGGAACAGGCGATACAGTTGGTCAGCGGCCCCTTGGTAACCACCGCGTACCGTCCGCTGGTCGAGGACATGGTGCCGGTCAGTGGCCCGGTGGCGAAAATCAGCACGTTTTCGGGACTCATGGCGTCCGCCTTGGGATCCATGTTTTCCATCAGGTATTTGGTCGCTAATCCACGCTCGCCGAGATAGGCGTTCGCCCATTCCATATTCAGAGGTTCGGCCTCGGCCGTGCTCTTGTTGAGATCGACGCGAAGAACTTGTTTTTGCCAGCCCATAATTTTGCTCCCCTCAAGTCGCCGGCTGGACGTCGGTCTTGGCCGCCCAGCTACGCATGCGGTCATATCCGGTCCAATCGGAATCAACATAGACAATGGCCGCCGTCGGGCAGACCTCGGCGCATTTTGGATCGCCGCCGCAGAGGTCGCATTTCAGGACCTTGCCGCTGTCCGCGTTGTAATTGATGGTGCCGAAGGGGCAGGCGATGGTGCAAACCTTGCAGCCGACACAGACCGCGTCTTCGACTTCCATGGCGCCGGTCTCGGCGTTTTTGGTGATCGCCTCAACCGGGCAGGCGTGCATGCACCAGGCTTCGGCGCATTGGGTGCAGGTATAGGGAACCGCCCGCCTGCCATGCTCGAACTCGAATACCTTGATGCGTGACTTGGCGGGATTGAAAACTCCACCATGCTCAAACGAACAGGCCATCTCGCACTGCAGGCAGCTGGTGCATAGTTCAGGCGTTATCAATAACGATTTTTGCATTACGAACCCTTCGGGAAAATAGTGGTCTGGAACCACTTTAGTCGCTTCACCCCGTCAATGGTAGGGGTGGAATCACTCTAAGCTGTCCCCTAGACATGCCATTGACAGAAACGATGAGCCGACACCACATTACGCGCCATGAACATTATCGGCATCGCCGGATACAGCGGCAGCGGGAAGACCACGCTTGTAGTGTGCCTGATTCCCGAGATCAGGCGGCGGGGCCTGACCGTATCAACCGTCAAACACACTCACCATAACGTCTCTATCGACAAGAAGGGCAGCCTGACCCGAAATTTGCGTGACGCCGGCGCCATCGATGTGGTGATCGCCGCCGATGATCACTGGGCGTTGCTGCACGAGCATCGCGGCGCCCCCGAGCCCAGCCTCGAAGAACTGGCGGTGCGCATGAAGCCCGTCGACATCCTTCTCGTCGAGGGATTCAAAACTCACAGCCATGACAAGATCGAAGTTCACCGCCCAGAAGCGCAAAAGCCGCTGCTCTGCACCGACGACCCCTACATAATCGCCATCGCCACGGACGCGCCCCTTGAGGGTAGCGCCCTGCCCCAACTCGACCTCAACAATGTTTCGGAAATTTGCGATTTCATCATCGAGAGGATGTGAAGGGCCTGGGTAGGTTCAGTTTCGCTTAAGCCGAAACACCAACGATAAATTATTAGCGGGCATTTTCACCGCGCGCTCCAACTCAAGCCCGTGGCGGCCCGCTAGCGCCTCGACATCCGCTGTATCCCTCACCCCCCAGCCGGAATTTCGCGATCGCAGGCTCTCATCGAACGCGGCGTTGCTGTCGGCGGTATGTTCGCCGTTGCGCTTGAAGGGGCCGTAGAAATACAACAGCCCGCTATCCGATAGAGCGTGGCTCGCGCCTTCGATCAACCCCTCGGCCGCGGCCCAGGGCGCAATATGGATCATGTTCATATTCACCAGCGCATCGAAAGCCCGCGGCCAGCCCGCCGGATGATCGCCGGCCCGCCAGGCTTTGTCGGTAACGTCGAGCCGGGTTGCGGGGCGTATCGCATCGCCGCCACAATCTCGACGCCAGGCATCGATGCTCAACAGATGATCCCCATCCAGGTCCGTCGGCCACCAGGTGACGTTGGGCAAGGCCGATGTCATATGGACTGCATGTTGGCCGGAGCCGCTGGCGATTTCCAGGACATTCACGGGGGCAGCTCCAAACAGCGGCCTCAAAACCTCCAGGATGGCGTCTCCGTTGCGGCTCGTCGCGGGAAAATCCAGGCGCTTGTCTTTGGCGTCGCTCATATCAACTTATAGGGACACCGTCTCGAAGCCTTCAAACTCAGGGTGGCCCAGGTAGATGTCCTTGGCGGACCCGGCACCTGCGTGGGCCTTGCGGAAGGCTTCCGATTTGGTCCAAGCCTCGAAAGCCTCGCGGCTTTGCCAAGCCGAATGTGAGGCGTAGAGCGTGTGGTCATCCGCCTCGGGACCGCGCAGCAGATCAAAATTCATAAACCCCGGAACCTCGTCGAGATGGCTGTCCCGTTCCGCCCAGATACGCTCGAAATCGGACTCGCGGCCCTTGACGATACGAAAGCGGTTCATGGCAATAAACATATGATCTCTCCGAAATGTGTTTGGGGATTTAAGGTTGAATTTAAGAGATTGTCTGGCACCCCTGCTATGTGGTCCCTAAACTTCCTACAGTTAAGAGCAAATACAGCAAGACCATGAAAAACTTCAAGGACATCGATCAAACGATCCTCAAGACGTTGGTATGACGCCGCCCGACTCAGTCGATGTCCCTGACTCCGTCGATGTGGTCGTCATCGGCGGCGGTATCGTCGGCTGCTCGACCGCCTGGTTTTTAGCCAAGCGGGGTCTCAAGGTCGCCCTCTGCGAGAAGGGCCGCATCGCCGGCGAGCAATCGGGCCGCAACTGGGGGTTTGTCCGCCAGCAGGGACGCGAAGCCGCCGAAATGCCCATGATCATGGATTCCCTGGCCATCTGGCGCGAACTCGAGGCCGAGATCGGCGAGGATGTGGGCTTTGCCCAGACCGGCACCCTCTACCTCGCCCGCAACCAGCGCGAACTCGACAAACGCACCGAATGGCTCGCCGTCGCCGAGAAATACCAGATCGATACTAAAGTGATAAGCGGTGCCGCGCTCGATAACCTGCTCGAAGGCTCGGACGGCCGCTGGACAGGCGCCGTCTATACGGCGAGCGACGGGCGGGCCGAGCCGGCCAAGGCGGCCCCGGCCATCGCCCGGGCGGCGGAGCGCCTCGGCGCCGCCGTGCTGACGACTTGCGCCGTGCGCGGCATCGAGACAACCGCGGGCCGGGTCGCCGCCGTGGTCACCGAACACGGAACCATCGCCACCCAGGCGGTGGTCTGCGCGGCGGGCGTCTGGTCATCGCTGTTTTCCGGCAACCTCGGGATCACCGTGCCCCAGCTCAAGGTCCGCGGCACGGTGGCGCGCACCGCCCCGGCGCCGAACATCGCCGACGGCTCTGTTTGGTCGCCCGAGATCGCCATCCGTCGGCGTCAGGACGGCGGCTATACGGTGGCCCATGGCGGCATGTCGGAGCATCCCATCACGCCCGACTCCTTCCGCTTCTTCCGCCTGTTCCTCGGCGCCTATGACGCAGACCGTGCGAGCCTGCGGTTGCAACTCGACCATTGCTTTCTCGAGGAGCTCAAAACCCCCAGACGCTGGGCGCTCGATGCACCGACGGTGTTCGAGAAAACCCGCGTCCTCGACCCGGCGCCGAGCCCCCGCGTCCTGCGCGCCATGCGGACAAACCTCGCCCGCTGGATCCCCGAGCTTGCCGACATCCCCTTCGTCGAGACCTGGGCCGGGATGATCGAGGCATCGCCCGATATCCTGCCGATCATCTGCGAGGCCGAGGCCCTGCCGGGCTACTTCATCGCCACCGGGTTCAGTGGCCACGGTTTCGGCATCGGTCCCGGCGCCGGCCGCGCCATCGCCGACATGGTGGCGGGCGCGCCTGCGATGTACGACATGTCCCCGTTCCGCCTGACCCGCTTCTTCGACGGGACAAAGCTCAATCCCGGCCAAGCGGTGTAGCGAGTCTGCTTGACGACTCTTTTTAACGAGTCTCTTGACTCTTATGTTCTCTTTTTGTTCTATTAATCGCCCACCATGAATTCCACGGGCGAACCATGCGCAAGCCGGAAACCATAGAGCGACTTTATCTCGATTTTGACGGCTTCTTTGCCTCCGTAGAGCAACAGGTTCACCCGCGCCTGCGGGACAGGCCGATTGGCGTCGTGCCCTTTACCTCGACCGTCTACACCTGCGTGATCGCCTGCTCCAAGGAGGCCAAGCGCCACGGCGTCACAAACGTCATGCCGGTGCTGGAGGCAAAGAAGCTATGCCCGGACATCGTGCTTGTTCCGCAAAGCCCCGATCTTTACCGCCGCGCCCATCATGCGCTCCTGAACGAGATCGCATGCGTCATCCCGATCGATGCAATCAAGTCCATCGATGAGATAACCTGCAGGCTGGAGCCCTGCGATCGCGCGGCGCCGCGGGATCTGGCGGCGCGGATACAGGCGCGTATCGCGGACAATATCGGGCCCTATATCACCTGCTCCATCGGCTTTGCCGCCAACCGGCTGCTGGCCAAAATGGCGGGCAAGCGGGACAAGCCAAACGGCGTGACCATCTGGAACCCGGTCGACATGCCGGCGCCGCTGCTTGAAATTCCCCTGGCGGATATTTCCGGCGTCGGCAAGCGCATGGAGCGCCGCCTCGGGGCCGCCGGTATTTTCACCATGGCCGCCCTGTGGAAGACCCAGCCGAAACACTTGCGCAAAATCTGGGGCAATGTGACCGGTGAGCGGCTGTGGTATGCGCTTCACGGCCACGACATCCAGGCGACCCCATCGAGCCGGGGCATGTTCGGCCATGGCCGGGTGCTGCCGCCGCAATGGCGCGATATCGACCATGCCCGCGCCTGCTCCCGCCTGCTCCTGATCAAGGCCGCGCGGCGCATGCGGCGCGCCGGGTTCTACGCCGGCCGCCTGTGGCTCTGGATGGTCATGCGCGATGCCCGCTGGTCGGGCGATCACAGGCTGCCCATCGTGCACGACGACCAGGCTTGCCTCGCCGGGCTCGCGGCCCTGTGGGAAAAGGCGGGTGCCGAATTGCCGGGGGCCGCGAAAATTATCCAGCTCGGCATCACCCTGCTCGATCTCTCCCCGGCCACGAGCCGCCAGCTCGACATGCTGATCGATGACGATCTCGCACGGAAACGCTGGGAGCGGGTAACCGCGGCGGTCGATCGCCTCAATATGAAATATTCCAAGACAGTGGTCAGCATGGGGCCGTGGACACCGCCGCCGGGCGGCTATGCGGGCGGCAAAATCTCCTACACGCGGATCCCCAGGGCGGAGGATTTCTGGTGAGCTGGAAGCATGAAATACAGCTCCGCGATCTCGATAAGGATCAAGCCGTCGAGGTGCTCTGCCGGCGCTGCAATGACGCCTATTACGAACGGGTTTCCGATCTGCTCGATGGGGAGGGCATGACCCCCTTCACCTATCTCGACGAAGTGGAGTGCCGCCTCGCCTGCAAGCGCTGGGGCTGCGCCGGGCCCGTCACCATCAGCCTGGCCGACGGCGCGGAGACCAGCGCCTTCGTCGGCGGCCTGCCGTGAGGGTCAACTGTTATATGAAGTTATCCGCATGAACGTTGACGCCGTCCGTGCCGAGGAAAATGCCGATCAGTGAAATATCCTGGGTTTGCGTCGTCGTGGAGGTATCGGTGTTTTCCAACTGAAACAGGAAGTAATCGGTATCGTCGGTCATCAAAACCAAACCACCTTCACCGATCGCATTCATATTGGCGCCAAACGCGACGCCGTCATTCAACTGAACGATAGCCGCGGTAACAAGATCCGCGGCAGAGGAGCCGCTGCCAACCGACAACAGGGTGTCGGTTCCACCGGTGGCAAAAACGAACACCGAATCTGTCGCCGCGGCGCCAACTGCAGTGTCGGCTGCAATCGTTGCCACGACAGCGGTGCCGCCGTTGATTGCCGTGCCTATGACATTACCCGCTGCATCTTTAATGGTAGCCGAAACAGTCAGTTGCAGGTCATCCGTGGAGCCGGCATTGGCGCCCCAATCGAAGCCCGTGTATTTATCAACCCCGTCTGTGGATGAAGTATAGACAAAGACATCAACACCCGTCCCGCCGGTCAGGGCATCGTCTCCCGCGCCGCCGGTGATGATATCCGCCGCCGCGCCGCCATCGATGGTGTCGGCCCCCGTGCCGCCGGTGATGGTCTGGACATTGGCCCCGCCGGTAATGTTGAACTTGGCGCCGGAGCCCGCCGCCGAGAAAGTCTGAGAAGCGGTGGCCAGGCCGGTTACGGTGATGGTGTCGCCGGAAGCCCCACCGCTTGAGACCGTCACATTGCCCGTGCCTGCGGCGATGGTAAGCGCGCTGTCCGTTACATCGGCGACAAGGGAGATCGCCAGAGTGCCCGTGGACGAACCGCCCGCGATATCACTCTGCAGGCCGGTGACCGTGAAAGCGCCCGCTTGAAGCAGGGTGAGCGTAACGCCCTCGGCCATGGCGGTGGCGGTGACTGCCTTGGCGGTGGTCGAGCTGATGCTCGTCGCACCCGCCCCGGCGATGACCGTCGCGATGCCCGTGGTGTTGGCGGCGCTGGCAAGCACCACCGTGCTGGCGCCGGTCAGGGTCAAGGTCTCGATGGAGGTGAGATTGGTGAAGTCGTTATCGATCAGGCCGGTGGTCGCCGACGATACAAGAAGAATGTCCGTGCCGCCGTTGCCGGTGATGGAGCCGCCGACAGAATCCAGCCCTTCGGCCAGGGTCGCCGTGTATTTGAAGACATCATTGCCGGAACCGCCATCGATAACATCCGCGCCCCCGGCGCCGGTGATGGTGTCGACGCCGGTTCCACCCGTCACCGTCACGGCCGCAGTGGTGCCGGTAAATGTGTTGGTGCCGTTCGCGAGATTGTAGGTTTCGATGTTGTCCAGCTGCGTCACTGAACCAGCGTCCGAGATCGTTATCGTCTCGGACGCGCCGGCCGTGATGGTTCCGCTGAATCCATTGTTCTGCGCCACCGTCATGGTCACCGAAGAATTGTCCGACAACGTCAGGCTCTCGGCTGTGGTCGCGGCGCCGCTGTTGATATTGACGAAGCTCGCGCCGGTGTCCGCGATCAGAACGTCGGTGCCCGCCGCAAGGGCAAAGGTGCCGGTAACCGTCTTACCGGCGACATCGACGGTGTCATTGCTGCCGGCGTTGCCGGTCACGCTGAAGTTGCCGGAAAGCGTCGCCGTGCCGACATCTACGATAAGCGTTGTGCCCTGGGTATAGCTCGCGGTCTCGGCAAGCGTGATGGCCGCCCCGCCATCCGTGACGGCATCTGCCGCGGCGGCTTGGGTTAGGTCAACGACCACGGCGCCATTCGATGTTCCGCTCAGGGTTATTGTAGAGCTGGGATTCACGGTAGCGGTTATCAGAACCACGGCAGTGGTTGTGGTGTCGGTGGAGCTTGCCTCGCTGTCATCAACACCGTCGCCGTTGGCGTCGCTGACCGTCGTGGTCGATATGACGGTAATCAGGCTGTCGCCCGTGAAGTCCGTTGTGGCGGCGGTGAAATCGCCGCTTGTCGCCCCCGTTGCAAGAGCTGTGGCGGCGCTGGATTGAGCGACGATCTGCACCTGAACTGTCGTCGTCAGGCGCGCAAGGACGGATCCCCCGCCCGAGACGGCCGTATCCACCTGCAGATTATTCGCCGCCGTCACCGTCGATGTCGCACTGGCGAAGGATGAAATCGTGGCGCTGTCCAGGGTAACGCCCTGGTTCGTGGCGGACGTCTGCAGCGCCGAAGAAATGACGCTGGCAACCGTCGCCGCATCAGACAGATCAACCGTTGTGCCGCTGGAGGTCGCCGCCAGGGTCGTCGCCAAGCTCGCAAAGGCATCTGCAACTGCATTGGCCGTGGTGCTGCTTGTTGCGGCAGAGCTTACGGCGGCGGTTTGCACAAACAGGTTGGCGACCTTCGCCGCTGCAGCCTGCACCAACAGGGCTGTTTCTTTTGCCGCATCCGTCGCCGTTGAGCTGTTAATCGTCGCAAAGGGATCGAAATTAGCCAGATCGACGGAAGAATTCAGCCCCAACGCAGCCTTGACCGTGGTCTCGGCATCCGCGGCGGACTGACCGCTTTGTGTCGCAATCTAGTTGATCAAGGTGGTCAGGGGGCTCAAAACGGTCGACCCGGCGGGGGCGCTCAAACTGCCACTGAAGGCCAGGCCGGTCGATATATCCGTACCGCCGATCGAAACGAGCGAGCCCGCACCGCCGGTGAGCTGGAAACCACCCCCAGCATCGGTCGTTGTGAAAGCTTCGCCCGTGTCAAGCACGCCATTGCCGTTCGTATCGATGAAGACGATGGCGCCCGCCAGAGGGCCGTCGACGACACGCCTGGAATTGATCGTCAGTATGGTAATGGTCCCGGTACTGCCCGTGAGGGAGGCCGATGTATCGGCCGCGACGCCATCGACCAGATTGGTCAGGAAGGTCGTCGTGTCACTATCCAGCCGTGCGACAGACTCGGCGGATTCCGAAAAACTCAAAAGCAGTTGGCCGCTGGTCAAATCGGAATCGACCCAGCTGGCCTTTCCGTCCGGATCCGAGGCTCGGCCCAGACCATTGACATAAAGGCTTTCCACAAAGGCCGAGCGATCCGTCACCGAATTCGAGGTAAACCTGTCGGTAAACTCCTGGGACGCGGAGAAGGAATCAGCAATCGATTCGAGCGAAGCGCCGCCGCGAAGCGCGGTTACCCAGTTCGTCAATCCAGCGTCATCGGCTTGGCGGCCAAACGCTACCTCATAGAGGCGGACGATGGGATCGACAAAGCTGGTCGCTTCGGTGGAAGCCACAAGCGTGTCGCGTATTGAATTGAGGGATGTGCCCGAGTTGAACTGCGCTTCGAAAAATCTAAGGCCCGTTGCATCCGCGCTGCGGCGGAGAGCCGATTGGTATATGGCCTCGATGGCCTCGGCCGCCGTTTGCCCACTACCCAGTGTCACCAATAGCTCGATATTTTCCGTATCCATTTTACCCTCTAAAGTCAACTAGGCTCAGGACCTATTAATTCACTTGCATGAATTGAGAAGGATTGATTCAATGGCATAGCCAAGGAGGCGTTGTCATGAGTGATCTGTTTTGGTTGT
>Ga0209554_1002012_pt1 | contig 14669 bp, 11 predicted proteins | sample MarorgKNORR_S2LV_5_FD_188221 | JGI IMG/M metagenome (GOLD analysis project Ga0209554, IMG submission 188221) | Marine microbial communities from the Southern Atlantic Ocean, analyzing organic carbon cycling - Bottom_A/KNORR_S2/LV (SPAdes) (version 2) | ecosystem: Environmental > Aquatic > Marine...
AATATCTTAATCGTGAACCAGATAATTCAGGCTTAGAACATTATGTAAATTTAATGAAAACTAATCAAATTGACAAAGAATCCTTGATTCTTACATTCAAAGATTCTCCAGAATACAAACTTTCTCATCCAATTGAACTAGAACATGATACTGCAGTAGATATTAAAATGAAAAAAGAGTGGAATGAACGTGCAAAAATGAACCTATTGTTTGTAATTGCTACAGATCATTCAGATTCAGAAGATGATTTTTGGGAATCTGGCAAAACCGAATGTGATTTAATATTAGGTAAAAATTCTCAAAGATTTGAAAAAATAAAAGAAAATAAACTACCTTCAAAAATGAATGTTTTAGAAATTGGTTGCGGTATTGGTCGTATATTAATTCCAATGAAAAAAATTTTTGGTAATGTAATTGGAATTGATGTTTCATCAGAAATGGTTCAACTAGGACAAAAATATGTTGAATCCATTCCAAATTGTAGTATTATTGAAAATAATGGAATTGATCTTTCAGAATTTTCAGATAATTATTTTGATTTTTGTTATTCTTTTATCGTGTTTCAACATATTCCTGAAAAAAAAATTGTAGAAAAATACATTTCAGAGGTTTCTAGAGTTCTAAAATCTAATTGTTTATTTAGATTTCAGGTGCGAGGTACAATTAGTACTAAACCTAATCAAATTACTACATGGGATGGGGTTCAGTTCACTTCTGATGAAATTCATAAAATTGCCTTAGAAAACAATTTTAAAATTATTGAAGAAGGAAGTGATAAAGAGGAGTATTATTGGCTTACATTCCAGTTAAAATAATATTGAAGTTTTTAATTTAATATTCTTTATAGGATACAATTTTAAACAATATCTAACTATTCTTTCTCATGGCACAAATGGAGATTACTACTGTTATAGGATGCCGTGTTCAATGCTTATTTTGTCCTCAAACACTTTTGATGGATAAATACGAAGAACAAAACAATACACAAGAAATTACGTGGGGCACTCCAGAAATAATGAGTTTTGAAACTTTCAAAACATGTATAGATAAAATTCCTACATCTACTGATATTCATTTCTCTGGTTTTGCAGAACCTTGGCTAAACCCAGATTGTTCGAAGATGTTGGTCTATTCACATAAAAAAGGACATGCAATTTCTGTTTATTCAACTTTGGTTGGTATGACAATAGATGATGTTGAGCAATGGAAAGACATACCATTTAAAAAATTTGAGATCCATTTACCTGACGCTCAAAAATATGCAAAAATTGCACTCAATAAACAATATGTTGAATTGTTAGAGAAACTTATTTCCAGTAATATTCAAAATTTGGCTTGCATGACAATGGGAGATATTCCTGATGAAATACGAGATATCATCAAAGTAAATTTTCCTCCAAATAGGATGATAGATAGAGCTGGAAATTCAGAATTCGGGGAAAAAACTCCTAAAAAATTCGGCCCATTATATTGTAGACGTGCTCATAACAAAACTGTTAATACTTTAGATTCAAATGTTCTTCTACCTAATGGTGATGTGTCTTTTTGTTGTATGGATTATGGACTAGATAATATTTTAGGTAATTTAACTAAAATGAATTATGATTCTCTTTTTAACAATAGTACATCTAATGAAATTTTACAAAAAATGAACAGCAACGATGGTGAGATAATGTGTAGAAATTGCAATGAATCTGTTTTTGCAAATCCACAAAAAAGTATTCTGGGTAACAAGTTTGATGAAACTTACCAAGAACAATCTACTAAAGCCAAATTTTTATTAAATAATCTGTATAATGAATTATTATTTAGAGATACAGATGAAGAAGGCTTGAATTATTTTATACCTCTTTTGGTTTCCAATAAAATTTCTCTGGAAGAAGTCAGAATAACTATTACAAAATCAAATGAATATAAGCATATTTTGAACCGCCAAAAGCTTTCTTAAAATCAAAGCAAAACATTCAAGTTCATCGTAATTTGTTTATTTTTATGCCTGTGTTGGATTTTGTAAAAAAAGGACCTATTCTGTTTATTGGATGTCATCCTGATGATGTAGAGCTTGGATGTGCCGGTCTGATCAATAAATTACAAAATTCAGTGCCTATCTATGTTCTTACTCTATCAAAAAATCAAGATCAAAAAAATCCAAATTTGATGAAAGAGCATTTTGAAAGTTTAAAATCATTAGGAGTAAGAAAATCAAATATTATAATAGGTAATTTTACTACAAGAGAATTTTCATATTCACGACAAGAAATTCTTGATTTTTTAATTAAAATACGAAATAAAATTAAACCTAGTTGCGTGTTTACTCATTCGTTTGACTTACATCAAGATCATAAAGTGTGTCATTATGAAACTTTGAGTGCATTTAAAACACAAACTATTATTGAGTATTTTATATCCAGAAGTATGTACCTGCCTAAACCTACTATGTTTGTAAGTTTAACCAAAAAGGATCTTGATGTTAAAATTAATGCTTTATCAAAGTATAAAACATACAAAAGTAAAAATTACTTTTCTAAAGATGTAATCACTAGTTTATCTAAATCTCAAGGGATTTCATTTGAAATTTCTCTATGTGAAGCATTTAATCCAATTTCAATCAAAATATGAAATCAAGTTTAACTATTCTCAGAGGTTCTGTTGGAAGTCCATCTTCATTATCTTTAATTAAGGAATTACAAAATTTTGGCCATAAAATTATAGGAACAGATGCAAATCCTTTGTCTTCTGGATTGTATTTATGTGAAAAGGGATATGTAGTTCCAAAAGGAAATGATCCAAAATATCTTCAAAAAATTTTACAAATTTGTGATACTGAAAAACCAGACCTAATTTTACCAAGTTCTGAAGATGAGATTCTTACTCTTTCACAAAATAAAAGATTGTTTGACCAAAGAAATATTGTCCTTTTATGTCCTAATTATGACACTGTTCTTACATGTAATGATAAAATAAAAACAAACATATTTTTTGTTGAAAACAATATCCCAACCCCAAGAATTTATGAAAGCAAAAACATTGAGTTTCCTAGCATAATTAAGCCTAGATTTGGTAAAGGTAGTGAAAATGTGTATAGATTAGATAATTCTGACGATCTTGAATTTTATCAGAAAAAAATTAAGGAACCCATAATTCAAGAATTTATTTCAGGAGAAGAATACTCTGTAGATATTTTGTCTGATTTTGAAAGTAATGCAATTTCAATAGTGCCTAGAATTAGGATACAAACTGAATCTGGTATTTCTATAAAGAGCAAAACAGTAAATGAGCAAACTATCATAAAATATTGTAAAGAAATTTCCAAAAAAATTAAATTAATTGGACCAAGTTGTATTCAATTAATTAAATCTAATAATCTTATAAAATTTATTGAAATTAATCCTCGTTTTGGTGGCGGTTCTATTCTTTCAATTAAATCTGATAAGACAATAATTCCTAATCTGATTAGATTAACAAAAAATGAACCTCTTTTACCCAATATTGGTTTTGACGAAGAAATGGTTTTGCTAAGATATTATGATGATGTTTTAATTGATCAAGATAAATTATTGGACAAACTATGAAAGCAATTTTCTTTGATCTTGATAATACTCTATATGATGTACAAAAATATCATACACGTGCTTTTGAAAAAATATCTACGTATCTTTCACAAAAACATGGTATTTCAAATTCTGATATTATGCAACAATTAGTGGATATTTGGAATGAAAAAACAAGTATGTATTCTCATCTCTTTGACGATTTTCTTGAAAGGTTAAATATAAAAAATGAAGATGTTAAAAATTTGATTGATATTTTTAATTCCCAAGAAATTAAAAATAGTGATTTTTATTCTGATGCTTTTGATGTTGTTACAAAATTAAAAAATTATTACAAATTGGGAATAATTACAGATGGAACTGTTTCTCGTCAAAATAGGAAAATTTCAACATCAAAATTTCAACAATTATTTGATGTGATAATATTCACAAAAATTTTTGAACCAAAACCATCTATTCTAAGTTTTCAAAAAGCCACTGAACAAATTCAAGTTAAACCATCTGATTCTGTATATGTAGGAGATAACCCGTTTTTGGATTTCAAGGGGCCTAAAACTATTGGTATGTATACAATTAGAATTCTTAGGGGTGAATTCATGAATATTTCTGAAAATAAATTCATAGATAAAACCATTAAGAATCTGAATGAATTACACAAAATTTTTCATAAGTAGAGCACAACATGTTTTTGAGTTATGCTATTTGCTTAATTCTGAAATTCTTTTTTTAATTAAATTATCTATAAACATTTTTGGCTCTATGAGTTTATCTATTTTTAAGAAATTATGAATTTTTGTGATATCAAAATTAATCCTGTTTTTATCTTCAACATCAAAAAATTGAGGCAAGTTTTTGTCTACAATCGAAACTATAGGAATAATTTTACCATTACTGTGTTTTTCTATAGATCTTTTAATCATTTCTGCTACATCTAATATGCTCATTGGATTTGGATGTGCCAAATTAATTATGTGTTCTATACTGCTAGTTTGTGTTTTTTCTTTAGAAAAAATTACTTCAACAAATGATTTGAAGGCTTTACAAACATCGTTGATAGTGATAAATAGCATAGGTCTATGCATACTGTGTTTATATGGTGTGATTTCTTTTCCATTTAATGCTTGATTGATAAACAAATTAACTGCAATTTCATCTTTCATATCCTCTGCTAATACAGTTCCTAATCTAATTGCACCAAAATATTTTTTTGGAAACATCTCATCAAAAAATCTGATTATACATTCTTGTGAAATTTTTGATAGTGCATATAGTCTTGCTCTGTATTCTACTTTGTCTGGTCTATATCCAAAACTTTCATTAATTGTTCCATGAAGTTCTTGTTCTCCAAATACGTGCCAAGAACTAGTTAAAATCAAACCTCTAATGTTTGAATGATTTGCAACTACTTCACAAACATTTTGTGTTCCAAGTATGTTTATTTCATAGGATAATCGTTTATTCTCATCTGTTTTTAGTACATCAGTTGCTACAGTATGAATAACAATTGATGGATTCTCCAATTTTTTAGATATATCTTTTTTATCTCTAATGTCACAAATTTTGTGTGGAATGTTGTATCTTTTCATATTTTCTGATTGTGGATTTATATCAAAAGTTCTAATTGAATAAAATTTTGATAGATATTTTGCTAAATGAGTGCCTACAAACCCACATCCTACAACTGCAATATCATAATTTAACATAGTTAATAAAAAAATTATTATTTTATATATCCATGGCTTTGTGCAACCTATACATTTCATAAAACTGCCTACAGATCATTTCCTTTTCAAAAATCTTTTTCTCATGTATTAATACGTCTGAACTCATCTGAATTTTTAAAAATCTCTACCAATTTGACTTCATCGATTTTTCTATTTTCTAATAATTCTACATAGTGATTGAATCCTTCAATATCTGCCTCACGTCTTAAAAATTCTAAATAACATTCTTTGACAAATTTTTTAGCATTAATGATTCTACCACTTTTTTCTTTATCTAACAGAAGTTTTTTTACTATGGATGTCTTTGCTTTAACTATATAATACAAAGTTGTTGCTTCAGAATTTTGTAAAACATATAATATTTTTTCTCTTGAGACTTTTTTTGGAATCAAATTTTGTTCATATGCCGCAAAAACATTTAATTTTATTCTTTCTAATTTTTCAATAATATATCCTGTAGACTCAAATAATTTTTTTATGTGTTCTAGATCAAATTTTAAAAAATTTAATCTCTGATCATTGTTATTATTTTCTTGATTCACAGTGATGTATCCGTGTGAAGAATTATGAAAATAACAAATTATACAACCATCTTCTATTATATTTTCTCTTAAATTTTTTAAAAATAATTTTTGTCTATAAATTTTCTCTAGTGTATCTCCTAATTCTATGATATCAAATTTTTCTTCTTTTAATGATTTTATTATGTTTTCAGGAGTTAAATCAGACTCAATAATTTTATCTGCATAGGATCTAGTTTCTTTATTTTCAGGTTTGACTACAGTTGTAATCTTACATTTTTGTTTCAAAATTTTTGCTACATATTGTGTAGCAATCCCCATCGCAATAACATGTTTATCCTTGTTTACCCAACTTATCTGAAAATCATTCACTCTTGCATTAGCTATTGTCTGTTCAGAAATATTTCCTATACTTGCTATCCTTTCTAACATAAATTGTTCATAAAAATCAGATTCATAATAGAGAAATTTTGATGACTTTTCAACAAAATTATGATCATCCTTAATTTTGTCATAATGTGCATGCCATCCAATTGCTCTGTTTTTTGGATGGTATCTTTTTCTTCTTTCTAAAAAAATTTTTCTCTTTCCATGTTCTTGTGAACGAATTGGATAATGCTTACAAAGAAATTTCAAAGGAAATATCTTTCTTTTATCAAACTCTACATTATGTCCTCCCCAATATGCTAAATTGATGTCTTGACCAAAATTTTTCCACGCTTTAACTTGAATAAAATATGATAAATCTTCGCCAAGAGAAAAATGTTTAAAGTAATCTTCAAAATCTCTTCCTGATTTGAAATTATTATCTTTCGGATGAAACGTAATTACGGAAAAATCAATTGCATTGTAACCCTTTGTGTCTACTAGATAAATTCCATCTCTAAAACTGATATTTTTCCAAGGTGATACTCGAATTTCATCAACATCTGTATGAATATACCATCCTAAGCCAAATTCATGTGAAATTTCTTCTTTTCTTTGTAAAATAGCTCTCAGATCATAATATTCCGGTGCTTTATCTTTAGGAAATTTTTCAACCCCTAAAAATCCTTTATGTTTCACATTTGATAGTAACTGAAATGTGTTGTCTGTAGACCAATTATCTATTACATACACTTTGATCCCTTGTTCAAGTAAGTTGGTTATTGATGGAATTATGATGTCTTCTTCATTAAAACTATGGATTATACTAGTAACTGAAAAATCTTCTGGGACTTGAATCTTATCTGATATTTTTTTTACATTATTACTTTGTAATAGCGCAATTATGATATTTTTTTCTTTGTCTTTGTGATTGTTTATAGTTAAACCAATATTTGACAGATTAAAATTTTCTGAAACAAGTTGATTGAACTCTGAAAAATTCCATTCTCTTACATGTTGTGAATTTAACGGCCGACCATCATCATTTGTATTTTTATGATCTCTATTAATTGCTGTTAATATTGCATAAGGTGAATAATTCAAAAATCTCCTTAGCAATTCAATCAAATGTGTAGGGTTATCTAGATGTTCAACTATATCTGCGCAAACAATAATGGATTCTTTTAAAATTTCTTCAGAAATGGAAATTGTAATTTTGTTGGTAAAGTCTACATCAATCCATTTTGCAAATTTATACTGTTTCATACAATATTGTAAATTTTCACCACAACCTATTCCAATAATTTGAAATTCTGGATATAGTTCAGTTGTCTGATAATGATAAACACATCCAATATCTATTATGTATTTTATATTACATCTTTGAGCCAAATGTTTTACAAATGAATACACATCTGGTTGTTCATATTCAACAGTATTTTCTGTAAAATCATCCTGTCTTGCTTTATCTTTCGTATTAATTTTATAATTATTTTTTATAAAAAAATTTCCAATTTTTTTCTCCATAATTCTTAAAATTAAATATACTATGCTAAATGTATACTTATTTGATTTTGAATCTGAATTAGAGATGTGTTTAAATTATAATCTGTAAATATATCAGTATGAATTTTCCAAAAATTGTTGCAATGTATAGAGTAAAAAATGAAGAAAGATGGATTGAAAAATCAATCCAATCTATTTTAGATATATGTTCCACCATTGTAGTTTTAGATGATGGCTCATCTGATTCAACTTTAGAGATTTGTAAAAGTTTTGATAATGTTATTATTCAATCTCAATCAAATTTACCTTTCGATGAGGCTAGAGATCGTAATATTATTTTAAAAATGGCCATGAAAGAAAAACCAGATTATGTTTTTGAAATAGATGGAGATGAAATATTGGCTTCTAATTCATATGATATTTTTTTTGATGAATTGACTGTTCTTTATCCAAACATTGATGTTTTTGAACTCCAATTTTTGTATATGTGGGATAAACCAAATCAAATAAGATATGATGGAATCTTTAGTAGAACATGGCAAAAAAGATTAGTGAATTTAAAAAACCAAACTGAATTGATGTTTGAAAATACTCCGTATCCTGGGAATATGCATTCTGGTTTTTCATCTACAAATACAGTTGGTTATGACAGATCTGTTCCAAGTAAAGTAAAGATCTTACACTATGGAAACTATGACCAAAAAATTCGTGAAGAAAAATTTGAATTTTACAACAAAATTGATCCTAACAACAAATTAACTGATGAATATAGACACATTGTTTCTGATGATAGTAAATTCTCGGGGGAAGAAGGATTAATTTATAAATTTTTACCAGATGGTGTTTTTTATCCTAACTTATGATTTCTTTCTCTTTCTTTTGGAATAAAAATACTAATACTTACACAGGAGATTTTTAATTAAAATGAATGAAAAGTATTCTCTTACAGATTTTTATGAAAATTTGATTATTGGAGATCAAAAAATCACCTTAGTGATAGGTTCTTTGGATGATGCGATTTTAGAAAAAATGAAATATCACAATTATGACATAACTCAATTACATCCATCAACAAAGACTTCATTTGATAAGAATAATTTGTTAAATGAATTTGAACAATTAATTTCTGAATACAAAGAAAAAAAATTTGATATTGTATTTCTTGGAAACAATCTCATCACTATAATGGATCCTCAAAAATTTTTAGAAAAATTACATAGTATTTTAAATTCTAATGCTAATGTAATATGTATAGTTCCAAATTTTTCTCATGGTTTAACTCGTCTTGATCTTTTAAATGGTAATATAAAACATGAATCAGATTCTATAATTGCACATCAAAATACATTCACTCTTGAGTCTGCTGTAAGACTTTTCAAACAAACTAATTATGATATTAAACAATTATACAGAAAAAAAGGAGAAATTATTCCAAAAAATTCACATTTAGGAAATTATGAATTTCCAAAAGAACTATTGGATTCCATTCTATCTGATTTTGAATCATCTGTTTTGGAATACTTTATTCAATTTTCTCCTTCGAAGAACCAAAATTCCAAAATCAATGATTATGTATATGATTTTTCAAGGAATCAAGTTACAGAAAAATTAAAAGAAAAAATAGAAAATTATACAAACAAAATAGATGAATTAGATTATCTTACTAATTTTTTAAAAAATTCAATCAAAACTAAAGATGAGGTTATTAAAGGTCTACAAAATTCAGTAAAAGAGCAGGAAGAAATGATTGATACTTCTTCACAAGAGAAACAAAAAGTGATTGATGGTCTACAAAGCTCTGTAAAAGAACTAGAGGAAATGATTGAAACCTCTTCAAAAGAGAAACAAAAAGTGATTGATGGTCTACAAGACTCTTCACAAGAGAAACAAGAAATGATTGATGGTCTACAAGACTCTGTAAAAGAGCAACAAGAAATGATTGAAACCTCTTCACAAGAGAAACAAAAAGTGATTGATGGTCTACAAGACTCTTCACAAGAGAAACAAGAAATGATTGAAACCTCTTCAAAAGAGAAACAAAAAGTGATTGATGGTCTACTAAACTCAGTAACGCATCATCAAGAAGTGAATGGTATGTCTTCAAAAGAGAAACAAAAAGTTACTAATGATCTACAAAAATTGATAAATGAACAACTTCTATATATCGATAGACTTGAAAATCAAATTTCAGTATTGCATCATCTGATCACTTCATTTAAGAAAAATAAATTGTTTAAAATAGGAAAAAGATTCGGTATATTTCATATCTAAACAACTTGCAAAATTCTCTTTAATTTAGGAACTATTATAATTACTCTCATTTTTTATCATTTTATGCGTGTTGCAATGGCAATAAACTGGAATTTGGATGCATCTAGTCTAACAAATATTGCTAGAAATAATTTTAGAGAACTTGGAAAATTAATGAATCAAACAAAATCCTTTACTATTTCTGCTATTGGAATTCAATCTGTTAGTGTAGGTGATTTTAATCAACATTTTGATCTTTTACACATTCCTAATATGGGTGGATACAAATTTGCTCTAAATGCAGTTATACACTGTGATAATATTATTTTAGGATGTTCTGGAATTGATGAAATAATCTATGGGGAAGATATTTTGGTTTGGAAAGGTTCATGGAAAGCAGTAAAAAAAGAAATTTCTAATCAACTTGGACTTTGGAAAAAATACCTAGATAAAATAAAACAAATTCATGTGCCTGCAAATTCTGAATTAGAAGAATTTCATAAATATTTAGATATGCCATATGAAAAAATATCAGTAATTCATCATGGTGTAAATCATAGTTTTTTTAAACCAAGCACAGACAAAGAATCTACTAGAAAAAAAATTGCATCTAAACTAAATATTCCTAATTCACCTTATTTTCTACATATAGGTGAAAATAATTATGTTAGAAAAAATCTAAAACGTCTTGGTCAAGCATTTTCACAAGCAAAAAAATCTGGGTTGAAACATAATTTGATTATCGCAGGAAAACATTATCCTGAAATAGAAAATGAACTCTCTAAGATAGATGGTATTTTCTTTTTAGATTGGATTTCTGATGATGATTTATTGCAATTAATTCAAGGCTCAGATGCATTCATTCTACCTTCTATTCATGAGGGATTCGGCATGCCGCTTGTAGAATCCATGGCATGTGGCATTCCTTGTGTGTCATGTAATCAGCATGCACCTCCAGAAATAATCTTGGATAGTGGTTTACTAGTTGATCCATATAATATTGATGAAATATCAAATTCTATGCTACAACTATATAATGATAAAAAATTGTTAAATGATTTATCTACCAAGAGCCTATCTCGTTCTCAAGATTTTTCATGGCAAAAAAATGCAGAAGAAATTTTAAAACTATATCAAATTGATCCTTCTAAACCAATGGAAAATTTTGAAAAACAATATGATCTAGCTGCTTATAGAACATTGGTTAGTGTTTGTGATATGTTCCCAGATCCAAAACAAAATTTAATTGATTCCATTTTACGTTTTGATTATTTAGATTTACTAGATTGGGCTGTACATCATGGACTAAAAAATGCTAAAACTAGAGATTTTCTTCTCCCATTTGAAAATTGGTATCATAATAAATTTGAAGAACTCTCAAAACAGTGATTGATATGTCATTTATAGCTTCAACCAGATTAAAAAAACTTAAAAAATTATTCATAATTTCCAGAGCAATTATTTCTCATTGGGGATGGAGATATTTTTTTTATATTGTAAAATTAGAATATAAGAAACAAAAACTAGCTGCGTTTAAACCTGATCAAAAACCTATTCCATTATTTCATAGAAGATCATTTCAAGTAGATTATGAAAAATATCTTGATTTTATTGAAGATAAATTTTCTAAAGATTCATTTGACCACAAATCTTGTCAAACAAAAATCACTTTTTTCCTTTTTTATGAGACATCTAAATTAAATGACCTTCAAAAAACTCTAAAATCTTTTTTGGATCAATCTTACATGCATTGGAATTTAGTTTTACTTCCTAAAGATAAAACTACACTAATTGATATAAAACAAATCCCTCAAAATGAAAAAATTTCTTTACTTTCTAATTGTGATAACAACACAATTCTTAATCAAATCCATGAATTAAAATCTGATTTTATAGGATTTCTTGATTCTTATGTTGTCTTGCCTTCCTATTCTCTAACAGAATATGTAAAATTTCTAAATGATTCAAGTGATTCTGATATTTTTTATTCTGATCATGATCGAATTGATAAAAATGATAGACGATATGATCCATTTTTTAAACCTGATTGGAGCTCAGTGACATTTTATTCATTTGATTATGTTTCGCCACTGTATATGATAAAAAAATCTCTTGTTGAAAAAACTCTAAAAACTGAAACTTTGGATGAACCTTTCCTATTTGATTTATTATTACATTGTTTTGGCATAACTAACAAAATTAATCATATTCCTTTTCCTTTATGTTCTATTCTTGATACTAATTCTTCATCTGCTAATGAATCTAAAAAGTATATTTTGACAAAACATTTTTCACAAAATAAAATTGCTGCTAAAATTGAAAGTGGTCTATTACCTGATACATTTCGTGTACATTATAATTTAAAATCCCAACCTAAAGTGTCTATACTTATACCAACTAAAAATAATAAACCAATTTTAAAACGATGTATAGATAGTATTGAAAAAAATACTAATTATAAAAATTTTGAAATAATTATAATTGATAATCCTGGAAATGAAATTTACTATGACTCTACATTACATGAATATTATGATAAAATTCCTCACAAAGTTATAACCTATAATGGGAATTTTAATTTCTCTAAAATGAATAATCTTGCAGTAAAAGAGTCTACTGGGGATTTGTTATTATTTCTAAATGATGATACTAAAATTTTAGATAAATATTGGTTAGATGAAATGACAAGTATTCTATTACAGAATGATGTTGGCGCAGTTGGACCTAAATTAGTTTTTGGTGATGACACCATACAACATGCTGGAGCAGTTTTTCTTAAAACTGGTTCAGGGTTTCATCCGTTTGTGAGGTTGGATGATGATGCAGAAGGATATCAGAATTTTGCTAACATTATGAAAGAATGCTCTGCTGTAACTGGAGCTTGCTTACTAACAAAAAAAGAAATTTTTTATCAAATTGATCAGTTTGATGAAGATTTTGATGTTTATTATGGTGATGCTGATTTATGTCTGAAAATTAGGCGTGCTGGCTATAAGATCGTATATACTCCATTTACAAAATTATTACATGAAGGCTCATTTACCCTTCGAGGTTCTGGTGCTGATTATTATGCTGTAGAGGCACATCAAAGATTTTTAGAAAAATGGCCTGAACTCAAAAATGGAGATCCATTTTATCATACTGCTCTAGGTTGGGATTATTCTATATCTGATGTACGATGATTTTGTTTTTCTCGAATGCCTCATATACCCAAAAATACCATCTCGTATGAGATGACAACTATCCGCGAAGAAATGTGGAAATTTAGAGGGATATTGTTTAACTTTGCAATTACTGACCTAAAAATTCGTTATAAGAATTCTGTACTGGGTGTTCTTTGGAGTGTTGTTGAACCATTACTTATGTTAAGTGTGCTATTCTTTGTCTTTTCTACAATGTTCAAGTTTGAAATTGAACATTTTCCAATATACTTGCTTTCAGGAATAATAACTTATAATTTTTTTAAAAATGGAACTAACATAGCATTGGCAAGTCTTACTAATCGTAGTTCTCTTATCACTCAAATTTATTTTCCAAGATCTATTCCTGCAATTAGCTCTTGTATGACTGCCTCTATAATGCTAATAGTTGAATTAGCGATATTAGGAATTTTTATGATAGCTCTACAATTCACTATACCTTGGACAATTATTTTTTTGATACCAATCTACGCTTTAGCTTTTGTATTTGTTCTAGGGATTTCCTTAGGATTGTCTGTACTTAATGTTAAATTCAAAGACATTGAATTTATTTGGGGAATAATAGTACATGCAGGATTCTTTTTGACTCCGATTTTTTATCAGTTTGATATGTTGCCTGAAAATGTACGGAATATCTTGCAACTTAGTCCTATGGTTCAGATAGTTACAATGGTACATCATGTGGCTTTGTATGGTACTTTTCCTTCTTTGAATTCTATACTTTATACATCTTTTTCAATTTTTTTAATTCTAGGAATAGGATACTTGATTTTTAGAAAATATCAAGCAAGAATAGTAGAGGAAATGTAAATGTCTGAATATTCTGTTAGAGTAAAAAATACCTCAAAAAAATTTCGATTATATCATGAAAAACGTACTACAGTTTATGAATCTATAGTTGGCAGTTTTAATCGTAAACCTTACTATGAAACGTTACAGGTACTTGACAATATTTCATTTGAAGTAAAAAAAGGCGAATCATTTGGTATTGTTGGACGTAATGGGAGTGGTAAAACCACATTATTGAGAATCCTTTCTCATATTTATCAAGCAGATAGCGGTTCTGTAGAAACTGATGGAATTGTGGTGCCTGTTCTAGCATTAGGACTAGGATTTCATCCTGAATTAACTGCTACTACAAATATTTACCAAAGTAGTATTTTGTTAGGAATTAGTAAAAAACAAATTACAGAAAATATAGATAAGATCATAAAATTTGCAGAACTAGAAAAGTTTGCTGATGTAAAATTAAAAAATTTTTCATCTGGAATGCAAATGAGACTTGCTTTTGCAACAGCAGTACAAGTTGATCCTTCTATCTTATTACTTGATGAAGTAATTGCTGTAGGTGATCTTAATTTTCAAAAAAAATGTGAAGCTGTTATGATGGACTTTAAAAAACGTGGAAAATCTATTGTTTTAGTTAGTCATTCTCCAAGTTCCATAGAACAGTTATGTGATAGAGCCATGTTTCTTAAAGATGGACATATAGATGCTATTGGTGAACCCACTGCAGTGTTGGATTCTTATGTAAATTATATGGACAGTTTA
>Ga0209554_1002015_pt1 | contig 14630 bp, 15 predicted proteins | sample MarorgKNORR_S2LV_5_FD_188221 | JGI IMG/M metagenome (GOLD analysis project Ga0209554, IMG submission 188221) | Marine microbial communities from the Southern Atlantic Ocean, analyzing organic carbon cycling - Bottom_A/KNORR_S2/LV (SPAdes) (version 2) | ecosystem: Environmental > Aquatic > Marine...
GTCGTACATGATGGAGGTAGACGGCGTCGAGTCACCGCCATGGTAGCTCAACATACCGTCCACGTCTCCCGGCTTGAGCCCCGCGTCGTTCATGGCGTTGCGGATGGCCTCGGCGCCCATGGCCCGGGTGGTGCGGCCTGAGCCGCGGCTAAATTCGGTTTCGCCGACCCCGGCGATGCAGTACTTGCCTCTCAAGCTAGTGTTCACGTGGCCACCTTATTTAAGAGATTGGTTAGAAGCGGTAATTTGATTCCTATTTCGTGTGGCCTTCACCATGCCACCGCTGCCATCGGCGGCACCCGTCTGCCTGCGGGAGAGGGGCCGGGGGTGAGTGGACCTACAGCAGATTCCACCGGGGATTCTTGGCAGCTTCTTCTTTCATATAGTCGACGATCCAGTCCCGCACATTTTCCTCTACGTAGATAGTCGGGCGGATCAAATCGGATTCGTCGGAGATCAATCCTTCCTTGATCGCGGTGGCAACTAAAGGCGAGCCGGGCAGGACCGGGCTTCCGATGCGGAGGTTGGCCATGGCCGGCTTGATGGAATGCAAAAAGGCCAGCTTATCGGCCACCGTTTGCTCGGTTTCCCCCACCTCGCCGAAGCTCTGGGCGATAGTGTAATGGAGGCCTCCCTCTTCGCACATAGCGCAAACCTGGCGTAGCGGCTCCAGACGTTCACCCAGAGTCTCACCGTCGTGCAGGTCACCTCTGATGCCTCCCATGATTACCAGGGCGCACCCGGACTTCTTCATCAGCCCTACGATCTCCGCGTCGCAGCTAAATGGGGCCAGACAGGTATTCCAGTTCAGTTTAAGGTCTGCCTCCAGAAACGCGTGGCACAGGGCCTTGGCGTGGTCCAGCGGAATGTTGAACCCATTGTCTATGAAGAACACTTTCCGCAAGCCGAACTTCTCTTCCATCTCCTTAACTTCGCTGACTACTTCATCGATGGGCCGGATGACCCGCCAATCGGGCTCTTTCACTTGACCGTTGGAATCCGGCGTTGGGTAGGCGAAGTCGCCCAGCTTGGTCAAGACGCCGATGCCGAAACCCGCCTTGGTGTACTTTTCCATGTCCAGGTCTTCCAGCCTTGGCGGCTTGTTGAAACCTGATTTGGCGCGGACCCCGTTGAATACCACCTCTCCGTTTTCCCGGTACACCAACCCGGACAGATGCCCGTAAGAGCTGTTGGAATCCAGCAGATCGGCCAGCTCGGCAAAAGTCTCCCCTCCATCCCCGGCGATCCCCAAGTCCGGACCCATGTAGGCGAAACACTCTTTAGGTAGGAAGTTAAACGCCGGCCCGCCGACGACGATCTTGGCCGGGGAAAGGCTGCGAACCTTGTCGATAACTTCTTTAGAGGTAGGCAGCGCCCATTGGGGGTCGATATAGCTGTGATTGCCCAGATTACGGATGGATATGCCTACCATCTCCGGCTGGAACTCCTTGACCGTGTTCTCCACGTCGGCGATGTAGTCGTCGGAGAACATCAAGTCTAAAACCTTAAGGCTGTGCCGGTCCTGGTCCAAATGCCCGGCCACGTAAGCCAAACCGATGGGCAACGGCCGAGCGTCCATGCGGCTCATCAGCCGGTGGTGGCGGTTGGTCGCAATCAATAAGACTCTCATTCATCTCTCCGGCAGGGTAATGGAGTTGAGTAAATCGATAATATTGCCCCTGGATTATCGACCGTATTATCGTCTAACGAGGTTTGTTTGACAATCTGCGGGTCATTCCGGCGCAGGCCGGAATCCAGGAAACCTTTCGGAACAGGGGCTAAGCCCAGGGAGAAGCGCCGTCTCTGGGTTCCGGCTTTCGCCGGAAAGACTAGGGTAGACAAATGGTGCGTCTCGATTTATCGGTGGCAGACGGCATTCCCGCATAGCCTGAAATCTCCCAGAATATTCGAAATCAGCAGCCTCCATTAAAGACGCGATTGCGTTGTTTGATTAACTTAGTCGTACAACCGCTTGGGTCCGGGATAAAACCCGCCACTTTCCCACGTCGCACTTGGGTATGCATACGGGCTGATAGCCACTTGTTGACAGTGGGAAGAGGCGGGGCTACACTCCGAACGACCGCCTCGGTCACCCGGTTTTTAGACTTGATTCCACCAAAAAAGCCGGGCTAAAAAAGCCGGGCTAACCTTATCCATTAACATCTGCAAGGAGGCCTCCAATATGAGCCTGCCCCGTCCGTTAGAGGGAATCCGGGTGGTGGACTTCACCTGGGTTAGGGCTGGACCTTGGGCCGCCCGTTGGCTCGGCACATTTGGGGCCGAAGTTATCAAAGTAGAGTGGCCAGACAATCTGGACATCCTGCGCATGAACCGGTTCACCATCCCCACCGGTGTCGAACCCGGACCCAACTCCACCGGCCAGTTCGCCGACACCAACGCCAACAAACGTGGCATCACCCTCAACGTTCGAACTCCCAAGGGGCTTGAGGTCATCAAACAGCTCATCGCGGTTTCCGACGTCGTGATCGAAAACTTCAGCTCCCGGATCATGCAGCGGTTCGGCCTAGGCTACGCCGAGCTGAAAAAGATCAAGCCCGACATCGTTTACGTCTCCATGGCCGGCTTCGGCCAGACCGGACGGCATCACTATTACGGCACTATGGGTCCGGCCGCCCAGGCTTTATCCGGACTGACATTTCTGTCCGGCTTACCCGGCGCCCCTCCGGCAGGTTGGGGCTGGTCTTACTTAGACGATACCGGCGGAATGTATGGAGCAATGTGCGCCTTGACCGCTTTGCGGCATCGCAATGCCACGGGGAAGGGCCAGCACGTAGACCTGTCCCAGATGATCACCGGCATCACTTTGACCGGCTCCGCTTTCTTGGATAAGACCGTCAACGGCCGCGAAGCCCGCCGCGAAGGGTATCCCCCCGGCAACCGGACCACCTGGCCCGGCGCGCCTGTCACCAACAACTACCGGGGCCCCACGGTGGCCCCGCACAACAGCTACCGAACCAAGGGCGGCGGCTACAACGACTGGTGCGTCATCGCCTGCTTCTCCAACCAGGAGTGGGAAAATCTCGTCAAAGTGATGGGGTCGCCATCGTGGGCTGACGACTCCAGGTTCGATGCGTTGAACGGACGCCTCGAACATCAAGAGGAAATTGACCAGGGTATCGAATCCTGGACTAAGACCTTGGAGAAATACGATTTGGCGGACAAGTGCCAGGAAGCCGGCGTGCGGGCTATGCCGGTGCAGAGCTCCGAAGACCGTGTGGAGCACGATCCACAACTAAGAGACCGGGGCATGTACACGGAGATGGACCACCCCATGTTAGGACGGTGGAAATTCCAGAACGCCCCGTTCAAGTTATCCGGTTCGCCGCCGGAGATGCATCGGCCTCCTCCCTTGATCGGTCAGCACAATCGTGAAGTCATGGAGGAACTACTGGGCCTCAGCCATCGCGAACTTGAAGATGGTTATAAGGACGGCACCTTTTGGCCTGAAGAGATGCCGATGTACCCCTACGTTGAGGAGGCAATGAAGTGACCAACGATGCCTCGTCCAACTCCGACGGACTCGCCGGACCTTTGTCAGGACTCAGAGTCCTAGAACTGGCCGACGAAAAGGGCCAATTTTGCGGCAAGTTGATGGGAGACTTGGGCGCCGACGTTATCAAGATCGAACCTCGAGGAGGGCAGAACACCCGCTCGGTAGGCCCATTTTACAAAGACATCCCCCACCCGGACCGTAGCCTTTCTTTCTGGCATTACAACACTTCCAAACGGGCCATCACCCTGAATCTGGAATCAACGGAAGGGCGGGAGTTGTTCCGCCGCCTAACGGCCACCGCGGACATAGTTCTAGAAACCTTCCCTCCCGGCTACCTTCCCGCGCTGGGTTTGGGATACAAAGACCTGGCCGCAGGGAACCCCGGTTTAGTCGTGTGTTCATTGACGCCATTCGGGCAGACGGGACCGTGGCGCGACTATCTCACCTGCGATCTGGCCCACCTGGCAGCCGGCGGCCAGATGGCCTCGTCGGGCTACGACTCCGACGATGTCGCCGACGCGCCTCCCATCGCCCCCGGCGGCGGCAACGCCTGGCATATCGGCAGCCATTACGCCTACATGGGTATCATGGCCGCTCTTTTTTACCGCGATACCACCGGCGAAGGCCAATACATCGACGCTTCGGTTCACGAAGCCTGCGCCCTCACCACCGAAGGGGCCATCGCCATATATCTCTCAACCGGTGAGGTTGTGCAACGGCACACCGGCCGCCACGCCTCGCCCGATAACTCGGTCAAGATTCAACTGCCCACCCAGGACGGCGGCTGGGTCAACGTCACCCGGTCCGGGTCGGCATTGAACCCGGCCCGTTTGCGCCGGTTGGCCGAATGGATGGACGAGCACGGGCTGGCCCAGGACCTGCTGGACGAAAAATACCAAGACTTAGCCACGGTCCAGGCGGACGCCCGGCACACCACCGACGTGCTGGCCAACTTTTTCGCCAACATGCCCCAAGAGGACCTATGGACCGGTGGTCAGGAGCGGGACTTCCCTTGGGGAGCGATCCGGACGATGGACGAGATCATGGGAGACCCGCATCTCGAAGACCGGGGATTCTTCGTGGAAGTGGAACACCCAGAACTGGGCCAAAGCTTTACCTATCCTGGAGCGGCAGCTATCTACAACGGCTCGCCTTGGGCCATCTCCCGCCGCGCCCCGTTGATCGGCGAGCACAACGAGGAGATCTTTTGCGGGGAACTGGCGCTCAGTAAGGGAGAGCTTATCCTGTTGGCGGAATCCGGAGTGATTTAAAAGGGTGAAAAGATGAGTCAGGACCAGATATCCGCGAATCTAGCCGCCGTCGAGGCCCACTTTGCCAGCGAATCCACGGGAAGGATAGAAGACGCAATCGACCTATACACCGACGACGTCGTTTGGGAAGCCCCCGCCCGAAATCTAGTGATTTCGGGGAAAGAGGCGGTGGCCGCCAACTACCGGGATATTTTTTCCGTGTTGAAAAACGTGGAGTTCCATACCAAGGACCGCTTCGCCACCGAGGACCGGGTCGTCGACGACAGCGTGGTTACATTTGAGGTGGCTAAGGATGGGTTCGTTCCCTTCCCGGTGGGCACAAAGTGTGAGATGCGGCTGACCCATATCTTCGAGATGCGCGACGGCAAGATAAGCAAAGAGATCGGGATAGAAGGCCCTCCCAAAGAGAGATAGCAAGTGGTGCACACGGCGATTCTTCAACTAACCTTCCAGTAGGGTGAAGATTATGTCAATCACCGTCGATGAAATGCTGGACCTACTCAGTTTCGCCGGGACCGAGCGTGCCAACGGAAACGCCAACCATGGCCCCATGGCCGCAGAGGCTCTGTTTACATTAGACCGGGGCGAGTCGGTCCTCCCTTGGGTCGAGAAGTACAAGTCTGGCTTGATTGACGCGCCCGAGGCTACCAACCCAATCTCCCGATCTGACTGGCGGGAGTTTCTTGGGGACCGGAGCCGGTTGGGCGATTGGATAGCCTTCTTCGACCGGGAACTGGCTAAAAAGTCCTGGCAAGACACGCTGCAAGAATGGGTCCCCACGCTGGCGCCGGCCGTCATGGCCGCGGCAACCCATGGCCTCCTGCGCACCAGTCACGCCGTACGCAGCCTGGCGGCCCAAGAAACGCCCCAACGGTTACATGAGTTGGCTCAGGGCTTGGGATATTGGGCGGCCCGATACCAAATCCTGCCCGGAAGTCCTTCGCCCACCAACGGCGGATTCTCACCCAGCTCAGCAATCGCCCAAGTCGACCGGCTGCACGGACCTGATTTCGAAGGCAGCGGCTCCATCCAACAACAAATCATGGGCTTGGACGAACACCCGGAATTCGCTTCGGCCATCGACCTGGTAGACACCGGCGGCGACATTTCCGCCTTTATCTCCAGCATTACCGAAACCTTTGCCGGGTTGTACTTGGCTAACCAGAAAAACCTCATCGCGTTCGTCCACACGGTCACGGCCCCCAGCTCGTTGCGTACACTGGCGCCATATCTGGCGGAAGCTGATGCGCGGTTGGCGGCCTTATACGCCTGGCAAGCCTGCGCCGGTATATACTCCTGGTACTCTGTAGTCCCTCCAATGGACACTACAGGCCTGGAAGCGCCCTCGGTCGACCGTGAGGATCTCATCGACCGGGCGGTTGCAGCCGGTGGCGCCCACTCCATCAAGTTCACTGAAGCCTGCTTGCGGGAATACGCCATCAATCCCAATCCTGTGTACCTAGTCGCAGCCCGCGATGCCCCGGAGCGGGTTGGGCCGATCTAGTAACTTGAGAAATACTCGCTATTTTCCCCAGATCAGATGATATCGGCAGGAGGTAGCTCTTTATGAGCTTGAGAGCTAAAGCGGCAGTAGTCGGTTTCGCCGAGCTGCCACCCAACGCACCTACCCCGGCAGGACGACCAACTCCCTCTTGGCGGAGGCCTGCCGAATGGCCATCGCCGATGCCGGGTTGACCAAGGCGGACATTGACGGGCTGATCACCCGGGGAACCGACGTTACCCCCGTGGAACTGGGCGAATACATGGGTATGCCATTGAGCTTCAGCGAGGGCATCACCCAACACGGCGCCAGCGGCGCCCACTCTTTGGCCCTAGCGGCGTCTTCGATCAATTCCGGATTGGCCACCACGGTAATCTGCACGTTCGGTGGAACGAGAGACCCGGCCATCGGCGGGCTCGCTCCCGGACAGGTTCGGGGGACTCCGCCGGCTACCAAGGGTACCGAGTTCGAGGCCCCCTTCGGTATGGCCCCCGGCGCGAACACGGGTTACGGCCTGATGAAACGGCGGCACATGTACGAGTTCGGCACCACCCAAGAGCAGTTCGCCAAAATGGCGGTGAACCAGCGGTTCAATGCCCTGACCAACCCCAACGCCGTGTTTCACGACCAACCCATCACGGTGGACGACGTGTTGACATCCCGGATGGTCAACGACCCTTTACACCTGTTGGAGTGCGTGATGCCCTGCGCCGGGGCCGCGGCCTGCATCGTTACGTCGGCGGAACGGGCCAAGTCCTTGCCCAATCCTCCGGTCTATATCTTGGGAGCGGCCGCTGGAGTGAGCGGCCACGACACGATCTGGCAGGCGGACCGAATAACCACGTCACCGGTGGTGATATCCGCCCGCAAAGCGTTGGAGATGTCGGGCTACAGCCCCAAGGACATTGAGTTCGCTGAATTCTATGATTGATACACCATCCTTGAGGCCGTGTGCCTCGAAGATGCCGGATTCTGTGAAAAGGGCGAGATCGGACCCTTCTTCGATGAAGTAGATACAACCTATAAGGGCACGTTCCCTATAAATACTGACGGGGGACAGCTATCGGGCGGGCAACCCGTGGGCGGCGCCGGAGGCTTCCGGCACGTGATCGAAGGCATCCGCCAGATCATGGGCCGCGCCGATGACCGCCAAGTCGCCAAGCACGACCTTTCCATGGTCAATGGTTGAGGCGGCACCGGGAGCGTGATGTGCACGCTCATATTGGGGACCGAAGCAACCGCGTAGCGGCACCAGATCCGTTCGTCCTGAGCTTTGCGAAGGGTCCTTCCGCCGAAAGATGGTTCGGCAGGCTCACCACGAACGAAATGACAATGCAATGACGAGGCGATATATATGACCACGGAATACCAGAAACCTTTACCCCGGCCGCTTAGTCCCGAGCTGAGCAAACCCTTTTGGGACGCGGCCAAGCGTCATGAGTTGGTGATGCCCCGTTGCCAGAAATGCGACCACTTCTTTTTCTACCCCAGGGAGGAGTGTCCCAGATGCCTCTCCCCGGACATCCAGTGGGCTAGTGTGAGCGGCTGCGGACGGCTGCATACCTATACCATCGTCCACCAACCGGTGAACCCCGCTTTCCGCGAGGATGCTCCCCACGTGTACTCGGTGATTCAGTTGGACGAGGGTCCCCGCATGATCTCCAACATGGTGGAATGCGATTTAGACGACCTGAGGGTCGATATGCCGGTGGTGGCAGTCTATGATGACGTGACACCGGATTGGACCCTGGTAAAATTCAAACCGGCATGACTTTCGGCAAACTCGGGTAAGGGTTGAGGTAGGGACGGAAATGACGTTAGATGGCAGCCCGTCACGGCGGGTCGGGGAGGTGGTGCAGGCTAACTCAGCATCGTTCACTGCCCAATGCTACACTCTCTACGACGCTCCACCGCTGGGCTGCATCGTGCGCGCCGGCTCTGCGGAGATCTACGGAGTGGTCTGCCGGGTGGCAACCGAGCCATTGGACTCCTCCAGACCGGTGTTGGCGCGCGGGGAATCTGCCGAAACCGAAGAAGAGGTCTTCCGGGACAATCCCCAACTTACCCGTCTGCTGACCTCCCGATTCGAGGCGTTGATCGCCGGTCACCGGGAGGGTGGTGCCGATAGGCATTACCTGCCTGCCTTACCGCCCCCGGTACACTCTTTCGTGTACACCTGCAGCCCCCAAGAGGTGGCCCGCTTTACCTCCCGATTGGACTTGCTGCGCCTGTTACTCAACTCCGGACTCGCTATTGCAGATGAAGTCCTTGGGGCCTGCCTGCGCGGGGCGGCGGTGGCGCACGATGATTCGGAGGCTTTTCTGCTGAGAGCCGGAAAGGCCTTGGCCGCCGAGTTGGCCGGAGATTTGCCCAGACTGAATTCCATCCTCAAGAAGGTGTCCCCATGACCGGTGGCCCGAATCAGAACGGAGATACTCCCAGTCCCGCCGCGGACGCTGATATGGATTCCCAGGGCGCCGCATTGGGATTGGTGGTAGACGGATCGCTGAGTCAGGGGGTAGAAGTGCGCCTGGACCCAGCCACCTCGGTTGAGCAGGTCAAGGTCGGGGCCTTCGTAACGATCAAGGGCGACAACAACAACTTCTTCGGCGTGGTCACCGACGTCAGCCTGGGAACCACCGACCCCAGGTTGAAGCACACCCCTCCCCAGGTGGACAACCCGTTCATCGCCCAGGTAATGTCCGGCACGGTGGCCTACGGGACCATCTCGGTGCTTCCCAACCTGATAATGCCGGCAGTTATGGGCGACTCCCACGAAGGCCCCTCCGCGGCGAAGACCATCCCGCCCCACTTTTCCCGCGCCTATGTGGCGTCCCAGCGGGACGTGGAAGCCGTGTTCGGGCAAGAGGACCAGCGCCACTTCTGGATCGGCAGTCCCCTGGACATGGAGCACAAGCTCTGCATAGACCTGGACGAGATGGTGAAGCGGTCCATCGGCGTTTTCGGCAAGAGTGGCACTGGCAAAACTTTTCTCACCCGGCTGCTTCTGATAGGTATCTTGCAGCAAGGCCAAGCTTCGTCACTGATATTCGATATGCACAGCGAATACGGTTGGGGCGCCGCCGACCCGGAGAATCGCCGGTTCGCCAAGGGACTGAAACAGCTATTCCCGGCCCAGGTTTCCACGTTCACCCTAGACGAAGAAAGCTCCAAACGACGACAATCTCCGTCCGATGAAGTAGTCCGCATCGGCTATGGGGAGATCGAGCCCGAGGACGTGGAGATGCTCCGGGAGACGCTGAACCTTTCGGAGGTGGCGGCTTCCGCCGCCTTCAACTTGCAGCAAAAATTCGGCCAACGGGAATGGATGTCCAAGTTCTTGGCCATGGAAGGACGCGATTCGATATTCGAGTTGGCCAATGATATCCAGGTGCAGCCCAACGCATTAGGGTCTCTGTACAATCGGTTGAGCCGGTTGAAACGGTTCGACTTTCTGGTGGAATCCACCCGCCACGACGCGGCCAACCGGGTTATCGAGCATTTGGACCAAGGCCGGCACGTGGTCCTAGAGTTCGGAAAGTACGGCCGCGACCTGACGGCCTACATGCTGGTAAGCAACCTGTTGACCCGGCGCATCCATAACAAATACATAGACCGGAAAGAGGAAGCGGAAGGCGGACAGGGCCGCGAGCCCAGGCCCCTAGTGATCGTCATCGAGGAGGCCCATAAGTTCCTCAGCCCATCGGTGGCCTCCCACACCATCTTCGGCACCATCGCCCGGGAATTGCGCAAGTACAACGTCACGCTGATGGTCATCGACCAGCGCCCCAGCGGCATCGATTCCGAGGTCATGAGCCAGGTCGGCACCCGGTTGACCTGTCTGCTGGACAACGAGCGTGACATTGAAGCAGTGCTGGAAGGAACGCCCGGCAGCCGCCAACTGAGAACAGTTCTGGCCCGTCTGGAGCCCAAGCAGCAGGCCCTTATATTCGGCCACGCCCTGCCGATGCCGGTGGTCATCCACACCCGGGAATACGGCTCCACTGATTCCTACGAGCAGTTGAGCCGCAGCGCCGCAGGATGGACGCCGCCCAGCCCCGGCGAAACCATCGAAACCCATAGCGAGCGGCTAGAGCGGGAGATTTCCGAGCTGTTCCCGGAAGACGGATAGGGGGCTTACCTCGAATCCTCAACCGTATATCCCTGTAGGCGCGAGATATATGGGATTTGTTTCGGAAAAACCGGATCGACCTTGAGAATCACATTGCGCTGCTATACGAGCCGTATAATAGATATTGTACCGAGCGGGATAAAGGGTTTTGGACCGGTAGGAAGATGTTGAAGCAACGCCAATGGTTTGAGATGGACGACCTGAAACGCCGCAACCTTGCCGAAGCATCTTGGGTACCGCTTTGCCAGTCCGCTCCCACTGAGAACGATATTCGATACGGCCTTCTTGGATATGAAGAGGAGTTCAAGGGTGCATTCGCAGTTGCATTTCCTTTGAGCGACCGATCCGAAGCCCTGAAGCAAGATTATAGCGACGTCTCGCCTAGCTGGGGGAACGGTCCGTGGGTCGAAGCCGGCAAATTCCATCCTGCTGGCACATACAAAAGCTATAACTCAGACCTGAATGGTGAATATCTAGTGACTCAGGTTTTGTTTGATGGCTTGGAGAAACCCGAGTGGCATTTGAATATTGATCTTGTCGCTGGACTAGAATTATTGCGCCAAGACGACGTTTGGGTGTGTCCTGAGGATGATTACATTGATGTCGCTAGACTCGATCGCAAGCCCGATGGCAGCCCTGGCACTCTCCGGATTAGAACCCAATACTTATGCGACTATTTGTGTGCACGATCTTCAGGACTCCTGGTAACCACCTACCAAAGTCGGGTGCAAATCGTTGAACAACAACCAGATTTCGGTTGGCCAGAGGACTATGCCAGAGATGACGAACGGTCATTTCGATGGGTTGGCAATATCCAGGAGATCCACGAGGGCGGCTCTCCGTTCGGAAGAAAAATCGCAGTATTCCATTCTGCGAGGACCTCCGTCGATCCCGAGGAAGATGTTCCCAAATTTCCTCATGTTGCTGAGGATACATTTGAATCGTCATCCTGGGAACGTCACTATGACGGTAGGAAGTTGTACAGGGTAACCGGGGAGATGTGGCGGAATCACTGGGTTCCGCCGGGGGAAGACAGCCCCAAGGTCCGCGGAGACCGAGTGGAATCGGATGTCGAGTTTATTGTGGCCAGCTCAGGAGAAAAAAAGGCAGGCCGCACTCTTGAAGGACATCGTGGCTGGTTGTGGTTTAAGCCCACGGTAGTACAAGAGATGCTCTCGCGATCAGCAGGCGTTCTCCAATGGTATACGGAGAATACGGGCAGGTTGGGACCATCATCGATCTACTCTGTTGATTTCGGTGTCAATGAGCTTGGACTCCTAAATGTGCTGGCAAAAGACATAGCGGTCCTTCCGTCGCTGCATCAGCGGATTTGGCTCGGGCACAACGTCCTTCCGGACGGCGGCTTCAGCAAAGAGCTGCATATGTCACAAAACCAAGCGATGCCAGCTGACACGACCGCCCAAGAAGACCTTCCGCGCGATGCGCTTAATCACCTTCGCGCGGTATCCGCGCGTTTCCTAGATACACCAATGCTCACCTAACATATCGAGGAGACACCGATACTGAAGAATGCAAACCGTTTTCTAGGCCTGTCCTTATCAGGATTATATGCATTGGCAAAAGAACTTAATAAACTCACGGTTGAGCAACTTGATCTGACCCTAGTGAAGAAAATTGCACCCGGTAAAGACGAAAAACTTCGTTCCATCAAGAGGCTCGAACAGTACCTCAACTCTCTAGGTGCTGATGGGCACAAGCTAACAGCACCTCTTGTTGGAATCAACGAGCTAAGGCAAGGAGACGCCCATTTACCTTCCGCGGATGTCAAGGATTCCCTGCAACTATTTGGCATCACCGACAACGGGGATCTCATCCAGATGGCCCAAAAGATGATCTACCAAGTAGCTTGGTCGATAGGTATGGCAGGTGATTTAATAGTAGAAGCCCATCAGAGATAGCTCACCGACTTACCTTAGTTCCTCGGGTAGTCTACTCCGACGGGGGTTTGTTTTTCCAACTCTCAGTACTCTTCATCGCTGTAGTTCAAAGATGTCTCGAAGATGTACTTGTTGTCCTCTCCCAGCCGCACGAGCGTACCCCTAGCCTTCCGCCAATTCCATAAGTCGACTGACAATCTCTTGGTTGGAAGGGCGGTCGTTGATTCTCTTCCCTACGTATTGCCACTGAACCTTGCCCGTCCGATCAAGCAAGAACGTGGCGGGGGCAGCCATACCGTCGCCCAGCAAGTCATAAACGCCGTACTCCTTGACGACCAAGGCTTCGGGGTCGTACAGGATAGGGAACTCCAAACCCAAACCATCAACCGCATAAGCAGCGCCGGAAAGATCGTCGGTGCTGATGGCCAAGATGTCCGCCTCCAGACTCTTGATCAGATCGTAATCCCCTTGCAACTCCATCAATTGCGCTCGGCAATAGACTCACCAGAAGGCCCGGTAAAAGATCAGGACGACGTTGCCCCGGTCCAGGTAATCGTCCAAAGAGACCTGCTTGCCTTGGGCGCTAGGCAAGACAAAACTGCGTGCGCTAACCGCCGCCGCATCGGTATCCACCGCAGGTGCTGGCGGGCTGACGATCGCCGGGGTCGGGTCTGGTATAGGCGTCTTAGTCGGCTCGATGGAGGCAACCGCCGCCGTGGGAACCGGCGTGGCTTCTTCGGCCGATCGCTCCTTCCCCAGTTTGGCCTCCGTGTCTTGCCGAAGACTCAGGGTAGGTAGAGGAAGCGAAGTTGCCGTCGGTAGTTGAGCCGCCGGTGGGACTACCGCGACGGGCACTGGTGTAACGGCGGGTGGTATCGCAAGAGTAATGGAGGTGGGAGCAAGCGCAGGCATGACGGTCGGGACTGGCGCCGTGGTCGAGACCACCGTTACAGCTGTTGCCTCAGCGATCAACGTTGGTACTGCCAGCTTCGGTGAATCGGAAGTAGTTTCAGTCGGCGGGACCTGAGGAGATAGGGTGAAGGCGGTCGTCGCTGGCACATTTACGGGCGTAGTGAGATCGGTCTCTGCCGGAGGTTCACCAAGGGGTGTGGAAGCTTCGGCGACTTTAGAGGCTTGCCGGGGGAGCGGCGTTGGTAGGGAATCCTGCTGTACCGAGGAAAGATTCCCGGGTGGCGCGGACGTGGCGCAAGCCGCGAAGATTAACAACAAGGCAAGCCACGCGGGCCACTTCAATTTTGTGATGGCAGATATTTGGCGGGTCATCAAGTTACATACGAATGTCAGGGTCGAAAGGTTCCCTGGAAACACCTGTCAGGTTGAATACGGCGTTTTCCATCAGTAGGCTCTACGGCATGTCCTCCGGGTAATCCATTCCGATGTGGCCTTGGGCTTCCAGCTCGGCGTATTCTTCGTCGCTGCAATCCAGGAGCGTCTTGTAGATGTATTCGTTGTCTTCACCCAGACGCAAGGGTCCTCGCCGAATCTTGATGGGCGTCTCGGACATCTTGTAGGGCGCGCCGGGATAGCGGTGGGTGCCCGTGTCCTCCTGGTATACCTCTTCGAACACCTCGCGTTCATTCAAGTGTGGGTCTTCATAAGCGTCCCGTTGGTCCATGACCGGACCGGCGGCGACGCCCACGCTTTGAAGCAGCCGCATCACGTCATAAGACTCTAGCTGTTCAGTCCATTGGGCGATGTACCGGTCCAATTCATCGTGGTGACGGTGGCGGGAAATGGCGTCGGCGAATCTGTCTTCCCGGCACCAGTCCGGATTGCCCAAGGCTTGAACGAAGGCGGCCCAGTCCTTATCGTCGAAAAGGGTGATGGTCACCCATCGGTCATCGCCTTTGCATGGATAGCAACCCTGGACGGCATACGGATGGCGGTTGCCCAGTGTACTGGCATTGCGGCCGTTCATCGAGAAGTCCATGAAGGACTGCCCCAGAAAAGGCAACGTGTTCTCCGCCTGGGATAGCTCGATCAGCTGGCCCCTTCCGGTGCGTTTCCGGTGGTGCAGCGCCGCCAGGACGGCGAACGCCCCCTGAGTCCCGCCGGCGGCATCAGACATCAAGACCGTGCTGTTGGCCGATGGGTCCATGTCGGCATAGCCCCGCTGCAGGGTGTGGCCGATCACTCCCTCGATGTGCAGCCCATAGGCCCGGTGGTTCCGGTAAGCGCCTGTATTACCGTAGGCGGGCATGCGCAGCATGATGATGCTGGGGTTCTGCTCCTGGAGCAACGAGTAAGAGATGCCCAGTTTCTCCATTGTGGATGTGGGATTGTTCTCTACGAA
>Ga0209554_1002016_pt1 | contig 14619 bp, 13 predicted proteins | sample MarorgKNORR_S2LV_5_FD_188221 | JGI IMG/M metagenome (GOLD analysis project Ga0209554, IMG submission 188221) | Marine microbial communities from the Southern Atlantic Ocean, analyzing organic carbon cycling - Bottom_A/KNORR_S2/LV (SPAdes) (version 2) | ecosystem: Environmental > Aquatic > Marine...
TTATTCCTATTTTGATGTGATTGGACATTCAGCTTGCCCGGGAACGGTTCAGAGTTCGATATGGTACGGTGATGATTGTCAGGATGATGACGGCTTATACTCAGATGATGGGTTGTCACCGGGAGATTGCGATGCCTATGATCATTGCCACTACGATACGCCGGACAGCGTTCTTTGCGGTGTTGGCTATTTAGATGGTGAAACTGTATCTATTCTTGATGAGACAGTCCCATTATCGATTCGGTTGAAGCCAAATTACCCAAAACCCCTTTAATCCCTTCACAACCATCCGGTTTGATGTGGTAGAGACGCAGCTTGCTACGTCTCTACAGGTATTTGACATAACCGTCGCATGGTAAAACACTGGTGAATGAAAAACTGGAACCGGGGCAACATGAAATGCAATGGAATGCATCCCAACATAGCAGTGGTATGTATTTCCTGAAGATGAACGCAGGTGTTTTTACACAAACTCAAAAATTGATTTTGATGAAATAATGAATTAAAATAAAAAAGGAAAAAACAATGAAGAATATTACAATTTTAATTATTGGCACCATGTTTTTTGTCAATACAGCATTTTCGCAAGTAGCTGAGATTGAGAATATGCCCGTTGTTCAAAAACCAAAGAAATACTTCGCCGTTGGATTTTTAGATCATAAAACCGGTATGAGTCTGGTTGGGGTTGCTCGAACTTTATGGCAAGATGAACACCACGAAATTTTCGTCGGCGCCGGAACATTGATTGCCATGGTTTCGGCTACAATCGGTTGGAAATATTATTTTAAAAATGCACCCCTGAATGCTTATTCAGTACTGTCTATTCAAAGCGCTAGTGCTATGGGAGGCAGCTTTGTGGCTCCCATTATTTCACTGGGCGTTGAGAAAAACATTTATAAACAATGGTATTTCAACGCAGGAGCAATTTCAATGATTAGACCTCATCCAGATAAAGCTTTTGAATTTGTAACATTTCCCGCTATTAATATAAATAGGCGGTACTAGTCATACCGGAAACCCTTTATTTCAGTAGAGATGTTGCATGCAACATCTCTACTATAATATTGTCATTCTAAAAGAAATGAATGTTCTTTTTTGGTTTGATTCGCGGATGCTCTTCTGTCCATTGACGATTCAATATGGTAAAATTGGCGACACGAAACATAGGAAAAACCATGTATAAATCGCTTATTATTTTCATCTCACTTTTTACGGGTTTAATCTTTAGTCAGGGTTTTCAGGTCTTATCTGGAGATATAATTCAAATCGATGATGATATATTCAGGACTTGTCCGGACTTGGTTGATTCTTGTATTTATGTATGCAGTGAAGGCGAACCAAATCCCTGTCATCCTGAAAATATTTTCACCATTGTGGTGGATTCAAGTACGGGCGACACTGTTACAGAAGGTTCTAGGTTTAGGCTACATTTTCCCTGGGAATATGAAGACGAAACGGCGAATAAATTTGTTGTGCGAGCCTCATGGCCCTGTTTAAGTCCAACCGCTGTTTTTGCTTCCGGCAATTATGCATATTTTGATGTGATTGGGCATTCAGCATGCCCGGGGACGGTTCAGGCATCTATTTGGTATGGTAGCGATTGTCAAGATGAAGACGGGAATATTGGTTCCCCGGAATGTATGGAATTAGTCGGGCGTTTTTGTTTTGCGCCAGGCGATACCCTGGACTGGCCGGAAGAATCAGATCAAAGTATTAGTACAGACGTTTGCGATGCTTGCTGGATGTCGTCTGCAGCTTGGGATAATTATGATGAAGGACTATACTCGGATATTGCGCTCTCTCCGGCAGATTGTGATATATATGATCACTGCCATCATAGTGAACCGGATACTGTGCTTTGTGGCGTAGGCTATTTAGATGGGGAAACAGTGTCTGTTTCAGAGGATATATTCCCATTTTTATTTGAATTAAAACCCAGTTATCCAAATCCATTTAACCCCGTAACAACGGTTCGCTTTGATATTGGGGTAGAGACGTTGCATACAACGTCCCTACGTATATTTGATATATCTGGCCGCGTGGTAGAAGCCTTGGTAAATGAAAAACTGGAACCGGGACATTATGAAATTCAGTGGAACGCATCCCAACACAGTAGCGGTGTTTATTTTATAGAATTAATTTCTGGCACTAATCGCCATACCCAAAAGATGATTCTTTTAAAATAAACAACATTGTCATTCCGGAAATTGCGGAGCAATTATCCGGAATCCAGAATATTGAACTGGATTCTTGGTCAAGCCAGGAATGATACTGAGAGTATTTGAGTAAAAAAGTGTGTCATTCTGATAGAACGAAGTGAAAGAAAAATCTCAATCGACTGATCTGAGAATATCAATTATTTGAGATACTTCTCCGTTTACTAACGGATCAGTATGACAGCAAAAACAAAGAACGAGTAAACCAGGGAAAACCTAAAATGAGAAAACAAACTCTCTCCTTAATCTTATTTATAACCTGCCAGATTTTTGCAGCAAATAAACCCACCTTTATTAATATGCAAACAGCTGACGGCATCATTCACTATCCTATTATTGTGGGCGTAACGGAAACCGATATTATCCTCGATGGACAAGTTGCAATTCCAATTTCTATTATCAATAACGCAATGACTTATGGTGATGTAAATCCAATTTTGCCAGTTGTCGCCGGTGGTTGTTCTGGATATCTAGGAATGATTGGCGGTTTGGTAGTGGGGTGCATCATGTTTCCAAAATGGGGCCACGATGAATCCGATGGCGAGAAACTTTCAGTTGTTATGTCCCTGGGTGGTGTTATTGGCGCTGTGACTGGATACTTAAAGGCTCAACAATATTTGGCTCGTCGAAACCAAACCATGGTATTGATGGCTGGCTGGACATTGGAACAAAAAAGAGACTTTTTTATCAGTGCATTGGAGCCATAAATCGATTGATAAAGCGGTTGGGTTACTTTGCAAAATTTGTTTTTACTTCCGCAAAGTTTTTTTGGAATAATTCCACTATTTGATGTTTATTTCAAGGGTAAAGACGTTGTTAAATTCTGGTTAGATTATGGACAAAACCCAAGGCCGTATAAATATATTTATTTGTGAATGGAACATTTTATGAAACACATACTCTTTTTTCTTTTTTTATCCCAGTTGATCAGTGCCCAACCTTTAAGTGATGATTTGGCTTATCGAATGGTATCTGACCATTTACGCGGAAAAAATATTCCTGATGCTTACGTCCGGGAATCATTTACCCATGATGAATTAAAAATACATCCTGAAATTGCAGAGCGCTTTGCTAAGCCATACGAAAAAAAAACGTGGGAAGAATATCAGAAAATTTTCATCAAAGAATCTCGTATTGCCGGTGGTGCAAAATTTTATCAGGAAAATTCTGATCTTATAAATATGGTTGCAGGAGAGTACAAAGTAGATCCTTTTATTGTGGTTACGATTGCAGGGATCGAAAGCAATTATGGTGCCCACCATTCCCAATTTTCAGTGTTTAATTCTCTTTATACCCAAATTCATGAAATGCCACGCCGAGCTAAATGGGCTTCCAAAGAATTGGCAGAATTCATTCAATATTGTTTTAATGATCAATTAGATCCTCAAGAAATTGGTGGCTCTTATGCGGGCGCATTTGGGTATGGACAATTTATCCCGTCCAGCTTCAATAATTATTCAGTTGATTTTAATGAAGACGGTGTGCGCCAACCCTACGATTGGCCCGATGTTCTGGGAAGCATTGCCAATTATCTCCGCCGGAATGGCTATACCCCAAACTGCAAAAATTATGAAAAAAATGGCGATATTTGGAAAGCCATCTATGACTATAATCATTCCGATAATTATGTGATGGCTGTCTTGGAACTCACAGAAGAAATCCGAAAACGGGTAAAATAAAATGAAACGAAGAAAATTTTTAAAAATAAGCGCATTAGGTACACTTGCCACTGGAATAGTGCCCGCCACACTTTTGGGCTCCCGGGATTGCGATTTAACCTCTGCAGATATTCTGGGTCCTTTCTGGGATGAGAACCACCCCTATCGTACCCTCCTTGCCCACGCAGATGAACCGGGAACACGTATCTTTATTTCCGGAACCGTTACCGCCAATGATTGTGAAATACCAATCCAAGATGCCATTGTGGATGTGTGGCACGCCGATGATGTTGGTTGTTATACTGTTTTTCAGGAATGTGATACAGGAAACCCTGGTGAAGATCCCTATAATCTTACAGGACAAATGCTCACAAACGAAAATGGCGAATATTCTTTTGAATCAATTTGGCCAGGATATTATGGAGGTCGCCCCAAACATTTTCATTATAAAATTACCACACCAGCGGGATTAGAACATGTCACCCAATGTTATTTTGTTGGTGACCCCCAAATTGATGAATCTTGGGAAGAGCAACACGCCGGACGTATTATTCCATTAGAAGAAGGAGAAGGCGGTCTATATGGAATTTTCGATATTTTTATGAATGAAGAAGGCGAACAGGTTGGCGTGGATGATCCACATACACCGATTCCATCCAAGGCATTTTTAAATAATAATTACCCAAATCCGTTTAATAATTCTACCGAAATCGAATTTGGTATTATAAGAGCGGGATATGTGAGTCTAGCGATTTATGATGTGAGTGGAAAATGGGTCACAAATTTGTTAGATAAAACAGTGGCATCCGGGACCCATCGTATTCGCTGGAATGGTACGGATACATTCGGAAAAAATGTGCCATCCGGTTCGTATTTGGTGGTGATGAAATCCGGTGATTTTACGGGATCTAAAAAAATAGTATTCTTGAAATAATGCGTGCTAACTCTGCGAAAGTTTACTTGCCCGCCTGTTTTTTGGATGGAAATTTTCACAAGGGTGTTAACTATAATTTTTGAATAGCTTTTTCTTTTTGCCAATTTTTTGGATTTGATTTAATATATCTCTGAATGGCACCCAAGGACTTTTCATTTCTAATAATGTGATCATAGTAGGATCGTTGCCATGCAAAACTAGATGGTAGAAATTGGTTTCGGATATTTCTGGTAACGCATGATTTAAACCCATGGATAGCTTTTGGAATCAACATTTGGGTTCGTGTGTTTTTATGTAGTGGATACAATAATGTATCCACTACATTGTATTGATTGCAAATTGTTGTTTCAATTGTCAAAATACCGTGGACATGATTTGGCATCACAATAAATTCATTTAATGATAAATGTTTAAAATGGGTTAGAAGTTTAAACCAGCATTGTTCTACAACCTTTCCCATTCCATTCAATTTCATTTTTCCATTCGTAATGGTTCCAAAAAACGGAATCAGATTTTGGGTACAAATGGTTATAAAATAATGTCCGGGACTGGAATAATCATATCCCGGTAATCGATTTATTTTTCGTTCTTTTGAACGTTTAAACACAATTAAAACGAAACAAATAATTCCATTTCTGTCCCATTGCGATTTATAATTATCGGAATAGTCATTCCGGGCGATAATTCTCCAAGGCGGTCCATGAATTCATAAATATCCTTAATCGGTTTTCCATCTATGGATTTGATTACGTCACCTTTTTGGATGCCCGCTTTTGCAGCTGGTCCATCGGGTTTGGAGATACCATCCACTTCTAATCCTTCTTTAGTGCTACCATAAGATGGAACAATTCCAAAGGTAACTTTGAATTTTGTATTCCGTCGCATCTGCCCTTGTTTTGGCCCCGCCTCAGTAAATACAGGTCTTTCCGGTAATCGAGATAAATGAAAGATAACATCATATACGAGATCCAATATATCTTTTTCACCCTTTAGATTAATGAGTTTCCAAGTGTCTTCTGGTGTGTGATAATCACTATGAAACCCTGAGAAAAAGAATAAAACGGGTATATCTTTTGTATAAAAGGCAGCGTGATCACTTGGGCCATATCCAGGCTGTGTCATATTTAAAGTAAAGTTTCGATTAATAGATAAGCTGTCTAGCATAGGTTCGAACAATGGAGAAGTGCCAACGCCTCCTACAGTTGCTGTAGAATCTTTCATTCGTCCGACCATATCCATATTTACCATGGTTACAATTTTTTCTAGATCTACGGTTGGATGCTCTACGAAGTATTTTGCTCCCAGGAGCCCCTTTTCTTCTGCATCAAATCCCAGAATAAGTATGCTTCGTTTTAATCGACTTTTCTTGGAAACGAGTTTTTGAGCCACCTCTAAAATTCCTGCAGTACCAGATGCATTATCATCTGCACCATGATGTATTCCAAGCGTGTCAGGTTTTCGAGATCCGGTTCCCGGACCGCCCATTCCGATATGATCAAAGTGAGCACCTATAACAACATATTCATCTCTGTATTCTCGATTTCCACTTTGAATCAGCCCAACCACATTTGCTGCCCGAACTTGGATTGGGATAAGATTTACTGAAGCAGTGATTATTTCACTGGGTAATTCAAAAGTAATAGTCTCCATAGAATTATTCATTGTTTCTTGGATCAATTGACGGGACCACCCAAACGATTTAAATAATAGATCAGCTTGGCTGTTGGATAAATGGATAGCGGGAATCCCAGCATTTTTATATCCCTGGATATACTTTAATGGATAAAGGTCTTCATCTTCAAGTTGGGAGACAAAAATGATTCCAAGGGCGCCCCTGTCACGTGCGACAAGCATTTTTTTGTGAAGCCCTAAATGAGGCGTAAAAGCGGAATGTTGATTACCCCTTTCGGGACCATGACGCATTACAATTACCCACTTCTTGTTTACGTCTAATTCTTTATAATCATCCCATTTAAGATTTTCTTCATCAATAGAAAACCCATAGCCAGCAAATACGGCGGAGGCAGAAACGGTCTCATTTCCAGAAAACCATAGGGGGATATAATCGTTCCTGATTTTTAGAGTATCATCATTAATAACCATGGAGTTATGTTCACCCAGTTCGATCCCATCGGTAATATTAAATGGCTGAACAAATGAACCATTTTCCCCTCCGGGTTTTACACCATAAGATCTGAGATTTCGGATAATATAAGAAATGGCATCCTTTGATTCTCGAGTGCCGGGATAGCGACCAGCTCGGTCAACATGAGATAAGAATCGAATATGATCCATAATTTCATTTTCTGTTATATTGGTAGAAGGCCCTGATTGACTTAAACCAGGGTTCTTCATCCGTACCATGGCAAATCCAATTACGGCAATGAGTAAAAAGACATATAATGTTCGGGTGTTTTCTTTCATAAGGAACGAAAATTAATAAGTAATAAATCGGATGACAAAGACAAAGAGATTAATTTCTCTACCATGAAAACCCCCATCAAGATTACGGTTAAAACTCAATATATCCCCGATCGTTCAGACCCAGTCCGGTCATATTATTTTTTTGCCTACCATATTACTCTTACAAATAATGGAAATGACGATGCCCAACTTCTCAGCAGATATTGGCACATAACAGACGGTCAGGGCAACTCTGAAGATATTCACGGTCCTGGCGTGGTGGGAAAGAAACCCCATTTAAAGCCCGGCGACTCTTTTGAGTATACAAGTTTTTGTCCTCTCCCAACACCTATGGGATTCATGGAAGGTAGCTTTAGAATGGTAGATAACAATGGGAAAGAATTTGATGCTATAATTGAACCATTTCGATTGGTGGCGCCCCAAGTCTTAAACTAAGGGATTACTCCAGGCCCAAGTCAAGCAGTTCGGATATTTTATGCGCCACATCCGTAACATGCATGGAGTCTAACTTTCGATTATTTATTCCTCGCCCCGCGGCTATAAATCCGGCTTTTAAATATGAATGCCTGGGGTCCCCACCATGAGAGCCACCTGCTTTTTCGGTCACATAAGGGAGATTGGCACTTCTTACAAATCCAAAATCCTTATTTGCTAAAAGAAGAAAATCAGTTTCAGGCGGTGCCCATAAATTGCCATTCATATGTCGCGTTTCTAATATTTCAAATTCAATCTGCTTAGATAAAAGAAGCCTTACCTTTTTCTTGAATGCTTTATCAGATGGATTTTTTAGTCTAATAAAGCCCGAACCGCCAGAAGCCAAACAAACAACATCCCATTCGGAGATTAGGCCATCTTTTATTTTAACCCAGCCTTCTTTCTCAAATAATCGATTTACATTAACCTGTTTTTTATAATTTCTAAATCCATGATCTCCTACTATAATAAGGGTTGTGGATTCCCATAATTCATTTTTATCTAAAAAGGACATGATGTTACCCACCAGTGAATCCATGAACATAAAAGCATTTTTTGCTTCCGGTGTTTCTTTGCCAAACTTATGTTGGACCAAATCGGTTTCAATCATATGGTACAAACTTAGGTGGGGTGCCTTGTGGGTAAATGCATCCATAAAAATTTCATGGAGGAGTAAATCTCGCCCAAATCCTTTTGGATTACCATCTTCTGGCACCACTCCCCGGACCGTAGCTGATTCCAAAAATGATTTTGGATGATCATGTTTTCGAACCAAATCTATAGTGGAAATACTATCATGAACCGATTTCATTTCCGGAAGCATCCAATCCATTTTTGCCCCCACCGTAACAGGCCAACTCACGCCCAATGTTACGAGCCCTTTATCATGAGACTTTGTAATTAGGGTTGGTACTTTGATGGAATCTGCATACCAAAACCAATCAATGAAATTCTTTTCAGGTATAAAAGGTCTATTATTAAGAATACCATGTTTTTGTGGTAATACCCCAGTAATCATTGATGTATGAGCGGGATAGGTTAGTGATGGAAAAACTGTCTGAACATTTGAACATGATTCTCCCATTTCGCTGAGTCGGGCGAGATTTGGCAAATCGCCTGCAAAGGACCTACCTCGCAAAATATCTCCTCTAAATCCATCAATAGAAATAAGAATCACCCGAGAATCGCCCCAATCTCCGTGTGGACCACTACAGCCCCAAAAACATCCAAATGTAAATAATATTAAAAATTGTTTTATTGAATTCATGTAATTAGATAAAAATCACTGGTAATTTAAACCATGAAAAATAGCAGAACAAAAATAATTGCAACCGTTGGACCCAAGTGTTCTTCCCCAAAAATGATACATTCATTGGTTAATCATGGCGTAGATGCTTTCCGGATTAATATGTCACATGGCACCCAAGATGAAAAAGAATCTTTTTTTAAATTGATTCGATCGATTGAGCTACCTGAAGGGAAACGCCCAACAATTTTGGCTGACCTTAGTGGTCCCAAGATCCGAGTAAGTGGGCTGGAGACCCCTGTGGAATTAAAGCAGAATGACATTATCAGAATTAGTAATGAGGAGTCTGGTGATTCAATTATCCCCGTATCAAAAAATGTCAAATTCCAAAAAGTGGATAAAGGGGCCAAAATTATGATTAATGATGGTCGAATAGTATTAGAGGTCATCAAACATATATCAAATTCAACATTGGAATGTAAAACGTTAACCCCAGGCATTATTGAAAATAGGAAAGGGGTGAACTTTCCCGGCATCGCACTTGATGTTCCAAGTTTAACAGAACAGGATGAACAAGACTTAGAATTAGCTTTAAAAAACGGCGCAGATTGGATTGCCCTTTCTTTTGTAAGGTCACCATCAGATTATGACTTAGTCCGATTGCGAGTACGGGATTTGGGGTACACAGTACCCATTATGGCAAAAATTGAAAAATGGGAAGCTGTTCAAAAAATAGATGGAATCGTAGATGCCTTTGATGCGGTGATGGTTGCAAGAGGAGACCTGGGTGTAGAGATTCCTATTGAGCGAGTTCCCTTGATTCAAAAAGATGTTATTGAAAAAGCAAGTCGGGCTGGGAAACCGGTTGTAATAGCAACACAAATTTTAGACTCAATGACAGAGCGACCTGTCCCCACTCGAGCAGAAGTAAGCGATATTGCAAATGCCATTTTAGATGGAGCAGATGCTCTGATGGTTACGGGAGAAACTGCCATGGGTGACTATCCTGAAGAAGTTATTGCAATGTTAACCCGCGTAATTGACGAAACTGAATCTGCCATCAATTATCAAGATTATTATATTTCACGCGAGGATGGAAATTTAAATACAGCGAGAGCAATTAGCCATGCCGCATGTTCTGTAGCAAGTGATCAAGATATAAAAACACTGGTTACTATGACCCATAGTGGAAGCACAGCTCGAATGACAGCCCGTTTTCGGCCCTCGGCTCAAATTGTTGCAATGACGCCTTTTGATACGATATGTCGTCAGCTTTCAATCGTTTGGGGTGTAAGGTCCTTCGTTGTTAGGGCTTATAATTCATCCGATGAAATTCCTTTGGTTGCCAGCGAAGTATTAAAAGAAAATAACCTGATTGTAAAGGGTGATAAATTTGTGATTACCGGTGGCGTACCCGTGGGTATCCCGGGAACCACCAACTACTTGTCGGTTTTAAGGCTTGAATAATAATTAATATATTTTTAATATCTCTACTTATACAATTTAACTAGCCAGACATTTTTGAGTTTTAAGGTAAATGGTACTGACTAATCAAAACAATGATTTGACATAGTATTTATTCCGCCGCGAACTTAAACATATAAAAAACAAATGAGCCAGGTATGATAAAAAAGAGTTTAATACTTCTAACTGCATTACCAATAATATTATTTGCTCAAGCTTATACACTTGATAATTGCGAAACAAATATTTCGGGAAATACACCGGAATTTTTTCAAAAGTATTTTCAATGTGTGGATGCAAGTTTATCAGAAAGTGGAAACTATATAAATGTTTATTTTACGGGATTGGCGCCTTACGAAAGTTGGTATTATGCAAGTGGCAATCCTAACCATATTGATTGGGTTTCGCAAGGCACAGGCTATTTTCAAATCCCGAATGCTTATATTACGGAATATGATTATGTGATTTCCATTCCTGTCGATCCGGTAGCCCGCTTCATCGACATCTCCCAAGATGACGTAGACGGCGAGGTGGGAACGAGTAATTTTGAATATCCCATGGGTTCCGTTGGTTCAGCACTGAATGGTGTCAATATGTTTAATCCCTGCGCCTCACCACCGGACGTTATAGAAGACGAAGCTTATACCTTTGATTATTACAGCGGACATCCAGCAGGCGCCAGTGGTATTTATCATTATCATACAACATCTAAGGGGCCATTAGAAGTCCTAGAGTATAAAGGAATTATTTCAACGCCAATAGTTGGATCCGGTGAAATTGAAGTGTATGGAATAATGTGTGATGGCGTTGTAGTCATGGGGTGTACAGAATTGGACGGCTCTGCGCCATATACATCTGACTGGGACGCGCAAAATGGGCACCATCATGATATGGTGGATGAAGAAGGGACAACCATGTTTGAAGACCGATATCATACTCATATATGTTATGATGAGATCACCGAAGATGATACCGATGGCAATGGCTATCAGGAACATGAGTTCACGCCTGAAATTTCTTATTACAAAACAGAAGGGATGGGGCAATCCTATAATCGTTGCGCTGCTATGTCATCCCCCATTGAAGATGATATGGTTGCCTTGGGAGATGAGATTACACCCAGTGATTTTGCACTCTATCAAAATTATCCAAATCCGTTTAATCCTACCACAACAATCGATTATGATCTGACCCAAAGTGGCGCGGTTGACCTTGCTATTTATGATTTAATGGGTCATCGTGTTCGAACTTTGGTGTATGGAAACCAAGAATCAGGATTTAAAACAATTGTATGGGATGCCACAAATGATTTTGGACAACCCGTTTCTGCCGGTATGTATTTTTACACATTAAATACAACGGAAGGTGTTTTGACTCAAAAGATGCTTTTACTGAAATAAAAGCAGTAAGAAAATTAAAATGTAAAACTAACTGGTCTTCTTACCGAAGAACCTTACCACAAGGACCTGAGAAGTAATTCCCAGCAATAGAAGGATCCACCAGGGCGCACCAAAACCGGCGGGCAGAGTACCCAATAACAATGCTGCCACACCTGCAGAAATGGCGTAAGGCATTTGCGTTCTTACGTGATCCATTAATTCACATCCCGAAGCCATTGATGTTAAAATGGTCGTATCTGAAATAGGTGAACAATGATCAGCCCAAACGGAACCTGTTAATACACAAGCGATGGTAGAATACAAAATATGCATATTCTCTGGAGTTGCGCCGCCATTATTTCCCATAACGGCCCAAGTCAATGGAATCACAAGTGGCATTAAAATTGCCATGACGCCCCAACTAGAACCGGAGCCAAAAGCGGTGGCTGCAGCGATTAAAAATACAACGGCAGGCAGGATTGACATAGGAAGGGAATCCCCCAATGTGGATACAATAAAATCAGCTGTTCCAAGATCTTTCGAAATATCGGCCAATGCCCACGCCAACAGTAAAACCATGAGACCCATGAGCATGAACTTTAATCCACTAAACCAAGCATCTAACGTTTCATTCACATTTAAAATGCCCTGTCCAAGGGATAAACCGGCTGCCACCAAGGCGCTCAATAAGGTAGAGTGCATCAACGCACCAAAGGTATCTGAACTGCCCAAAATATCTTTTATTGAATCCCCTTCTCCTGATGTGAAAATGAAATAGATCATAGAAAAGACCAGAACTGCTATTGGGATAATTGCATTCCGGGCTTTCGGAGAAATATTATCTTTTACAAATAATTCGTCAGAGTCTGCGCCGGCTTCAGTTTCTAAATCGTCCATATTGGGTATGTATTTTATGCCGGCTCTTGCTCGCTCTTCTGCCTGAACCATGGGACCAAAATCTTTGCCCGTTGTAACAATGAGTCCCACCATTATAATGGCCAAAAACGGATAAAAGCTGTATGGAATGGAATGTATAAAGAGCATGTAAGCGGATTCGTTGAGTCCTTCCAATCCTGGAAGCGCATCCCCAATGATCCCAACCTGAAATCCAATCCAAGTGGTAATGACAGCAATGGTGGCCACAGGCGCCGAGGTTGAATCAACGAGATAAGCCAATTTTTGTCGGGATATTTTGAGTTTGTCGCAAAGCAGCCGGGATGTATTGCCTACGATTAGAGTGTTAGAGTAATCATCAAAAAAGATGATAATCCCGAATAACCAAATTGCAATTTGCCCCTTTCTCGGTGTGTCTGCTTTTTTGATCAAATGTTTTATAATGCCATGCATCCCCCCATTCCGGTAGATGATACCCACCATTCCACCCAGCATTAGGGTGAATAAAATCAAGATTGCATGATCTCGGTCAATCATGGTATTTAAGATGTAAATATAAAATGAATCCAAAAGGGACGGGATGATATCCATTATACTAAAACGACTTAAAGACCAAACTCCAAACCAGATGGCGGCAAACAAAGATGGGATAACCGACCGTGAAGCAAAAGCCAAAATAATGGCAATTAAAGGCGGAAGAACAGATATCCAACCGGATATCACCTTACGGTTAAATTGATGAATGGTTTTTTCACCCTGAGATAGTTGAAAAGATACTTCGCCAGTATTTTCTACAACAATGTCTTTATAAAGAACTAAATCGTTTGATAATGAAGCCGGTTGGAAAGTTTTTCCATTGACCCATAATTCAATCTCTTGGGCTTGAGAGAAATCTCCAACATAGGAAACATCGAATTCTATGTTTTTTAAGACCACTCGAGGCGCATCAATACTGACCACCTGCCCAATCAGGTAACATGACATGAATATGCCAACGAGTGTTTTATAAGCAATTTGCTTCATAAAATAGCTCGTATGTTAATGAAAATATTGACAACTTTTTAATTAATATTTCTTATGAATATGAGCCAATTTAATTGGAATTTCCTTAATAAAAAGTAAAACTATGAAACACGCTCTCATTATTGGATCCACCGGCTTCGTCGGCTCCTATCTCATTCAAGAATTATTTAATTCAACCAATTTTGATTTGGTAACAGCATTAGTGAGAAAACCATCGTTGGCTTCTCATCCCAAATTAAAAGAGATTATTTTTGATTTTGAAAATGAACCGGAAATAGAAAAACTTGAGCCGGTGAATCATGTATTTTGTTGTTTGGGAACCACCATCAAAACTGCCGGATCTAAAGATGCATTCCGCTTTGTGGATTATGAATTGCCCCTTCGTTTTGCCCAATGGGCAGAAAAAATTAAGGCAGATTCTTTTTCAATTGTTACGGCCATGGGTGCCAATTCTGATTCATCTATTTTTTATAATCGAACGAAAGGCGAACTCGAAGATGAAATCAAAAAATTGTCGATTTCAATAATTCAGATTTTTCAACCATCACTTATTATGGGTCCACGAAAAGAACCCCGCTTTGGTGAGCTTATTATAAAAGGTTTAATGACTGTTATCAATCCCATCATGATTGGCCGCCTTAAAAAATATCGTGGCATTCATGCCCAAACTATTGCCAAAGGAATGGTATTTTATTTAGAGAATAGCAGACAAGGTGTATCCGTTTTTGAATCAGACCAAATTGGAATAAGCATTTGATGAAGCAACTTTTCACTGTTCTGTGCATCGCCCTGTTTCTTTTCATGTACACGAGAACGGCATTCGCGTTCCCATGATCACCAGTTGGGAAGGTAATATTCAATATGGCAGCAAAACCGATTAATATCCGGAGATCATAAAACAGGTTGA
>Ga0209554_1002018_pt1 | contig 14613 bp, 9 predicted proteins | sample MarorgKNORR_S2LV_5_FD_188221 | JGI IMG/M metagenome (GOLD analysis project Ga0209554, IMG submission 188221) | Marine microbial communities from the Southern Atlantic Ocean, analyzing organic carbon cycling - Bottom_A/KNORR_S2/LV (SPAdes) (version 2) | ecosystem: Environmental > Aquatic > Marine...
TTCATTGATGCAAAAGGCCGTGTAAAAGAAACGTTGATATTAAAAGGTGTTCCAAACACCGGATTGGATGAAGCAGCTATGGAAGCGATCCGTAAAACCCGGTTCCGCCCCGCAAAACAGCGGGAAAGACCCGTGGGTGTGTGGATCTCTATACCGGTCAATTTTAAACTAAAATAATATACACCGTCATCTTATTGATAAAAAAAGCCCCGGAATATTCCGGGGCTTTTTTTATAATATTTTGAATTTGTGTTTATTTTTTACCGCCAAAGACCTTTTTCCATAACCAGATAATGGGATCGTAAAACCGGTCAACAACGCGCTCCTTCAAGGGTATAATACCATTATCAGTAATCTGGATATGCTCAGGACAGACGTCTGTACAACAGCGTGTAATATTGCACATGCCGGACCCAAAATCTTCCTTGATCGCCGGGATCCTGTCTTCTGTGTCTAAAGGATGCATGTCCAAGCTAGCCAGGCGAATCATGAATCTTGGCCCTATAAAACCATCTTTGCGGTTATGATCACGAAGTACATGACACACATTCTGGCATAGATAGCACTCGATACATTTTCGAAATTCCTGAATCCTGTCAATATCCTCTTGAAACATCCTGTAGTTGCCTTTTTCATCTTTTTGTGATGGATCAGGTTTGAACGGGGATATGCGCTTATTTTGCTCATAATTCCAAGACACATCAGACACCAGGTCCTTTATCACCGGGAAAGTCTTTAGGGGGCGCACAGAAATAGTTTCATCTGTTTCATATTCATTCATTCGTGTCATACAGGCCAGTTTTGGTTTGCCATTGATCTCCACGCTGCAAGAACCGCATTTCCCTGCTTTGCAGTTCCAGCGAACGGCCAGGTCATTTGCTTGTTCCGCCTGTATTCGCAGAATAGCATCCAAAACAACCATACCTGTATCTATTTCAATTTGGTAGTCTGCCATTTGGCCGCCAGCCACATCGCCGCGAAACAGTTTAAATGATCTTAATGCCATGGAATATTATCCTTGGCCGGCGACTTCTTTTTCCAATTCATCCATAGACAAGTTGGCGATTCTTTCCAATTCCGGGCTCGGTTTTTCCCTATCTATTTTTCTTGCTACCATTTTACCATCCTCTCCTTTATGAATGACAACATTAGATTGCAGCCACTCATCCTGTTCTCCGGGAAAGTCAACCCGGGTGTGTGCCCCGCGGCTTTCCTCACGCATAAGAGCTGCCCTGGTTACAGATTCAGTTGTAATGATCAAGTTTCGAAGTGCCAGGGCTTCGTGCCAACCGGGATTGAATTGTGCTGCACCCTTCGCTTTCACCTCTTTATATGATTCCTTTAGGTTTTCCAGCTTGGCTATGCCTGCAGTTAACAATTCTGCAGTACGGACAATCCCTACATTACTTTGCATATTTTCTTCCAGTTCATCATGCAAGAGATAAGGATTGTTTCCTGATTCCCTATTAAGAATATTTGTAGCATTGCGAATGATGGCTTTTGCTTCCTCATCCAACACTTTTGGCGGGGTGGATATCCCCTGGAGATATTGTGTTGCTCCCACGCCAGCAAGCTTTCCAAACACGAGTAGATCGGAAAGTGAATTTCCACCCAGACGGTTAGCGCCATGCATACCACCGGAGCACTCACCGCAAGCGAATAAACCGGGCACCCGGGACATTTGTGTATCAGCATCGACCCGGATTCCACCCATCATATAATGCAGTGTTGGTCCCACTTCCATTGGATCCGTCGTAATGTCCAGCTCGGCAAGTACTTTGAACTGGTGATACATGGATGGTAATTTTTTCTTGATATCCTCAGCATTGCGTTGGCTAGCAATATTTAGGAATGCGCCACCATGCGGGCTTCCCCGTCCGGCTTTTACCTCTTTACGAATAGCGCGGGCCACCACGTCTCGAGTCAAAAGTTCAGGAGGACGGCGGGCATCCTTATCCCCAGCTAACCAGCGGGCTGCCTCTTCTTCCGTATCTGCTGTTTCGGATGCAAACCGTTCGGGTATATTATCAAACATGAACCGCTTTCCCTCGCTGTTCACCAGGATGCCACCTTCTCCCCGGACACCTTCTGTGACCAGGGTGCCATGGACGGATGGGGGCCAAACCATTCCAGTGGGATGAAATTGTGTGAATTCCATATCCATGAGTTCGGCACCTGCTTCGTAAGCCATGGCATGGCCATCGCCTGAATATTCCCAGGAATTGGAAGTAACCTTCCAACCCTTGCCGCCGCCGCCGGTGGCCAGAATTACAACGCCGGCTTTAAAAATAACAAACTGTCCCGTTTCACGCCACATGCCCACCATCCCGGAAGTCCTGTCACCGTCCTTCAACAGATCCAGTCCGGTACATTCCATGTATACTTCAATCCCCTGATGAATACCATGATCCTGGAGAGTACGAATGATCTCCAATCCGGTACGATCACCAACATGAGCCAAGCGAGGATAACGGTGCCCGCCAAAATTTCGCTGGTTGATCAGTCCTTGCTTCGTGCGGTCAAAAACAGCGCCCCATTCTTCCAATTCCCTTACCCGAGCCGGAGCCTGCTTGGCATGGAGTTCCGCCATGCGCCAAACATTTAAAAATTTGCCACCGCGCATTGTGTCCCGGAAATGAACTTTCCAGTGGTCGCGGTTGTCCACATTCCCCAAGGATGCAGCAATACCGCCCTCAGCCATGACTGTATGTGCCTTGCCCAGGAGGGATTTGCAAACCAGGCCTGTACTTAAACCCTGTCTGGAACATTCAATGGCCGCACTTAATCCCGCGCCGCCCGCTCCCACAATGATAACATCGTGTTCTATGGTTTGAATTTCAGAAATATCCAACATTAAAAACTCCAAGTGCTGTAATCAATCCAGTGTCCCGCCGATACCATACGTACGTAATAATCAGCAAAAGCTACCCAGATCATGCTGACCCAAGCCCAAAACATATGCCGTCCATTTAACCAGGAAATTCCCATCCACAGTTTGTATCTTACCTTTTGTTGCCCATCGGGACAGGAGAAACAATCCATTTTACCTCCCGCAAGATGGCGAAACGCATGGCAGCCAAAAGTATATCCGGCCAAAAGGATAGGGTTAAGCAACAGGATCACAGAACCAACCCCAATTCCAAATTCTCCGCCACGAAATAAAGACATAAATCCATCGTAGGATAATACCGCTACAAATCCCAATGCGATATAAAGCGTAAAACGGTGCAAATTTTGGAAAACCAAAAGGGCAGTTTCGCCCTTGTATTTTTTTTGTGGTACACCGGCTACGGCACAAGCAGGTGGCGATAGAAAATAAGCGCGATAATAAAATTTTCGGTAATAATAACAGGTCATGCGGAAAGATAAGGGGCCGGCAAGAATAAAAATTGCCGGGGATGCAGGAATCAGTTTAGGCCACCAACCTGGCCAGGAACCAAACCAGGCGTGCCCTAGGGGAGCAACACCATCAATGCCCTGTTTGATAAATAAAAGGGGAGAATAAAAGGGGGACAAATAACCGCCAAAGCCCTCATTCCCGGCACTCCACCAGTAGTGATCAGCCTGGAATACGGCCCAAGTGGTGTATACGACAAAACCAAGAAACCCCAGCCCGGTCCACAATGGTTCTATCCACCATTTATCCGTTCTCAGTGTTGTTGCTAATTTGTCATTCATATTGAAAATTGATTAAAACCCAAGGATTGAAATTAGGGATTCAAATATGCCATCGCACGGAGAATCCAAACAACTAATCCCTCAATTGTGTAGAATAATAAGCGCTGGTGAGCCACATTGCAGATTGCAAATAAAGAACCAATTTAAAAGGTGATAGTGGAATAAAATTGAAAACCATGTAAGCAACGCCGATCAATATGAACAACATTACACCCAAGATTGAATTCCGCGCCAATGCTGTTCCCAATCTCGTTACTTGAACATAGGTTATAATTAAAAGCCCAATGGACAATACCCACCAACCAAAAAAGCGATAGATCACCAATAAATAATCCGGGAGATGGGCATTTATGTCTGCTGCAAACAGAGATTGGAAAGATGTTTGCAGAAGTGCTTCGTTTGGTGGTTGGTCCAGCATCCACGGCTCCGGGTGAATGAGCCAAGCCAAACCCAACCCAACGGCGCCAAGGCCAATGAGAAAAATGGGCATCCAAATGAGATTATGTATGGTTTTTTGATTCATCTATTGTGCCTGCAGCCCAAACGGTCCTTTTTCCATGACAATTTCAAAAAAAGAGTCAAAGAACTTTTCTTCACCTAAGCACCGCTCTTTTAGTCCCGCTAAAGCTAGATCGCCTACCCATTGATTCCACTTCTCATAGCTTTTACCCTCCGGTCCTATTTGGGAATCATCCAAAATCAGGGACGCTTTATTGAAATCGTGACGTTCTTCCAGGGTCCAATTTTTCACAACTGATAATAATTCATCCCGGACAGTTCCCACCGTAAGAATGGATGTCCAAAAAGCCACCGGCGCCATTTCAAACCCCATGGGCGGACGGTCCGCACCCCGGACTTCTACCAAATGCTTCAAGCGGACATTGGTAAAGATCTGGTGTAAAGCCGTCTGGATATCTTCCGTTCGTAGTTTGTCCGATCTTTCCAAGTCAACCAGCCGTTCACCTATCGTTTTACTTGTGGCAACAATGATCCCATTTTCATCCAGTTCAAAAATGCCGGGAACGGTCATAATATAATCGATATATCGATCGATCAACCCATCCGGTGAACCAATGCCATGATCGATCAAATTCCGACAGCGGGTATTATCCGTATTTTCCCAGATCACATTGCGGATATTTTCTGTGCCGGTGGGTTGTCCATTTCGAAAAGGACTGTTTGCAAAAAAATAGGCACAGACCGGTTGCAGGCAATCTGCCACAAATGTCATATCTTCCAGATCTCTTTCACTGGTAATGTCAAAATTGACCTGGACACTGGTGGTGTTTCGCATCATCCATTTCCCCATGGTGCCGTTTTGTTCCATATTAACATTCATGAGTTGGTATTTAAGTTTGTTGATCAGGTCAATATCATCGGGAGCATAATTGGGCTCCACGCCATAACTGATGACCCTCAGGTCATTAGCGTTCACCGCTCCATTCAAGGTTTGCTTATGTTTCTCTAATGCGGAAAAAAGATCATTCAGATCTCTATAGGGCGGGCTGGACCATTCTAACTGTCCACCTGGTTCTAAGGTATAAATGCCATTCGTGCCCACATTTTCATTCATGATCGTTAAAAGGTCGGTGGCTGAAAATTCACCACATGGATTTACAGGAAGACGTCGATTATTTTTCGTATAAAGAAAACATTCTTCTTCCATCCCAATGGTTTTGGTTTCTGGCTCAACCAAACGGGATAAAATAAATGATCGGATTTTTTCATGGAGATTCATGGTGAAAAATTAAGGGATTTTTTAGATCTTAATGAACGGTGAAATTACACTAATCCACAGGCAATGAACCAAAATAATGGTAATAAGTGAGATCTAAAAAGGGACTAAGCAGTTTTAATTTATAACCACATCCACGATAAGTAACACATCGAAGATATCTATTTCATTATCGAAATTTACATCACTACGATATATTTGATCTTCTTCCAGGTCAATGAATCCCATAACATATTGTACACAAAGGATGACATCTGTAATGGTATAACTACCGTCTCCATTCACATCACCCATCAATAAGGTCGTGAGTTGATATAGCTCATGGGCGTTATGACAAACAAACCAGATTTCACCTTCCGGGCCAACCTTCAACCCCATGATCTGATTGCTGATCCCTGTTTCGATCCGGCCTAATTCGACAACCGGGTCCTGGGTAATGTCATATACAATAATATCACCATTTGAATAATCGCTGATCAAAAGTCGACCCTCGTATATATCTAACCCTGTAGGTTGGACAAGACCTGTATCGGCTACAACATTCCAGACCGTTCCAGACATATTCCAATAGCCAGCCAATGATTCTCCATAAGGAGTCAGGTTTCCTGCAATTTGCCCGGAATTGGGATCCATGCGAATAATGCGCTCATTCCCTGTATCAGCGATATACAGCCACCCGGATGATGGATCAAATTCCATATGGCTGGATAATCCAGAAACGCGTTGAACAACAACTTCAGAATGTCTCCAAACCTTACCATCCGAATGATAGTCGCCCCCGGCACTATGAGGGTTCACAAAATCATATTTTACTATGGCATTATGATACCCGTCAAACACCCAGTAAACATTTTCGCCGGCACTGGCGATCCCTTCACCAAATGGCGTTTGATGGATCATATCCAAATGGCTACCAAGTCCTGGACCATTTTGGTTTACCCGGGCGTAAATTGATGTATCTGAGGGCCATAACACGGGGCCTGTAAAATATCCTCCAGAATTATTCGCGTCCTGAACATCTAACGGATTGCCAAAGGTACCGTTTTCGCTCATGGCGATGGCACTGGCCGTGTGCATGAAATGACCTGAATAAGTATCCCGCCTATATTCTGCCCATTGGTTATCCTGCCCGGCATTATAATAGGTGACTGTGCTTCCGCCGTGGTTCCGGCCGTCAAGATTATTTTCATTAATAACCCAAAGCTCATTCTGTCTCTCAATATCCTTATGAAAGTCCAGATCACGAGGTAAGATCAAACCGTGAGCCTGTGTCCCCATCAAGGTAGTGGTATAATTCCCAATTAAATAAGCATCTATAATATTCTGAGACTGTAAAAAGGGGATGAATATTAGAATGAATAAAACTTTTAAGATAAGCATAGGATTTTGATAAAATGGTTTTTGCATTTTTTTGTACCTCATAAGTTGCAATAATGCTAGGCAAATTTAATTCATAAAGCCCATTGTATCCAACCCGGGAGCATCATTTTAGCATGATTGGACCAAATTGGATTAATGTTAGAAAAAATGTGCCCACGTAAAACGATGTAATTGATCATTTGAATTATAGGGGTTTGCTCTCTAAAATTTGAGGATGATGACTGTACTAAATCGCTTCGGTTGGCTACCTCCATTTTTTTTGGTTTCGTGTTTGTGGGGAAAAACCACTACGATCAAGGTTTTTCATGTGTTCAACAGCTTTGGGGTGGAAACACAGGAAATAAAAAATTCGATCGTCATGAAATATGATAAGAAGGGATTTCTCGTTGACAGCACCCTCTACTCCCATACTCTGCCTCTCAGTGAAAAATACGTTTATGTCATGGGGCCCAATGAAGGACTCAAACTCCAACGAAGCTATGATCGGGAAATGGTTCTTTCCTATCGATTCAAAAATGATGTGGGAGGGCACCGGGTCAAGACGTCCCTTTATGGCATGGGCGATACGCTTTACTGGAAAGAATTCCAAAAATTTGATGACAGGGGTCACCTGATCAAACGCATCCGGTATAACCCGGAGAATGCTGTTAACCCGGAGATGATGCCGATCATGAATGAACCAGGAGAAATGATCTGGGGTGAAAGCTATGATTATGATTCCACCGGGACTGTCCTGGAACAAAAAGAACTTTATGATGGCTATATCCTGGAGGTAACAACCTATGAGTTGGATTCGCTAGCTATTCCCCATAAAATCGGTGAATATTTTGATCCCTCCGTCATATCCAGGACAATTTATTTTTATGACCAAAACGGGCAATTAGCCCATGAAGGTTCGGTTGAACGAATGGGGCGATCTCTTGGTTCAAGATCCTATGAATTTGATAACCAGGGGCGAGCGTCTAAAATAAATATTTATAACTCTGATGGTATTTTAACTGAAACCATCAATACGGTTTATCATGATGAGGAATTCAAGGTAAACCAGTATCGAGTGGATTCGACCCTCAAGATCATTGCCGAAAAAGAAACACGGCTTGATCGTCAAGGGCGACCCTTGGTAATTGCTTTCTTAGACGGTGAAAAACGGCTGATCGAAAAGAAGGTCTATTCCTATACTGAAAATGGAAGGATCGACCAGATCATTCAATACGATATGGTGAGAAGGGGCGCGAAAGATCGTGAAATTCCTATTAGGGTTATGATCTATGAATATGAGTAAATTACAGATTATTCTTTCAATGACAATCAATCCTGGAGGTTTTTATGAAGGTCATTGACCCAAAAAGTGTGATCATTGGTGTCCTGGGGACATTATTGATCTTTTCAACTTTAGGATTTCGTACAAATACGGATGAACTGGGCCATTTAATTGTCCGCAGTTTAACCATCGAAGATGATCGTGGTGTGATCATGGGTTATCTTGGAAACGGGTATTTGCAAACCTATAACCAATTTGGTGAGCGCACCTTATTTATCGGCACGGGCAAGGACGGCGGCGGCTATATGCGTGCCTATAACGGAAATGGTGACGAATCGGCCTATGTGGGCACGGGCCGGATGGGCGGTGGGTATATCCGAACCTATAACAATTCCGGCAAGGAGACGACCTACCTGGGGACCGGATCCGACAATGCGGGTCAACTCAGGATCTATACTAAAGATGGCGAAACCGCTTCCTATCTTGGGGAAGGATATTTCCAGGCTTATAATCAATATGGTGAAAGAACCCTGTTTTTGGGCACAGGATCCAGTGGGGGCGGTTATTTGCGCACCTACAACTTCGATGGCCAGGAAACTGTTTACTTGGGCACGGGAGCTGATAGTTCCGGCCAAATGAGAGTCTATGATTTTGCTGGCGAAACAGGTACATTTTTAGGGAGCGGTTATTTTCGAACCTATAACCAATTTGGGAAAATGACCACTTTCCTGGGTAATGGCCGTGACGGAGGAGGATATTTGCGCACCAATAATAAATTCGAGACCGAGACCGCGTTCCTGGGCACCAATAATTCCAATGAGGGTCTCATTAATTTAAATGATAAATTCGGTCAAAGTTTTTGGATTCGCCTGAATAAGGCCGATTGATATTTTTACGCAATTTTTTGACTTTAATGCATCGTTACCTAAACTTTTGCGACAAATGGTATCCGAGAGAGGGATGAATCAACTCTTCATCTAAAAAACTCCCCTTTATTCATAGACTGATAATGAGGAATTGACCATGCGGAAATTAATGGTTATTTCCATCATTCTGTCATCGGTGGCGATTGCCCAAAACGACGGATTGGTGAAAACAAATTACGGAAGCGGCGCGCTTCAAACAGAAGGCAACTATACCAGTGGTGTCCGGGACGGACTCTGGACATTTTGGTACGATGGTGAGGCATTTCAAGATTACGGAGAAGACGATGAGCCCAACACCCAAGACGCAGGCGAAGGCAATGGCTTATGGGATTCCACTGAGACGGTTACCTTAGACCTGGACGGTGATACTTATTATGATCCACCCCAGAAAAAACAGGAGGGGTCTTATTCCGCAGGAAACCGTGAGGGTCTTTGGACCACATGGTATCAAAATAATAATCGTCAAGAAGAAGCTGATTACGCATCAGGAAAACTGAACGGCGCCCTCATCCGCTGGCATGAAAACGGGAATAAATCCGAAGAAGGGACCTACGAAACAGGCCAGCAGGAAGGATTGTGGACCTGGTACTATGACTCGGGGATCAAAAAGGAAGAAACACATTTTCATGACGGCCAGCAGGAGGGATTATGGCTACAGTGGTTCCAGGATGGTGCCAGGAAATCCGAAAGAAAATTTACCAACGGCGAGCGGGACAGCATTTGGACATCGTGGTATCCTAATAACAATAAAAAATTCCAGGTTACCTACGGTTCCGGAAAAATGAACGGACCCTGGACATCCTGGTATGAAAATGGTATTATTAAGGAAAAGACGGGTCACTATGCCAATAATAAATTGGATAAGAAATGGACCTATTGGGCAGATGACGGGCGTAAAACACAGGAGATCAGTTACGACACGGGAGAAAAACACGGTCCATTTATCCAATGGAATGCTGATAATTACAAAGTTGTTGAGGGGTCTTATCACCAGGGAGACCAAAACGGAACATGGACATTCTGGTATGATGACGGGACCCTGGAGCACCAGGAGAATTACCTGAATAGTGACATGGACGGGCAATGGATATGGTGGCGACCGGATGGGTTCAAAGATCGGGAAGGGGTGTATAAATCCGGCGTTAAACATGGTATATGGACACTTTGGAATAATGCAGACCACAAAAAACTGGAAGAGACCTACGCAAATGGCGTCATCGATGGAAAAGTGACTGTCTGGTATGACAATGGCAATAAGGACCGGGAAGGTATCATTCGCGGGAATGAATTTGAAGGATCATGGACCTATTATCACACAGACGGCACAAAAGATTTTATTTTTGATTATGGCAATGGACTGGAAAGGGTCCGCATCGCTGAATTAGAAGAGCGAAACGGTATTTTTTACAGGATTGGAACGCACAAGACTTACACGGGAATGGTGATCGAGACAGGCGGTATTAAAGAGTATCTCATGCTGGGCAGATTCACTGCCGGGAAGCGGGACGGTCAATGGGTCCAATGGTACCACAATGGCCAAAAAGAAGTTGATGGTGTGTATTACAGAGGGAAAAAACATGGCGAATGGACTCTCTGGTATGAGAACGGTGTCTTGAAAGAACAGGGTGATTTTGATATGGGTCGGGTGGACGGCACCTATAAATACTGGTATAAAAATCACCATTTAAAAATGGAGCAATCCTACTATAAGGGTAAACCTCACGGTCGATGGACCTGGTGGTATGAATATGATGATAACCTGATATTTACAGACGGGAACTGGAGTTATAACGGTGGAACCTATAAGGCTGAAAATGATGAAGAACTTTGGAACTGGTGGTGGTATCTCAATGACAATAAGAAAAATGAAGGGCATTATGTTGACGGAGAGAAAAATGGCGTCTGGACCTGGTGGTACGATTCGGGTATTAAAAAATCTGAAGGTAATTATACTGAGAGTGAACAAGATGGCGCATGGCTTTATTATAATGGTGATGGGTCCCTTGCGGAAGAGATCACCTTTGCCGGCGGCAGGCGGGATGGACGTTCAACGCTCTGGTTGACGCTGGAAGAAAAACAGGAAGAAAAATTTTACAGGCTGGGACAACTTGATGGACCCAGCACCTATTGGGAAAATGCCTATCGCAGCACCATGACCGCTTATAAATCTGATACCCCTGAAGGACCCTGGATCATTTGGTATCCTAACAGTGACCAGGTGAAGGAACAGGGATTCCATCAAGATGGAAAACGGGAAGGCCTTACCACTTATTTTTATGAAGATGGCGTCATGCAGAGGGAAGGTTATTTTAAGGAAGGGTTTCCCGATGGCCTGTGGACGTATTGGAACACAAAAGGTGAAAAAGATTTTGATTTTGATTTTGGATCCAGCCTGGAACACATCGTCTTAGAGGATCTTTCGGAACGGGAGGGCCTTTTTTATAAACTGGGAGAAGATGATCCGTTCACGGGGATCATAACACAGGAAAACCAGGAAGCGGGTTATTTATTCCTGGGCAGGACCCGAGACGGCAAAAAAGAAGGTCAATGGGTCAAATGGTTTCCCAGTGGAAAAGATGTTCCGGAGATCATTATTGTGGATGTACCTGACCCGGAACCTGATGTCCCTTGGAGCGGCAATAAACAGGAACAGGGCTCCTTTAAGGATGGGGAGCGTCATGGTGACTGGACTGAATGGTATGACAATGAACATATCAAATCCCATGGGTCTTATGACGCTGGTATCATGACTGGCTTTTGGATATTCTATCATCAAAATGGCGTGAAAGAAAAAGAAGGGAATTTTGCTAGCGGCACTGCCGACGGATTATGGATCTTTTGGGATGAAGATACAAAGAAAGTCCAGGAAGGAACATTTACTGAGGGGACAAAAGAGGGCAAATGGACAGCCTGGTTCACCGATGGCCGTCTCACAGAAGGCTATTATGCCAACGGTAAAAAGGATGCAACCTGGGCCAGCTGGTGGGATCATGGCCGGACCCGGAAAGAAATGCGGGGCACTTACCGAAATGGGAAAATGGTGGATAAATGGTACTTCTATGACAAAAATGGGAATTTGAAAGAAATAAGATATTTTACACCCTCCTTTTAAACTACTTTACATTTTTTTATAATAATTAAATAGGATCCACAACCATGAAATACGTCTATCTTTTTGGAAACGGCGAAGCCGATGGTACGGCTGAAATGAAGAATCTGCTTGGCGGTAAGGGTGCAAATCTTGCTGAAATGAATCACTTGGGCATTTCGGTCCCGCCCGGGTTTACCATCACGACGGATGTTTGCAGCCATTATTATGATCATGATCTTACTTTTCCTGATGAATTGGATTCACAGGTAATGGAAGCGCTTGCTGCAACTGAGCAGGTGATGAATACAAAATTTGGGGATGAAAATAATCCATTGCTCATATCAGTCCGTTCCGGGGCGCGTGCTTCCATGCCGGGCATGATGGAAACCGTCCTGAACGTAGGCCTGACCACCGCTACGATTCCCGGCCTGATCAAAAAAACCAATAATCCCCGGTTTGTCTATGACGCTTATCGCCGCCTGATTATGATGTACGCGGATGTGGTCATGGAAAAATCCGCTGGAATTGAGCCTGCTGATGGAGCAGGTATTCGCCAAAAACTCGAAGCTATTTTAAATGCGTATAAAGCAGAAAAAGGATTAACGGCGGACACAGATCTGTCTGCCGATGATTGGATCATTGTAGTAGACTCTTTCAAATCTGAGATACGATCCACATTGGGTGATGATTTTCCTGATGATCCCAATGCACAACTCTGGGGCGGGATCAAAGCCGTATTTCAAAGCTGGAACGGACGCCGGGCCATTAACTACCGCCGCATTGAAAATATTCCCCATGAGTGGGGAACAGCGGTGAATGTCCAAGCCATGGTCTTTGGTAATATGGGTGAAAATTCTGCCACCGGTGTGGCATTTACACGAAATCCTGCCACCGGCGAAAACAAATTTTTCGGGGAATGGCTCGCCAATGCCCAGGGGGAAGATGTGGTGGCGGGACTCCGCACGCCAAACCCGTTGAATGAAGATACCAAAACACCTGAAACACAGAATCTGCCTTCTTTAGAATCATCCATGCCGGCATTATATGCTGAATTAGCGGAAATTCGTAATTCACTGGAATCCCATTATACTGATATGCAGGATATTGAATTCACCATCCAGGATGGAAAACTTTGGATGCTCCAGACCCGGGTGGGAAAACGGAACGGCGCTGCCGCCATTAAAATGGCTGTGGATATGTGCAATGAAGGTATGATCAATAAAGAGACAGCCATCATGCGCGTTAGACCGGAACAATTGGATGAACTCCTCCATCCCATGCTGGATTCTGAATCCGAGAGAAATGCCACTTTTTTAGCGAAAGGATTACCGGCGGGACCCGGGGGCGCCACAGGGCGAATCGTTTTTACTGCGGATGAAGCTGAAGCCTGGCATAAGAAGGGTGAAAAAGTCATCCTGATACGGGAAGAGACATCACCGGAGGATGTCCACGGTATGCATGCGGCAGAAGCTATTCTAACCGCCAGGGGCGGCATGACATCCCACGCTGCACTGGTAGCCCGGGGCTGGGGAAAATGTTGTATCGTTGGCTGCAGTACGATCCATATTAATATTACAGACAAGGAAGTTTCTATCGATGACGCCGTTTTAAAAGAGGGCGATTGGGTAACTATGAATGGGACCCTTGGAAATTTATATGAAGGCCAAGTTGATCTTATTCCTGCTGACCCGGATACGCATACAGAATACAAGGTCTTGATGGAATGGGCAGATGAATTCAGATCTTTAAAGATCCGCGCCAATGCTGAAAGTCCCGCCGATGCAGCGCAAGCCATTCGCTTTGGCGCTGAAGGGATCGGGCTGTGCCGGACCGAACATATGTTCTTTGATGAAACACGAATTCTTGCCATGCGAAAAATGATCCTGGCCGATAATGAAACCGACCGACGAGCTGCAGTTATGGGACTGCTTCCATTCCAGAAAGAAGATTTTAAAGGTATTTTAACGGCTATGGCCGGAAAGCCCGTTACCATCCGGCTCCTGGATCCACCCTTGCATGAATTTATTACTTTGAATGATGATCAGGTACAGGAATTGGCCGAGCACTTGGGGCTGGAAAGATCCAAGATCGAAAAACGGATCGCCGGACTCCATGAATTGAATCCCATGCTGGGGCATCGGGGATGTCGCCTGGGGGTGGCCTATCCGGAGATCACCGAAATGCAGGCCCGAGCCATTTTTGAAGCAACGGCAGAACTGACCCGAGAGGGCATTTCTGTAATGCCTGAAGTGATGATTCCACTTGTGGGAATCGTAACAGAATACACAGACCAGGAAGCCATTGTTCGAAAAGTAGCCAAAGATGTATTAGAAGAAACTGGTGTGGAATTTGATTTTCTCGTGGGCACTATGATCGAACTGCCCCGGGCTTGTCTCACAGCAGATGAAATTGCGGAACATGCGGAATTTTTCAGTTTCGGCACCAATGACCTGACCCAAACCACGTTTGGATTTAGTCGAGATGATATTGGTTCTTTCCTGCCAGATTATTTAGATAGAAATATTCTGCCTGAGGATCCATT
>Ga0209554_1002019_pt1 | contig 14607 bp, 13 predicted proteins | sample MarorgKNORR_S2LV_5_FD_188221 | JGI IMG/M metagenome (GOLD analysis project Ga0209554, IMG submission 188221) | Marine microbial communities from the Southern Atlantic Ocean, analyzing organic carbon cycling - Bottom_A/KNORR_S2/LV (SPAdes) (version 2) | ecosystem: Environmental > Aquatic > Marine...
CCTGACGTTCTGCCGCCCGAAGAAAAGCGTCGATAAACTGGTCGGCCACGTCGCCCGATTCCATGATGTAAAACTCCAGCAGAACGTGACTCTCTGCTTTATCAATCGCCCGCAACATTGCCGGGAAATACTGCAGGCCATTGATTAACAATCGATAACGCTGGTGATCGCGCCAGGGAAATACCGCGCTCAAATTTTGTCGCTCAGTCTCCATCTCTGCTTGAATCGGACAACCAGAACCACCAAATGACGAATCCAATTAAGGCAAGCCCTGCAAGATTCGCTACAAGAAGACTCATTGTTCGATCTTCCCCGGATTGAACGAGCGAAGTCGATTCGCATTCGTTACGACGGTGAGTGATGACATCGCCATAGCGCCACCGGCAACCATCGGATTGAGCAGCAACCCGAAAAACGGGAACAAGATGCCTGCTGCGACTGGAATGCCAAGGGCGTTATAGATAAATGCACCAAATAAATTCTGTTTTATGTTTCGCACTGTTGCCTTCGAAATCGCGATGGCATCGACGACGCTCATTAACGATCCACGCATCAACGTGATGTCAGCACTTTCGATCGCCACGTCCGTTCCCGTCCCTATCGCAAAACCCACATCGGATCGCGCCAACGCTGGAGCATCATTGATGCCGTCCCCCACCATTCCGACCCGTTGGCCCTGTTCCTGCAATTCCGCCACCTTGTCCGCTTTTTCCTGTGGCAGCACGTCCGCGATAACTTCATCAATGCCAACTTCTTTCGCAACCGCTTGCGCCGTCACGAGATTGTCGCCGGTCAGCAGGACGACCTTAAGTCCGAGTTTATGCAAACGACCAATGGCTTCCGCCGAGTCCGACTTGATGGCGTCGGATACGCTGATAATGCCAGCCGCCTTGTCGTCAACGGCGATAAACATGGGTGTTTGCGCCTGACGAGTCAATTCCAGGGCAGGGTCGTCGAGCGCAGTAATATCGATGCCCCGATCGCTCATCAGTCGGCGGTTGCCCAATAACACCGGTTTTCCATTGACGACGGCCGCTACGCCATGTCCCGCAATGGCAGTAAAATCCTCTACTTTCAGTAGCGCTAATTTTCGCGCGCTCGCTGCCGATGCGATGGCCTCCGCGAGAGGATGCTCGGAAACCGCCTCAATGCTGGCACCCCATTGCAACAGCCCCTCCTCGGTCCAGTCATCGAGCGCCAGAATCGACTGCACACTCGGCCGGCCTTCCGTAACTGTGCCCGTCTTATCGAGAATTATGATGTCCAGTTTGCCGGCCTGCTGCAGGGCATCGCCGTTACGTATGAGTGCACCGAACTCTGCTGCTTTTCCGACTCCAGCCATTATGGATATCGGCGTCGCCAACCCGAGTGCGCAGGGACACGCAATAATCAAGACAGTCATGGCCGTCACAATTGCGTAGGTCACAGGTTGCCCCACATCGGCGAAGTTTATCCACGCCAGAAAAGTGACAATGGCAATAATCAGGACGCTAGGGACGAAAACGGCGGCCACTTTGTCCACCAGGCGGCCGATTGCCGGTTTCGAAGCTTGCGCCGTGCGGACCATTTCAATAATTTGTGACAGAGAAGTGTCTTTGCCAATGCGCTTGGCCATAAACAGAAAGGTGCCGGACTTGTTGATCGTGCCGCTAACAACCTCATCACCCGCTTGCTTTTGCACCGGGATCGGCTCACCAGTTAACATTGATTCGTCAATGCTGGAATGACCCTCGATAATTTTTCCATCAACAGCAATGCGTTCGCCAGGACGCACCCGAAGCGTGTCGTCGAGGCCCACGTCTTCAATCGGTATGTCCTGCTCGATTCCATTGCGAACCACTCGAGCCGTTTTCGGCTGCAGGCCAATCAATCGTTTTATTGCCTCTGAGGTCTTGCCGCGCGCACGCATTTCCAGCGCTGCGCCAAAATTGATGAGTGCGATGATGATTGCCGCCGCCTCGAAATACGCGTGTTGCGCCATGGGCGGCACAAGCCCTGGACTTGCAATGATGACCATTGAATACGTCCAGGCCGTCCCGGTGCCCAGAGCGATCAGCGTATCCATATTGGCATTGTGATATTTGGCTGATTTCCATGCCCCCGTAAAAAAATGCCCGCCGGAATAAGCCAACACAACAATCGTTAACAACCCGACCGCAAACCAAAACAGACGTCCATCGCCGGATTGAATGCCCGGCAGCAAACCAGACATACCGAATACGAATTGAGGGAATCCTACCGCGGCCGCGAATCCTGCCTTTTTTAATAGTGAACGGTAATGGGTAAGTTCCACCGCCTCTTTCTCTGATTCGTCCTCATTGCCGGTCAACTCTGTCGCGTCATAGCCGGCTGACTGAACCGTTTGGACCAGCAGGCTTGCCGAAACATCGCCTTCAACCATCGCAGTATGCTCAGCGAAATTGACACTGGCCACCGATACGCCGCGAACCCCCCGAAGGGCCACTTCCACCGATGACACGCAACCGGCGCAGCTCATTCCTGAAATGGATAATCGAATTGGCTCGTTCATGCGGTTATGCAACACATAATGGGTGGTATCAATGAATGCTTCGCTTGGTGCCTGACTAGATGGTGGCAGTATGCGTCAATTCAAGCTCGGATTCCCTCTTATCCAGGGCGCAGATTCTTGAAATCATTTTGGGTTTGAGCTTTAAAAAATTGAGCAACTACGTGAATCATGTTGTTGACACGCCGCTTGATGATGCGTTTGTGCCGAAGGCGTGGAAGCCTGTGACGACGAGACTGGCTGGTTAGGCGCAAATGGTCTTGTGACATTCACGCGTCAGAACGTGCTCCTACAGCGGCGCCAATAGAAAGACTGCAGGAGCGCCCTCCCGGGTGCGATCCGTCTTACTACACTCGCGCGCAGGAGCACGCTCCAACACCATTTCCATTAGAAACTCCTGTAGGAGCGCCCTCCCGGGCGCGATTCGTCTTACTACACTCACGCCCGGGAGCACGCTCCAACAGCTTAGTCGGTGTTTTTGCGAAATCGCGTCGGTGTCGTCCCGGTATGCTTTTTGAAAGTCTTGGCGAATGCAGCCCGGGACATGCCGATGTCCTCCGTCATTTTTTCCAGTGTCCACGACGCCTCGGGATTATTGTGCAGCTGCGGTACCGGACACACTGCCCTCGACGCGCATTGATCGCAGGATGTCACTCAGTACTTCCACGGTCCGTTCCCTCAATGTTTCTCTATGCCAAACATCTTCATCTGGTAGGTCAGCGTCGAGGGCTTCATTTGCAGAAGCTCTGCGGCGCCTTCCGCCCCCATATTTTTCAGTTCGCGTGCTGCAGCGCGGCGATCAGATTGGATTTCTCGAGTTGCTTGAATTCTGCAATAGTCAGGAACTCGGCACTGTCACCTGGCTCATTGTCCGGGACTGATCTTTGGTCAGTGCCCGTTTCTTGCGCCGTAAGCTGGAGCCGCAATCGGTGGCCAGTCGAGGATATTATGGCGCGCTCGAGGACGTTTCTAAGCTCGCGAATGTTACCCGGCCACTTCTGTTGTTTGAGCAACGATATTTGACTACGGGTCATTTTCAGAGGTTCGCGCCCCAACTAACTACTGATTACTTTGAGGAAGTGACGTGCCAGGGGTTCTATGTCGTCGATGCGTTCACGAAGTGGCGGTACCTCGACCGGGAAGACACTCAGTCGGTAGAAAAGATCTTCCCGAAAATTCCCAGCCTTGATTTCATCGGTCAGATTCCTGTTGGTCGCAGACACGATCCGGACGTCGACACTCATTGTTTGATCGTCTCCGACACGCTCGAATTGACCTTCCTGCAATGCCCTCAGCAGTTTTCCCTGCTGAGATATCGGAATCTCACCGACCTCGTCAAGGAACAATGTGCCGCCGTCGGCCAGTTGAAGGCGACCCACCCGGTCCTTGTGTGCGCCGGTAAACGCACCGCGGACGTGACCGAAAAATTCGCTCTCGAACAGGGCATTCATTACATTGTCGGCTAGACGACTGAATTCTTGAGTTGATTCAGTCGCATTAAGCGCTACGCGACACCGGTAAGATCAGCGTCCGCAATTTGATCCAGCGCTGCTATTTTTTAACGAAACTGTTGGAGAATTTTTTCCATCCGTGAAAAAGCGTCTTCAAGGACCGCTTTTTCCTGTCCGAATGCGATCCGCAGGTGATGATCCATGCCAAAGGAATCGCCGGCCCCAACGAACACGCTCGCTTCGCGGCACAAAATTTCCATCAGTTCGGTCGAGTTCACGTCCAGGTGGTAGCGAATAAACGAAACGGCCGAAGCTTCCGGTGGCGTGTAGGTGAAAAGCTCGTTTTGATTATCCATCCAGTTCTTCAAGACCTCGAATCCCTTGCGAACGTAATTTCTTGAGCGTTTCATCAGACGAGGCCGCACGGCGGGACTCAGCGCATGAGCCGCAAGTACGTTGCTCAGCATGCTCGCAGAAATCGTGCTGTATTCATGGCGAAGCCAGATCGAGTCCACGGTATCCGGCGGTCCAGCGACCCAGCCGACGCGCAGACCGGGCAGTCCGTACGCCTTGCTCATGCTGCCCACGGCCAGGACTTTGTCGTAACGACCGTAGAATGACGGTGTTTCTTCCTCACGCAGGCGCTCAGCACCCCGATACACTTCATCGGCCAATATCCACGCGCCAACCCGATCTGCCGCGGCGATGACCGCATCCATTTCTGCCTCGCTCATGATATGGCCGGTCGGGTTATTGGGATTCACGATGGCAATTATTCGCGTCTTGTCCGTAACGGCACAATTTAGCTCATTGATGTCGAGCGCCCAACCCTCGTCGGAAAGCAAGCGAAACGGTCGCACCTCGTGACCGCTATTCTGGGCAAGGCCCCATACCTGCTTGTAGGTCGGTGTCAGACACGCGAGTTCGTCGCCAGACTCCATCATCGTGGCAATTGTGATGTTATTGGCCTCGGCGGCACCAACGGTCACCAGAATATTTTCGATATTTGCCCCGTCATATAACGCGGCAATGTTTTCGCGCAATTCCGGAATTCCGTTTACATGTGGGTAGTTGATTTCACAGGACATCAACTCAGCAATCTTTTCAGCATCATCATCCAGCAATTCGTCCAGCCGAATCGGATGGACACCGCTTTCAGTCAGATTGATGTCCACCTTCTGTTCCCAGATGGATTGTGTGTGTTCAAGGTCAAATACTGTGAATGCCATAGCGAAATTCCAACTAAGGGGTATTGACCACAAGGAGTACGCACTAGTTTACGCGCGTGCCTGGATAAGCGACAGTCTCGGATTTTCCTGTACGACCGGGCCTGAGAGGATCGCGCCTTGGAAGGCGCTCCTACAGGTTTTCTATTGGCACTGTTGTAGGAGCGTGCTCCTGCGCGCGATCCGCCAAACCCGATCTAACGCGATTTGATCAACGACAACGGCAAGGCCGTAGAATATTTCACGCGCCGCAATGCGAACGTAGAACTCGCGGATCGCACGGCTGGGTGATGCAGGATTTGCGAATTGATAAAGTTGTTATAAGCATCCATATCATTAACCACGACCTGCAGAATATAGTCACGCTCACCGGATACTGAATAACACTCGGTCACCTCCGGTAGCGATTGCACATGTGCCTCAAAACTGTGCCGATTTGAATCCGTGTGCTCTACCATCGCAACGGCCAGCAAGACGTGTATTTGAAAGCCGAGTTTTCTGGGATTGAGCAAGGCGACCTGCTTCTCCAGTACACCGTTCTTCTCAAATTCACGAATGCGCCGCCAGCACGACGTTCGGGACATGCCTGCGATTTCCGCCAGTTCATCCTGGCTCGGCGTTACGTCGCGCTGCAGCGCGTGGAGCAGCCGTAAATCGGATCGCGATAACTCCATGGCGCATTTATCTCATATTTTCTATAATTATGAAACATTTATTTCATTTTTAACCCTTATATCACTAATATTGAGCGAAATAACCAAATTATTTGCTCATAATGTGGCATTACCTGGATGACCGGGAGGATGCCGCTGTGACCGACTTGCTTGATAATCCGATGGGCCTGAACGGCTTTGAATTCGTAGAATTTGCCTCTCCGAAACCGGGCCTGCTGGAACCAACTTTTGAATTGCTGGGATTTACCGCCGTTGCCAAACATCGATCCAAACAAGTTACCTTGTTTCGCCAGGGCGATATCAATTTCATACTGAACGAAGAACCAAAAAGCCACGCCGCTTTTTTCGCGCAGGAACACGGTCCGAGCGCGTGCGGCATGGCGTTTCGCGTTGAAGATTCTCACAAGGCCTACGCACGAGCCCTCGAATTGGGCGCGCAGCCGCTGGAGATTTCGACCGGGCCAATGGAGCTGCGATTGCCAGCGATCAAGGGCATTGGAGGGGCGCCTCTGTACTTGATTGATCGTTATATAGACGACAATAATATTTACGACATTGACTTTGAATTTTTCGAGGGCGTCGAAAGGCACCCGGAAGGTTGTGGCTTCCAGACAATCGATCACCTGACGCATAATGTTTATCGAGGCCGGATGGAGCACTGGGCCAACTTCTACGAGCACCTGTTCAATTTTCGGCAAATCCGCTACTTCGACATCAAGGGCGAATACACCGGTCTGCTGTCGAAAGCGATGAGCGCACCCGACGGGAAGATTCGCATACCGTTGAACGAAGATGCGTCGAAAGGCTCGGGCCAGATTGAAGAATTCCTGATGGAATACAACGGTGAAGGAATTCAACACATCGCACTTATTTGTGACGACCTGTATGCGTGCTGGGATCGCCTGAAGAAAACAGGGCTTAAATTTATGGACGCACCGACCAATGCCTATTACGAAATGCTCGAGGATCGGCTACCGGGGCATGGCGAACCCGTGAACGAGCTGCAGTCGCGTGGAATTTTGCTGGACGGCTCGACAGAAGGCGGTGATCCACGCCTGTTATTGCAGATTTTTTCAGCGAATCTTGTCGGTCCGGTTTTCTTCGAGTTCATTCAACGTAAGAAAGACGAAGGCTTTGGTGAGGGCAACTTCGCCGCGCTGTTCGAATCGATTGAGAGAGATCAAGTCGCCCGGGGCGTTGTCGGCGAAGACGCCGTCGCGTAGTTGAGTCATACTTGCCGTCTGTCCGACCGCGGAGGATCGAATGAACATCAAGCGAATTCACCATGTCGCATACCGCTGCAACGATGCGAAAGAAACGGTCGAGTTCTATCAGCGCGTCCTGAAAATGGAGTTTCAGATCGCGTTCGCGGAAAATCACGTCCCTTCGACCAAGGCGCCGGATCCCTATATGCATGTGTTCCTGGATGCGGGCATGGGCAATGTGCTGGCCTTTTTCGAATTGCCGACACAGGCACCGATGGGTCGGGATGAAAATACGCCGGAGTGGGTACAGCATATTGCGTTTGAAGTAGAGAGCTACGACGCGCTTGTTGAGGCAAAGAATCATATTGAAGCTGAAGGCGTTGACGTCCTCGGTCCTACCAACCACGGCATATTTCAATCCATCTATTTCTTCGACCCGAACGGTCACCGACTGGAGTTGGTGGCGAATACCAGCACCGAAGAGCAGATTACCGAACTTCGTCGGGTCGCACCCGACATGCTGGAAGAATGGAGTCAAACCAAAAAAGCGCCGAAGCATGCGGCCTGGCTGCACGAGTTAGAATTTCGAGGCGATGAAGTCTGACAAGATTTTCGATTCGAGAGAATCGGCATCAAGTGCACTGGCGGATCATATCGCTGCCGTTCTCGAGTCCGCGGTAACACAGCGAGGTAATGCATCCATTGTCGTGTGTGGTGGCACGTCACCTCTCGCGACATTCCGATTCTTGCGACAGAAAAAACTTCCCTGGCACAACATTACTATTGTACCCAGCGACGAACGTCTTGTACCCGTCGATCATCCGGACAGCAATGAGGGAATGATTCGCCGCGAACTCATGCAGGATGAAGCCGCAGTTGCGCAATTTGTGTCACTGGCAACAGCGGGAACCCGAAATAAGCAGCAACTTTCGGGTCTGAATGCGCAGCTCAATAGCCTGGTGAAACCGATTGATGTTGTTGTATTGGGCATGGGGCACGACGGCCATACAGCGTCTCTGTTTCCGAATTCCGTGAATATATCTACAGCGCTAAGCAGCGATGACGCCTGTGTCATTCAACATCCGCCGCATCTTGACGACGCACGGCTCAGTCTTACGCCCAGGTTGTTGCTCGCTGCCCGGGAAATTGTCTTACTGTTTTTCGGAGACGACAAACGCGCTATTTACGAGCAAGCGATCGATGCGGGTCCTGTTGAGGAATTACCGATTCGCTTTGTACTGCATCAAGAACAGGTATCGATTCGCAGGTATTGGGCGGCCTAAAAACGAATAGACATTTTCATCCTGAACGTTCGTCCGATTCCGGGCAGTACCGATACTTCCTGATAGACGCCCTGCAACGGCTGGAAGTATCTTTTATCAAATACATTATCAACGGATGCTGTCACCCGTAGCCTGCCTGTCTCTGCAAATGCGGCCGCGCGATACACCGTATACGACGGCAACACAACCCTGGAGACAGTCACGCCACCGGTTTCTGATACGTGGGTAGCGCCAACGGTGGCGCCGAAAAAGCCGAATTGCTTCTCATCGGACGTATAGGTCAAAAACGCTGAAAACACATTGTCTGGAATCGTATTGCGTTTGTATCCATCTTGCAGTTCTGGCAGACAGCTGGCATTGAGCGCAGCGAAAATTCCGCCGAAGCCGTCTTCCAGGACAATGGGCGCTCCAAACAGATTGACGGTTGGGTGACTCGGCGAAATAACCAGAAATTCTCCGTTCCCTGAAAAGCAGGCTCCCGGTGACGGTAGTTCATAATTCTGCGAGGTAAATGTGCTGGTTAAGGCCCAGTTGTCGCCGATGAGGTAACTCATCTCAAACTCAAAGCCCTCCGACGTCTCGGCACTTACGTTGCCGAAGGGATCCGAAACCTGTCGTTCCTGATTATAAAAGCTCGCTGATCCGAACAGCGATTTTTCCATCAGGCTGAATTTGACACCCAGTTCTTTCAACTCGGATCCGAACAGAAAGCCGTCCCGAACCGGGCCCGGAGAAACGCCGCCATTGGAATTATCGTTTAGTTCGGAGCCCTTCGCGTACGTTCCGTATAGCACGAGGCCCATTGGCGTCGAGTAACTCAGGCTCGCTGACCAGGAAAATTCGCCGTCGTCATTATCAAGCCTGACATTGGCAAGACCAGGGTCGAAAACGGTCGCACCGGTGTCGATGGACTGCACATCGTATTGATCAAAACGACCGCCCAGGAGCAGTCCAAAATCACCAATAACGATGTCGCTTACCAACGCGATGCCGGTATCCGACCATTTCGATTCAAAATCCGAATCCCAGCCGATTCCCCCCGTCTCCGATGTAAACGGACTGTCGAAAATATCGTTGCCCTGGGCGCCGGCCGTCAAGTCCCGACGGTCGACCACCAGGTAGCCTGAAAGAAAATTTTCACAAAGCTCGGATTGATAGCTGCGATGTGAGGCAGTAATAAAAAAGTCAGTACGAATCCAATCGTTATACGCGAGGCCAAACTCATAGGACGCGCGAGCCTCAAACACTTTCATATTGTGCTGGGCGGCGAACCCGGTAGAAACATAAAGGTCGCCTTCGACATCGTCAATAAACAATTGCATCGAAAGTGTTGAATCATCGAATTGCTTTTTCAGATCCAGGTAGCCCGTAACCGAATCGGATTCAGCAATCTCCTGATCCGACAGGTACACCGTCCGCGTGTCCAGCTGGGCCGTGCCAACGCCCGTATCGAGGCCGTAGGTAGGTGGCACAACGAACACTCCGAAATCGATCAAAGTCCGAATGTTCGACGTACCGAAAAACGTGCCGACAACCGGATCAATTTCAGCAGGCGTCAATCGACCATTGCCATCCACATCGATGAGATCAGTATCCCTCCCCGTAATGTAGGTCCCATTGTCGATCAAGTCCTGGGTCAGGCGATTCCACCCGGGCGTCTGAAAATATCCGTCAGAATGATAGTACATCCCGCCCGCCTCAATACTCAGTCCATTCGGCAATTCGTGACTGAACGACAATTGCAGTAACTCATGTTCAGGTTTGCGTCCTCTGAAGTAATGCCCTGAGTCCTCTAGCTCGCTGTAAATTGATACGCCGGACTCTCGACCTGCAAGCAAGAATGGAATATTGGCCTCCAGGGACAGATTATTCTTGTCGTAACTCCCCAGTGTATAACTGACAGTCCCCGTTGAGCCGTCGGATGCCCGCATGCCCGCCGCGGTGACGCTCTTCGGATAGAAGTTCAGCAAACCACCGACTCTACCGGCACCGTATATGATCGGCGCAGGCCCGCGTACGATTTCAACACGCTCACTGGCTCCGAGTGGCGTCGGGAACAGTCCTTGATTCAATGCTCGCTTGAAGCCTCGAAAATACGTTTCGGATACGGAGCCGCGAATGGTCACCGCGCCTGGAACACCGAAGAAACTACCGCCGAAAGTGCCGGGTGTCGTTGCGATGAAGTCATCGATATCAGCAATGCCGTAGCGCTGCATGGTCACATCGCTAATAATACTGATCGATCTCGGTATTTCCGTCAGTGCCCTATTTGTTCCGAAAACCGAATCCGTCGAATTAATCTTGGTCAGGCCAACAGGATCACCGACCACAATTATTTCATCAACGGAGTCATCGCCAACCTGGGCAAAGGCGGCGCCGGCTGACATCCCGGCCGCCGCAATAGCACAGTAATACAGGCGACCCAGACTCAGGGATATGCAGGGATATTTCATGTTGATGGAATTACCTCGGTACGTTACTGACGCGAGATCGCCATGTTACGCGGCCAATTTCGCCGCTCACAGCTCGGACTCGAGATTGGGGATGTTAGTTCAGAAAACAGCTGTTTCGACAATATTATTGACGCCACTGTAGGAGCGCGCTCCAGCGCGCGAGTGTAGTCAGTCTGATCGCGCCTGGGAAGGCGCTCCTACGGATTTTTTATTGGCACTTGCGTGCGGTGGCTTCATCAACGCGGTAAACACCAGGCAAACGAGCAACACGGCCGCACAAACTCTAAACAATCCCGCAAACCCCCCCCAAATCTGGCCGAACACACCACCGAGGAAGGGACCAATCGCCGCTGGCGTTGTGATCATGTACATCGTACCGATCGTTTTCGGCGCTTCTTTCGGCCCGTAATAATTCACCAACAACATCGTCGTCGCAAACATACACATGCCGAATCCGTATCCTTCAGCGAAGGCGAAAATAACAATCGCGATCATATTATCCGCTAACGATAGCGCGATCATTCCGATAGCCTCTGCGGTCAGTGCCGATACCAGTAACCATTTCGGATCGACCCGCGTCGCCAGCATGCCGCCGAATGCCCTGGAAAACGCATTCACAAATGCATGCGCACTCATCGCGCCCGCTGCAACGCCGGCGGCAATCCCCAGTGTGGCCATATGGGTGGGGGCCCAACTGTTTGTCGTTACGCCGATGAATAGCGTCATCGTCATGGCAGCGACAATGACGTAGTACTGCGGCGTCCTTAGTACATCGCGCAATCGCCAGTCGCTATCGGTCGTGGCGACGTTTTCTGAATGTTTCTCTTCATCGTGTTTTTCCGCCTGCGCGTCATCGCTGTTCGCATCCCTGCTGCCACCAAAGGTAATGATCGCGAGAACGACAAGAACAATGCTAACGACGGCCATCGACCACCAATGCATGCGCCAGGATCCCGTCATTGCGACGACGTTAGTTACAATCATTGGACCGGCAACGCCACCCAGCCCGCCGATAGTCATATAGGCACCGATTGCGATGGATCGCCGGTGCGGCAAGCATCGATTGATGACAGCGACACCCGGCACTATCGCGCAGAGCGTATAGCCGATACCGGCAAGCCCCGCACCAATGAAATACTGATGAATACCGGTAGACGTCGCCAGTAATCCAAAACCGATCGCCATGATGACGCCGCCCATTGCGAACGTAGCTCCAGTTCCAAAGAACTGTATGGTCCAGGCCGGCACTTGCCCGGTAATGCCTACCATGAATGCCAGCACCGAAAAGCCAATACCGGCATCGGACCAGGACCAGGCCAGTTCCTCGATCATGAATGGCAATGCGATCCCGAGCGACGTGAATGTCGATGCAGTAATGTGGAAGAAAATTACGCTGACCAATGCAAAACTCCACCAGGCTTTCCAGTCGATGGTCTTCGTATTGGTGGTCGTCAAATCCTCCATTTACACCTTCTTTGTTGTACGCTCGCGCCCGGTTCGATGTTATACAATAGCGCAGCGACGGACCAAAATATGCAATTAATACGACAGACTGATGGCACACCGGTGGACTGCCTGGCGAAGGGCTGCATAGCGACGATCGGTGTTTACGATGGCCTGCATATCGGTCATCAGAAGCTACTCGATCGGGTGTTGGCGGAAGCGAAAGTATCCAGCCTGCCCTCGCTGGTAATGAGCTTCGAACCCACACCTCAGGAATTCTTCGCACCCCAGAATCCGCCGCCCAGGTTGATGCGCTTTGGTGAAAAGTGCCAGGCGCTGGAAGAATACGGCATTGATGTGTATTACTGCGCGCGATTTGATGCGGACATGCGCAACATTACCGCGGATGAATTTATTCAGAATGTTTTGCTCGACTCTTTGAATGTGCGGAAATTGATTGTTGGCGAGAATTTTCATTTTGGATTGAATCGGTCTGGCAATATCGAATATCTGGAGCAGGTAGCGGAAAATCTCAATTTTGAAGTTCTTCGCATGCCGGGCGTTCTCTACGATGGGGAGACCATCAGCTCTACGGCCGTTCGTCAGGCATTGTCTTCCGGCGACCTGAAGCGTGCTGCGGCATTGCTCGGCCATCCCTATCAAATGTCCGGTGAAGTAATACAAGGGAAACACCTCGGCCGTAAACTCGGATTTCCAACCGCCAATGTCAGCCCGGACCGTCCGCATGTGGCGTTCATGGGAGTGTTCGCCGCACAGGTTCATGGCCTCGGCGAACAGGTTTTGGACGGCGTAGCGAGCCTTGGCACGCGACCCACGGTCAATGGCACGCGGCCACTGCTGGAAGTGCATATATTCGATTTCGATGAAGATATTTACGGTCGGGAAATTAAAGTCGACTTTATTGAAAAACTTCGAGACGAGGAAAAGTTCGACGACCTGGATGCATTGACTGACCAGATGCAGGAAGACGCTGCGCAGGCGCGTGAAATTCTATCGACGTTGAATGCGCAGTGATCTGAAGACATGCAGGAAAATCCGGAAAATATTCAGCTCGGATTAAGAAACAATCTCTCGCAGTTCTCGCTGCTCGTGATCGTCAATGCCTTCGTTGGCGCGATGGTCGGCATGGAAAGAAGTATTCTGCCCGCGATCGCGGAGCAGGAGTTCATGCTGCTGGCCCGAACGGCGATTTTGTCGTTTATCGTCGTGTTCGGCGTTAGCAAAGCGATAACCAATTACTTCGCCGGTCGCCTTTCCGATGCTTATGGCCGAAAAGTCATATTGATTGCCGGCTGGTTTGTCGCGGCGCCGGTGCCCTTTATGTTGATGTGGGCACCGTCCTGGAACTGGATCCTCGTCGCCAACTTGTTTTTGGGCGTCAGCCAGGGGCTTACCTGGTCCACAACCGTCATCATGAAAATTGACCTGGCCGGACCGAAGAATCGTGGCACTGCCATGGGTTTCAACGAGTTTGCCGGTTACGTCGCCGTCGCGGGCGCCGCGTTGGCCACGGGATACGTTGCCAGCAATTGGGGTCTTCGCCCACAGCCATTTTATCTCGGTGTTGGTTTCGTTGTCATTGGACTGGCAATGTCGGTGCTGCTGATTCGCGAAACTCGCGGGCATGCGCTTCTCGAAGCCAAGCTTGCGGGCGAACTCGCCCGTGAAGATATGCCCTCCCAACGTGAGATTTTCTGGAAGACTTCACTAACGGACCGCAATTTGTCGTCGGTAAGTCAGGCCGGCCTGGTGAACAATCTGAATGACGGCATGGCCTGGGGGCTTTTTCCGTTGTTTTTTATGACGGCAGGCATGAGTCTCGGACAAATCGGCTGGCTTGCCGCCATCTATCCAGCCGTGTGGGGAGTCGGTCAGCTGTTTACTGGCGCTTTGTCCGATCGAATCGGCCGAAAGGGTCTTATTGTTGGGGGAATGTGGGTGCAAGCCGCGGGCATCGCGGTGCTCGCCGTGTCCGGCGAGTTCGCAGAATTTGCCGCGGGAGCGGTTCTTCTTGGCGCGGGAACAGCGATGGTGTACCCCACTCTGCTGGCCGCCATTGGCGATGTGGTTCACCCGTCGTGGCGAGCGTCGGCGGTGGGTGTATATCGACTGTGGCGAGATCTGGGGTATGCGTTTGGTGCGGTCATCGCCGGGATTGTGGCTGATTGGTTGGGGTTGAGTGCCGCGTTGTGGGTTATTGCTGCATTGACGTTTGGGTCCGGGACGATTGTTCTGGTTCGGATGCAGAAGCATTGAATTAGCCTTACCGCACTCGCGCCCGGGAGGGCGCTCCTACAATTTTTCTATTGGCACCCTTGTAGGAG
>Ga0209554_1002020_pt1 | contig 14606 bp, 16 predicted proteins | sample MarorgKNORR_S2LV_5_FD_188221 | JGI IMG/M metagenome (GOLD analysis project Ga0209554, IMG submission 188221) | Marine microbial communities from the Southern Atlantic Ocean, analyzing organic carbon cycling - Bottom_A/KNORR_S2/LV (SPAdes) (version 2) | ecosystem: Environmental > Aquatic > Marine...
TCAGGACGAGCGCGAACAAGGCGGCGAGCCGATCGCCGATATAGTGGTCCGCGCCGGTCATCTGAAGGGCATCGAAGTGCCGCGTGACCGGGCGCCGACCATGATCGACGAATACCCCATCCTGGCCGTGGTTGCGGCCTGCGCCGAGGGCGAAACGGTGATGCGCGGCTTGGGCGAGCTCAGGGTAAAGGAAAGCGACCGGCTGGCGGCCATGGCCGAGGGGCTGGCGGCCTGCGGCGTCAAGCTTGAGGCCGGCGAAGATTATCTCATTGTCGAAGGCTGCGGCGGCCCGCCCCCCGGCGGCGGCGCCATCTCGACCCGGCTTGACCACCGCATCGCCATGGCCTTCCTGGTCTTCGGTGCGGCGTCGGCCAAGCCGGTGACCATCGACGATGGCGCCACCATGGACACCAGCTTTCCGGGCTTCGCCTCGCTGCTCAACAGCCTGGGCGCGAAGATTGCCTGACGTCACGGTCATTGCTGTCGATGGTCCGGCGGCGGCCGGCAAGGGTACATTGGCGCGCCGCCTCGCCGCTCACTTCGGACTGCGTTATCTCGATAGCGGCCGGCTCTATCGCGCGGTCGCCGCCCAGCTTTTGCGCGCCGGCGATGCGCCCGACGATGCGAAAAAAGCCGTGGCCGCGGCGCAATCCCTGACCGAAGACGATCTCGACGCCCCCGGCCTGCGTGAGGAGGCGGTCGGTCAGGCGGCATCTGTCCTGGCCCCCATCGCGGCAGTTCGCGAGGTCCTGCTGGCCTATCAGCGGGCATACGCCGCCGATCCGCCCGGCGCGGTGATCGACGGCCGCGACATCGGCAGCGTCGTCTTCCCCGGGGCTACCCATAAGCTGTTCGTCACCGCCAGCTTGGAGGAGCGTGTGACCAGACGATGCGCGGAGCTGGCGGCGCGCGGCAAGCCTGTCGATAGAGCGGCGGTGCGCGATGAAATGGCGGCGCGCGACGCCCGTGACCAGGAGCGGGGCATAGCGCCGCTGCTCGCCGCCGACGATGCCCATGAGCTCGACACCTCGGAGCTTGATGCTGAGGGCGCTTTCAACGCCGCCCTGGCAGCGATAGGCGCGGACCGATAACACTATAATCGGTTGCAGGATGGCCGCGTCCTCTGTATAGAGCATCATCCGATCAAGTTGAGTCTCTTTCAGCGACCCAATTGACGGATAAAGATGCTCTATCTTTTTAAAAACTAGAGCAATTTTACCCGGTCATATTGAACTTTGCTGGTTCAATCTGATCGGATATTGCTCTAGAGTCGCGCTCTTGCTTTTACGCAGGCGAAAAGACGTCAAATGATGTCCCCGTGAGACAATCTCCGGGTTCAGCCAGCGCCTCAGGACACGGTCAATCAAGACCGCCTGAAACCGGTCCCCCGGGACCAAGCGGAAATTGGATAAAGAATGAATATAGAGACCCCCGAAAGCGGCGAAGAAATATACGCCTCCGACGAAGACTTTGCTGCGCTGTTTGCGGAGTCCATTGAGAAGGTGGACATGTCCGTGGGCTCCGTGGTTACCGGCACGGTGATCTCCATTGAGAACGACATGGCCCTGGTCGATGTCGGTCTGAAGGCGGAAGGCCGCGTTTCGATCAAGGAATTCGGCGGCGACGGCGAAGAGGCCGAGGTCAAGATCGGCGATAAGGTGGAAGTCTTCCTCGATCGCCTGGAGAATGCTCAGGGCGAGGCGGTGCTCAGCCGCGAAAAAGCCCGCCGCGAAGAGGCCTGGATACAGCTTGAGACCGCCTTCAACAGCAGCGAACGGGTTGTCGGCACCATCTTCGGCCGGGTCAAGGGCGGCTTTACGGTCGATCTGTCGGGCGCCGTGGCCTTTTTGCCGGGCAGCCAGGTCGATATCCGGCCGGTTCGCGATATCACGCCGCTGATGGGCATCCCGCATGATTTCGTTATTCTGAAAATGGATCGCCACCGGGGCAATATCGTCGTCTCGCGGCGCTCGGTTCTTGAGGAATCCCGCGCCGAGCAGCGCGACGAGCTGATCGCCAATCTCACGGAAGGCCAGGTTCTCGAAGGGGTGGTCAAGAACATCACCGATTACGGCGCCTTCGTCGATCTCGGCGGCGTCGACGGCCTGCTCCATGTTACCGATATAGCCTGGCGGCGGGTCAACCATCCCACCGACGTGCTGTCGATCGCTCAGACCATCAATGTCCAGGTTATTCGCTTCAATCGAGAAACCCAGCGCATCAGCCTGGGCATGAAGCAGCTTGAGGCCGATCCCTGGGAAGGTGTTGAATCCAAATATCCGGTGGATACGAAGATTGTCGGCCGGGTCACCAACATCACCGATTACGGCGCTTTCGTCGAATTGGAGCCCGGTGTCGAGGGGCTGGTTCATGTCTCCGAAATGAGCTGGACCAAGAAGAACATCCATCCCGGAAAGATCATCTCGACCAGCCAGGAAGTCGAGGTCAAGGTGCTCGATGTCGATCCCATCAAGCGCCGCATCAGCCTTGGGCTGAAGCAATGCCGCGACAATCCGTGGGAGCATTTCGTCGATCAGTTCCCGGTCGGCAGCCTGGTCGAAGGCGAGATCAAGAACATCACCGAATTCGGCATCTTCATCGGACTCGATGGCGATATCGACGGCATGACCCATATGTCCGACATCTCCTGGGGGCTTTCCGGAGACGAGGCCATCAAGGCTTTCAACAAGGGCGACATGGTCAAGGCCAAGGTGATCGATGTCGATGTTGAGAAAGAGCGGATCAGCCTTGGCATCAAGCAACTCACCGAAGATCCTTTCGCCGGCGCCCTGGAAAGCGTCAAGCGGGGCGATCAGGTTACCTGTGCGGTCACCGCCATTACCGATGGCGGTATCGAGGTTTCCATCGACGGCGTTCAGGGCTTCATCCGCAAGGCGGAATTGGCCCGCGACCGCGGCGACCAGCGTCCCGAACGCTTCGCCGTGGGTGAAAAGGTAGATGCCCGGGTGACGACAATCGATGCGTCGACGCGGCGCATCAGCCTGTCCATCAAGGCCCTTGAAGTCTCCGATGAAAAGCAGGCGATGTCCGTATACGGCTCGTCGAACAGCGGCGCCAGCCTCGGCGATATCCTTGGGGCGGCGATTGACAAGGCCGAGGAGGAACGCGCCACCGAGGCGGATGTGGATACCGGGGAAGAGTCAGAGGAAGCCGCGGCTCTCGAAGCAGAGGCCGAGCCGGAAGAAGAAGCGGCCAAGCCTAAAGCCAAGGCCAAGAAGGCTGCTGCCCCGAAGAAGGCGGCTGCGACCAAGAAAGCCGCGGCTCCGAAGAAAGCCGTGACCAAGAAAGCCGCCGCTCCGAAGAAAGCCGCGGCAAAGAAGCCCGCCGCCAAGAAGCCGGCAGCGGCCAAGAAAGCGGCGGCCGCCAAGAAGGATGGGGACGACGGTTAACAAACCGCAGTCAAGCGGTCTGTCCGGCGCCATGAAACGCCGGGGGTGAAATGACTCTTGACCCCGATATTCTGCTCGACCGCCGCAGGCTCAAGCGCAGGCTTGCCCTGTGGCGGGTCGTTGCCATCGTCGCACTTGTCGCCGTGGTGCTGGTCGGTTACGCCCGATACAGCGGCGTTCTGAATAGAGATCACGTGGCGCGCTACGACATCGACGGCATTATTCTCGACGACGCCGATGTTTTGGCGGCGCTTGAGGAGATCGCCGAGGATTCCCGGGCCAAGGCGTTGATCGTCCACATCGACAGCCCTGGGGGCACCTTCGTCGGCGGCGAGCAGCTCTACGATGTGCTGCGCAAAGTGTCCGCCATAAAACCCGTGGTCACCGTGATGGGAACCGTCGCCGCCTCGGCGGGCTATATGGCGGCGGTCGCCAGTGACCGGATCTTCGCTCACCAGGGCACCATAACCGGCTCTATCGGCGTGATCATGCAAACCACCGACATCACCAGGCTGCTCGACAATCTCGGTATATCGGCCGAGGCCATCAAGAGCTCGCCGTTGAAAGCGACACCATCGCCGCTAGAGCCGATGACCGATGAAGCCCGGGCGGCCAGCCAGGCGATCATCGATGATATGCACGGATTGTTCATTGAAATGGTTGCCGAGCAGCGCGGTTTTGAGATATCCCGCGTTCGCGCCCTGGCCGATGGCCGGGTGTTTACCGGTCGTCAGGCGGTCGCCAACGGGCTGGTCGACGCCATCGGCGGTGAGAGCGAGGCCCGCGACTGGCTGGCGTCGAAGCACGATATATCCAAGGATCTGCCAATCCTCGACGTGATCATCGATTATCCGGCCGAGGACTGGTTCACCAACGCCCGGATCCTTTCACAAAATATGTTGCTTCCAGAACGACTTACCCTTGACGGGCTGGTATCACTCTGGCACCCTGGAGGCTGGTAGCTTATGCGGCGGAAGAAAAATCGATGAATCGAGCTTCCGCATAGATAATCTGCTTCGTGAGCAGATCGAGTCACGGGCTTTGTTCTTCAGGGGTTGTCATTTAAGGGAATGCCATGACCAGATCGCAACTTATTCTGCGTTTAGCGGAAAACAATCCGCATCTTTTCCACCGCGATATCGAACGTATCGTGGCGACGGTGTTTGAGGAAATCTCCGGCGCCCTGGCTAAGGGGGAGCGGGTTGAATTACGGGGTTTCGGCGCTTTCTCGATCAAGTCGCGGGCGAGCCGTATCGGGCGCAATCCGCGCACCGGCGAATCGGTTCAGGTGGTGGCCAAGTACCTGCCGTACTTCAAGACCGGCAAGGAGCTTCGAGGACGGCTCAACAGCACAGATTAGGGTCTCGCAGATTAGGTTCACCACGTGGGTTCTCCGGCCCGCACCCGCGCTATGGGGTGACTAAACCATGAAGCATTTAAGTCGATTTGCGGCGATCCCCTTCGGTTTCGTTGTGATTGCCTTCGCCATCGCCAATCGAGGCCCGGCCGTGGTCAGCCTGGACCCGCTGCCCTATGTATTCGAGGTGCCGCTGTACCTGGTCGCCATAGGCGGGTTGGCGGTCGGATTTACGGTCGGCGCAATCGCAGCCTGGCTCGCCGGCCACGGCGTCCGTCGGCGTTTGCGCATTGCCAAGGCGCGCGTGGCCTCGCTCGAGGGCGAGGTTTCGCAATTGCGGGTGGCGCGGGACAAGGGCGAAGTTGCGGCCAAATCCGACCTTGCGCGCCTGCCCGCCGACGCGGCCTAAGAATTACGCACCGGGGATTATCGCAGTTCTCCGAATTTGCTATAAGAGCGGCCGGACGAGACGTAGGGGAGGGATAAACAATGAATAATGACGCCACAGAAAACGCCAACGCCGAACGGTTGCTCTGTGCGATCGATACGGTCGATCTCGACGCCGCCGTGGCGACCGCCGCGTCGCTTAAGGGCCTGGTCGGCGGCATTAAGCTCGGCCTCGAGTTTTTCACTGCCCATGGTCCCGCCGGGGTTGCGGCGATAGCCGACTGCGGCTTGCCGATTTTTCTCGATCTCAAGTTTTTCGACATTCCCAATACCGTGGCTGGCGCCATACGGGGAACCTCCGGCATGAACCCCTTCATGCTGACGGTTCATATCAGCGGTGGCCCGGCCATGCTGCGCGCGGCCATGGCCGCTTCCTCGAGGCTGGCTTCTCAGAACGACGGCAAGCGGCCTCTGGTGATTGGCATCAGCGTGCTCACCAGTTTTGACGAGGATGATATGGAGGCGGTCGGCGTTCGCCCCGGCCTGGCCGAGCAGGTCCATCGTCTGGCTGATATGGGTCTCGCCAATGGTCTCGACGGGGTTGTCTGTTCGGCCCACGAGATTCTCGACCTGCGCCGTTCCTTCGGCGACAAATTGAAGCTGATAGTGCCCGGCATACGCCCGGCCTGGTCTTCTGCGGACGATCAAAAACGCATCGTGACCCCGGCCGAAGCCCTGCGCCTCGGCGCCGACTATCTGGTTATCGGGCGGCCGATCTTGCGCGCCGATGATCCGCCGGCGGCGGCGCGGCGCATTCTCGCCGAGATGGCCGGCTGAGACGCTTGTAAGCATGTCCGTCACCGCGAAAATTTGCGGCGTCAATGCGCCTGATGCAGTTGCTGCCGCCGTCTCCGGCGGAGCCTCTCATATGGGGCTGAATTTCTATCCGCCGTCGCCGCGATACGTGACCCCCGACCTTGCCGCGGCTCTTGCCGCCGAGACGCCTCGTGAGGTATGCAAGGTGGGATTGTTCGTCGATGCTGATGACGATGGTCTCGGCGCTGTGCTCAAAGCGGTTTCGCTTGACCTCTTGCAGTTTCATGGCGATGAAACTGTCGAGCGGGTCGCTGCGGTGCGTGAGCGTTTCGGCCTGCCGGTTATGAAGGTGATCCGCGTCGCGGGGCCTGACGATATCGAGACGGCAAGTGCCTTTGCAGAGGTTGCGGACTGGCTCTTGTTCGATGCGCGCGCGCCTGCCGATATGAAGGGTGCGCTGCCCGGTGGCAACGCTCTGAGCTTCGACTGGCGGCTGATCGCGGGGCGAAGCTGGGCCGTGCCCTGGATGCTGTCGGGCGGGCTGGGTGTCGGCAACGTCGCCGAGGCGGTGTCGGTTTCGGGGGCGCGCCTGGTCGATGTGTCTTCGGGCATAGAGGATCGCCGCGGCCATAAAAGCCCGGCCATGATTACGGATTTTCTCGCCCGGGTGGCGGGATTGTAGATTTTTTGCGGAGTGACAAACGAGTCCCATGGAAGATCCCAATAGCTATATGAACGGGCCCGATGAGCAGGGCCGTTTCGGCGACTACGGCGGGCGCTACGTTGCCGAGACGCTGATGCCCCTGATCCTCGAACTCGAGGCGGAATACAAGGCGGCGCGCGCCGACCCTGCGTTCGAGGCCGAGCTCAACGGCTACCTGAAGGATTATGTGGGGCGGCCCAGCCCGCTTTATTTCGCCGAGCGCCTGACCGCGCATTTCGGCGGCGCCAAAATCTATTTAAAGCGCGACGAGCTCAACCACACCGGCTCGCACAAGATCAACAACTGCATCGGCCAGATTTTGCTGGCCCGGCGCATGGGCCGGACCCGCATTATCGCCGAGACCGGCGCCGGCCAGCATGGCGTGGCGGCGGCGACGGTCTGCGCCCTGTTCGGCATGCCCTGCGTGGTCTATATGGGCGAGGTCGACATCGCCCGCCAGCAGCCCAACGTGTTCCGCATGAAGCTGCTGGGCGCCGAGGTGCGACCCGTGAGTTCGGGCTCGAAAACCCTCAAGGACGCCCTCAACGAGGCTCTGCGCGACTGGGTGACCAATGTTGCGGACACCTTCTATATCATCGGCACGGTGGCCGGGCCTCACCCCTATCCCATGCTGGTGCGTGATTTCCAGTCGATTATCGGCCGCGAGGCGCGCAGCCAGATGGTCGAGGCCGAGGGCCGGGGGCCGGACAGTCTGGTCGCCTGCCTGGGCGGCGGCTCGAACGCCATGGGATTGTTCCATGCGTTTCTCGACGATGCGGATGTCTCGATCTACGGCGTCGAGGCGGCGGGCCATGGCGTGGAGACGGAAAAGCATGCGGCCTCGCTGACCGCCGGCTCGCCCGGCGTGTTGCACGGCAACCGCACCTATCTGTTGCAGGACGACGACGGCCAGATCACCGAAGCCCATTCCATATCCGCCGGCCTCGACTATCCCGGTATCGGGCCTGAACATTCCTGGCTCAAGGACCAGGGCCGGGTGACATATGTGGCGGCGACCGACGACGAGGCCATGGCTGCCTTCCAGCTCTGTTCCAAGCTCGAGGGCATCATTCCGGCCCTGGAACCGGCGCATGCCCTGGCCTATGTGGCCAAGATCGCCCCGGATCTGCCGAAAGACCATATTATCCTGATGAACATGTGCGGCCGTGGCGACAAGGATGTCTTCGCCGTTGCCGAGCGGCTTGGGGTGAGCCTGTGAGCCGCATCGAGAAACGCTTTGCCAGCCTGGCTTCAGCCGGGCGCGGCGGTCTGGTGACCTATCTTTCGGCGGGCGATCCTGATTACCACCACAGCCTTAAAATCATCAAGGGTCTGCCGGCGGCGGGTGCCGATATCATCGAGATCGGCATGCCCTTTACCGACCCCATGGCCGACGGACCGTCGATCCAGGCTGCCGGCTTGCGCGCGCTCAAGGCCGGCCAGACCATGCATAAGACCCTGGCCATGGCGCGTGCCTTCCGCGAAGACGATGACGACACGCCCCTGGTGCTGATGGGCTACTTCAACCCGATCCATCAATACGGCAAGGAGACCTTCCTCGATGACGCCTTCGAGGCCGGGGTCGATGGCTTGATCATCGTTGATCTGCCGCCCGAGGAAGACGACGAGCTTTGCCTGCCGGCGCTGGCGCGCGGCCTCAACTTCATTCGTCTGGCAACGCCGACCACCGATGCGGTGCGTCTGCCCACCGTGCTCAACAACACCTCGGGCTTTGTCTATTATGTTTCGATCACCGGCATTACCGGCGCCGGGAGCGCCAGCGCCGACACCATCGGCGCCGCGGTGGCGAAAATTAAGTCGAAAACCTCGCTCCCGGTGGCTGTCGGCTTCGGCATCCGAACGCCCGAGGACGCGGCGGCGGTGGCCCGGGTCGCCGACGCGGCGGTGGTCGGTACCGCTCTGGTCGACCGGCTGGCCGGCAAGCTGGACGACAGCGGCGCGGTACAGCCCGGCTTGGTCGAAGACGTGCTCTCCCTGGTGCGCGACCTGGCCGATGGCGTGCGTCAGGCGCGAAACGGGGTCTGACAGATGAATTGGCTGACCAATTTCGTTCGCCCCAAGATCAGGGCGCTGGTGCGCAAGAGCGACACGCCCGAGAACCTTTGGGAAAAATGCGCCGCCTGTGAACAGATGATTTTCCGGCGCGATTTGGAACTCAACAAATACGTCTGCCAGCATTGTGATCACCATATGCGCTTTCAGCCCAAGGCGCGCCTGGAGATGCTGTTCGACGAGGGCGAGTATGAGCGGGCCAAGCTTCCCGAGGCGCCTGTCGACCCGCTTAAGTTCCGCGACAGCAAGCGCTATACGGAACGGCTCAAGATCGCTAGGAGCAAAACCGGCGAAGACGACGCGGTGATTGTCGCCCAGGGCAAAATGGACGGCATGGACACCGTTATAGCGGTGTTCAATTTCGATTTCATGGGCGGCTCCATGGGCGTTGCCGTGGGGAGCGCGATCCTCGTCGCGGCGCGCCTCGCGGTGAGCCAGCGGGCGGCCCTGATCCTGATTCCATCCTCGGGCGGGGCGCGCATGCAGGAGGGTGCTCTGTCGCTGATGCAGCTACCGCGCACCACCATCGCCATCAACGATGTCAAGGACGCCGGGCTGCCCTATCTGGTGGTGCTCACCAACCCGACAACCGGCGGCGTCACCGCATCCTTCGCCATGCTCGGCGACATCACCCTGGCCGAACCCGACGCCCTGATCGGCTTCGCCGGCGCCCGGGTGATCGAGACCACCATCCGCGAGAAGCTGCCCGAGGGCTTTCAGCGGGCGGAGTATCTGCTCGATCACGGCATGATCGACATGGTGGTGCATCGCCATAAATTGCGCGCGCGCCTGATCTTGCTTCTCGGACACCTGCTCCGGCCCGGCGGCCCTGAGCTGTCGGACAGCGTTGAGCTGGCCATCCCCGAGCCCGAAGCGGCCCCTTCGCCCGATTGATCAGAGGACATTTGTTGTGCCAAGCGATGGAAACCTTCTGCGGCATGGCTGCTTCCTAACGGTCCAATTGATTTAGCTGTACTTTGAAAACAGCTAACCAGGGAATTTCCGGCGATCCGGCATGCAATGGTTTTAAGCCGTTCTGACAACGGCGCCTTTTCAATGACAAAGCTATAGAAACCGAGCCACACGAGATTTAGGCCATGAACCATTGGTGTCGGATCCCTTCCACATGAAACAACCGCCCCTCGCGGCAGACCCCCCCGTCGAACGAATTGGCACGGGAATCGCGTGCCTCGTCGCCGCGGCTTTCTGCTTCTCGGTCACCGATGCCCTGGCCAAATGGCTTGGCCAGGACTATGCGGCCATCGAGATACTGTTCTTCCGCTACCTCTTCGGAATGTTGCCGGTTGCGGTCCTGATTTGGTACGGCGGCGGCCTGGCGGCGCTGCGCACGCGACGGCCCGGCGTCCACGCGCTCCGGGCCGGGCTGTTGTTCCTGGCGCTCTATCTGTTTTTTGAAGCTCTCCAGCATATACCGTTGGCCGACGCCATCGCTGCCGCCTTCACGGCCCCTCTGTTTATAACGGCAATGTCCGGACCCGTTCTTGGTGAAACCGTGGGTTTTCGGCGATGGGCGGCCGTTCTGGCCGGCTTTATCGGCGCCCTGATTATACTGCGGCCGGGAAGCGCCTCATTCGACCCTGCGGTACTGCTGGTCTTGGGCTCAGCCTTATCCTTTTCGGTGATGGTTCTGCTCACCCGGCGCATGATACGCACTGAGACCAACGTCGCGATGGTGACCTACAGCACCCTGGGTGCCTTTCTTGCAAGCCTGCCGTTTCTTGTTTTCGTGTGGCGGCCCCCCGCCAGCGAGGACATGGGCCTCTTCTTGCTGCTGGGAATTGTCGGCGGTATCGCTGCCTATGTCGTCGTCGTGGCCTACCGCAACGCGCCCGTGTCGGTCCTTGCACCCTTCGATTACACGACGCTGATATGGGGCGTCTTATTTGGCTGGCTCATCTGGAATGAACAGCCGGCACTGCCGGTATGGATTGGCGCGGCGCTGGTTTGCGCCTCCGGGGTCTACATTGCCCGCCGCGAGAGCAAGGGCAAAACCATACCCCACCGGAAAGGTGAGTCGGTTTAGCGCCGCTACTTGCCAGAAGTGTGGTCATTGGACCCGCCCGGCCGCTGTGATGCCGTCCGGGTTGCGCAAATTGATGGTCGTGCGCCCGGTTTCTTTGACACAGTTCGCGCAGACACAGTCCGCGCAAAAAATATTTTAGCGATGATCCTGATGGCCATGTTGGCTCGGTGATCGCCGGTAGCGCGGGTTTGCAGTCGTTTGGTGACGGCGACAGGATCAACACCAAAGCGATGATTAGTCCTTGTCAGTGATATTGATCACTGCGTGGTGCATATTTTGACAATACCATCGCATGCTAGTTCGGGATGTTATTGCCTCCAATGGCGTCCCGCATCGGCCCTCGAAACGGCAAACCATCGGCGACGATGGGACGCAAAACTTCCGGCCTGAATATTTTGTCAGGTAGCGGAGTTCCCGAAAGGATAATGGCGATGCATAGTTTATTCGATTCTATCAACGGCGGAATTCATTGGTTCTTCGACACGGGATGGGACATCTGGTGCGATCTCTTCGCGCCGCTGCCCTACGGTGATCCCTACATCGCCATCGTCGTGGCCATGATGGTCTTCTACGTGGCCTACAAAACCATTTATCCCAACATCCAGATTTATTGATCGCCTTTGAGAGCTTGCTCTTAACGGCGACAGATATGCACGACTAAACCGAATGGAGAACAAGATGATTGATACCCATGCTTCAGAAACAGCGACGCATCAAAATATCACAGCATTGAATGAGATTCTGCCCGACCTCCTGAAGACCCACTTCGGGATGTTCGCCCTTATGCACGATGGAGAGGTCGTGCAATTTTGCCGTAGCAGTCAAGATGCGACAGGGAGGGGCAAAGAGGCGTTCGGCGAGGATGATTTTTCCGTTCTCGAAGTTCGGGATCATGTGATCGCGCTAGACACAGGCAATACCAGCGAAACCGAGGGAGGCGAACAGAAACCGTACCGAACAACCGCCCCCTACTGCCCCGCGCCAACAGAGAACAGCTTCCCGCTGGTCGTCGTCTTCGCTTCGCAAAAAGGGGGAGCGGGGAAAACAACCTTATGCGGAAATGTTGCGGTCCAGGCCGACCTCACCGGCGAGGGGCCGGTCGCCCTGATCGATACCGACCCCCAGGGCAGTCTTACGGCGTGGTGGAACGCTCGCGAATCGGAATCGCCGCTGTTCGTTAAAACTCACTTCTCCAACATGGAGGCGGGCCTAAAGACGCTCGGCGAGCAAGGTATCAAGATTGTCTTTATCGACACGCCGCCAGCGGTCACCGACACCATCAGGGAAGTCGTTGGGTTCGCGGACTTGGTCGTTATACCGACGCGGCCGAGTCCGCACGACCTGCGCGCCGTGGGCGCGACCATCGATATTATCGAAGATCAGGAAAAGCCGTTGATCTTCGTCGTCAACGCCGCCACCACTCGCGCGCGAATTACCGGCGAAACGGCTGTTGCCCTGTCGCAGCACGGCACTGTTGCGCCCGTTACGGTGCATCAGAGGATCGATTTTGCCACCAGCATGATCGATGGCAAAACGGTCATGGAGATGAACAAAGAGTCGCGTTCGGCCCAGGAGGTGGCGGACCTGTGGGACTACATTTTGACACGGCTGGACAAAATCGAACGCCATCGGCCAGACCGCCGGATGAAGATTGTTCCGTTCCAAGGCGCTGAGCAACGGGAAATCGACCGGGGACGCGGATTCGGCCGACGCTTAGCAGCGCGCCCGTTTGGCAAACGCTCGTCTCTATAGAGAAGGCCTTCGAGAGGAATAATCAGCATGACAGATCAGACAAAATCCAGTCCTCGGCCTTCGCTCTTCGCCAGAAAAGGCGAAGCTGAACCCACAGCTGCTGTCGCTCACATGAGTTTGGAACAGTTGCAAAACCAGCCCCCGTGCCGGTCGCAATGGGACGAATGCCAGGGCGATGGAGGTTTCACCGATAGGCGAGTCCGCAGAGTGCCGGATCGCAATGATCAGCAAATCTCTCCCCCACGAAGCGGGCTTGCAGTAGGTCGGCGGCATACGCCTTGTGCCGTAGCCAAGGAAAAACCCGCTGTCCGGGAGGAAACCGTGAAAATCTGGCAGCCGAAAACCATGATATCACCCTTATCCTCTCTGATCGTTCGGCAGCGGGACATCGTCACTCGGCCTGTGTCATGGGGATCTGAGCAGGCCCCCCTGTCACGGCGGCGCGCCGGAGCAGATTCAGTGGCAAAACCGTCTCGGAAATTTATCTCAGCGGATGCGCCCGCAGAGCGCGCGGTGCGATCGTCGTCAAATTTCAAACCGAGAAAACTGCGCAAACAGGCCACGGTCCGGCTAGAGATCGATCAATTTCTGAAAGTAAAAGCGTTGGCGGATCGCGGCGGAAAATCCCGTCAAAGTGTGATGGCGGCGGCCATTGCGGTCTATTTAAATAAGATCATTTGAGACAGGCAAGAAAATTGCCTGCCGTGACCTTCTCTGCTGTGGCCCCGTACAGACGGACGTGGATTCCCGGTTGAACCGGAGTCGCCAGATCGCCAGACCAGCCTATGTAAAGGAGCTAAAAGATGCGGGAAATATTCCAAACTGTACCCGTCGGATTTCAATGGCCCGATAAGGCCGTTATTTCCACGCTTATCGATATATTCAACCATGCTGAGGGCGGTCGCTGCGTGTTGGTAATGGATGAACTCAGAAGCGTGGATTGCTATGGCCTGGAAATGCTGGTCCTGATGAGTGACATGGCACAGGCTAGGGGCATGACGATGGTCCTTCGCCAGCCTCAGGACCAAGTTAAGAAAAAGCTTGTCCAGACCGAGCTAAGCAAGATGATCCCCATAGAAACTTAGTCGGCAAGAGCGGAAGTCATCATGACTCACGACCTAGAGTAGCCGCTCCGGCGCTAGATCGGGTCTTCTCGTTTGGCGTCGACAAGCTGCATGCGCCATCCGTCCGGGTCGCGCAAATTGATGGTCGTGCGACCGGTTTCTTTGACATAGTTCGGATCGTCGGCATCGATTTTCGTTTGTTTCAGCGTTTCGTTGGCCGCCGTCACGTCATCAACCCGAAAGGCGATGTGGTTGACGCCGATGACCTCTTCGCCGCTGGCCTGATGGATTTCAAAAATCGGCTGATTTTCGCCAGGCGCCTGTAGCTCCGCGGATTCACCGTGGTGGCTGGTGTGCGTCAACACTTTCATTCCGAGTGTCTTCAGGAATTCGATGTATTTGTCGAAGTCCCGGACAATCAATTCGATATGATCAATTCCGCGAATCATGAGATTTTCTCTGTTTGTTATGGGCCTGTTGGGCCGACTGTAGCGTATTTTGGATCGCTATAGCGAGCCGTCGCAACATCCGTTCATAGCCAAGAAGAGACATCGACTACGACCTCGACTACGATTGCCTGAGGTGCGCTGGCGGTCATCCCAAGGTCCTCAGCTCGACGACCCCGCCTTGTGGGCCGCAATCTTCTCCTTCAGCTCGGTATATTCCTCGCAACCGAAGAAGCACAGCTTGTCCAGTATATTGAGATGCTCTTTGGCCTTGGCGACATTACCGCTTTCGAGATAGGCCTCGCCAATGTATTCGTGGGCGCCAATGTGGTCGGGGTTGATGATGAGCGCCAGGTTGTAGTGCTTGAAGGCCATCTCGAAATTGCCCGCTTTGCGGTGGGCATAGCCGAGCCAGTTTTCGGCGTCGGCGTCCTTTGCGTCCGCAGCCACCACATTGTCCATGAGGACAATTGCCTGGGTCCAGTTCTCGGCCTTGATTGCCTTTATTCCCGCCGTGTAGTCGGGGTTCACCCAGGCGTTGATACGGCTGCTGG
>Ga0209554_1002022_pt1 | contig 14600 bp, 25 predicted proteins | sample MarorgKNORR_S2LV_5_FD_188221 | JGI IMG/M metagenome (GOLD analysis project Ga0209554, IMG submission 188221) | Marine microbial communities from the Southern Atlantic Ocean, analyzing organic carbon cycling - Bottom_A/KNORR_S2/LV (SPAdes) (version 2) | ecosystem: Environmental > Aquatic > Marine...
GTTTGGTAAAGAAGTCAGAGGTAAATTAAAAATATCAATTCAACCAACAAATGGAGAAGCTTCAAATTATTTAATTCCAAAAGGAAAACACATTAATTTTAACGAAGGTGAGAAAATTAAAAAGGGTGAATATTTACTGGATGGAAGCCCAGCTCCCCACGATATATTAAGAATTTTGGGTATAGAACAATTGACAGATTATTTTGTAAACGAAGTTCAAGAAGTTTACCGATTACAGGGTGTAGTAATTAATGATAAACACATTGAAGTAATTATAAGACAAATGTTAAAAAAGGTAGAAATTAAAAATACAGGGGATTCAAAATATTTATTTGGCGAGATAATTGATAAAATTGAATTTGAAGAAGAGAACGAAAATTTAATAAAAAATAAAAAAAAACCAGCCATTGGAGAAAGAATCCTCTTGGGTATAACCAAAGCATCTTTGCAAACAAATTCATTTATTTCTGCAGCATCGTTCCAAGAAACTACTAGGGTTTTAACTGATGCGGCAATAAAAGGAAAAGTAGATAAATTAAGAGGGTTAAAAGAAAACGTGATAGTAGGTCGATTAGTGCCAGCTGGCACAGGTATGGTTAAGAATAAATGGAATAATTTAGCCAAGGAAAAAGACAAAAAATATCTTTTAGAAAAAGAAATAAAAAAAGTTGCTGAACAGTCAATAACAGCTGAATAATAGTTTACTTTTCACAACATTAATTATTGACAATTTACCATTCTATTAGTAGTTTAGCCGAAATTTTATGGTTGGAAGTAAGGTTGATTAGCCTTAAACGCTGCCACAAAGTGTTGATTTGTTCATACTTTTTTCCTCCATGAATTATTTTAAATTATGCCAACAACTAGCCAATTGATAAAAAACCCAAGGGTTAAACCAAAATCCAGGAACAAAGTTCCTGCATTAGAACGTTCGCCACAAAAAAAAGGTGTGTGTCTTAAAGTTTATACAACAACACCCAAAAAACCAAATTCAGCATTAAGAAAAGTTGCAAGAGTAAGATTGTCTAATGGACATGAAGTGACTTGTTATATTCCAGGAGAAGGGCATAATTTACAAGAACACTCTGTTGTTCTAATCAGAGGAGGTCGTGTTAAGGATTTGCCTGGAGTTAGATATCATATATTGAGAGGAAATCTAGACACACAGGGAGTTACAAATCGTAAACAACAAAGATCAAAGTATGGAGCAAAGAAACCCAAATAATTAAGGTTTATGTCTAGAAAAAGAAAAGCACCAAAGAGAATTTTTTTAACAGATGCAAAGTATAAATCTGAGGTAATTTTAAAATTAATGAATTCAGTAATGTACGATGGAAAAAAAACAATTGCTGAAAAAATTGTTTATGATGCTTTAGATAAATTGCAATCAAAATCAAAAGAAGAGCCAATTAAAATATTTAATACTGCAATAAACAATATTAAACCTACTGTTGAAGTGAGGTCGAGAAGAGTTGGCGGAGCAACCTATCAAGTTCCAGTTGAAGTTAGGCAAAAAAGATCTCAGGCCCTAGCCATTCGATGGTTGATTGCAGCTTCCAAAAAAAGAAAAGATAGAATTATGTCTGATAAAATTTGTTTTGAACTCTTTGATGCATATCAAGGTAAGGGTTCAGCAATAAAGAAAAAAGAAGATACGCATAGAATGGCTGAGTCAAATAAAGCTTTTGCACATTTTAGATGGTAATTAATCATGGCTAGAACACACACTTTAGATAAGTATAGAAATATTGGGATCATGGCCCATATTGATGCCGGGAAGACAACCACAACAGAAAGAATTCTATATTATACGGGCAAGAGTCATAAAATCGGAGAAGTTCATGATGGAGCCGCAACAATGGATTGGATGGAACAAGAACAAGAAAGGGGTATTACAATTACTTCAGCAGCAACAACTTGTCATTGGAGAGAACACAGAATTAACATCATAGATACTCCAGGACACGTAGATTTTACTATTGAAGTTGAAAGATCTTTAAAGGTTTTAGATGGTGCTGTAGCGATTTTCGATGGTGTTGCTGGGGTAGAGCCTCAATCGGAAGCTGTTTGGAGGCAAGCAGATAAATATAAAGTTCCACGGATCTGTTTTGTTAACAAGTTGGATAGAACCGGAGCGGATTTTTTTAAATGCGTTGATATGATAAAAGATCGCCTTGGATCAAAACCATTAGTTATGCAAATACCAGTAGGAATAGAGGCTTCATTCAAGGGTGTAGTTGATTTAATTAAAATGAAAGCAATTATTTGGAAAGAAGAATCTTTAGGAGCTAAATTTGAATACACACAAATTCCTGAAGATTTAATAGCCCAAGCAGAAAAATATAGAAAGGAATTATTAGAAACAGCTGTAGAACAAAATGAAAAATTAATGGAAGATTACTTAAATGGAAGAAAAATATCAGAAAAAGGTTTGATTTCATGCATTAGAAAGGGATGTTTAAAATTTGATTTTGTCCCAGTATTAACTGGTGCCGCTTTTAAAAATAAGGGCGTTCAACCTTTATTAGATGCAGTGGTTGATTATTTACCAAGTCCAGTCGATATAGGTTCAATCAGTGGAACTAAGCCGGGTTCAGATGATAAATTAGATAGAAAATTTGAGGATACAGAACCATTTTCTGCTTTAGCTTTTAAAGTTGCAACTGATCCTTTTGTAGGATCATTAACATTTATAAGAATATATTCAGGTACATTAAAATCAGGCACTGGAATTTATAACTCCACCAAAGATAAGGAGGAGAGAGTTGGTAGAATGTTATTAATGCATGCTAATAATAGAGAAGATGTTAAGGAAGCTAATACCGGAGATATACTAGCTTTAGCTGGACTTAAATACACTATTACGGGACACACCTTATCAGATGAAAAAGATCCGATTGTTCTGGAACCAATGGAATTTCCAGATCCAGTTCTTGAAATTGCTGTAGAACCCAAAACTAAAGCTGATCAAGAAAAAATGGGAGAAGCACTTGGTAGATTAGCTAGAGAAGATCCATCTTTTAGAGTAACATCCGATCAAGAATCTGGTCAAACCATTATCAAAGGGATGGGCGAATTACATTTAGATATTATAGTTGATCGAATGAAGAGAGAATTTAAAGTTGAAGCAAATATTGGTCCACCTCAAGTTGCTTATAGAGAAACAATATCAAGGCAAGCTGAATTTGATTATATACACAAAAAACAAAGTGGTGGAGCTGGCCAATTTGCAAGAGTCAAACTTGCTGTTGAACCTCTTGCTGCCGGTAAAGGCAGGGAAGTTGAAAGTAAGATCAAGGGTGGAGCTATTCCGAAGGAATTTATACCAGGAGTAGAAAAAGGAATAGAGAGTGTTTCTGATACTGGAATTTTAGCCGGGTTTCCAATTATTGATTATAAAGTAACTATAGTTGATGGTTTACATCACGACGTTGATTCAAGTGTTTTAGCTTTTGAAATAGCATCAAGACATTGTTTTAAAGAAGTATGTTCAAGGGCTTCTTTAAAACTTCTTGAACCGATTATGAGAATAGAAGTCGTTACGCCAGAAGATTATATGGGAGATGTCATTGGTGATTTAAATAGCCGAAGAGGCCAAGTTGGAGGTACTGAATCCAGAGGTAATGCAAAATTAATAACGGCTATGGTGCCTCTTGCAAATATGTTTGGTTATGTAAATAATTTAAGATCAATGTCGCAAGGAAGGGCGCAGTATTCAATGTTCTTTGATCATTATGAAAAAGTACCTCATAATGTTCAGGAAGAATTAACAAAAAAAATGGCTTAAAAAATGGAAAAACAAAATATTAGAATTAAGCTTAGATCATACGATAACAAAATTTTAGATCAATCAACACTAGAGATAGTAAATACAGTGAAAAGAACAGGTGCCAACATTAAAGGTCCTATTCCACTACCAACAAAAATAGAAAAATATACTGTTCTAAAATCTCCACATATTGATAAAAAAAGTAGAGAACAATTCGAAACCAGAACACATAAAAGATTAATTGATATTGAAGAACCAACACCTCAAACCATTGAAGCGTTAATGAAATTGGATTTAGCTTCAGGGGTGGATGTTGAAATAAAGATATAAGGTAACAGATGTCAAATATTGGTTTAATTGGAAAAAAAATTGGAATGAGCAGGGAGTTTTTTCCTATAGGAATATCTGTTCCAGTAACTGTTATAAAAATAGAAAAGGGAAGAGTAATAGACTTAATTACAAAAGATAAAAGAGGTTATGATGCTGTTAAGGTAGGGTTTGGAAAAATTAAAGTATCTAAATTAACTAAGTCTATGAAGGGTTTTTACAGTAAAAAATCAACAGAACCTAAAAAATACTTAAAAGAATATAGGGTAGAAAACATATTGAATTTTAAAGAAGGAAATGAAATTGGATTAGAAGTTTTTAAAGATGCTAAATTTGTTGATGTTACATCAAAAACTATCGGCAAAGGGTTTGCTGGAGTAATGAAAAGACATAATTTTTCAGGTTTAGGAGCTTCTCATGGTGTATCGGTATCTCATCGCTCAGGGGGTTCAACGGGACAACGACAAGACCCGGGAAAAGTATTTAAAGGAAGAAAAATGGCTGGGCACATGGGAGATAAATTTAGAACAATATTAAATCTAGAGATAATTAAATCAGATTTGGATAATGATTTAATTTACTTAAAAGGTTCTATACCGGGTTCAAAAAACACATTAGTTTTCTTAAGGAATTCAGTTAAGAACATAAATAAAAAAACAATTTTGGAAAAAAATAAAACAGTTGAAAAAAAAGATCAAAAAAGTAAATAAAAAATGAAAATAGATAGTATTAGTATAAATGGCAAAATTACAGCATTTGAAATCTCAGAAAAAATATTTTCTTCTGGCATAAATAATAAATTAATTGCTCAAGTTCTTTATTCTCAAATTGCAAATTCAAAACCAAGACTTGCAAAAACAAAACAAAGAAATGAAATAAGAGGTTCTACTGCAAAAATTTATGCGCAGAAAGGTACTGGAAACGCAAGGCATGGAAGTAAAAAAGCACCTATATTTGTTGGCGGTGGTGTAGCACACGGTCCCAAAGGAAATGTTTATAAAGTCAGAAAAATAAATAAAAAGGAAAAAAAAAGTAGTTTAATTAGCGCAATATCTCAAAAAACTAAAAATAAAAATTTAATAATATTTGAAGATGTTAAAGATAAAATTAATAAAACAAAACAATTTAATATATTTTTAAAAAGAAATAAAATAAATAATGCTTTGATTGTTGTAGATTTAAAAACTAAAAAAAATATTGAATTATCAGCAAGAAATATTGCTAATATAAAATTAACTGATCCATATTACTTAAGTACTTACGATATCTTAAAATATAAACAAATTATGTTTACTAAATCTTCAACTAAAGAATTGGAAAAAAGGCTTTTAGATTATGAGTAAAATGAATTTATACGACAGCATATTAAATCCGGTGGTAACAGAAAAAGCTACTAACTTATCGGAAATGAATAAAGTAGTATTTAAGGTAAACCGTTCAGCTAATAAAAGATCTGTTAAAAAAAGTATTGAAAAAATTTTTAAAGTAAATGTTGTTAAAATAAATATAATTAATAAACAAAGCAGATTTAAGACTGCAAAGGGTAAAAAGGTTAAAATCCAAGGATACAAGAAAGCAATTGTTACATTAAAAAAAGGTCAAAATATTGATTTAACTACAGGTATATAAAATGGCATTAAAAACATTTAAACCTTATACAAAATCAACTCGAGGAACGATTATTGTTAGTAAGGAAGGTCTCTGGAAAGGCAAGCCCATCAAATCACTTACAATTGGTAAAAAATCCTCATCGGGAAGAAATAATTTGGGACGAATTACTTCAAGAAGAAGAGGATCGGGCCATAAACAAAAATATCGTGAAATAGATTTTTATAGAAAGAAACATGACATTGAAGCAGTGGTTGAAAGAATTGAGTATGATCCGAATAGAACCTCACATATCATGTTGGTTAAATATGAAGATGGGGAAAGGGCATATATGCTCGTTCCTCAAAATATTAAAATTGGAGATAAGATTATTTCGGGAAATAAAAAAGAGATAAAGATAGGAAATTGTATGCCTTTACATGATATTCCTGTTGGAACAGCAATACATAATGTAGAAATGAAACCAGGAGGTGGTGCTAAAATTGCAAGGGCAGCAGGTTCATCTGTTCAAATTACTGGATCAGATGATGAATACTCAATAATAAAACTAGCATCAGGAGAAATTAGAAAAATAACTAGTAAAGCTAAAGCTACTATTGGTGTTTTATCTAATCCTGATCAAAAAAATATAAAAATTGGTAAAGCTGGACGAAACAGATGGCTAGGAATTAGACCAAGTGTAAGAGGTGTAGCCATGAATCCCGTAGATCATCCACATGGTGGCGGTGAGGGAAAATCTTCTGGAGGCAGAAATCCTGTTTCTCCATGGGGACAATCTGCAAAAGGATTAAAAACAAGGAATAATAAAAGAACTAACAAATATATTATTTCAAGAAGGAAAAAGAGAGTTTAAATTATGGCAAGATCAGTATGGAAAGGACCATTTGTAGATCCAAGTTTGATAAAAAAAGTTGAAAAAGAAAAAAATGAAACGAGCAGAAGACCAATTAAAACTTGGTCTAGAAAGTCTACAATTATTCCTGATTTTGTGGGAGTAACTTTTTTGATTCATAATGGAAAAAAATTTATCTCAATAACTATTTCTGAAGATATGGTTGGACATAAACTTGGTGAGTTTTCACCAACTAGGCAATTTCATGGTCATACTCCAGCTGATAAAAAAGCTAAGCAAGATGCTGAATCATCTAAAGTTAAGAAAGATTTACATGAAAAAAAATAAACAAGATATAAATAAAAAAAATTTAGTCAAATCCGTTAACAAAAATGTTAGGAGTAGTACAAGAAAGATAGGATTGATTTTAAGAGGTATAGTTGGAAAAAAAGTTGATCATGCTTTACGTGATCTAACATTTGCTAATCAAAGGATATGTAAAGAAATAAAAAAGACTATACACTCAGCTGTGGCCAATGCAGAAAATAATTTTCAATATGATATTGATAACTTATTTGTAAAAGAAGCATATTGTGGAAAATCAATTGTAATGAAAAGATTTAGACCAAGAGCAAAAGGAAGAGCAAGCCCTATAAAAAAACCATATAGTAATGTGACAATTATATTATCAGATAAACTTAGAAAATTGGATGATCATGGGACAAAAAGTTAATCCTATCGGTTTTAGATTGGGCGTGAACAGAGGTTGGGACTCTGTTTGGTTTGCAAAAAAAAATCAATTTGGAATAAATCTAATTGAGGACTTTAAAATTAGAGAATATATCAAAAAGAATGTAGTAAACTCAGGAATTTCTAAAGTTATGATCGAAAGATCTACAAAAAAATGTTTTATAACTATTTATACTTCAAGACCAGGCTTTGTTATTGGAAAAAAAGGAAGTGATATAGAAAAAATTAAAAAAAAATTATCTAAATTAACTAATCATGAAGTTACCTTAAACATTAAGGAAGTTAAAAAACCTGAATTAAATAGTTATTTAGTTGCTGAAAATATAGCTCAACAACTTGTAAAAAGAATTGCTTATAGAAGAACTATGAAAAAAGCAATAATGTCTGCGCTAAGACTAGGTGCCAAAGGAATAAAAGTTTGTTTAAGTGGAAGATTAGCTGGTAATGAGATTGCTCGATCTGAATGGTTAAGTGAAGGAAGCATTCCTTTGCATACTTTAAGAGCGGATGTCGATTACGCAGAAGCGGAAGCTTTGACCAGTTACGGAATGATAGGAGTTAAAGTTTGGATATATAAAGGAAAAATATTTAGGAAAGAATTTAGTCAAGAGACTAACAAAATTTAATTATGTTACAACCAGCAAGAACAAAATATAGAAAAGCACATAAAGGCCGAATTCACGGGAACGCTTCCAGATGTAACAAACTTAATTATGGCGCATATGGTTTAAAAGCTCTACAACCAGAAAGAATTATGTCAAAACAAATTGAAGCAGCAAGAGTGGCATTAACAAGGCATATGAAAAGAACAGGGAAAGTATGGTCAAGAGTATTTTCCAATATTCCTGTATCAAAAAAACCCGTTGAAGTACGAATGGGCAAAGGAAAAGGATCTACGGAATTTTGGGTTTGTAGAGTAAAACCCGGTAGAATTTTGTTTGAAGTAGATGGAGTGAATGAAATTATTGCAAGAGAAGCTTTATATAAAGCATCGGCAAAACTTCCAATTAAAACAAAATTTATTAAAAGATAATTTATGAAACTTAAAGAGATAAAAAAACTTACAAAAGATCAATTGCATAAAAATCTTGATAAATTTAAAAAAGATTTATTTAACTTAAGATTTCAAAAAATTAATGGACAGTTAACAAATCCATCACAATTTAAAGAAACAAGAAAAGCAATAGCAAGAGTTAGTACATTAATTAAAAAAAAATAATATGCCAAAAAAAATATTAAAAGGAAAAGTAATTAGTGATATAAATGAGAAGACCGTTGTTGTATTGGTAGAAAGAAAATATCAACATCCTTTTTTAAAAAAAATTATTAAAAAAAAAAAAAAATACCATGCTCACGATGAAAAAAATATATTTAAAATTGGTGACACCGTACAAATTGAAGAGTCAAAACCTTATTCAAAAAATAAACGATTTAAAGTATTAGAGGAAAATAGATGATCCAAGTTCAAACAGAATTATTAGTAGCAGATAATACTGGCGCCAAAAAAATTGAATGCATCAAGGTTTTGGGTGGTTCAAAGCGAAGATATGCTTCAATTGGAGACATGATTGTAGCTAGCGTCAAGGAAGCTATTCCAAGGGGGAAAGTAAAGAAGGGATCAGTATGCAAAGCCGTAATAGTCAGAACTAAACAAGGTATTTTCAGAAATGATGGTTCAAAAGTAAAATTTGATAATAATGCAGCTGTGCTAACTGATGATAAGGGGGAGCCATTAGGAACAAGAATTTTTGGTCCAGTAACCAGAGAACTAAGATCCAAAGGTCAAATGAAAATAATTTCACTAGCACCTGAGGTTTTATAATTTATGAATTTAAAAAAGGGAAATTTGGTAAAAGTATTAACAGGTAAAGATAAAAATAAGTCAGGAGAAATTATTGAAATAATAAATACATTAAATAAAGCAAAAGTTAAAGGCATCAATATTGTTAAAAAACATTTAAAACCTACAAAGGAAAAAAAAGGAGGAATTATTTCTAAAGAAAATTTTATTCATTTATCGAATTTAATGATAGTGGAAAATAAAAAAGATAAAACTAAAACGAAAAAGGAAATTAATAAGAAATGAATTCAAGATTAAAAGAGCTATATTATTCTAAGATACAAGTTGATTTAGTAAAAAAACTTTCATTAAAAAATAAATTGATGTGTCCAAGATTTGAAAAAGTTGTTATTAATATGGGTTTGGGAACAGATGGAAATGATAAGAAAATTTTAAAATCCTATTCAAATGATATTGCTATGATAACTGGACAAAAACCAGTTGTTACAAAATTTAAAAAATCTATATCAAACTTTAAAACAAGAAAAAACACAGACGCTGGTTTAAAAGTAACTTTAAGAAAAAATAAAATGTACGAATTTATTGATAGACTTGTTAATATTGCACTTCCAAGAATAAAAGATTTCAGAGGTTTAAGCACACAAAGTTTTGATAAATTTGGTAATTATACCTTTGGTATTAAAGAACACGACGTTTTTCCGGAAGTAGACTTTGATAAAGTTGAAAAGATACGGGGTCTGGATGTTACAATTGTAACTTATGGAACAAACAAGAATCATACTTTAGCTTTATTAGAGGAGTTTAATTTTCCTTTTAACAAAGAAAAAAAAAATTGAGTTTAAAAAAAATATGGCAAAAAAAAGTGTAATAAATAGAAATAAAAAAAGAATTGCATTGAATTTAAAATTTGCAAATAAAAGGAAAGAATTAAAAAAAATAGTTATGAACAAGAAACTAAACTTAGAAGAAAGATTTAAAGCCCAAATGAAATTATCAAAATTACCAAGAAATTCATCTAAAATCAGAATTAAAAATAGATGTGAAATTACCGGAAGAGCTCACGGAGTTTATAGAAAGTTAAGAATTTCAAGAATTGTTTTGAGACAACTAAGTTTACAAGGAAAAATACCTGGAATGGTAAAATCAAGTTGGTAAGAAAGAAAGGAATATATGAGTTTTACAGATCCTATAGCTGATATGATAACAAGAATTCGGAATGGTCAAATGAGATCATATGTTAAAGTTGAAATGCCCGCCTCATCATTTAAAGGTAAAATTTTGGAAGTACTTAAAAGAGAGGGTTTTATTTTAAATTACGCTCTAGATCAAACTGATGAAAAGAAAACAAAATTTTCAATTGAATTAAAATATAATTTGGGTTTACCGGTGATAAAAAATATAGAAAGAATTTCTAAACCTGGAAGAAGGTTTTATTCAAGCGCTCAAAGTATTCCAAAAATAAAAAATGGCTTAGGTATAGCAATTATTTCTACTTCCAAAGGAGTTATGACCGATATAGAGGCAAGAAAAGCTAAAGTTGGTGGTGAAATTATTTGTAAGGTATTTTAATGTCAAAAATAGGTAAAAAAAAAATATTAATTCCAAAAGAAGTCAATATATCAATTAATGGAGATAACATTGATATTAAAGGACCTTATGGTCACAAGAAAATTAATATAGATACAAAACTCTTTGAAGTAAACATAAGTGAAAACAAAGAATTATCAATTAAACCTAAAAAAAAGAATGATGATATTAAAAGAGTGTGGGGCGTGAATCGAAGTCTTTTAAACAATGCGGTTATTGGAATTAATAAGGGTTATGAGAAAACTTTAGAAATGACAGGCGTTGGTTATAGAGCCGCTATAAAAGGCGATAGCTTGAACCTGCAGCTAGGTTATAGTCATCCTATCGATTTTGAAATTCCAAAACATGTAAAAATTATCGTAGAAAAACAAACAACAATCAAAATCAATGGCTCTGATAAGCAACAGGTCGGCATGGTTGCATCAAAAATAAAATCATTTCGACCTTCTGAGCCATATAAAGGTAAAGGAATTAAAGAAAAAGGTGAGTATGTACTACGTAAAGAAGGAAAAAAGAAATAAAAAATGAAATTAGATGAAATAATTAAAAAAAAAAAAAGAATAAGAAATAAATTAAAAAAGTCTAATAAAAATAATAAATTAAGGCTAACAGTATACAGATCTTCCAAAAATATTTCTGCTCAAATAATAAATGATATAAGTAATAAAACACTAGTTGCTGCATCTTCAGTAGAAAAAGATATTAAGAAAATTAATAAAACAAAAAAATCGGATTTGTCATTCTTTGTTGGTGAAACACTTGCAAAAAGGGCAAATAAAAAAAATATAATCAAGGTATATTTTGACAGAGCTAACTATAAGTATCATGGAAGAGTTAAATTATTAGCAGATGCTTTAAGAAAACATGGTTTGGAGTTTTAATATATGGAAAAGAATGAATTAAAAGAAAAACTAATTTACATAAATCGTATTACAAAAGTAGTTAAAGGAGGAAGAAGATTTGCTTTTTCAGCACTTGTAGTAGCTGGCGACCAAGCCGGAAAATTGGGAGTTGCTCATGCTAAAGCTAAGCAGGTTGCGGATGCAATTAAAAAAGCTGCAGATTTAGCTAAAAGAACACTAGTTCACATTCCACTTAAAGACGGAAGAACGTTACATCATGATGTTGTGGCAAAAAAAGGATCGGGAAAAGTGATTTTAAGATCGGCTCCGAAAGGGACGGGTATTATTGCAAGTGGACCAATAAGAGCAGTATGCGAAGTTGCAGGTATAAAAGACATTGTGGCTAAATCATTAGGTTCATCAAATTCTCATAATGTAGTTAGAGCTTGTATGGAAGGATTGGTAAATCAACTTTCACCAAAAAATATTTCTATTTTGCGTGGCAAAAAAATCTCAGAAATAACAGAGAAAAGAGGATAAATGAATTTAAATTCATTAACCTATAAAGTTAAGAGCAAAAAAATTAGACCGGGTAGAGGTATAGGATCTGGCAAGGGTAAAACATCCGGTCGAGGGCACAAAGGTCAGAAAGCTCGTTCTGGGGTAGCGATAAAAAGCTTTGAGGGAGGGCAAATGCCTTTATATAGAAGACTTCCTAAGAGGGGCTTTAACCCGATTAAAAAAAATAATATTGCAATATTAAATCTTCAACAATTACAAAAATACATTTCTAAAGGAAAATTAAACAGTAAAAGTCTTATTAATTTAAGTGAACTTAAAAAAAATAAAATTTTGAAGGGTAAAATCGACAAAATAAAATTGTTAGGCAATGGTGATATTAAAGATAAAATAAATATTGAAGTTGATTTTATTTCAAAATCTGCAAAAGAAAAAATTGAAAAAAATGGTAGTTCAATAAAATTAACAACAAAATAAATTTAAAAAAAGATATTATTAATGGTCGATGCCCTTTCTCAAAGTAAAGACTTAAAGAATCGTATCCTTTTTACTATTATAATTTTATGTATTTATAGACTGGGTACATTTATACCAATTCCTGGTATAGACCCGCAATCGTTACAAGAACTTATGAGTTCTAATCAAAGGGGTCTACTAGGGATGTTCAATGTATTTGCTGGAGGAGCTATCGCACGTATGGCCATTTTTGCGTTGGGAATTATGCCATATATTTCATCTTCAATTATTGTACAACTATTAACCGGTGTTTCTGATTATTTCAAAAATCTTAAAAACCAAGGTGAAATAGGAAGAAAAAAAATTACTCAAATTACCAGATATGGGACAGTTTTATTAGCTACTATTCAAGGTTACGGGTTGTCTGTTGGATTAGAGTCAGCAGAAAATTTAGTAATTAATCCTGGATTTTTTTTTAGAATTAGCACAGTAATAACGATAGTAGCTAGCACTATGTTTTTAATGTGGCTAGGTGAACAAATTACTCAAAGAGGAATTGGTAATGGAATTTCTCTAATTATATTTTCTGGTATCGTAGCAGAGATTCCAAGGGCACTTGTAACAACTTTTGAATTAGGTAGAACAGGTGCGATTTCAGCAATAATGATAATTTCTCTATTCCTATTATTGATTTTAGTAATCATTTTTATTGTATTTATGGAGAGAGCTTTAAGAAAAATATTAATTAATTATCCAAAAAAACAAATGGGAAACAAAATATATGGAGGTGAATCGTCTCATTTACCTTTAAAAATTAATTCTGCTGGAGTAATACCTGCAATTTTTGCCTCTGCTTTATTATTGTTACCAATTACATTTTCAAATTTTACTTTCTCTCAAAATGAAATATTTTTAAATATATCCTCTCTTTTTTCGCAAGGGAAACCTCTTTATATGATTTTGTATGGATCTGGGATTATCTTTTTTACTTTTTTTTATACTTCAATAGTTTTTAATCCCAATGAAACTGCAGAAAATTTAAGAAAATACGGTGGCTATATACCAGGAATTAGACCGGGTGAAAGTACAGCTTTATATATAGATAATATTTTAACTAAACTAACAACAATTGGTGCATTATATTTAGCACTTGTTTGTTTAATGCCTGAATTCCTAATAGCTAAATATCCAATTCCATTTTATTTGGGTGGTACATCAATATTGATTGTTGTAATTGTTGCAATGGATACGGTAACTCAAGTTCAAACGAGACTAATGAGTGTTCAGTATCAATCTTTGATTAAAAAAGCTAAATTTGGAAATTAATTAATGAATTTAATAATATTCGGTCCTCCAGGCGCGGGAAAGGGTACTCAGTCGAACAATATAGTTAATGATTTTGATTTAAAACAAGTATCCACTGGCGATTTATTAAGAAATGAAATCAAACTCCAAACAGACCTAGGTAAAAAAATTGAATCAATAATAAATAACGGTGAACTAGTATCTAATGATATAGTCAACACATTAATTGAAAAGATTATTTCAGATCCTAATAATTTTAATAGACTTATCTTCGATGGATATCCAAGAACTATATCACAAATTTATAGTTTAGAAAAATTATTAAAAACTTTTAATCAGAAAATTTCAATAGTGCTTAACTTAAGTGTTGACAAAGATATTATTTCAAAAAGAATTAACGGCAGAATTATTTGTGCTAAGTGTTTTAGAATATTTAATGTTTACTTTAATCCACCAAATTTAAAAAATCATGATTGTGAGAAAAAATATTTAAAAAAAAGGACTGACGATAACTCTAAAACTATTCTAAGTAGGTTTGAAACTTATGTTAGCAAAACAAAGCCTATATTAAATTATTACAAAAAAAAGGAGACTCTCTGTGAAATTGATGGCAATCAAAAAGTTGATGAAATTTACAATAAAATCAAGGGTATTTTGGCGAATATAAGAGATTGACATTATGCACACTTTTTATATAAGTTTCTTGGAAAAATCTTACATCACTAATTTATGGCTCGTATAGCAGGTATCAATATTCCTCAAAATAAGGTAGTTCGCGTTGGTTTAACTTATATTTATGGGATT
>Ga0209554_1002024_pt1 | contig 14596 bp, 11 predicted proteins | sample MarorgKNORR_S2LV_5_FD_188221 | JGI IMG/M metagenome (GOLD analysis project Ga0209554, IMG submission 188221) | Marine microbial communities from the Southern Atlantic Ocean, analyzing organic carbon cycling - Bottom_A/KNORR_S2/LV (SPAdes) (version 2) | ecosystem: Environmental > Aquatic > Marine...
GCTTAGTGGCATAACGCATGCGTCACCGCCTACGGACGCGCAGCAGCAAGACACCTATTACATCGTCGCCCACTTCCATTACGTCCTGTTTGGCGGTTCGATACTGGGTCTGTTTGCAGGTGGCTACTACTGGTGGCCAAAAATGACCGGCAAACGGCTCGGCGAGACGATAGGCAAATGGCATTTCTGGACCATGCTTATCGGGTTCAATCTGACATTCGGGCCGATGCACTGGCTCGGGCTGAACGGCATGCCGCGGCGCATCTCCACCTACGCCGAAGGCATGGGTTGGGAGACAAGTAACGCGATCGCAACTTTTGGTGCGATGCTCATCGCCGTCAGCGTGTTGATCTTCATCATCAACGTCATAAGAACAATCTCAAGCAAACAGGAAGCCGAAGACGACCCCTGGGACGGCCGAACCCTTGAGTGGTCCATCCCGTCCCCGCCACCGGCCTACAACTTCGCCCGCGTACCGCAGGTGAAATCGCTTGACGACTTCTGGTACACCAAGCACCCGGAACTTCTCCATGATGAACGCGGAGAACAGGCTGAATCCACTTCGCCAGTCGAGGAAGAGACGCACGGGGGCGGAAGCATCCACCTGCCGAGCATGTCCTACTACCCGTTTGTGGTTGCGACCGGAATGGCCCTCGCGATCATCGGGTTTATGAATATGCGGATCGACATTCCGAGCACAGACCTCCAGTTCCCGTGGCTAAGCGCCGTGGGTATCGTGATCGGTATGTGGGGTCTCCTGGGATGGATATTCGAGCCGGTTACGGAAGAAGGCGGACACTAGCAGTCGCCCGACTTGCCGTAGACGATTAAACGCACAAAGGATTAAGGGACGCGAAATTGGCGCAAGCCGCCTTGGAACAAGAACAGCACGATCACGTCGCTGACACGAATACCGGCATAAGCAATCGTAAGTTGCTCATGTGGGTGTTCCTGGCGTCTGATTGTCTGTTCTTCGGATCATTCATCGCCACGTACCTGGTTTACAGGAACGAGAGCATCGTCGGGCCGTACCCGAACGAGGTTCTGAATATTCCTGTGACTTCTGTCAGCACGTTCGTCTTGCTGATGAGTAGCCTGGCGATGGTGCTTGCCCTTCACTATGCGCAGAAGGACAACCTGGGTCTTACCCGGTTCTGGATCCTCGCTGTCGCATTGCTTGGCTCTATCTTCCTTGGCTTCCAGGTCGTTGAATTCACAACTTTCGTCAATGAAGGTCTGACGATCCGCTCGAACCTATTTGGCACCACGTTCTTTATCCTCACCGGTTTCCACGGCTTGCACGTCCTCATAGGCGTCCTGTGGCTCCTCGGTATGGCCTTCGCCCACTTCAAGGGGGCGTTAACAAGCCGCTCAGTGGAAGACCTTGAGATGGCCGGACTGTACTGGCACTTTGTTGACATCGTGTGGATCATCATTTTCACGGTCATTTACCTTATCGGCTTCAGTGACGGCGAAGGAATCGAAACGGTCACACACGCCACATCGATCATCGGGGGTTAGCGGACACAGTTATGGCAAACCCGATCTCAAGAGCCTGGCGAAAGCTGTTCTATCAAGACGGCGGAAGCTATTTCCTCCTGCCGAAAGTGGATTCGTCCTTCTCGAACCCCCCGAATGAGGGGCCGTTCGGAGACGCTGGTCCACCGGTCTGGAGATGGATCGACCGCATGACCTATGGCGGCCGGCACGCTACACCGTTCTTCTACACGGTCATTGGCGTGATGTTGGGGTTGTTGACGGTGGTTGAGGTGTACTTCTTCACCATCGACGATTTCTTCGGCGGCCTCTTCGTGACGGTCATGCTGCTTTTGGCGCTTCTCAAGTTTGTCATTGTGGTCGCGTTCTTCATGCACCTGAGGTTTGATAAAAACCTGTTGTCCCTCGTGTTCGCCTCTGGATTCTTCATCGCCATTTTCGTGTTTGTAATCATGCTCAGCGTACAGGGGCAGTTTGCCCCGGATCCACTGATCGCCCCGTAATCCCTGCATCGCCCCGACAATAACCCGCACGGACAAACAAGACTACGATTGATCGGTTGATCAGATCGCTCGTCCCGATCTTCAAGTGAACGTCGGCCCCAAAGCCTAGGAACGTTTTGTCAGTGCCCCTACTCCACATCAGCTCCGGGAGCCGTGAGCCGCTCGACTCGTTTTACGCGTTCTGGGGCGAGTGGGTGTTGGTGTCACCCGTCACCGTCGTACTTGCGTTGGTACTCGGCGCCTACCTGTTTGGACTCTACAGACTGAACTCACGCGCCGCTGAAGCCTCTATTTCAGGCTGGCGGATCACGATGACTTTGCTGGGGTTCGCTGCCCTGACCTTCTCACTTGTTGGTCCTCCGGACGCTCTTGCGGAAGACATGTTCTTCCTCCACATGATGCAGCATCTGTTGCTGACCCTTGTCGCCGCCCCTCTGTTGCTGGCTGCGAGCCCTGTAGCGGCATACTTATGGTCACTTCCGGTTGGTGTTCGCCATGCCGTCGCCAGGTCCGTGTCACGGCGTGGCAAGACCGGCTGGCTCATGCGGAAGCTGACGTTTCCCAAAGTAGCGATCGTCGTCTATATCCTGACGATGTACGTCTGGCATCTCCCCGCCATCTACGAGGCGGCGATACACAACGAACCGCTGCATTATTTTGAGCACCTGATGTTCTTGACCGTCGGGGTGATGTTCTGGTGGCCTGTGGTCAGTCCGGCGCCGATGCGATCACCCCTGTCTTATCCGCAACGCCTGCTTTACCTGATGCTGGCTTTCACGCCAAGCGCCGCCCTTGGCGCATTGCTCACGCTCGTCGGCACCGTCGCTTACTCGCACTACGAGAACACTCCGATGCACTGGGGCCTGGAAGCGCAAGAAGACCAGAACATCGGCGGACTGATCATGTGGGTACCAGGCGGCTTCATCCTCCTGGGCGCAGCGACGATACTGTTTTTCAAGTGGTACGAATCTGAATCCAAGAAATCACGCTACAAGCCCAAGGTACGAGCCGGGCCGTAATCGGCATTATTTCTACTGGCAGGCATTCAACGCCGGTCTGGTAAACTCAGATCTCCGTCCACACTGCGCCGTGTAGATTTCCCTACGGGTATGAGAACGCGGCCTCTTTTCTGATCAGAAAGGCCGACGCATGGCGAAATCACGCGATAAAGGCAAACGACAGAGCAAAAAGAAGAAGGCCGGAGGTCGCAAGCAATCTGTGACCTTGAGTTCCGCTCCAGTTCCGCCACCCGAGCCCGCACGTGTCGAACGACGCAGGCGGCCGGTAGAAATCGACGAGTAAAACGCCGCCCGGTTTGTCGTATTTGTCGTAGCCGGGAAATAAGTTCAGCACCGATCATGACGGATCCGAATATCGACCCGATGTTTTCGGCGCGCGTTTCAGGATCTGTCCAAGGCGTTGGCTTCCGAGCATGGGTGCGCAGCGCGGCAACGGGACTTGGATTAGACGGTTACGTACGAAACCTGGCCGATGGATCGGTTGAGGTGTTCGCATCCGGCCGTCAGATCGCGCTCGATAAACTATTGAGTCTTCTTGAGAGCGGCCCCCCGGAATCGACGGTCCAGTCTGTAGTGATCGACTGGTCAGAAGACGAAACTACGCGTCCGTCAGACCCACCGGGATTCCATATCCGGTTTTAGGGCTTTTGGGCGCTACTTCTTAACGGGAACCGGGCCGATGCTGTACGCGTTTTCGCTTTCGACCAGCTTGATCAACAACTCGTCCGACAGGTCCTTCATATAGAGGACGCTGGACCATGCCGTTCCCAACCCATCCCGAATCTCTTCGGCGGCCATCGGCTTGTTGCCGTTGGCGAGCAGCAGGCGGAACACGGCTTCGGTCAGCGGGGTTCCCGGGAGCAGATAGTCGGGCTTTGCGGAGCAGCATGAGGCGATCTCCTTCATGTGCTCTTTGGCGTCTCCGATAACAACTTCCATCTCGTCAAGAACCTGCTGACACTGCCAGCATCGTCGGTTTCGCACCGTGAACGCGAACGACTTCCCGGACGCATCAAACGCTTTCACGTCGATGGCGTACCGGTGGATTACTGCCTCGACAGTTTGTTCATCGCTCATTGTGATGCTCCGAGGTAACTTGAGGTTGGTATGCCGATTCCGGTCGCCGTTTATCGTCGTAACTCACGGCCGAATATGAATTCTCAGGTGTTCAGGCTAGAACACGTCTTCCGGCCAGTCCAGCATTTGGACGGTTGCCGTCTCACCCGCTTCGAGTCGTGACCGGTCGTCAGGGCATATAGCGAGCCCGTTTGCACGTGCCATCGAGGTCAGAACTCCGGAACTCTGATTCCCGGTCAGCCGCGCTCGATACTCGCCGTTCTCACGGTATACAACAACACGCGCGTACACCCGCCGTCCGTCGTAGTTGTTTACTGGATCGTCGAGAATTGCCTGCACGGTGGGCCGTGGCGTCAGCTCTTTGCCCATCATTTTCCGTATCGCAGGGCGTGCAAACTGCTCGAATGCGACCAGAGCGCTTACCGGGTTGCCTGGCAACCCGAGGTGCGGCACCCGGCGACCGTCTGGCGCGTCCAGGGCACCGAAGGCCAGCGGTTTGGCCGGACGCATGCGTACCGACCACAGCGCGATCTCCCCATGCTTTGCGAGTACGTCCTTGACGAAATCGTAATCACCCTTGGATACGCCGGCGGTCGTGATGACCATATCGGCGTCCAGCGCCAGCGCCAGCGCCTCTTCCACGGACTCCTCTGTGTCGCGAGCCACGCCTATTACACGGGGCACGCCCCCGAAGGCGCTGACCGATGCGGCCACGGAGTAGTTGTTGGAGTTGTAGATCTTGCCCGGCTGGTGCGGCTCCCCCGGCTCAAGGAGCTCATCCCCCGTGGCCAGCACTGCGATGACAGGCCGACGAATCACGGGAACTGTGTTCATGCCCAGAGACGCCGCTACGCCGATCTCTGAGGCTCGCAGAACGGTGCCCGCTTCGAGAACGACACTTCCCTTCTGAACATCTTCGCCCGCAGGCCGGATGTTCTCGCCCGTCTCCGCGGCGAGTCGGATGCCGACCTCTTCCATCGAGCCATCGCTTTCCCGACGTTCGACCTCATCGGTGTCTTCAAACGCAACCACGGTGTCCGCGCCCGCCGGGACGGGAGCGCCTGTCATGATCCGTAACGCCGTCCCGGGTTCGACGGTCTGGTCGGAAACTGTCCCCGCGGGGATGTGGCCGATCACGCGTAGTTCCACCGGCGACTCTCCGCCGGCTTGAGTTGTGTCCGCCGCACGAAGGGCATATCCATCCATCGCAGAGTTATCGAGCGGCGGGATGTCGATCGGCGCCACCAGTGGCGCAGCGAGCACCTGTCCGAGGGCGTCCAACAAGGGAACGTCCACCGCCGGGAGCGGTGCGAAGAAGGTCAGAATTCGCTCAAGCGCCTCTTCGACGTCCAGCATCTCGGCGTCGTAGTGATGGCGGTGAGGTCGGTGAGGTCGGTCGTGAATGTGCTCTTTGTGCATGAGGGTTACAGCTTATCTGCGTCCGCCCGGATCGGCCTATCGTGCTCTTAGCTCGGCCCCGAAGTTGTGTTCAAGGGCCCGGAGTATCGAGTTCTCGGCTTTGATGAGCTCATCCGCCGTGAGTGTGCGATCCGGCGCCTGATACACCACCCTGACGGCGAGTGACTTCTTCCCGGAGGGGATGGCGTCACCTTTGTACACGTCAAATACCGTCGCGCTTACGACGAGCCGGTTGCGTTCCGCGAGCGCCAGCACATCCGCCGCCGGGACATTATCGTCGATCACCAGCGCCAGATCTCTGGCCGAGTCAGGGAATCGGCCAAACGGCACGTAGTCCTGCTGGCCAAGTGATTGCAGTTCCGGAAGCCTTGCGATGGCCTCGACATCCAGTTCAAACATCGCTACGGGAGCGATATCGATATCGAACGTAGAAAGAACGTCCGAAGCGACCTCACCTAGAACGCCGATCACGGCGCGCCCCGCAGACGGGATCACTATCCGGGCACATCGCCCCGGTTCAAATGTGGTTTCTTCTACAGGCACGAAACTGGCGGTGACGCCGAATTCTGCAAGAAGCGACTCCACGATCCCCTTCGCGTCGTAGAAATCAGATGATTCCGGATCTCCCGAAATCCATTCAAGATCAGAACGAGGACCCGCCACCACTCCGACGAATTTTTCGGGCTCATCGGGAAGACCAACGCCCTCACCACGGTCAAGATAGACCCGCCCGGACTCGAACATCCGGAGCCGTCCCCGCCAGATACGGGCGTTGCGGGAGAGCACGTTCAGAATGCTGTGCCGAAGCGTCGTACGCAATGTGGCATGCTCGGCAGAAAGCGGGTTCATCACCTGCAGCGGCTGCACCTCGAGCTCGGGCGGCCGGACACGTGCTTCGGCCTCCGGCGTGGTGAGCGAGTAAGAGATCGTTTCCTGCATTCCGAAGCCGGACAGTATGTCCTTGATCGCCTCTCGCAAAACATGATCCGGGTTTGGCTCCCACACGGGAACGCTCCCGGTGATCCCCGTGGTCGGGATCATCTCGTACCCGATTACCCGGGCAAGTTCCTCGATCAAGTCTTCCGGGATAGCGATGTCCGGGCGCCAGTACGGCGGGGTGACAGAGTAGGCGCCGTTATTGGAAACGACCTCCATGCCGAGCCTCTCGAAGGTAGAAATAACGACCTCTGACTCGTAGCTCACCCCGAGAAGGCGCTCGATTCCGTTGGCCGGCAGTTCTACCGGTTGGATCGCGCCTGCCTTGTCGGGCCACTCGTCGATCATCCCGGACGCTACGGTCCCGCCCGCAAGTTCCAGGATCAGTTTCGTTGCTCGGCGCACGCCATACTCGGCAAGTTCGGGCCGGAGGTTCTTTTCAAATCGAAGCGTGGCTTCCGTACGGATACCGAACTTGCTGGCTGAGCGCCGATTGTTGGAGCCGTCGAAGTTAGCGGCTTCGAGCAGCACCGACGTGGTGTTGTCCGTAATCCCGGACTCGGTACCGCCGATAATCCCTCCAAGGCCGATCGGCTTTCCGGCGTCCGCAATCATCAGGTTATCGTCGGTCAGTTCTCGCGTCTCACCGTCCAGCGTGAGTAGCGTCTCGCCGGGGCGGGCACGCCGAACGACGATCCGGCCTTCGCTGAGCGAGTCAAAATCGAACGCGTGAAGCGGCTGCCCCATCTCGAACATCACGTAGTTGGTCACATCAACGACGTTGTTGATGGGACGTTCTCCTATGGCCTGCAGGCGGTCCGCCAGCCATGCCGGTGAGGGACCGATCTTGATGCCCTGGATCAAGGTTGCCGTGTATCGTCGGCACAGGTCCGGGTCTTTGATCTCGACCTTCGCCAATGTCGCGATATCAGGCCCATCCTCTGGATATTTGATCGATGGCGGAGTAGCCGTCTCGCCCGTCAAAGCCGCCACTTCCCGGGCGACGCCCATTACGGCGAGGCAGTCGGGCCTATTTGGCGTCAGCTCAAGTTCGAGGATCGTCTCGCCGAGGTACTCTCCCAGCGACATCCCGATGGGCGCGTCATCCGGTAGCACAAGAATGCCTTCGTGCTCGTCGTTCATCCCAAGTTCGCGCTCGGAACAGACCATTCCGCTAGACGTGACGCCGCGAATCTTGGAGCGCTTGAGCTTCCGTTCCTCACCTGTGTGAGCGTCCGTCAGGACCGAGCCGATACGTGCGAACGCTATTTTCTGGCCCGTCGCAACGTTTGGCGCGCCGCACACGACCTCCAGCGTCTCGTCGCCGGTGTCCACCTGCACGAGGCGCAGGCGATCGGCGTTCGGGTGAGGACCAACCTCTTTCGTCAGCCCGACGATCACGCCGTCAAACGACAGCGTTGTGTCGATCGACTCGACCTCAGTTCCGGCCATCGTCAGGCGGTGGGCGAGTTCGTCGAGCGGCACCGTGATCGGAACGTACTCTTCAAGCCAGGAGATTGGAACTTTCATTAAAACTGGCTCAGGAAGCGCATGTCGTTTGTGTAGAAGTGGCGAATGTCATCGATTCCATGCTTGAGCATCGCCACACGCTCAACACCCATCCCGGCGGCGAATCCCGTGTATCTATCCGGGTCGTAACCGGCGCGTCGCAGCACCTCCGGGTGGACCATTCCGGCGCCCAGAATTTCCAGCCAGCCGCTGCCGCGGCAGATGCGGCAGGCCGGATCACCATCACAGTTGAAACAGTCGACTGCCATATCAACCCCGGGTTCCACAAATGGAAAGAAGTCACATCGGAAGCGCACCTTGCGCTCCGGCCCGAACACCCGCCGTGCGAACTCGTACAGGGTGCCCTTCAGGTCTGCGAACGTGATGCCCTGATCCACCGCCATCACTTCAACCTGGTTGAAGTGCCACTCGTGGCTGGCATCTGTCGCCTCGTAGCGATAGCAACGACCCGGCACGACCACCCGGATAGGCGGCTCGTGGGTTTCCATGATCCGGGCCTGCATCGGGGAGGTGTGGGTGCGAAGGAGAATGGTGTTATTGCCATCCTCATCGACCCGATCAAGCCAGAAGGTGTCGAACATCTCCCGGGCCGGGTGATCTGACGGGATGTTCATTGCGTCGAAGTTGTAACTCTCGAGCTCGACCTCCGGCCCCTCGAAGGTCTGAAATCCCATTGCACCGAACGCAGTTGTGATCTCGCGAATTGTCTGCGTTATCGGGTGCAACCGGCCCCCTGCAGGGCTGCGGCCGGGCAACGACACGTCGATTGAACCAACGGGTCCGGTAGAGGCGCTGATCGCAGCCGCTCGCTGGTCGTACGCGGCCTCAAGTTCGTTCTTCAGCCGGTTGGCCGCCTGCCCGAACCCGGCCCTCTGTTCCGCCGGGAGCGACCTGACGCTTCTGAGCAGGAGCGTGACCTCTCCGCTACGACCGATGTATTTGTTACGCCACTCCTGCAGTACGTCCGCGGTCCCTGATACCGATAACGCGACCAGAGCGGCATCCCGGACCGCCGTAATGCGGTCCTCGGCTGATGGCTCAGCGCCATCGCCGTTCGGGTTATTTACTGATTCAGCCAACTTGATCGTGTCTCCAGACGGCTCGCACTTGACACCGAAAACCCAGGTGCATGTGGGAGCGACGAGTAATTATGCAATGCCCGCGGCAGGTTCGCGTTCACTCAGGTTCGATAAGCGTGTGAGATCAAGAATCGCTACTTTCCAGATCGTCTTCCGGGTCGACCTGGGCTGCCCGGAACATCTGCTCCGATAGTCGTCTAGACGCAGACAGTTCTTCGGCTCCGTGCCGATCCGCCAGACCGCTTATCTCCGCTTCGATATCGTCCAGCGATCCGTCGGTGAACGAATCCGAAAGTCTCCGCGTGGCTTCCGCAAACACTTCGCGGATCTCGTTCGCGCCCTCAGCCTGTTGGATCGAAGCGTATAAACGGTGATTCTGGGTCAGGAGTCGACCTGTAACGGCGCCCATTGCCAGATACGGCGGCGTCCCAAACTGCCGCAACTCTTCTAGAGACTCATCACCCTGAAGTGAGCTCGTGACGGCATCCCCGAACGCCATCAGTGCGAAATGGGTCATCGTCTGGGCGATGAGCATATAGCGGTCATGCCTCTCCGCCGTGACATTCATGGTGATTGCGCCAAGCCGCTGAAGCCCTTCATCGAGCCAGCTGATCAGCGCACCATCATCGGCCTGCGTTGGTACCAGCGCTACGGTCTTTCCTGCTATCGAGTCCCCGGTGATGCCAAAGAGCGGGTGTGTACCCGCGACGGCAACGCCAGAGCCGGCCAGTTCCACCATCTGGGACAGCGGGGCCGTTTTGACGGAAGACACGTCGATGAGCCAGGCGTCCGTTGCGAGCCGACCATCCAATCCACCCGTAACTACGTCGATCGCAGACAACGGCACGGCGAGCACGACGAGGTCCGTTTTTGATAGCTCCAGACAGCCGGCAGGGGCATGAATCGCAGAGTCGATCATCACACGATCAACCAGCGATAATCCAGATGTGCCGTATTCAGCGCGCACATAGTCGACAGAAGCCGGAGCGTCCAACATGGCGTCTCGCGCTTTGTCGGTCAGGGGTTCAACGTCACACAGCGTGACGCGCGCCACATCGTCCAGCTCTGCGAACCAGTGGCGAGCGGCCCAGAGGCCCATGCCACCGGCAGAGCCGATCACGATTACATGCTTGTCCGGTTTGCTGGGCTTTGGCACTTGAATAGGCGAATTGGGAACGGCGAGAAGACTTATTAACGGCTGTTCAGCCTATGGCGTCACAGGGCGGCGCGCAACGCACGCCGCCCTGTGAGTGTTCCCCGCCAATTGCTCCGCTACCGTTTTACTGGTTACTGGGCGGTGAACGAAATCTGGAACTCTCCGTTGATGTAAACGTCCCACTCCGAGCCCGGCTCAAAGTCCTTGCCGAGGTTGATGTTCTCCTCGTACGTTCGGTACGACGCGTCGCAGGCAGTTCCCGGAGGACCCACGACGTTCGTCACTTCCACCTCCACGACGTTCTTCCCGTCTACAACGGTGGTCGTCACCGCCTGGCTGCCGTATGGTTCGATGCAGCCGTTCTCCAATCCGGCGACGATCTGGAGAACATGCTGAACGGGGAACGACTCAAGAAACGCTACTTCGACCGATTCGATCGGCGCTCGCTGCGTTGGGATCGGGAATGGTGCAGGACCGTCATCCGGGGATACTGTCGGCGCTGGTTCTGGCTTCGGTTGATCTATCGTGGATCCCGCAAAGCTGTCCCCGGCGATGGCGAGCAGTGCCGACAGGACGAACGCTTCTTTGGATGAGTCCCATTCGCCGAGATTTGAAGTAACTCGGCCCCATTAATCAGAGCAGGGAGACAGAAATTTGCGGATCGCTTGCCTCGGGATGATGCACGAGACGAACACGTTTCAGACGGTGCCGACGACTTACGAGGCTTTCGAAAGGTTTGAGCTGCTTCGCGGCGACGAGATTACTGCGCAACACGCTACCGCCAACTCCACGATCTCCGGTTTCTTTGAAGGCGCGAGCCGCTACGAGTTCGATCTCGTGCCCCTGTTACATGCATTTACCGGACCGACGGGTACCGTCACCAGGGACGCGTTTGATCGGATCGTCGGAGAGATGATCGACATGCTGCGCGCCGCGGGGCCGTTTGACGGCATCCTTCTCGGCCAACACGGCGCAGCGGTCTCCGAAGAGTTTCCGGACATGGATGGCGAGATCGCTTCCCGGGTCCGACAGGTCGGGGGCGCCGATACCCCGGTTGTGATGTGCCTTGACCTGCATTCCAACATCACCCGCGCCATGGTGGAGAACGTGGACGCCACGGTCGTGTACAGGACCAACCCGCACCTGGATCCGAAGGCGCGCGCCGTTGAGGCGTCAGAGATTCTGGTCCAGACAATCCGGGGCGATATAAAGCCGGTGCAGTGGATCGAACAACTGCCGATGGTGATCAACATCTCCAAACAGGCCACCGAGTTAGAGCCAATGAAGTCCGTGATGGACGACGTGCGATCCGTGATCGAGCGGCCGGGGATTATCTCGGCGAGCTGCGGACAGGGCTATCCGTACGCAGACGTGGTCGAGATGGGCGTGTCGTTCATTGTGATTTCGGACGGAGATATTGATGTCGCGCGTGACGCAGCACAGTGGCTTGCGGGACGGGTGTGGGAACGACGTGCGCTTTTCGGCAACGACACCCCGTCTCCATCAGAAGCGCTTGCCGCGGCGATCAACGCGCCAACCGGCGACGGCCCAAGCGTCATCATGGATATGGGCGACAACGTGGGCGGCGGCGGTTCTGCCGATTCCACGCATCTATTGGCGGAGGCGCAACGACAGGGTGCTTCCGAACTTTTGATGAGCCTGTTCGACCCGGAATCTGTACAGACATGCATCGCCGCCGGTCCGGGGACTGACGTGACGCTCAAGGTCGGCGGCAAAACAGACGATCTTCACGGCGTACCGATCGAGGTCAGCGGCCGTGTGCGGGCGATCACCGACGGGCGCTTTGAAGAACCGACGCCTATCCACGGCGGGTTCAGGTTTTTCGACTACGGCCCGACCGTGGCGTTAGACCTCGCGCCAACGGGAGGTCTGGGTGACGGGAACACGCTCCTGCTGCACACGGAGCGGGGTATCGGCAACATGACACGGGAGCAGATGTACTCGATCGGCATCTTTCCTGAGCGCTACCGGATCGTGATCGCCAAGGGCGTGGTCTCCCCGAGGGCCGCTTACGAGCCGATCGCACGGGAGATCATCCTGGCGAACACGCCGGGTGTCTCAAGCGCCGATCTAGGAACGTTCAACTTCGAGCACCGACGCCGTCCGCTCTACCCGTTCGAAGAGGATGCGGACTACCGGCCGGGAGAAGTCACCTTGTAGGCGGCTGAATTCGCAACTCCGTCGACCCGCCTATGAATTTATATACGTTCCCGAAGTTGAGCAATATCTCGTATTCAGCATCCACTGCGAAACTCCCGGGAAGGGTCACACGCATCTCGTAGGGCGTGAACTGACCGGTGCACTCCACTGTGGAATCGATATCTTCAAGATTGGTGAGGTTGATGCGAATCAAGTCGCCAAACAACCTGCCGCCTGAACGTGACTGCACGACCTCACCCCGGGTGATGCATGAGGACTCCAGGCCTGAGCTCATGATGAAGTCATACGTAAGCGGTGCGGTGTTCATCAACTCAAGACGGAAATCTATGATCTCGGCCTGAACCGAACGCGTCCCTTCTGTGGGTTCCGCCTCCGTGGAAAACGTTAGATTAACGGCGCTGTTGACGATAATTTCGTAATCGGTTGCGTTCTCAAGTCCTTGCAGTTCAACCGTACGTTCGTGCGAACCATAAATCTCGGTACAGGCGACCCGAACATCTTCTGGGATGGTGTTCATGACGCTTACGGTGATGACGTCACCGATCGTTTTCACGTGCGTGTTGTCGTACTTTGCGCAGCCATTGGGCAGTCCCGACACTATCCTGAGCAGATAGTCGGGCTCGGCATCACCCGTGACAACAACCTCGGCCTCGTCTATCGGCGCGAGTACCTCTATCCGTGGAGCAAACTCTGCGTCGGGTGGCGTATCGTCGCTTCCGCATGCAGCGGCCAGCACGAACAGCACTGGGATCACGAGGAACATCCCCGCACGCACAGCCCGATTCATATTGTTCCCGCTCCTTGTCATCATGAAGAATTTCTAAACAGAGTGTCGATTGTGGATCATTCCACCCTCTGAATCCATAACGTCACGGGCGACTGTTCGGTTTTCTTATCCCTGTCTCAACCCGAAGTGCAAGTTTGACGCGACGAGAAGCACCTACATATACTCGTTAGTAATCAGATTTCGTAATGGCTGTGACAGGGACTAGTAAGTCAGGTTACGGGAACGAGCGAGCTGGAGTTGGTGTGAGTCCGGTACCCACGAACCTCGCCGAATGGACCCTGGAGCCGCAGGGCGAAAGGGATGGCAGCCGCCGCCCGATTAGCTTTTGCCGGGGTGGGCACCGTTATCAGAGCCTAGGGCTTCGGACCTTCCTCCAGTTAGTGGGGACAGGGATCGGCGCCTGATTTGAGATGCCGGAGTGAGGGACATTTGTTTCTTGTCCCGGTAACAAGGGTGGCACCGCGTGGCTATTTCAACCTCGCCCCTTTCGGGAGCGAGGTATTTTTTTGCCCAAAGATCTTCGACTGATCCTGGTGGGCTTGAGGCAGATATGGCTGACAACACTGGACGAAAACGAATCCTGACCGGCATCCGGCCGACGGGGCGACTTCACATCGGACATTACGTTGGTGCGTTGGAAAACTGGGTTCGACTACAGCACGAGTACGACGCCTATTTCCTGATAGCGGACTACCAGGCGCTGGGCGATCACATCGACGATATTCAGTTGATCCGTGATTCCGTGTTGCAGGTGGCAATCGACTGGCTCTCGGTCGGGCTTGACCCGGAGGAGAGCACGTTTGTCATCCAAAGCTACGTACCAGAACACGCCGAACTGACGATGCTGCTCAGCTTCATCACGCCGCTCGGGATGTTGCAGCGAAACCCGACGCTCAAGGCAGAAACTGACCAGTTGCGATCGGATCAGTTGAACGTAGGGTTCTTCAACTACCCGATGAGCCAGGTCGCAGACATCTTGTTGCCGCGCGCCGATCTGGTGCCCGTGGGTGAAGACCAGGCGCCGCACATCGAGATGGCCCGTGAGATCGCACGCAAATTCAATCGCCTGTTCGCTCCCGTGTTTCCGGAGTCAGGCACCTTGATCGGGCGCATTCCACGACTTTCGGGCACCGACGGCTCCCCCAAGATGAGCAAGAGCCGTGGCAATACGATTTTGCTTAGTGACGATGCCGAGACGATGCGCAAGAAGGTCATGAGCATGTTCACCGACCCGACACGGTTGCGTGCGACAGACCCGGGACACGTCGAGGGCAACCCGGTGTTTGAGTATCACGATGCATTCAACCCGGACACCGCAGAAGTAGACGACTTCAAGGAGCGATACCGGGCCGGCAAGGTGGGTGATGTCGACGTTAAGAAGTCGCTCGTGGCCGCCATGAATAACTTCCTGG
>Ga0209554_1002025_pt1 | contig 14591 bp, 9 predicted proteins | sample MarorgKNORR_S2LV_5_FD_188221 | JGI IMG/M metagenome (GOLD analysis project Ga0209554, IMG submission 188221) | Marine microbial communities from the Southern Atlantic Ocean, analyzing organic carbon cycling - Bottom_A/KNORR_S2/LV (SPAdes) (version 2) | ecosystem: Environmental > Aquatic > Marine...
TATTCTGTTCACCTCCACCCAGCACAGAAAAAGGGTTACTCAGGGGTGGCAACACTGTCGCGTGGAGAAATGAAACTTGTTAGAACAGGAAAGGAAAGCAAACTAGACCCAGATGATTCAGAAGGCAGAATAATAGTTTCCAAGCATGGAGAATTAACCTGTATCAATACCTATTTGCCAAGTGGTTCAAACAAACAAGAACGCCAATTATTCAAAGAATCCTGGATGGATGAATGGAGACAGTGGTTGCAACCATTCCTCTCATTGAAAACACCAGTAATCGTTTGCGGAGACCTCAATATCGCACACACAGAGGATGATATTTGGAATGCAAAGGGAAACAAAAATTCGAGTGGCTTTTTACCCCAAGAAAGACAATGGTTCAGTGATTTACTCAATGATGGTTGGAGTGATGTATTTCGAGAACATGTAGGAGAAGGTCACAAAGAATACTCTTGGTGGTCAAATAGGGGTCAGGCAAGGGTCAAAAATAGAGGTTGGAGAATCGATTACTTCCTTGCCAATCCAGCTGCTGCAAACCTTGTCAAAGACATCTCAATAATCCGACAAGGTGGATTAGATATTAGTGACCATGCCCCTGTAGTATTGGATCTTGATTTGTGATTAAAACCCGTAGTTTAGGGAACTCATCAAACCCCTTATAGGCAATTCCAAGTCCTTACATACGCTATCAGATAAACAAGGTGCTCGTACCGGAAAACTATACTCTAAGCATTATCTTCAATGTCAGATAGTGTGATAAGCAACTCGTCAACAATATTTCTCATTGTCTGTAAGTCGGGGTTACTAACTGTAATTTCTAATTTAGCAACTCCATTCTCCTCACTCATTTTTGCTTTACAATTAGGCCTTGTAGCAGCGGCGAGAAAAGTGGTAGCAAGAGCGACATCGCCTTGCCATTCAATGGTTGCATGATGCATCTCGCCCATGAACAGATGCTAGGGGCGGGCTCTTATGAGGATGGCCCAAGGCCCTAACCATGGGGGGGCCGTCCAACATTGACAATTCCATGCTCGCAGGAGCAGGTGGAGTCATTTTGGGCGAGGCGAGAACAAATCATCAAGGTCGTAAAGCCATCCTCATGGTGAGAGATGGAGAAAATAGCCGTGAATTTGAAGCATTGGTGGCGACGATGGGAATTGATATCGTGGAAATATTGAGCCAAACCGGTAGAGAAGACCCACGCGGTTATTTTGGAAAGGGCAGATTGCAAGATGTCGCTGATGAATTATCATCAAGAGTTGAAGGCCACCCATGGCAATTAGTTGACCTTGTATTAATTCATAATAATGCTACGCCGAGACAATTAGTTGCGATAAGCGATGCTGTAAAGATAGAGGTTTGGGATAGGGTTAGACTACTACTATCTCTATTCACATCACATGCATCATCATTAGAGGCACGAACTCAAGTAAGAATTGCTCAATTACAATCGGATAGAACCATCTTAAGAGAATTGGTAAATCTGCAGACTTCTGGTGAAAGAGCAGGATATGGTGCAGGTGGTGCAACTGCACTACAGGCGGTAATGGAGAACCTTAACGGGGAATTAGCAAGTTTGGCAAAGCGGCAGCGCCGCCATGCAAATGCTCAGTCAGAACGTAGGAGGCAGCGAAGCCGAAGCGGCGCCCAAACCGTCGGATTAGCAGGATATACCAATGCTGGAAAGTCATCATTATTCCTTGCATTATCGGGAAAAGAAGTATTGATTGAGGATAAATTATTCTCAACCCTTGAAACTACTATCGGCAGACTTGAGGCAAGTCCAAGAGTCTTGTTAGCAGATACTATTGGATTCATTGATGAATTACCAAATGCAACACTGGAAGCATTCCGTGCAACACTTTCAGAGGCATTGGAATGTGATTTATTGCTAATATTAGCAGATGCAAGTGATACTCCGATTGAATTAGAGAGAAAATTATTCACCAGCCGGCGTGAAATTTTTGAGAGATTATTTGGTGAAGAACTAGACGATGATTTCCCTTGGCGCAATGATGAGATGTCAGTAAAACAACAGATAATGGTTGTATTGACAAAAATAGACAAAGCAAGCCCCCAACAACTCGAAGAGGCTAAAGCAACGGTGGCAGCATTGGCATTACCTGAACCGATACTAATTTCAAGCCATAGCGGTGAAGGGATGGAGAATTTGAAAGACCGGATATTATTCTATTTATTTGGCCCACCACTTCAGTTACAGATTTTACCACCTGAGGACTATGCCAAAGAAAGAGCTGTAGCCGGCTATGTTTCAGATTTGCACAATGCCGGTTTGGTAACAGATTATTTGTTATTGGAAGATGGTAGCGTTGAGATGACCATTTGGGTATCAGAAGCAGAAATTGCCAAATTATTGGCCAAATCAGGTTCGCGTATTGTTATCAAGTAGTCCATCATAAGTTGATTTATGGCAGAGGGCGAACATCAGGATATCGCCTTTGAACCAGTTGAAGAGAAACTGGATTATATTGATGAATTAACCGGATTGGAAGAGCCATCAGGAATGTTGACATTCTCATCATCATCTGCAATTATTACCATACAGGACCCGATAATGCACGGGATGGGGAAATCGATTGCAGTATTCATTTTATTCATCTGTATGTTTGGTTTTCTAAACGGTCTTGATTACGCTTCACCCGAATCCGGTTTGATTCGGCCAGATGAGTTCGTTTACAGAATGAGTATGGGTGCACCAGAAGAGTCAGCAGTATTCCAAGGTACAATCTATGATGACAAGGGCGAGCCGATGGCCAATGCCACAATACATATTTCATGGGATAATGGACTGACTTGGAAATCAAACGAAACCCTCAGCGATGAGGATGGATATTTTTTCATGGAACATTTAGACCCAGGTTTGACCAGAGTTGATATTATTGTTAAGAGAGATGGCTATCGCGATGTGCTGGCAAACCGAGTAATCCTATCCCCCCCAGCAATGATAGAACCGATTGGCTTTACCCGAATTGATTTTATCGTTCCAAGTCAAAGTGAATTTGCGGCTCAACCGTGTTCAAATAATCAAAGTGATTGCGAGATACGAACTATTGATTTAACTCCTCAACAGATGGCTCACCCACTGATGGATCCAAGCGCCGCAGGGACATATATCATGATTGGATTTGCATTCATGGGACTTTCCTTAATTGCAGCAGGGTTTGCATTGTGGGCTCTAAGATCCGGTTCAGTTGCAGTTCTGAGGACTTCTACAACACTGGCATTTTTCACGATGGGGCATTATTATACGGCCTGTTTATTCGGACTAGTAGCATTTGCCCTAACATTCGCAATTCCCAAGAGGACCATCTCACTGACAGATTGAAATTGATTGTATTGATGCAATAACAGCGAGTTACTTATGCGCTAATGCTCGCTGCAGGTAATATGGACCTTGAGGCAGCAGCATGGATGGTGCGTTCTTTAGGTCAATGTGTTTCATCATTATTTCAATCAGAAGAAGGCGATTTAATCGCCGGTGGTTGGGATGGCCGAATACGAATGTGGGATTCACAAGGAGAGCACATCTGGACAATAGAATCCGGAGATAGAGTCAGTGATTTTACAAGGCAAGGAGATTACCTATTCGCTACTTGTGGTTTGCGCATTATGGCATTCTCATATGCAGATGGTAAGCAATTATGGTCTCATGCGCTCGAAGGTTCAGCAGATGCGCTTACGGCTCACAAGGGCCAAGTCATGGCCGTATCATCTGTCTACGATATCGAATATAATGACTTCCTTGAATCCGCGGTCTGGTGTTATAGCCACAGTGGAGAATTACAATGGGTATCGAGAATGCCCGAACGTCCTTGGACTATTTTTTCATCCAAGGATGAACTTGTTATCGGATTGGGGCGTCCACAATGTGGCTTGGCCCTACTCGATGATAATGGTGAAATAGAATACAAGGAATTAGCAACCCAATCACCAGTAATGTGTGGAGTAAATGGCAAAAAAAAGCAATTATTTGGCCATGCAGACGGCACAGTTTCTACCAATAAAGGCCGAGCAATCGCCAAGCACAAAGAAGGCATTGCGAGCCTGTCATGCACTTTGCATGGATTTATATGCGCTTTGGAGGGAGGGGATTTGGTTGCACATACCCCAGATGGTGAACTAATGTGGTCACATCAAGGCAGCCAAATCGTTGAACAAGCAGAAGGTTGCAATATCGGAGAAGACAATAGCCATTGGACTGCAAGATGGGATGGCCTCAAGGGTTATCTTGAGGTGCGTAATTCTCAAACTGGTGAACAATTGGCAAATATGGAAACTTGTCAAATTAGGGCTATGCAGGGTGATAGCAAAACGATTGCAATTGGTTGTGATGATGGAAAAGTAATACTTTGGCAGAGTGAATTGCTTACTAGACGTCTAAGTGAAGAATCTTCACAACAACCAATAACCGATTCGCGAAAAAGTGCGCTACAAGCAAAACTTAGAGCGTTGAGGGATAAGTGAATCACATCTCAGGGCCGGTCATCTGTTCTGGGCGAACCCATGCATCAAACTCTTCATCGGTTAGATATCCTAATTCTAGGGCAGCAGATCTTAGCGTTGTTCCCTTCTCATGTGCTAACTTTGCTATCTTTGAAGCCTTATCATATCCAATATGATTGTTTAGAGCAGTGACCAACATCAATGAATTTTCCAAATGGGATGCAATGTTCTCTCGCACTGGTTCCATGCCCTCTACACATCTTGTAGTAAATGCTCGACATGAATCGGATAAGATTCTGACCGAGTGGAGTAGGTTATGGATCATCATCGGTTTGTAAACATTTAATTCAAAATTACCTTGACTTCCACCCACTGTAATAGCGGTGTGATTGCCCATTACTTGAGCGCAAACCATTGTCAATGCTTCAGCCTGTGTTGGGTTAACCTTTCCAGGCATGATAGAGGAGCCCGGCTCATTGGCAGGTAGTGCCAATTCTCCAAGTCCACAACGTGGGCCAGAGCCAAGCCAGCGCACATCATTGGCTATCTTCATCAAAGAAACAGCCAATGTATTGAGCGTTCCTGAAGCAGCAACGATTGCATCGTGTGCTGCAAGTTGAGCGAATTTATTTTCCGCACTACAGAAAGTCAAACCAGTGATATTTGCAATTTCATCAGCAACCATCTGTGCGAATAGAGGATGGGTGTTTAGGCCAGTTCCAACAGCAGTTCCGCCCAGAGCAAGTTCAAACAGGTCATCCATTGCGAAGTCGAGACGACGCAAATTAGCATCTAGTTGTGCTACCCATCCAGATACTTCTTGGCCGAGTGTCAATGGTACTGCATCCATTAAGTGAGTTCTTCCAATTTTGACAATATCTTTCCATTGCTCTGATTTTTGTGCTAACGCATCTCTCAGTTTACGAACATTAGGCAATAGGTCATGCGTGAATGCTTCAGCAGCTGAGATGTGCATTGCTGTAGGAAATGTATCGTTTGATGATTGGGCGCGATTTACATGGTCGTTTGGATGGACTGGCGTTTTGGAGCCAAGAGTTCCCCCAGCCATTTCAATCGCTCTATTTGCGATTACTTCATTGGCATTCATATTGGATTGCGTACCACTTCCTGTCTGCCAAATACGTAGAGGAAAGTGGTCGTTTAATTTGCCATCAATTACTTCTTGAGCAGCAGCGATAATCAATTCTGCAACTTCGGGTTCGAGTTGGCCCAATGCTAAGTTTGTCTTGGCAGCGGCCTGCTTCAGGATTCCAAAAGCGCGGATAACTGCGAGCGGCATTGTATCTTCGCCAATGTCGAAATTAATTAGAGACCTTGCGGTTTGGCAACCATAGTATCGGTCAGCAGGAACTTCCAACTCGCCCATTGTATCGGCTTCAGTGCGCATCTCGCTCATGTCTATCCGTTAAGGTGGTCATCCATTAGGGCTTGCTTCTCTACGAGAGAAGAATACAACCTATTTTGCATAAAATATTATCTTCCACAAATCAATTCGGCTGAGGAAAATCATATTCCTCTGCCCCGATTCCAGTCTTGATTTCTCCATCATTGAAGTATCCGCGATACATCAACATGGTTTGGAATGGCAGCACTACCTCACCTTGTTTTGAAATTGCAATAACGCCACCCCTGCCCTCGAGAGGTGCAACTAAGTCCAAGACATTATTGGCGGCATTAAGCAATGGATTAACGTGAGCAGAATTTATTAATTTTTCAAATTGATTTGATACTTCATGTGCAGCACATGTGCGAATGAAAGCCTCTCCTACACCAGTGCAAGAAACTGCAACATCATTATCACACCAAGTTCCAGCACCTATGATTGCAGTATCACCAATTCTACCATCTGGTTTTCCTGTCAGTCCACCGGTTGATGTTGCTGCAGCAAGCCGCCCTTTACTATCCAAAGCAACTGCGCCGACAGTTCCCATCGCATCTTGAACCTCTAAATCGATATCATGATCTAATACTGCATAATCATCTTCATCGGTTGAACCAGGTTTTCCCTTGCTATCTCGCCATTTTTGCCATTGAACCTTGCGCAAATCGGTAATGAGCCAAGATTGTTCCACTTCTTCAACACCGTTTTTTATTGCAAAAACATCAGCGGCATCGGAATTTAACATCACTGGCCAGCCCTGATGCAATAACAAATTAGCAGCCCTAATCGGGTGTCTAATTTTTTTGACATTTACAACCGAGCCGGCAGCGCCATCACATCCACGCATAATACTCGCATCCATTGTCACATGACCATCGGCAGCAATAACAGAACCTCTGCCCGCGTTATAAAGTTCCTCATCTTCCATCATTTCCACGGCCAAAGTCACCGCATCTAATGCATTCAATTGACCACTTTGTAGTTTGGCACCAATTAGAGAAAGAACATTCTCCAAACATTGTAATCGCCTTGGGTCTAAATCGGTAAGTCCGCGCCAAGGCCCATCCCCACCCGCACCACCATGAAGTGCAAGAATAGCCATTGAAAACGCCTCACTCAATGATTGAACAGCGGATGATTTGTTGTGGTTGAGTAGGTTTGTCGCCTGCCATCTTACGGCATCCTTCAATTGCCTTTACTACGTCCATTCCTTCTGCAACTTTTCCGAATACTGCATGGGCTCCATCGAGCCATGGGGTCTCTACTGTTGTCAAAAAGAATTGAGAACCACCTGAGTTTGGTCCAGAGTTTGCCATAGAAAAAATCCCAGGAACATTGTGCTTTAGATTCAATGCGCTTGGCTCACAAGGTATTTTCCAACCAGGTCCGCCGGTTCCAGCGCGGCTGGACATCGGGTCTTTGGAATGAGGGCATCCACCTTGAATCATAAATTGTTCAATGACACGGTGAAAATGAAGGCCATCATAGAATTTCATGTTTACCAATTTTACGAAATTAGCAACAGTATCTGGTGCTTCCTCCGCATAAAGTTCAATCATAATATTTCCTGCACTCGTTTCCATTAGGCACTGCATAAATAAATCCAAAGGCCAGAGGCTCAAGAGCATTTGCCTTGGTCATCCAGACAATCATCTCTGTGTTAACCAAGGTCGGAAGTACTGATCTGCATATTGACGTGCGTATTCTGCAGGGTATCCAGCGGTGATCAATTGTTGCTCATATGCAAGCTGTTCTGCAGTAATAGTAGGGTCTATTGCAACAGCAGGTGCTTGCGCTACAACTTGTTGTTGTTGTTCATAGCCAGCATATGCCAAGTCCTGGGCTGCAAATTGTGAATTGACATATTTCTCATTGTTTTCGGCTTTATTTCCACCACGTAAAGCAAATCCAAGAATTAGCAACAGGACGATAATTAGACCAATTAATCCACCAATAATTGTAGGAGATAAGCCCAAGACTGTATTTGAAGCACCATCTTCTCCATCGTTATTTGATGGTTCGTTTCCACTATCACTTCCATTATTGGCCTGATTAGTTGTGCCATTATTTGTGTTATTAGTGGTTTGATTTCCAGTGTTATTTGTAGTATTATTAGTTGATGAATTATCAATTTCACAACCATCATCATCAACAGTTACGCCCGCTATTGTATTTGGACACAGGTCATCTTGGTCAAAGACTCCATCCAAATCAGCATCCTTTGGAATAATTGGACAACCCTGTCCGCCATCACCGTTGGCAACTCCTGCCACTTCAGGACAATAATCCCCATCAGTTCCATCAGTTTCATCGCCATAACTATCGCCATCGGAATCAAATGCTTGACTAGAATCAAGTGGCCAAAGGTCATTGAGGTTTGATACTCCATCACCATCTACATCAGGACACCCGTATCTATCAACAAATGATTCACCATATGATGTTGGACAATCATCGACCAAACCATCACCTGTATCGGTGGTATTGTATCCATCTCTGTCAACATCATTAGCCCATAATTCTTCTTCGTTTTGGACAAAGAATGTATTTCCAATCATCACATTATTTGATTCATTACTTTCAGCAATCGCATCATCAACATCTATTGTGAGGCGGCAAGAATAATATCCAGTCGTTAATTCGTCAGGTGTATTGAAAAATTCTGAACGTGCATCAAATGCGGTGTTATTGTACTGGCCAGATACGATCACGCTGGAAGTAAACATACGCATTACCTCCTCTCCAGTTTCATTTAACATATCTAAATGAACAGTAATTGAAACTCCATCCGCAGGTCCTCTCAAATTGATTAATTGCCATGAAAATTGAACTTCACTACCACTGGTATGATTTATTGGACAAATTATTGAGTCGATGTTAAGGTCTGCGGGAGCAGCACCCATATCGGTGATTGAAATATTGTATAATCCAACATCACCATTCGAGTTTACGATTATTTTGTAAGTATTTTGAACTCCTTCATTTTCCGAATCCATAGTTGTGAAGAGCGTTCCAAAAGACATATTGTCAACTTGGGAAAGAACATTTCCAGCAGAATCTTCAATCCAAGCAACAAATGCAAGATTTGGCTCTGCGTTGAATGTAACTTCTGTGTTAGAATATTGTGTTACGGTGAAGGAATAAGAATCAGCATCATCTTCTCCACTCATACATCCTTGGCCACTCAAGGTTGGATCATTGCCCAAAATAATGCCGGAAGAAGAAGGTGCATCTTGACCTAAATTCAAATCATTTTGTTGACCACAATTGAAGGTGTTCGGGTCAACACCTTCTGTTTCAATAATTAATGTGTATATTCCAACGCCAATGAAAGACTCTACGCTGAGATAGAAAATACCACCACTGCCTGCGAAGTTAGGGTCGCCAATGGTTGTAACCTCCTCGTCAGTTGTACCGGATAGGTATGGGCGATCAAACCAATCACCTTGGTCATCTCTTAGATATACATCGAAATCGGTTTCAGGTGCATTTATCAAAGTGGCCGATAGGTTAAGTCCAGATGAGACTGTAATCTTATACCAATCTTCATCATCAACTCCCTCCTCAATACAACCTGTGATTGTGATTGAGGTATCGATTCCTAAGTCATGCGAAGATGCCATGTCGGCACCAGCATCACTTCCAGTTGCAGCATCATCTTGACTAGGACAAGATGTTGCTTTGCTATCGACTAATACTTTATCAAGTGCAAAATTAAAATTATTGTCTTCATTTTTCTCAGCGATTTGTTCATCATGATCAACAAATGCAACAAGAGAATAATTTCCACCCTGCAACCCTGCAGGTATCAGGCCTTGGATTTGCACCATTTGTGATTGATTTACATCAATAAAACCAGCGCTCAGGTTACCGATTTCAATGTCGTGGTCGGCGAAATTATCATCAACTGATAAGAAAACTGAAACAAGTGGTGAGAGAGCACCAGAAGTGCCAGTATTGTTAATCATAACATCTACAGAAATAGGGTTCCCAGCAGCAGCGTTAATCGGCCCAGAAACTACACTGACGATGAGATCAGGTTGTGGCAAGGAGTAGTTAGTCCAAACCTGCATTGTCCAATCAACAGCATCCCCAGAACGAGATAAGTTGAGGTAATATGTTCCTCCAATGCCATCATAACTAGTTCTCTTGGTCGTAGTAATTAAGGAATTGTTACCCCATCCAAAGCCACCGTCAACTAGATTATTTCCAAGGGTTAATTCAGCGTCCATAGTTGAACTTTTATGGCGGGTAATTTCAAATTCTATTGTATGATTTGCAGGAACATCAAACGAGAAAACATCGTTAGCATCAATGCCGTCAATACAACCTGTATATTGTGAAGTTACATTATTTCCTAACGGTGTAATAACCGAACTTCTATTGTTGGGAGCATCAGCACCAAGTCCAGCATCATCTAATCCGCTTGGATGTCTATCTTCACATGATTCTCCAATTAACATTGGAACTGCAGAAACATTGTTGTTATTGGTATCCGTCTTTTCACTAACATTGCCATAGCCATCGGCCCATACAATCCAATAATATGTTCCATTGGCGGTATTGCTCGGAATAATCACCTGAGATGTCATGTTTCTACTGCTGTTTTCACTGAGGTCGTTTTCACTTTGAGATTGTGAAATTAACACATCACCCCAATTATAAATCTGGTCTGCGGAGAGAATAAATTGGCTTTCAAAGGCACCACTCGAAGTATTCCATTCATTGGATACCGTGTAATTGACATCAACTGTCTGTCCTGCTTGAGCAGAGCTAGGAGCAACAACATTAGAGATTGTTAAATCCGGCATAGGAGGAGTATCATTGGTCCAAGTACGTAGTGTGTATTGGCCATCTCCAGACCAAACTGTCAATTGAATGTGAAATGAACCTGCAATTCCCGAGAGTGAAGTTCCAATAGTAGTAACCTTCTCTAATGAGCCAACACCAGCCGAACTATCGACAATATTGCCCCCTCCATCAACCAGATCCATGTCAAAATCAGCGCCTGCTGGAACTACTAGTTCTACATCAACATCTTTTCCAGAAGTTATTGTTACCTCATACCAATCTTCTAGATCATTTGCATCCATACAACCTTGGCTACCGGTTTGCCCCGAATTCGGATTTGTCCCCAAACTACGAGAAGTATTTGCTGTATTACCGGCATCACCACTCGCTCCAGCATCGCTTTGGACTATAGGACAAGCAGCTCTTGCGCCAGTACTTGAACTGCTACGAGGGGCAAGTTCATTCAAGGTAGTAGCAACGATTTGTTGTTCAATTATTGTTGCTTTGGATTGCATTTGCTGAAATAAATCTTGCTCGTATATCGGTTGTGAATTTGTTGTTTCAAATGCAGCAATAACGGGTGAAATTGTGGTTGAAATCAATAACAAAGTTGCAACAAGTGTCAAAACGCGCCTATTGTCCATCCAACTTTGCTCTCCCCGTTGGGTTATCAAGCCTTCTTTTCTAGAACTGTGCTACAAATAGCATAATAATTGACTTCAGTTACTAATAATGCTGAGGTTTCACTTTCGTAGAGTTGGCGTAAACCTCCAAACATGTCGGCTTAACGTTTTTACGCAAGATTAATTGTATGACCATTATGCAAAAAATAGCCGCTACCATTTTTTGCCTCATTTTTCTTCAGTCTTTTTCTGCAATAACCGATTTTGATTCCTCACCTAACTTTTCACAAAGCGTACACATTTCCCAATCCAGCCATTCTAATTCTGAATATTTTAATAATTCAATGGAGGCTTCATCAAATAGTTCATGGCTAAACCTTGGCATTCCCAATAATGTAGTGTTGCCAATTCTATCACCACAACAACCGTTGTCATGGGATTTTGAAGACGGGTTTGATGACCAATCAAATGGTGCCCCTTCCAATTGGAATTGCCAAAGCGATGCATTAGAATCTAATGGTTTTGCTAATTTCGGCAGCACTCAGCAAACCGGACTGCTTCATTCTTGTGAGATGGATTTTGCATCAGCGACCTTACAGAATAATCGGGGAACATATCATTTTGATGTGTGGATGGAAGAGGTGGTAACCTCAACTACCAGGGGTGTGAAAATATTCGGAGTTTACAATAGTGAGCCATTCCAATTCATCATATCAAAAAAACCAAACGGCACATTATATCCGCACGTGCCGATCCATGGTACAAATATGATAATCGATTGCCCCTTCGGCTCAATTGATATCCCTCAACCAAGTACAACTCAAGATATTCATGATTGGAGGATTTTTGTTGATCATTCCACCCGTGAATTTTCTTTAGTCCAAGACGGCATTCTTAGATGCAAATTAGATTTCACCTCAAAGGTCCATCATACAGATGATACAATCGACATTGCTGCAAGAGGCACTAGTGGTGATTATACTATTTCGCATTATGATCATGTAGGTTATGCTCCAGGTTTTCAATCATTTCACAATGTAGCTGATTATACATCTCAAATAAAAACTTCACAAGATGCTCAAGGAAATCAACATTATTATTCTAATTTAACCATAGATTGGTATTTTCCCGGAATTGGTAATCATTCAGATATTGAGAAAGGAGTAGAAGTCGAATTAATCAGTGCAATAACAGGCAATGTGATATATAATTTTTCAGAGAACGAAATTAAGTTAGCAATGAAAGACCATGATTCAAGCGTTTTCAATTTATCAGCCATGGACTCTTCTGAAGAATTTAGAGTAAAGGTCAAGTGGTTGGATAATCCAATGGTTGATTGGATTGGTATAGATTTGATTGAAGTTGGTATTGGGCAAGAGATTAACCCCGATTTAGTCATAGATGAAATACTGTTCGACCAGCAAAAAATACGATTCTCGGGCGAAACAGTAACCCTTGCAATAAATTATTCCAACATCGGGACCAAGGTCTCAGAAGGAGTTGAACATGGCCTTTATTTGGACGGGCTTTTGATTGATACACGATTTGATTTACTTGAAAATTTTACAAATGGAACCTGGCAGGTCTCACTTGAAAACCTCAGCAGTGGTTCGCATAAAGTGGAAGTTCGATTAGACCATGGCGATACATTAGAAGAATTGAATGAAGAAAATAATCAAGCAAATATTTCAATGTTAATATATCCGCATGATGGACCGTTGATATCTTCTGGTTTAGAATTCGAAATCGGAATTTCTCAACAATTGAATTTGAATTTTATACCACAAATTGAGCAACTGGATGTGTTGAAATTATATGCCAATTGGGGTGACGGCACTATTGATGAAATCAATGCACCAACAATGCTTGCAAGTCATTATTTCCAAGACTATGGCCAATACAATTTATCATTTTATGCAGATTTAGAGGGCGGCATTACCTCTAATAATACCACCTTTGTAGTACATGTGGTAAATGAGGCGCCAAATGCGGTATTGCGCTATAATGGGACTAATTCAACCACTGGTGAAAGTGTAATCTTTTCCTGCTTGGATAGCAATGACTGGCACGCCGATGAATTGATTTGCCAGTGGTATGTAAACGGTGAACTTTACTCATCTGATTCAATATTCATTTTTTCCTTTTCACAAAGCGGTGAACACCTAGTAAAATTGGTTGTATCCGATCAATTTTTGGCATCTGACGAGATATTAATCGGATGGCAAGTCAACGATTCGGAATATATTGGTCATATAATAGAACTCACCTATGACCTTCAACTTTATGAAAATGCTGGAGCGGCGATATACAAAATACATTGGCGCCAAGGTACTTCAGATGAAGTGAAGAATTTAGCCTATGCTACCAATAATAATCAAATGATTTATGATAGTATATTTTACGATTTGTTTGAAGGAAATTACCCTGGCATCCATAGTAAAGTAATCCAGGTGAACTATTATAATGATACTTATCCAACTGAATCGTTCAATATCAGCTATGAAATCGAAAATCTCAAACCATCATTTGAATCAACATTGGCAAAAACTGAGTTCGTTGAAGGAGAATATTTGGGAAATGATCTTTTTTCATATAATTATTATCTTCCTTGGGACAATAGTGAGGCCACATTTACATTGATGGATAATGGGGTTGCAATATTAAATTCCACCGGAGTGCCGCTAACTCATGACTTGAGGCAATATTTCTATGCTAGGGAATCAGGACCACATATTTTTGAAATTACAGCTACCGATACAGGGGGATTATCACATTCAGTAGTGCATGAATATAATGTCTCCAATGTGCTGCCAACTGCAAATATTAGTTGCGAATGGTTTGATGAGGATTTGAATAAATTCGTTTGCTATGCCAATGTCGTCGATTCAGAAATGGATTTAAATTTGATGAGCATCAATTGGTACTTGGATGGCGTGATAAATAGGGGTCACGGCAGTTCTCTAATCTTTGAACCATCCCGTTTATCGCACACAATAGCGGTAGAAGTAACCGAGCCAGAAGGCGGTCAAGCATTTTCAGAAGTAGAGTATGAATTTGATATAAGTGTGCTCAAATGGGGTGCTGATGATTCAAAGGTCAGCGATTTTATTTTTTATGGAGCATTTGCAATCATTCTTCTCGTTCTTGTAATAACAATAATATTAGTTCGCAATAGCGATAATAAAATTACCAATGACCTCAATAAACAAGATGAAATGTGGCAACAAGTAGAGCCGGAATTCAATCAGGAAGACCACAATTCGGTCTTCAATCTTGAGGAGTTGGAGCAGCAGAATTGACCGCGTCGG
>Ga0209554_1002030_pt1 | contig 14563 bp, 10 predicted proteins | sample MarorgKNORR_S2LV_5_FD_188221 | JGI IMG/M metagenome (GOLD analysis project Ga0209554, IMG submission 188221) | Marine microbial communities from the Southern Atlantic Ocean, analyzing organic carbon cycling - Bottom_A/KNORR_S2/LV (SPAdes) (version 2) | ecosystem: Environmental > Aquatic > Marine...
CCGCCCCGGTGGGAATTGCCACCACTCGATTGCCCAGGGCGGTGAGGATGTGGCGGTACCCCGGATAACCCGGCAGAGCCAGCGCTACCCGGTCTCCGGCGTCGAACGCCGCCAAGAAGGCCAGCATGAAAGCCCCCGACGCGCCGGTGGTGATGACGATGCGAGCGGCTGGTATGTCGATGCCGTACATATGGCTGTAATGGCGGGAGATGGCGTCGCGCAGTTCTTCGACGCCGAGCGCCAGGGTGTAGCCCAGGACGTCGTTCGCCATGGCGGTGCCTGCGGCTTCGATCACCCCGCGCGGGGCGCCGGTGCTGGGCTGGCCGACCTCGAGATGAAACACCTCGCTGCCGGCCGCGGCGCGCGCCTCGGCGGCGCGCATCACCTCCATCACCTGGAACGGTGGAATCGCTCCACGATGAGAAGGTTTCTGACTCACTCGAATTGTACGAAGGAGGCCAGACCGAAGCCGCGCGGATCCACATTGACGCTACAGCCGGCCGGGTTGTCCTGTATCCCTTCGCGGCAATAGATCGCATTGACCCGCCCGATCGCCGTGGCCTGGGCGAGCTTGTGCCCACGCCGGCGTAACAGGTCGATAGACTCCGCCGGTTCGCCGGGCTCGTAGACTATCAGGTCGGGGTTTCCGCCATGATAGATGCGCGGCGCCCGGATGGCGGAGGCCAGCGGCTCGCCGTCAATCATGGTGCGCGCCATGACTTCTATCAAAGCCGACGGCGCTACCGCACCACCGGACGCCGCGGCGGCCAGAAAGAAATTGCCGGTATTGGCATTGACCATCATGACCGGCGCCATGGCGCTGATGGCGCCGCGATCCGCAGGGCGCGCCGCCGCCATGATGATTCCCGTGCCCGGCGCCATCCAGCCGCGCCCGAAGAAATTATTCAGGGTCAGCGAACAGGCGACCGCGTTGCCGAAACCGTCAACCACCGAGAAGCTGGTGCCGCTGGGGCTTTCCCGGCGCTTGGCCGGCTTCGGGTTAAGGCTGGACGCCGGGGTGTGCTGGTTGGGCCGATAGCCTGCCATGAGCCGCTCGATGCGATCTTCGGCGAGAAGCGCCGCCCCGTTACCGAGCGCTATGCCGGGATTCTGCCATACGGAGCGGTCGGCAAAGGCGAGCATGGAGACTTCGGCCAGAAGGTGGCGGCGCTCGCCCGCGTCGGCATTCGCATAGCGATCATCCAGTTGTAGCATCGACCACATCTGTAACAGCCCGACACCGCCGGGCAGGGGCGGCGGCACCGTATGGATCACGTTGACGCCATAGAGGATCTGTAGGGTTTCACGCCATACCGGCTGGTAGCCGCGAAGGTCGTCCATGGTGAGGGAGCCGCCCCCCGAGCTTACCGACTGCACCAGATTGCGCGCCAGGGCGCCGGAATAGAAGCTGCCGGGGCCGCGGGTGCGCAACTGGCTGATAATGCTTGAGAGATCGAGCTGGACCAGCAGCTCTCCCTCGTCCAGGGGCGTGCCGTCCTCGCGGCCGAAAATCGCTGCGATATCGGGGCTGTTGAACAGCGGGGCGGCGACCCGGGCTAAGTCTTTCGCCATGGCTCGCGACATGGGGTGGCCCAACCGCGCCACCTGTTCCGCCGGGGCAAGAAGCTGGCTCCATTTGAGCTTGCCATAGCGTGCATGCAGGGCGAACATGCCGCGCACGGCCCCGGGTATGGCGATTTTAAGCCGGGTGTCCGCCGTGGCACTCGGCGGCGTGACGGCCGGGAACAACAGGGATTCGACCTTTTCCGCCTCGGCGTCATAGACCAGGCAAACGCCGCCCGCGCCCAGGGATGCGGTGGCCGGATAGGTCACCGCCGAGGTGAAGTACAGCGCCACGGCAGCGTCCATGGCGTTGCCGCCTGAGCTGAGAACATTCCGCGCAACGAGCGCCGCGCGCGGCTCGTCCGCCGAGACGCCGCCGACTTTGCCGTCACTCAACCCGACTGCGCGCAGCGCGTTTTGTGACGGTGAACAAGCTACAAGCAACAGAAGCAACAGCATCCACGGCGCCGCGATAGCGACCGGGATGGATTGACGCCGTAGCCTGCCAAACATAAGTTGCCTACGTAGCGAGAACATATGCATCATGCTTTTCCGTACCGTTCCTCTGATCCTCGGCCTTCTGGCTGTCGTGGGCGCAAGCTTTACCGCGCCGGCCCACGCCCAGTTGGCGTTTATACGCGACGCGGAGATCGAAAGCATCATCCGTTCTTACGCCGCGCCATTGTTCGAGGCCGCCGGTCTGGATAGCCAAAGCGTCAAGGTCCATATCATCAGTGACACAAAGATAAACGCCTTTGTGGCTGGTGGGAAAAAGCTTTTCATAAACACTGGCTTGCTGTTGGCGGCTAAAGATTCAAACCAGCTTGTCGGCGTCATCGCTCATGAGACCGGCCACATTGCCGGCGGCCATCTCGCACGAACCCACGAGGTGTTGAGTAACGCCAACGCGGCGACCATCATGTCCTTCGTTCTCGGCGCCGCGGCCCTCGCCGCCGGCTCGCCCAACGCCGCCCTGGCGATTGTCGCCGGCGGCGCCGCAGTATCTCAGCAGACGTTCCTCAAATACAGCCGCGGCCAGGAACAGGCCGCCGATCAGTATGCGGTCACCACCCTGGACCGCACCGGCCAGTCGGCACGGGGGTTGCTGGAGTTTCTCGAAGTGCTCGAAGATCAGGAAGTGCTGATGATCGGCCGGCAGGATCCTTATCTCAGGACTCATCCCCTGGTCAGGGGGCGCGTCGCTTTCGTGCGCAATCATGTGGAAAATTCGCCCTATTCGGAAACCAAGCCGAGTGCCGAGGATGAGACGCAATTCTCCCGCATGATCGCCAAAATGCAGGGCTTCCTGAATCCGCGCGAGACCTTCAGGCTCTATCCCGACGACGACCAAAGCCTGAATGCGCGCTATGCCCGCGCCATCGCCCATTTCCAACGTCCCGACCTGGCTCCCGCGCTTGAGGAGATCAACGGCTTGTTGGATGAATTTCCACAGGACGGATATTTCTATGAACTCAAGGGCCAGATCCTTTTTGAAAACGGCCGGATCGGCGACGCCGTGGAGTCCTATCGCCGCGCGGTCGAAATTTTGCCGGATGCGCCGCTGATCCGCATCGGCCTGGCTCAGACGATGGTCGAGCGTGGCGATCAGGCGGCGCTCGACGACGCCGTCGAGCATCTTGAAATCTCGGTCCGTCAGGATGCCGACTTTCCCCTGGCCTGGCGCCTGCTCAGTATCGCTTACGGCCGTTCCGACCGGCTTGGCCTGTCTGCCCTGGCCAGCGCCGAGCGGGCAATCTTGGTGAACAATTTCAAGGAAGCCGTCGCCTTCGCTCAACGCGTCGACAATTTGTTGCCCGCCGGTTCGCCCGGACAGCTGCGCGCCCAGGACATCGAATTCGTGGCAAAACAGTCCCTGAGCCGGAAATAACGCCCATGGCCGACCAGCCCTATATCCTGGCCATCGACCAGGGCACCACAAGCAGCCGCGCAATCCTGTTTGACCGGGAAGGCCAGACGGTCGCCATCGATCAGCAGGAATTCACTCAGTATTTTCCGGACGATGGCTGGGTCGAGCACGATCCGGAGGAAATTTGGCGGACCACGGTCGCGGTGATCCAGGGCGCTCTGGCGACGGCCGGCGCCAAACCTGCGGAAATTTCGGCGATCGGAATCACCAATCAGCGCGAGACCACAGTGGTTTGGGAGCGCGACAGCGGCCTGCCGATCCATAATGCCATCGTCTGGCAGGATCGCCGCACCGCCGAGACCTGCGCCGGCCTGGTCGCGGCCGGCCACGGGCCCATGGTGCAGGGCAAGACCGGGCTGATCGTCGATGCCTATTTCTCGGCCACCAAGATCGCCTGGATTCTCGATAATGTGGTCGGCGCCAGGGCGCGGGGGATGCGCGGCGAACTGGCCTTTGGCACCATCGACAGCTTCCTCCTATGGCGGCTGACCGGCGGGCAAAGCCATGCCACCGACGCAACCAACGCCAGCCGAACCATGCTGTTCGACATCCATCGGCAAGATTGGGACGATGATCTGCTGGCCCTGTTCAGGGTGCCCCGCGAGATGTTGCCCGAGGTGCGCGATTCGAGCGCCGATTTCGGCATCGCGCAAACCGAAATTCTGGGCGGCCCGGTGCCGATAACCGGCATCGCCGGCGATCAACAGGCAGCCGCATTCGGCCAGGCCTGCTTCAAGCCCGGCATGATCAAATCGACCTTCGGCACCGGCTGCTTCGCCCTGGTCAACACCGGCGAGACGGCGGTCAGCTCCAGCAACAGGCTACTTACCACGGTTGCCTATCGCCTGGACGGCAAGGCCGCCTATGCTCTCGAAGGCAGCATCTTTGTCGCCGGCGCCGCCGTGAAGTGGCTGCGCGATACGGTCGGGCTGATCACCAGCGCGAGTGAAACCGAGGCTTTGGCCGCCGCCGCCGCACCCCAATCCGGCGTTTATCTGGTGCCCGCCTTCGTCGGCCTCGGCGCACCCTATTGGGATCCGGACGCGCGCGCCGCCCTTCTCGGCATGACCCTGGATTCGGGACGCGCCGAGATCGTCCGCGCCAGCCTCGAATCGGTGGCCTATCAGATGCGCGATCTGATGGAGGCCATGCGCGCCGACGGCACCGCGGCGCCTGTAGCACTCAGGGTCGACGGCGGCATGGTGGTCAACGGCTGGCTGATGCAGTTTCTCGCCGACATGCTCGACACACAGGTCGAGCGCCCCAAGGTTACCGAGACCACCGCGCTCGGCGTCGCGTTCCTGGCCGGGCTTCATACGGGCTTTTATTCGTCCCTCGACGCTATCGCCGGGCAATGGCAGCGCGAGGCCCTGTTCACCCCGGCGATGAGCGAGGATGAGCGGGTGCTGCGCTACGCCGGCTGGCAGGACGCCGTGGCCCGGGTGACGGATAGAGTGTGGCGGCCAGTGGGTGATGGGTAGCAAATACGCGTAATCTGATCTGCTCGCAAAGAGGATGGCTATTTTGACGCACGAAAATGCGCCACAATCAGCTCACCCCTTTCAGCCATTACCAGCAGCCGTTTCACAGTATCAAACCAGCTATCAGCGCTCTCCCCAAACATTTCGACGATCTCATCGTGAATTGCACCAGACCTCAGCGCCGTTAAATCATTCCGCAGCTGATCGACCATCCATGCGTCACGCTCATTGATAGCCACGTCTTCAAATCCGGCTTCAGAGAGCAAGTCATTGTAATCTGCAGGCGAGGCCCAATGGTATGTCAGGCCAGATATATCTTCATGCTCGACCAATTCGTCCGAGAGGGGCCCGGTCCATCTCCGAAGCCGATCATTGCCCACAAATATTCCGCCAGGGCGGAGGACTCTCCGCGCTTCAATAAACAAATTCCGCTTGTCAGGAATTTGTAAAATTGAACCCATAGAGAAGACCATGTCGAAGCTGGCATCCTCGAACGGGAGAGGGCCCGGCTCAACCAGCTGAAATTTCACTAGGTTTGCAACTCCGCGATTTTCGGCCAGCTTCGTCGCCCAATCAATCTGCTCTCTCTGGATATCAATGCCGACCACAAGGCGCGCCTTATGATGTTCTGTTAAGGCAATCGCAGGACCGCCCAGACCGGAGCCTATCTCTAAAATTATTTTGTCCTGGACGTCTACGCCGTCAATTATCGCGGCGACCTCGTCGTCGCCCCCTGGTGACATGTAACCTTTTCCCCAAATAATCTCTTGGCCAATGAAATAGGCCTCCTCATATTCGCTGCCGGGCTCACTCATACCAAACTCCCGTTTAACGCATTACATCGACCACATCGCACGTCCAGCCATAGGGCACAAAGCAATATTGATCCACGAAACAGCCTATAATTTATCTATTGATCTGACGACAACACGGTCTGATTGCTTGCCGGAACATGCCATGAGTGGCATTATGCGCGGCTCAAACGCTTGACTTTCTAGGGTTTTCGATGATCAAATTTTTACGCATGGGGCTCGTTCTGGCGCTCCCTATGATACTCGCCATGGCGAGCACAGACTTGCGCGCCGAACATGACGCCACGACGCAATCGCAGGAAACTCTTGAGGAAAATATCCACCACTATTTGCTCAGCCACCCCGAAGTGATCATTGAGGTGCTCGACATTCTGCGCGCCGAGCGGGAAGTCGGCGCCGCCGAGCGAGCCAACCAGACACTCGCCGATCAGCATGAGGCCATCTTCAACGATCCCACCTCGCCGGTCGGCGGCAACCCCGACGGCGATGTCACCATCGTCGAGTTCTTCGATTATTTCTGCGGCTATTGCAAACGGGTGATTCCTGTATTGGTACAGGCCATGGACGATGATCCCGGTATCCGCCTCGTCTACAAGGAATTCCCCATTCTCGGTCCGGAGTCGGTGGTCGCCGCGCGCATCGCGCTCGCCGCCCACCGCCAGGCGCCGGAAAAGTACCAAGGGTTTCATGTTGCCATGATGACCAGCCGGCCACGGCTCAACGAAGCCAACGCTCTGAGCCTGGCGGGCAAATTCGGCTTCGATATCGAGCGCCTCAAGGCCGACATGAAGTCACCGGACATCGAACGCATCCTCGCCGACAATAATGCTCTCGCCGAAAAGCTCGGCATCCAGGGCACGCCGGGCTTCGTTATCGGCGATCAGATCATCCCCGGCGCCGTCGACCTGCAAACCCTGCTTGAACTCATCGCCGAGGCGCGCCAGAGTTAAAAAGCCTTTTAACCACAGAGACACAGAGGCACAGAGGAGGAAGAGAGAAAAGAAGGATACTTGGCGCTTCGCGCCGAAAATCTTGCTTCCTTCCTTCTCTGTGCCTCTGTGGTTCATTCCCTTCCTCCCCTCCTATACAAGGCAACAGCCATGACAAATCTTCCCGCCGGCGTCTTTTCCCCGGTGCTCACGCCCTTCCACGAGGATCTCACGCCGGACCGCGAGCGTTTTGTCGCTTTGTGCCAGAAGCTGATCGACGAAGGCTGTGACGGGCTGGTGCCCTTCGGCACCACCAGCGAGGCGAACTCGCTGTCGATCGAGGAGCGTGAAGATTTGCTGGAGGCCCTGGTCGAGGGCGGCATGGATGCGGGCGGGCTGATCGTCGGGACAGGCTTGGCGGCCATCCCCGACACGGTGCGTCTGACCCGCCATGCGGTCGGGCTGGGCTGTGCCGGTGTGTTGATGCTGCCGCCGTTCTACTACAAGGGGATGAGCGACGAGGGTCTGTTCGCCGCCTATGCCGAGGTCATCGAGCGGGTCGCCGACGACCGCTTGCGCGTCTATCTCTATCACATCCCCAAGGTGTCGGGCGTCGCCATAACGCCGGGGCTGATCGGTAAGCTTCGCGACGCCTTCCCGGATACGGTCATCGGCATCAAGGACTCCTCGGGCGATTGGGACAACACCCGTATGCTGCTTGAGGATTTCCCCGGCCTTCAGGTTTTTCCGGGCAGCGAGCTCATCATGCTCGATGCCATGCGCCTCGGCGCCGTGGGCTGCATCACGGCGACCGCCAACGTCAATGCGCAGGGCCTGGCCCGGCTCTATGCCGGTTGGAAGGAGGAGGGGGCCGAGGCGTTGCAGGAAGCCGCATCCTCCGTGCGCCGCGCGGTGCAATCCCAGGCCATGGTCCCGGCGCTCAAGGCGATCATCGCCCGGCGCGATGGGGACGACGGCTGGCTCACCCTGCGCCCGCCCTTCGTCGGCCTCGACGAGAGCCAGACAAACGCCCTGTTCGCCGCGCTGGAAGAGGCTGGATTTTAGCGCGAAGTCTTCTTGGACTTCGCTAGCCCGCGACCGTGGGCCGCCGGCTTGCCCGGCGGAAGCCCCAGTCTTGTGTAGACATGGATTTGCTTGTGTAGACATAGATTTGGGCGAATGAACGCAGGGAGCCTTTGGGCGACCGGATAAACTCTAGCTCACGCTCTCGCCGCCGGGCAAAGGCTTGACGGCCTTGAAACCCGCCGCTTAAGCTCTCCCCACGCTAATTCTGGAGAGACCTAAAATGTCCTACGAGACCGTCACCTTCGAACGCCGGGGCCCGATCGGCCTGCTCACGCTGAACCGGCCCGACAAGCTCAATGCCATCAACCAGACCATGGTTGCCGAGATCGGCCAGGCCCTGGACGTCGCCGAGGCCGACGATGACGTGCGGGTGGTGGTGCTCAACGGTGCCGGCCGCTCGTTCTGCGCCGGCTTCGACCTGGGCCAGCCGGGCTCGGAAAAGAAAAAGGGCGTCTTGGAGTGGCGCCAGATCCTGACCGAAGATTTCGATATGATCCTGCGCTTCTGGGAGCTTTCCAAGCCGACCATCTCGGCGGTGCATGGCTATGTCCTGGCCGGCGGCTTCGAAATGGCGATTTCCTGCGATGTCACCATATCCGACGAGAGTGCCATGTTCGGCGAGCCCGAGCTCAAGTTCGGCGCCGGCATCGTCGCCCTGGTGCTGCCCTGGATCACCGGCCCCAAGCAGGCCAAGGAGCTGTTGTTCACCGGCAACGACCGGGTGCCGGCCGACCGCGCCCTGGCGCTCGGCTTGATCAACAAGATCGTGCCCGACGGCGAGGCCCTGGAGGCGGCCCTGGCCATGGCCCGCGATATGGCGGTGATGGACCCGGCCAAGCTCGCCATGACCAAGCTGTCGATCAATCGCACCTACGACCGCATGGGCATGCGCGATGCGCTCCGCGAGGCTCTCGACATGGATGTGCTGATCACCACCCTGGTGACTCCCGAGGGCGAGGAATTCAAGAGAATAATGCGCGAGGACGGCCTCAAGGCCGCCGTCAAATGGCGCGACAGCCGCTTCGGCGCGGGGGAGTGATGCGCTAGTACGAGCGGCTAGGCGGCGGCGATGGCTGCTTTGCGATCCGCCATGACGGCCTCGATCGCCGCGAGCCCATGGGTGGGATCAACCCGGTAATAATCCAGCGGGTCATTGAGCAGCCTGGGCTTGCCGAGCACGCCTTCGAGGGTGGCATGAAGGCAGAGGGCGGCGTAGCTAACCTGATAGCCGCCTTCCTGGATCAGGCAGAGCCGCCCGTCCGTATGGCGCTCGGCGATCTCTCGGGCGATCCCGCCCAGGCGATGAAAACCGTTCATGGTGACGAGCTGGCGGCCGTTGGGGTCGAAGGCGGAGGCGTCCTGGCCGCAGGCGATGATCAAGGCCTCGGGCTTGAACTCGTCCAGGGCCGGCACGACGATGTCGGTCATGGCGCGTTCGTAGCCGGCGTCCCCGGTCCCCATGGGCAGGGGGATGTTGATGTTGTAGCCCTTACCGGCGCCGCGCCCGACCTCGTCGGCCTTACCGGTCTGAGGATGATGCGGGCCCCAGGGTCCGCCGTGGTCCATATGCAGCGAAATGGTCAGCACGTCATCGCGGTCATAGAAGCCTTCCTGGGTTCCGTTGCCGTGATGGACGTCCCAGTCGAGGGTCGAGACCCGCGCCTTGCCTTGGCTGCGCGCCAGCTCGGCGCAAAGGCCGACCTGATTGACGAAACAATAGCCGTCCGCCTGATCGGGCGCTGAATGATGGCCCGGCGGGCGCACCAGGGCGTAAACCGTATCGCCCTTGCCGTCGAGCATATGCGCCATGGCCGACAGGGCGGTGCCCGCCGAGGCGAGGATAGCGTCCGTCGTTCCGGCTGCGACGACCGTCTCCTTGGTATAGCGCTTACCGCCCTCGGCCTCGGCGCTCAGCAGCACATCGATATAGGCCGCGTCGTGAAAGGTGAGGATTTCATCGCGGCTCGCGTGGCGGCCGTCGTGCCAGCGTAAGGCATCCTTCAGGGGGCCGCGTTTGAGCACCGAGTGCATGTTGCGGATGCGGTCGGCGCCTTCCACATGCTTCTCATCGACCGCCAGACAGTCCAGGGACGCGCCGCCGAAGACCCCGTCGTCGAGATTGTGCTTAAGCGCATCTTCATGCCAGAAGACGTCGATCAGCCGTCCCACAGGCCTTCGCTTTTCAAGTCCGCCATGGTCGCCACGATGCTCTCACGCATGATCCCGACCATGGTGTCGATCTGGGTCTTGGTGATGATCAGGGGCGGCGAGAAGACGCACATGGAGCCGAACGGCCTGAGGATCAGCCCGCGCTCCTGGCAATGAACGTCGATGCGCTTGCCGACCCCGCCCATGGTCAGCACCATGGCCTCGTCTAACGGCTCCCCGGTTCCCTTGTCCATGGCCGCCTCGACACAGCCCATGAGATGGCTGCCGCGCACATCGCCGACGATGGCGAGGTCGCGAAGCTCCTGAAGCTTCTCTTGGAAATAGGGGCCGACCTCCTGGACATGCTCGCAAATCTTCTCGCGCTCCATGATCTCGATGTTCTTGAGCGCCGCCGCGCAGGACACCGGATGGGCCGAGTAGGTATAGCCGTTTGAGAAGCTCTGGCCTTTCGAATTCTTGCCCTCAACCTGATCGTACAGACGATCCGAGATGATGGTCGCGGCGAGCGGCAGGTAGCCCGAGGTCAGGCCCTTGGCGCTGGTGATGATGTCGGGAATGATGTCGAACACCGGCTCGGACGCGAAGAAATGGCCGAGCCGCCCGAAGCCGGTGACCACCTCGTCGGAGATGTAGATGACGTCGTGCTTATGACACACATCGAGACATTTCTTGTGATAGCCCTTGGGAGGCACCATCATGCCGCCCGAGGCGAGCACCGGTTCGGCGATGAAGGCGGCCACCTTGTCGGCGCCAACCTCGAGGATCTTGTCCTCAAGCTCCTTGACCTTGGCGGCGCAGAAATCCTCGACGCTCTGGCCTTCGGGCCGACGGTAGGGGTTGGGCGACGAGATGTGATGCACCCAGTCAGTGATCATATCCATGTGGTTCTTGTCGCGTTCCTTGCCGCACAGGGACGCCGCCAGATAGGTCGATCCGTGATAGGCGTCCTGGCGGGTGATGATGTGTTTTTTGTCGGGCCGGCCCAGCATGTTGTTGAAGAACTGGACGAAGCGGATCGCCGAATCATTGGCTTCGGAGCCCGAAGTCGACATGAACACGTTGTTCAGGTCGCCCGGAGCCAGCTCGGCGATTTTAGCCGCCAGATTGGCCGCCGGCGGCGTGCCGAAATAGGTGAAGGGCGAATAATAGGGCATCGCGCGGATCTGCGCCGCCACCGCATCGGCCATCTCGTCGCGGCCATAGCCGATCTGCACGCACCACATGCCGCCGGGGCCGTCGATGAACTTGTTGCCGTCGGAATCATAGACATAGATGCCTTCGGCCTCGGCGATAATCATGGCGCCTTCTTCGCGGCCGGTCTCGAGCGGCTCCCAGGCGTGGACCATATGGCGACGGTCCTTGTTCCACAAGTCTTCCGTGTCGTAGGGGAAGTTCTTTCTCATGGCTCGACTGACTTTCTGTTCATTCAGGAGGGTGGCAACCTACTCTCGATATTCGATGAGAGCAAGACGGTGAAATTTCCATGGCGATGGGGGGCGGGGTCTGTATATCATCGCCCCCGAATCACGGCGAGGAGCCACTGTTTATGACCAGCACCCATCCCCTATCCCCTTTGCTCGCGCCGCGTTCTATCGCCGTTGTCGGCGCCTCGACTCGCGTGGGCTTTCCTGGCAACACCATCATCCATGAAATCAGGCGCGGCGGATTTTCCGGCGCGCTCTACGCGATCAACCCGAACCAGGATCAGATTGAGGGCCTTGACTGCTACGCCACAATAGGCGAGTTGCCGGAAACCGTCGATCTCGCCGTCTTGCTGGTCGCCAACCACCGCCTCGAGGCGCAGCTAGCTGCCGCTATCGACGCCGGTGCCCGCGCCGCGGTGATCTATGCGAGCGGCGCCCTTGAGGGCGATGACGGATTGCTCGACAGGCTCCGCACCATGGCTAGCGAGGCGGGCATAGCCATGTGCGGCGGCAACTGCATGGGCTATTATAATTTTGATTCCGGCGCCTGGATCTGCCCCTTTGCGACCCAGGACGATAGCGGGCCGGGGCCCGTCGCCTTGATCACCCATTCGGGGTCGGCGTTCTCCTCTCTGCTCAGACTGGGCGCCCGCCTGCGCTACAATTTGGCGATCTCATCGGGCCAGGAATTCAGCTCAAGCCTTGCCGATTTTCTCGACTACGCCCTCGATATGCCGACCACCCGCGTGGTCATGCTGTTTGTCGAAACCATACGCGACCCGCAGGGTTTCCGCGCCGCCCTGGAGAAAGCCCGGGCCCGCGATATCCCCATCGTCGTGCTCAAGGTCGGACGCACCGAGGCCAGCGCACGCTTCGCCCTCAGCCACTCAGGCGCCATGGTCGGCAGCGACCAGGCCTTTCAGGCGTTATGCGATCAGTATGGGATGATCCGGGTTGATGATCTCGACGAGCTGATTGCAACGGTGTCCCTGTTCGCCCTGCCGAAACGCGTAGCCTCGGGCGGCCTGGCGGCGCTCACGGATTCCGGCGGCGAGCGCGAGATGCTGGTCGATCTGGCCGACGATCTGGCGCTGCCCTTTGCCCAAATTGGCGACGACGCCAAGGCCGCCCTGGCGTCTCATCTCGATTATGGGCTTGAGCCGACCAACCCCTGCGACGCCTGGGGGACCATGGATCACTACGAGGAAACCTTTAGCGGTTGCCTTGAAGCCCTGATCGATGATCCGGACAGCGCCATCGCCCTGTTGCTTGCCGATCTCGTAGATGGCCGCGTGCTTAGCCAGTCCTATGGCAGAATCTGCCGCGCCCAGGTTAAGCGCACTGCCAAACCTGTCGTCCATGCAACCTGGGTCAGCCGTCCGCGCTACAACGAGGGGGCGGAGCAATTGATGGCCGATGGCGTGCTGGTGATTGACGGCATCGTCCCAGCCTTGAAGGCGGTTCGTAGTGCTTTCGCCTACCGCGATTTCCAGGCGCGGGCCGAGCTTGCGCCCCCGGCGCCGCCCGCCGCCGATATCATCGAGAAGTGGCGGGCTAAGCTGGCGCAAGGGACGGTGCTCGACGAGGCAGAAAGTTTAGCGTTGCTTGCCGATTTCGGCATCCCCTGCACCGCTGTTCAAATCGTCGAGACCCGGGATGAAGCCATGCGCGCCGCCGAGGCTATGGGCTATCCCCTGGTGCTCAAGACGGCCATGGCGGGAATTCTGCACAAGTCCGACGTGGATGGCGTCAAGCTCGGCCTGGCCGACGCAGGCGCGGTTATAGAAGCTTATGACGATCTCGCAAGCCGGCTCGGCCCCCGCGTGCTGGCGGCTCCCATGGCCACAGCCGGTGTCGAGATGGCTCTTGGGGTGACCATCGACGCCCAATTTGGCCCTTTGGTGATGGTCGCCGCGGGCGGGGTTCTGGTCGAGCTCTTGGCGGATGTTCAGGCCGGCTTGCCGCCGATGGATGCCGGCGCCGCCGGACGGCTGGTTGACGGCCTGGCTCTGCGCCCGCTGCTGAATGGTCACCGCGGCGCCGCTGCCGCCGACAGGGATGCCCTGGCCGAGACCGTCGCCCGCTTCTCCCTGCTCGCCGCCGCCCTTGGCGACCATATCGCCGAGATTGACGTCAACCCGCTGATCGCCGGGCCGGACGGCTGCATTGCCGTTGACGCCCTAGTGGTTGGCCGCTCGGCTGAGTGAGGATATCGCCATGGCGTCGCCTCTGACCCCCGATATGATCCTGCGCAACGGCAAAATTGCGACCCTGGACGCGGATGATCGTTTCGTCGAGGCGCTCGCCGTTAAGGGGGGGCGCATCGTCGCGCTCGGCGGCAATGACGAGATCGACGGGCTCAAGGGGAGCGCCACCGAGGTCATCGACCTGGCGGGCCGCTTGGCGATCCCCGGGATCATCGATTCCCACTGTCACCCCGACAGCCACGCCATCATGCTGACCAAGCAGCATGCGGTGAGCTGGCCCGAGTTCCAGTCCCTCGACGCGGTGCTCGATCATATCGACAAGATCACCGCCGCCGGCCCCGCCGACCGATGGTTCATCGGCTACCGCTATGACGACAACAAGTTCGACGCGGTGCCGACCATCGATCAACTCGACGCCGCCGGTAATGGGCGCCCGGTGTTCATCCAACGCACGGACAGCCATGTGGGCTATGCCAATAGCGCCGCCTGTGCCCTGGTCGGTTACGACAAAGACACCCCGGACCCGCCCTTTGGCCGCATCGACAAGCACCCGGATACCGGCGAGATGACCGGCCTGATGCGCGAGACCGCGGCGCATCGCTTTCGCGGGCTGGTCGGCGCTGACAATCAAGTCGAAGATTATGTCGCCGGCCTGCCGCCCCTGTTCGAGCGGTTTCTCAGCCATGGCGTCACCTCGCTGCATAATTCCCTGACCTGCTCCAAGGCGGTGCGGGCCTACCAGATCATGAAACAGAGCGGCCGGCTTCACCTGCGTGTCGGCGTCATCGCCAACGGCTTCGAGGAAGGCATGATAGAAGGCTATATCGCCGCCGGCATACGCTCGGGCTTCGGCGATGAGTGGGTGCGTCTGGTCGGCGTCGAATGGTGCCCCGATTGCTCGACCAGCGGGCGCACGGCGGCCTATTACGATCCCTATGTAGGCACCGCCATACCCGGCGAGCCGG
>Ga0209554_1002031_pt1 | contig 14561 bp, 11 predicted proteins | sample MarorgKNORR_S2LV_5_FD_188221 | JGI IMG/M metagenome (GOLD analysis project Ga0209554, IMG submission 188221) | Marine microbial communities from the Southern Atlantic Ocean, analyzing organic carbon cycling - Bottom_A/KNORR_S2/LV (SPAdes) (version 2) | ecosystem: Environmental > Aquatic > Marine...
TTAAGTATTATTTATACAAGTTGACATGACAAACCGAGATCTGTCATAATGACGCAGGAGGAGGTCGAATTGGCAGGTCAGGGCACTAAGAGGGAGGAGAGTCGCCGGCGCTGCCAATACAAATTGACAGTGTTCGAGATCCCGGGTAGATTTGACTGCATCGCCGTCGCTCGAACTTTCCCCAAAGCGCCCATAGGCCAGCCATGTCCTTCGAACTCGTCTCCAACTATTTGCCAGCGGGAGATCAGCCAAGGGCCATTGAGGAATTGACGGAAGGCCTCTTGTCGGGGGCCATGTTCCAGACCCTTCTCGGGGTGACCGGCAGCGGCAAGACGTTCACCATGGCCAATGTGATCCAGAATATTGATCGCCCCACTCTGGTCATGTCCCACAATAAGACCCTGGCGGCACAGCTGTACGGAGAGTTTCAAGGTTACTTTCCCAACAACGCAGTGGAGTATTTCGTCAGCTACTACGACTACTACCAGCCTGAGGCCTACCGTCCCAGCACCGATACCTACATAGAGAAGGAAATCGACCTCAACCAGGAGATAGACCGTCTGCGTCTGAAGACGATGACCTCTTTGCTGGAGCGCGAGGATGTCATCATAGTGGCTACGGTATCGTGCATCTACGGCATTGGCTCGCCTAAGCAGTTCAATGAGCAACGACTGACTCTGAAGGTAGGGGAACGGATCGAGCGCGACGCCATCCTCCACCAACTGATTGATATCTATTACAGCCGCAACGATATGGAACTTCAGCGCGGATCCTTCAGAGTGAGGGGAGACGTCATCGAGGTCGTGCCGGGATCGGAAGAGCGGGCCATTCGAATCGAGCTCTTTGGCGACGAAGTGGAGGCGCTTTCCCTGATAGATGCGGTGTCGGGTGCGCTGGTAGAGGAGCGGCAGGAGATGACTCTGTATCCGGCCAAGGCGTATGTGACCGACGAGGACAAGACCGCCAGAGCGTGTGAGGGGATTCTCGTGGAGTTGGAGAGTCGTCTGCTCGAGCTGCGCTCTCAGGATAAGCTCCTCGAGGCGCACCGGCTGGAGACTCGTACAAAATACGACGTGGAGATGGTTCGCGAGATCGGCACCTGCCCTGGGATCGAGAATTACAGCCGCTATATGGACGGGCGCGCGCCGGGCGAGCCGCCGTTCGTCCTGCTAGATTATTTCCCCGAGGACTTCCTGTTGTTCGTAGACGAGTCACACATGACGGTGTCGCAGGTTCGCGGCATGTGGCGCGGCGACCGGTCTCGGAAAGACATGCTGGTTGAGCATGGCTTCCGCCTGCCCTCGGCCTACGACAACCGCCCGCTTTACTTTGAGGAGTACGAGGAGCGCATGGGCCGGGCCATCTTTGTCTCGGCGACACCAGCCGATTACGAACTGGAGAAGTCCGGCGGTGTCGTTGTGGAGCAGGTGATTCGCCCGACGGGCCTGGTCGATCCCGCTATCGAGGTGCGCCCGCTGTCAAATCAGGTCGACGACCTGATGGAGGAGATCCACCAGCGAACAAAGAAGAAGGAGCGGGTGTTGGTGACGACGCTGACCAAGAAAATGGCGGAGCGACTCACCGACTATATGGCCCAACTGGGTGTCCGGGTTCGCTACCTCCATTCAGAAGTCGCCACCCTAGACAGAGTGGTAATTCTAAGAGATCTTCGCCTGGGCGAGTTCGACGTACTCGTGGGGATCAATCTGCTGCGCGAGGGGCTGGATCTGCCAGAGGTCTCGCTGGTGGCCATCCTGGACGCGGACAAGGAGGGGTTTCTGCGCTCCCAACAGGCCCTTACCCAGACGGTGGGGAGGGCGTCGCGCAATGCCGCGGGCCTCGTTATCTTCTACGCCGACAAGGTCACCAACTCGATGGCGCGGACGATAGATGAGACCAGTCGTCGCCGCCGGATTCAGGAGGACTACAATCGCGAGCACGGGATCGTCCCCAAGACCATCTACCGGACGGCCGAGGAGATCATGCAGATCACTTCCGTGCTCGAGCGCGCCAAAGCTCCGGACAGCATCGTTGCCGAGGAAACCGCAGTGGCCTACGATGCGACCGGCGACACCGAAGAGCTGATAGGCGAGTTGGAGCGCGTCATGCGCGCCGCCGCAGCTGGCCTGGAGTTCGAGAAGGCGGCCCAGCTGCGCGACGAGATCGACAGCCTCAAAAAGAAAATGAAGGCTGGCTGAGTCGCGCGGGCATTGCGGGTGAGTGGGAGAGACCCGCCCGCAATGCCCACGCGACTGCCTTAGTTGGCGGCGGCGCGCCGCCGCCGCAGGACCATTTTCATGCGCGCCGAGAGCTCTTCGAGGTCGAAGGGCTTTTCGATGTAGTCATCGGCTCCGTATTCGATGCCCTTCACTTTCTGCGACGTCGAGTTCAAGGCCGTAATCATGATGATGGGGATCACCGAGGTGATCGGATTTCCCTTGAGCGTCTGGCACACCTGATACCCGTCCACTTTGGGCAGCCTCAGGTCCAGGAGAAGCAAATCCGGTTTCTCGGTGAAACACTTGGCGAGAGCCTCTTCGCCATCGGCGGCCTCAACGGCGTCATACCCCTGACCCACCAGGAATTCACCGACGCTGGTGCGCACCTCCTCCTCGTCGTCCACGATCAGAACCTTGAGCGGACGATCTGGACCGGGCAGCGCTGCTGCCGCCGGTGCTACGGGACCCATCATCGTGGGTGCCGAGTCTCGCCGAGCCGATCCAAGCTGATCGGCGATCTGCGAAAGCGACAGTCCCTTCAGCCTCAGCTCGCGCAGCCGATCGCGTATCTTGAGGATCTCCTCTAGACCGAAGAGATCCTTATTGCCCCGCTTATCGGTAACTCGGATGATGCCGAAGTTCTTGTACTTGCGGATGGATTCCACGGACTTGCCAAGGGTCTCGGCGACCTGCTTGATATCGATTAATTGCTCACTCTCGGGCATTTTGCGTATTCTCCTCGCACGCTTCCGGGTCCCGGGGAGCCAGGGTTACCGCAAATCATGTTTCGAGTGTCTGTGATTACAACTATACCAAATAGTAGTGTTTGGCGTCAAGTCATTGCTCGTAGATATTATCGGCAGTTCGCCAGAGGTGTTTAGTTTTTGCTGAGATAAAGCTTGCAGTTTCCGGGAAGTCACGCGAATTGACCGCATCTACTGTATGTTGTGCCCGGTCGGCGACCTTGAGTGTAGATCGTGTAGGACTGCGAATTCGAGCCAAACGTAGTCATGAGAAAATCGTCAAACTCGGCCTTGAAGCGCGGTACCCGGTTGACGCTGCGACCTCACCTTCGTACATTGAAAGCCGCGAGGGGGTCAACGCGCCCGGGTTATATGTCTAACAGGCAATAAATACAGTAAGTTACAAAGTTATGGCGACTGCAAACGGAAAGGTCATGGTCGACGTTCAAGAGGTGACCATGATCTATAATTCGAAAAACCGAGATGAGTCCACCCACGTACACGCCCTGCGCGGACTCACTCTCCAGGTGTACGACAGTGAGTTTTTCGCTATCATGGGCCCTTCCGGCTCCGGAAAGAGCACGCTTTTCAACCAGATAGGTGCTCTCCAAACGCCGACGTCGGGAAAAGTGCTCATTGAGGGGGTCAATCTGGCTTCCCTGAGTGCCCAGCAGCTGGCGGCGGTGCGCTGCTTTGAGCTCGGGTACATCTTCCAGACCTACAATTTGCTGCCGGCCATGAGCGCCCTCATGAACGTGGCCTTGCCAACTATTTTTGCTGGCATGAGCACGGAAGAGGGGGAAAAGCGCGCCATGGAGTGCCTGGAGATCGTCGGAATCGGCGATCGGGCCCACCACCTGCCGGGAGAGCTGAGCGGCGGACAGCAGCAGCGCGTGGCCATTGCGCGCGCCTTCGTCAACAAGCCCCGCATTATCCTGGCCGATGAGCCTACTGGTAACCTGGACAGTCGGACCGGTCAGGAGATCATCGATCACATGAAGTCGCTGCAGCAGGAGATGGGCACCACCATCATCACCGTCACCCACGACGACAAGATGCTGACCGCCGCCGACCGCATGGCGTGGATTAGAGACGGTCGCCTCGAGCGCATCGCCAATCGCGAGGACATCGAGATCACCGTGGGCAGTATCAAGGAGCACGCCTGAATCAGGAGCACGCCTGGCACCAAGTCGGCTTCTCTATCGACAGCTGCCGCCAGCTCTCACTCTCTCCCTCCCCTTTGAACATTCAGCTCAGCGCTGGTTTTTTCCTCTCAATGCTCTCACGGCGTCTACGATCGTCTCCGCGTTCGGTATAGCCGCCATCTCGAGGGAGGGACTGAAGGGGATGGGCACTTGTGCGGCGCCAATTCTTTTCACGGGAGCGTCCAGGTAGTCGAAGGCAGTCTCGCTGATGAGCGCGGCCAGTTCGCCCGTCACCCCATACCGCAGCGAGCCCTCGTCGGCGATGAGGGCGTAACCCGTCTTGCGCACTGAATCGACGAGGGTTTCCTCGTCTAGCGGCACCAGGGTCCGGGGGTCGACTACCTCAACGGAGATATCGTCTTCTAGCGAAAGCGTCTCTGCCGCTTCCAACGCCAGTCCCACCATGCTGGAGATGGCGATGATGGTACAGTCGTCGCCGCGGCGTTTGATCTCGGCCACGCCAAAAGGAATGGTGTACTCCTCCTCCGGCACGGTACCCTTGTCGTTGTACATCAACTTGCCTTCGAAGACGAGGACGGGGTTGTCGTCTCTTATGGCGGTCTTCAACAGGCCTTTGGCGTCTCGCGGGCAGGAGGGTAGTGCCACCTTCAGACCGGGAATGTGGGCGAAGAGGGCGTGCAGGCTCTGGGAGTGCTGCGCCGCCGATGAGCGTCCGGCACCCATGGTCAGTCGTATGGTCAGAGGTACTCGACACTGGCCGCCGGTCATGTAGCGGATTTTCGCCGCCTGGTTGACGATTTGATCCATGGTAAGGAGGGAGAAGTCTCCGAACATGAGCTCCGCTATGGGGCGCATGCCGGTCACGGCTGCTCCCACACTGAGACCGATGTACCCGGCCTCCGTGATCGGAGCGTCGATCACTCTGTCGGCGCCGAATTCGTCGAAGAGACCCTCGCTGCACTTGAAAATCCCCCCGGATGGACCCACATCTTCGCCGATGAGAAAGACGGTGTCGTCGCGCCGCATCTCTTCGGCCATGGCCTGAATAACGGCTTCTCGGTAGGTGATCTCCGCCATCACGCGTACACGTCCTCGCCGACCTGATCCGCTGGCGGTAGGGGGGCGTTGCAGGCGAACTCCACCGCCTCGATCACCTCCTCCTCCACCTGCTCGTCCACCCTCTCGAGCCGGGATTGGTCTGCTATGCCGTGCTTGATCATGCGCTCCGCGAGCAGGTTGATGGGGTCCCTGTTCTCCATCCACCACTTGAGCTCTTCCGGGGTGCGGTAGGTCGCCGCATCGCCAACGTGATGGCCGCGGAAGCGGTAGGTCATCACCTCCACGAAGGTGGCTCCTTCCCCTCTCCGCGCGCGGGCCACGGCGGCGGCGATGATCTCGTAGACTTCAATAACGTCCGCTCCTTCCGCCCGCACCCCTGCCAACCCCATGGCCGCGGCGCGATCGACGATGCGCTCGGCTCCGGTCACCTTGCCGGACGGAGTATGCTCGCCGTACTGGTTGTTTTCGCACAGATAGATGACCGGCAGGTCCCAGATGGCGGCCATATTCGCCGTTTCCAGAAAGATTCCCTGGTTGGCGGCCCCATCGCCGAAAAAACAGAGAGACACCTGGTCCGTGCCGCGCATCTTGGCGGATAGAGCCGCTCCCGTGGCGATACCGAAGCCCCCGCCGACGATGCCGTTGGCACCCAGGTTTCCCATCGACATATCGGCGATGTGCATGGATCCGCCCTTGCCGCGGCAATAGCCGGCTTCCTTGCCCATGATCTCCGCCATCATCCGGTCCAGGCGGGCTCCCTTGGCGAGGCAGTGACCATGTCCGCGATGCGTGCTGGTAATGTAGTCGTCGTCCCGCAGCGCGGCACAGGCGCCCACAGCCACCGCCTCCTCGCCGATATACAAGTGTGCGAGACCGGGCATGAGGCCCCGGGTGTACACATCCCAGACGTGCTCCTCAAACTTCCGGATCTGGACCATCTTGCGGTACATCGACCAGAGCATGTCGGTATCTGCGGTCGGCGGCCGTGGGGGGAATTTTGCCGCGGCTTTCGACCGGGAAGGTGTGACCCGACTCTTTGCCGCGGCTTTCGACCGGGAAGGTGTGACCCGACTCTCTGCCGCGGCTTTGGCACGGGGGGTAGTCCTGGTCTTTCTCTTCACCGCGGCTCGGGGCCGTGATACAGAGGCCTTCTTCTTTACCGCGGGCTTTGCCTGTCTTGGGGTGTCCTTCTTTGCCATCTCAACCAACCGGTGTGAGACCCGGTCGCCTTGTCAGGATGTCGTGCCCTAAACGTGTTTCTGTCGACAATGCCAGGGCAACGGGAGTGGGGCCAGTGGGGGAGGAAGATACTGTGGGCCGCTTCGAAACGTCAAGTAATAGAGCTTCCGCCTGTCCTTCTACCATTCAGAACAAGAGCTGTCCTTTTCCGTTCAGAACAGGAAAGGGCAGCGGCCGGAGGCCGCTGCCTGAACTCGCTACGAGAACATCACCTCAAGGGGCGAGCTCTCACTTGTCCTTGAAGTAAGCGGCGTTGATCTCCAGGAAGTTGCTCCACTCGTCGGGCAGATCTTCTTCTGCAAAGATTGCTTCCACCGGACACTCGGGTTCGCAGGCGCCGCAGTCGATGCACTCCTCCGGATCGATGTAGAGCATCTTCACGCCCTCGCCGTCGGTGGGGTGGATGCAGTCGACGGGACACACATCGACACAGGATTTGTCGAGCACGTCGATGCAGGGCTCGGCGATGATGTAGGTCATTTCTCCTCCTAAGCTCTCTCGATATACGGGGCCGTAGCGATCAACGACACCAGCCGATATGCGATTCCCGGCCCTGCGAAAGGCCTCAATAGGAGGCCCCTGAAAAAGGAGCGGGTTGGGATCTTTGCCTTATATACTCAGGTCGCGTGAAACTGTCAAGGGCCTTCGTGGAGCGGTTGGGGCACGCAAGCAAGGGCCAGTAACAGAGGTTCGGCATCTGGCACAGATTAGACTGTCGCTCGCGACAGGTTCTCGATCAGTGAGTCGATGTCGAATTCTCCCCTGGCGCGAAGCCGCAACGAAAATAGCTGTTTGGCATCGCCGTTTCGCTCCATCTCGGTCTCAGCACCCCCGAACAGCTCCTGGAGGACCGTGTCGAGTTCGGGCCTGATGGCCGCCAATGTCTCGTCGTTATTGGGAGCGTTCAACCTGTCGTTGACGTTTAGCAGTGCCTCTGCGCCGCTGAACCGGACGCCATCATCGGCCGCATCGCGCTCGAGCCTGGCACAGGCTTTGAGGGCATTGGCAAAAGCATCTCTGAGTCGCTCGGCTAGCGTTCCATCAACCGGACGCTTGCGCGCATACATCAGGCCTTTCCGTCCGTCCGTTGTGTCCAGGCAGTAGTTGGCATCGTGCCCTACCAACAGGGTCTGCTGCGCCTGCGGGAGGTGGCTGTAGTCGGCGACATCGACGAGAGTCTCGTCGGCTGTTGTCGGGATCCAGCTGCTGAAGATCCGGAAGGCCTCCTCCGGTGCGAGAGCCTCGCCGTCACGCAGATAGAACTTGATGCTGACGCGTTGAAGATCCATGAGGTCGGCAATCACTTTTGGAGCACAGGGGCGACCGGTGTTGCTTCCACCGAGCCCGTGCGGTCGTAGCAGGCATAGGCGGCTTCGATAAAAAGCTGGGCCTCTTCCACCGCTCGGTGAGCGATGTCCTCGGTGTAGTCGTCGATGACGGTTTCGTGCATGCGAAACAGATAGCGGGCGAATTTATCCTTAGCGGATCCGGCGTCGAAGAAGAGCTCGGTGTCGATAAACCGCTGGCGAAACTGGGCGACAATGGTGTCGGCGTCGTCGCCAATGTCGAGCAGCTGAGTCTTCACCATGGCCTTGGCGGCGTGGAGAATAGCTGAGAACGCGGTCCCGTAGGACAACTCGTAGTCGCCATCATCCAGCGACATCTGGGCCTCAAAGGCCTCTCGCTCGCAAGCCGACAGCTCGAAATGTGCCAGCGGCACCACCTCACCGGCGCACTCCCCCTTGGCCATATCTCCCGTGGTGAATTCTCTGGCCGCACCCCAATCGCTGTAGAAGGAAGAATCCTCCTCGTATGCGGGCACGGCTGCCAGATCCTCCAGCATCGACCGGAACTCGCGTTTTCCGGTCCGCTCGATGAAGTCCTGGAAGGATTCGTTTCCCTTCCGGTCCTGGACGAAGCGCTCGGTCAGTCTGGTGACCACATGAGGTATGTTTCGGGACGGTATCGCCACCATACCCAGCCCGAAGGAGCCGCCGTTTTCCTGCCACTTGCCTCCCAGAATGACCTGAAAGTGGGGCACCGTTATACCGCCTATTTTGCGACTCACACCGTAGAAGCCGATATCGGCAACGTGGTGCTGGCCGCAGGCGTTGAAGCAGCCACTAACTTTGATTCGCAGGCCCTTCACCGCCTGATCCAATTCGTGAAAGCTCTCCGAAAGCCGCTGCCGCAGTTCTCCGGCCAGGCCGCGGGAGGAGGCGATGCCGAGCTTGCAGGTATCGGTGCCAGGGCAGGCGGTGATGTCGACGATGGTGCCGGCTCCCGGGTTCGCCAGATCAAGCTCGTCGAGAGCGCTGTACAGAGCAGGCAGATCCGCCTCGCTGACCCAGCGGAGGACAAAATTCTGCTCTACAGTAGTTCGCACCGTGTCCTTGACGAAGCGCCGGCAGACGTCGGCCAACGCGTGCAGCTGGCTGGCGGTGATGTCCCCGAGGGGAAGGTTGACGGTGGCGACGGCGTATCCCGCCTGCCCCTGCTGGTACACATTGGTTTCGTGCCAGCGACGGAAGCCTTCGGACAAGTCTTGGCCATTGAGGGCCTGCGCCGGCCTCAGGGCCTCTTCGCTGTGAGAGTCGAGTCCCGCCAGGCTGGTCGGCCATCGCGGGTCTTCGGTCACGAGCTTGCGCTCTTCGTCGACCAGTCTTTTGAATTCCTCAATTCCCAGCTTGGCGATGAGGAACTTGATCCGCGCCCTGGCACGGTTCTTTTTCTCGCCTAGACGGGCAAAGACTCTGCCAATCGCCTGAGTGAGAGGGAGGAGCTCCTCGGCGGGCACGAATTCCTCAAAGAGCTTGGCTCGGTGTGGAACGGGGCCCAGGCCGCCGCCGACATAGAGCTCGAAACCGCGCTCCCCCTCGCGCAGGACGGCGAGTGCTCCCATGTCGTGCATGCTGGTAAGCCCGCAAGCCTCGTCCCTGCAGCCGGAGAACGCGATCTTGAATTTGCGGCCGAAATCCTGCATGTCGGGATGGCCCAGCAGGAATTGGGCAAGGGCCTCGGCGTAGGGCGTGACGTCGAACGCCTGGGTCTTGCAGACGCCCGCCAACGGGCAGGCGGTGACGTTGCGGACGGCGTTGCCGCACGCTTCCTGAGTGGTGATGCCCACCGCGGCCAATCGCCGCATGAGATCGACGGTGTCTTCGATGTGCACGTAGTGCAGCTGGAAGTCCTGACGGGTCGTAATGTGGCATATGCTGTCGGAGTACTCCTCGGCCAGATCGGCGAGGGTGTCCATCTGGGCGCAAGTCAGCCCGCCACAGGGGATCTTAATGCGCTGCATACCCGGAGCGTGCCATGCCGTGTTCGGACCCTTGGTGTTGGCATCCGGAAAATGCAGTTCCTGCGTCTGCGAGCCGTCGAACCGCTGACCGTTGTCGTAGCGCTGGCCATAGGCTCCGCGGCGGAGGCGGGTCTCAGCGAAGATGACCTCGTCCAACTTGTCCTGTTGCCGCAGGCCGATTTGAGTCTCGAATATATCGATCTCGCGGCCCAGATCTGAGGGAATACTGTTCCCGAGCTCTTCCTTCCAGGAAGTGGCCTCACTCATTTGCCGGTCCCCTATGCATTAACCCGTCTGTGAACCGTTTACACCTCGGTTGAGAGTGTCTCGCCGAGGTTATTTCCTTTTTGAAGATCCAACTGATGACCCTTGCTAAATCGAAAATAAGATAGGAACCGCTATTGCCGTGTCAAGCAGGTTTCAAGCGTCAAAAGTGCTTCGTACGAGATCGTCAAGCAGGAGCGCAGGAACAGCGCCCGAGCTGGTCGGCTAGTCTGCCTTGGCGGAACCCCGCAGCTCGGCCAGCATTTCCTCCATGTAGGCGATGACCTCTGGTCCGTAATCCGAATCCGAGGCAGCGTAGTCGATGAAGGTCTTGAAGTAGGCGAGGTGGTTGCCGATGTCGTACCTGCGCTCGGACGCGGTCAAACGCACAGCGCGCACCTGCTGGCCGCGGTCAATCGCCTGGCGAATGGCGTCAGTGAGGTATATCTCACCGCTCTGGGACGGCTGGACACGGCGAATCTCGTCGAAGATCCCTGCGCTGAAAACGTAGCGGGCACTTACCGCAAGCCGGCTCGTGGTGATCCCAGGTGCCGGCTTTTCGACGATGTCGGCCAGCCCGCAGTCATCGAGGTCAGCTTCGTCGTCGCGGGGAACGACGATTCCGTAGTGTTGCACCAGGCTCTCCGGAACCTCGTCGGCGGCGATCGTACAGGCTGAGTCGTTGCTGGCGTGAGAGTCGATCATGCGCTTCAGCAAGGGGATGGATTCGGTTGAGCGTATGATGCTGTCGCCAAAAGCGACAACAAAGCTCTCATCTCCAACGAAGCTCTCCGAAGCCGCCACGGCATCGCCGGTCCCCAGCGGTTTGGTCTGTCCCAGGGGCACCTGCTGCCTGGTGAAGTAGAATTCTACGCCTCGGTTGCGATAGTCGAAGCGGCCTACCTCCCTCATCTCGTGTCCGTCGAGTTCCAGATGCATCATCAGTTCGGAGTAGTCGTCGAAGTGGTTCTCAACGGCTATCTTCGCTCTGCTGGAGACAAAGAGAATCCGGCGGATGCCGGCGGTGATCAGCTCCTCGACGACGTGATGGATGATGGGGAGGCGGCCGGCGGGAAGCATCTCTTTGGGGATGGCCTTGGTGGTGGGCAGCAGGCGGGTACCCAATCCAGCTACCGGGATTACGGCTCGGTCGATAGTCATGGGTCCGAATATGGAGACTCGCCGAAAAAGCGTCAATTCGACGGACGCGCCGCGGGGAGCGGCGGGCGGCGGCGAAATGCTCTCAGCACAGGAGCAGCGGGCCAATTGACACCCCAGGAGACGCGGGATATGCTATATGAACCAGCGCGTTTTCAGGCGCGTCTTTGGGGACCGATTCCAGGCGGGTGACCCTGTGCGGGTGAGATGTAGCCGCGAGGGGCTGGATGTGGCAGGATGGAAACTGGGCCCTGGCCGGCGCAACCGGCGCGGCCCGAAGGAGCCAGGTTGGGAAACGCGGATCTGATGTGGGAGATGGCGGAAGAGATCCTGGCCAGCGGGCATCGCCTGGCGCTGGTGACCACGGGTGGTGGGAGCCGGGCCGTCCACTACCTGTTGAATCATCCCGGGGCGTCGAGAGCGGTGTTGGAAGTGCAGATACCCTATAGTGGGTCGGCCCTCGCCGATTACCTCGCTACCAGTGGCCCTCATCCTGTAACCGCCGACACCGCCAGAGCGATGGCGGCGCGGGCATTTGCCAGGGCCGGCGAGCTGACCGCAGGGAATCGGCAAGGGGGAGGAGCGCCGGATTCACACCTTCTGGGCGCGGCCTGTACCGCGGCATTGGCCACGGTGCCGCAGCGGCGGGGAGAGGACCGTTGCTGGCTGGCGCTGCGCACACCCGACCAGTATCGTATGGTCGCACTCAGCTTCGCCAGGGAATCGTCGGGGCGTCTAGAGCAGGAGGAGGTGCTCAGTCGCACCTTGTTGCAGGCACTGTGCCAGGCGTGTGGGCCGTCGCGTGGTCTGGGCGCCAGCGAGGCCGTCGGGGAGCAACTGCCGGATTGGGCCGGGGTGGAGGCCTTCGGGTTTGCCGCCGGACAGGCCCTTGACGAGTTCTTTGACGGCGGTGGCAAAACGGTGGAACGCCGTCCGGGGGGCGCTTTCCGACGTGCCTGCCAGGACGGCAGACGGGTGATCTTCGCAGGTTCCTTCAACCCCTTCCACGAGGGCCATGCTCAGCTGGCCGGCGTTGCCCGCGCCCGGACCGGGCGGGAGGTGACGCTGGAGATTTCGATCGCCAACGTCGACAAGCCCACACTGGGCTACGTGGAGATCGCGCAAAGACTAGACGCCCTGCCGGATGAGTACGGAGTAATGGTGACCCGGGCAGCCACTTTTCCAGAGAAAGCCCGTCTTTTTCCAGGGTCGGTTTTCGTCATCGGCTACGACACCGTAATCCGGCTGTTGGATGGGGCGTACTACGGTGGAGGGCGCGGCGCGGTAGACCAGGCCCTGGCGGAGCTAGATGAAAGCGGATGCAGATTTCTGGTGGCTGGCAGACTCCACGGAGAGGAGTTTTACCAGCTGGGTGACCTGGAAGTGCCGCCGGCCTTCCGACACCTTTTCGAGGCCATCCCCGAAAGTGAGTTCCGCCGGGACATCAGCTCTTCGGAGTTGCGCGACCGCCCTGAACCGGAGTGCCGCCCTGAGTAACGGCGGAAAAAGGAGAGAGCAGCAGTGGACCCACTGGCGTACATCGAGCGCAATCAGGCCAAGATGGTGAAGAGGCTCCAGGAGATGGTGCGCCTTCCCACGACCAACCCTCCGGGCAGGAACTACGACATGATGGTGGGGGAGCTGAGCCGTTACTGCACGAAACTGGGAATGAAGGTGGTCATCCACCGCGTCGCCGACAGCGTTGTTGAAGCTGCCGGCGTCGATCCGTCGTTTCCCCGTCTGAACCTGCTGGCCAGGTGGGATGTGGGGGCGCCGCGAACCGTCCACTTCAACGCCCACTACGACGTCGTTCCGGCGGCGGGAGAATGGCGCCAGGGAGGTGCGTTCGAGGCCAAGGTGGCTGGCGGATGGCTGTACGGACGCGGCTCCGGAGATATGAAGGGTTCGATCGCTGCGCTGTTGGCGGCGATCGAGGCACTGGTGATGACCCGGAGTACCCCAGCTTTCAATATCGAATGCTCTTTCACGGCCGACGAGGAGACCGGTGGCTGGCTGGGGGCCGGCCATATCGTTCGCGAGGGACTCGTCAACGCCGATTACGCGGTTGTCTGCGAGGGGGCATCGGCCGCCAGGGTGGGATTGGGCCACAACGGGGTCCTATGGCTGGAAGTCTCTATTCGCGGTAAGTCCGCCCATGCCTCCAATCCCCATCAGGGGGTCAATGCCTTCGAGATGATGGCGGATCTCGTCCACTACCTGCGCCCACTGGGAAAGCGTCTTGCGGTTTTGTCGAGGCGCTATACGGACTTCAGCGGCCAGGTGCGCAACCCCACTGTCAACGTCGGTGGCGTCTTCGCCGGTAGTGGCCAGAAAGTGAATACCGTTCCCGGAAACGCCGTTTTCACGGTGGACCGGCGTATCCCTCCCAACGAACGCCTCACTCACGCCGAAGGGGAGCTGCGCCGCGCCATCGCGAAAGCGGCCGCCAGGGTCGCTGGAATTCGCTACTCCGTGCGTTCAATTCTGAAGATCGATCCGTGTGTGATGGACGCCGAGCACGCCCTGCCCAGCGCGTTTTCGAAGTCGGTTCGGTACGTGCGCCGCGGCCCTTCCGGATTCGGTGTGACGACGGGGTTCACCGACCTCCACTACTTCATCGAGGAAGGCGGCCTGCCGGGGATCGGCTACGGCGTTGGTGGCCAGCGTGCTCACGGCGCAGATGAGCGCGTGGGGTTGCGCGAACTCGTCCAGACGGCTCGGACTTACGCCCATTTCATGCTCCGTGATATCTGAGGTCCTGAAACAGTTCGCCTGGTCTTTCTACGACAATCTGGGCGGCCTGATCGTCGTCAATGTGGTCTGGGCTCTGGTCTGTCTGCCCTGGCTGGGAGGTGCGGTCCTGATCGTCGCCTGGGGCGGAGATGTCGGTGGTGAGTGGTCCGCTGCTATCGCCGCGACCTCCGCTCTGCTGGCGGTTGAATTCGTGATTTTCTCCCCTCCGTCCGTCCTCCTGTTCCTTGCGGGCCGGCGGTGGGCGAGAGGGGAAGTGGCCGACATTCGAGACTTGCTGAAGCGTCTGCCCGGGTTCTTCGCAAGGGCGCAGTTGCTGGGACTCACCGTCATGGGTGGATCGCTGCTGTTGCTGGTCAACGCCGTGTTCTACAGTCACCGTCTGGGCGGCTGGAGCGGCACTATTCTCAGCGGAGCCATGATCTGGTTTCTGGTAGCGCTCCTGGTGAGCTCGATGTATCTGTTTCCGACGCTCATATCGCGGTCTGATCAGAGGCAGGGAGTCGGCGCGGCGCTGCGCCACAGTCTACTGGTGGCGATCGACAACATCGGCCTGTCCCTGGGTCTTTTTACCCTGGGGGTTGCGGGAATGGCGCTCGCGGTCGTAACCGGCGTCGGAGTTCTCTGTGGCGGTGTAGCTGCCGTCGCGCTGTTAGTGAGC